>JACCDT010039545.1_pt1 | contig 25680 bp, 26 predicted proteins | sample 7446291 | NCBI WGS metagenome assembly JACCDT01 (sample SAMN15323446, study PRJNA562643) | freshwater metagenome | isolation source: river surface water | place: USA:Blue River Watershed | collected 2017-08-17 | reverse complement strand
TGAATAAAAATGCATTGGACAGCATAAATTAGTACGCTTAGCATCTGCTGGATATTTCCTATCCACAAAGCAGACATTGATGAAGTTCTCTCTGAAACTCTTTGGCGGCACGGTCGTTGGCCTGCTGCTCGCTGTATCAGCCCTTGCCCAAACATTCCCCGCCAAACCGGTGACTCTGATGGTGCCCTATCCGGCAGGCGGCGTGTCGGATGTGATCGCACGAACCTTGAACGTGACACTGTCCAAGCATTTGGGGCAACCCGTGATCGTGGAGAACTTGGGTGGGGCGGGTGGCGCCATTGCGGCGCAAAAGGTACTCAATGCACCTGCCGACGGCCACATCATTTTTCAAGGGGGCCCCAACGAACTGATTCTGGCGCCCTTGTCCAACTCTGCCGTGAAGTACAAGAGCGAAGAGTTCCGTCTGGTTCAAATGATCACCATCAATCCCATGGCGGTGCTCGCGCGCAAGGACCTGCCCGTGAACAATGGCGATGAGCTCATCGCTTACGCCAAAAAAGCCGCGGAGGCGGGCACGCCGATGACCTATGCCAGCGTGGGGCCAGGGTCCATGTACCACTTGCTGGGCGAACACATGTCCAAGCAGACGGGCATCTCGATGACGCACGTGCCCTACAAAGGGGGCGCACCCGCACAACAGGACCTCATGGGGGGCTTGGTGGATATTTTCATGACGCCCTTTGGCAAGAGTCATGGCCAGTTGGTAGAGGAGGGCAAGCTGAAGGTGGTGGGTGTTCTTTCTTCTGAACGCCAGGCCATGTTCAAAAAAGCGCCGACGCTCAATGAAAGCAAAGCGCTCAAGGGGTTCGTGTTCGAGATGTGGTCAGGCTATTTCGTGCGCAAGGACACCCCTGAAGCTGTCGTCCAAGCCTTGCACAAAGCTTTGAGTGAAGTGGCCAACGACCCCGCGGTGCGCGCTGCACTGGAAGCGCAGGCCATGGTGGTGCCTCGCCCCCAGCCGCTGACCGCCATGCACAAGGTGTACGTCGACAACATCACACGCTACCGTGCGATTGCCAAGGCCATCAACTTGCAACCTGAGTGACGCCACAAAGGGTCGTGCTGTGAGCAACATTGAATCGATCCGACAACATACGCTGGTCGCGCTGGAATATGTTGGCACCGCTGCTTTCGCGGTTTCTGGGGTATGGGGTGCCATTCGCAAGCGCATGGACATTGTGGGCATTTGCGTCTGCGGCTTTTTGGCTGCATTTGGTGGCGGGACCTTGCGTGATGTGCTGATCGATCGACGCCCTTTTTTCTGGGTAGAGCATCAAGAAGTGTTGTTGGGCATCTTGCTGCTGTGTGTGGCCTGCGCTACTTTTTTCAAGCAACACCATCTGGAGAGCAGTGAAAAGCTGTTGTCCATTCCGGATGCGCTTGGCCTGGGATTGTTTTGCACCACGGGGCTGCACTTGTCCTGGAGCATGGGGCAGCCGCCTGCTGTGGCCATCATGATGGGCGTCATCACCGGAACCTTCGGCGGTGTGTTGCGAGACATGGTTTGCAATGAAATTCCCAGTCTCTTCAGGGATCACCGGCCCTACGCACTTTGTGCGCTGTTGGGGGCGATTGTTTACGCTTTATTGGCTTCTGTGGCATTGCCTGAATGGGTGCCATTGGCAGCTTGCACCATCGCAACGACCGGCACAAGGCTGTTGACGCTTTGGCTGGATTTGAAATTGCCGTCGGTTCACTTTGAATGACAAGCCACCAGAGGAAGTGCTACAAACCTTCGTGCTTTATGCCGCATCAGTGGTCAGCCAGTCCAAGGTGTCTTTCCACAAAGCCTGCGCTTGCGGGCGGAAATAGCCCATGTGCCCAATGGCAGGCATGCCAAGGCTGGCGGGTTCCAGGGTGATGGTTTCAACGCGTGCGCGGCTGTAAGCCGCCATGAACGCATCGCGTGATGCAGGTGGCGCCCAGGCGTCATCGCTCGCGTTGATGGCCCGGATGGGGATGTCCACTTTCGCAAATTCAGCGGCAAGATGTGCTTGCGCTGGGTCATCGAAAAAATAGCGCGGCCATTGGCACCAATGCCGCCACTGTGTGTATACCCCCCGCGGCAAGTCTTCCCCCATGCCCAGCAGGCTCCAGGCCAGGTAACCCTTGGCGCGCACAATCAATGGCCCCAACACGCGCCACATGAACAAGACGCGCAAACGCTCCAAGGGCGGCATCCAGCCATGCCAACCGGCGCCGGTGGCGAATGTGGCAAAACGCTGGACGCGCTCTTTGCCGGGCAACAACCCAAAAGCATGACCGCCGTAGGAGTGACCGACCATCCAAATGGGTGTGTCCCCTTGAGCCGCCAGGTGTGCCAGCAGGGCTGCCAGATCTTGCCTGGCCCAGTCGAGGTAGTCCATTTCAAATCCGACCAGGCTTTCCGGCTTGGAAAGGCCAATGCCACGGTAGTCCAAGGTCCACACCTCCAAGCCCTGGACCGCCGCAAATTGCGCAAATCGCTTGTAAAAGCGTTGTGGCACTCCCGTGGCGCCGGCCACGATCAAGTAGCCTTTGGGTTGGCCGCTGGCAAGGTATTGCATCGCGTGCAACACATGGCCATCGGAGGCTTGCAGTTGTTTTGTGATGGGTTCGGTGGGGTCGCCTGCCATGGCAATCACGCTGTCAATGTGTCATCAGTTTCTGTGGGAATCCCCGTCAATTGGGCATCGTGGCTTTGATCGCTTCCCCCAGCTTGATCACCGCCATGGCGTAATAGCTACTCCAGTTTTAAGCGTACTAAAGTATTCAAATATAGTGTTTATAACATGCCATTAAGCTGCCAAAAACCGTCCTTTGTAGCTTAATTTTAGGGTGTATCTACGGACCTAAAGGTACCTCAAAGCAGAGCAGGGGGTTGCCATTTACTGAGCATCAAGCAGTTCAGTGCCGTGCCATAAGCCTCCCAAGACTCGTACCCAGGTGTAGCAAACCATTTGGTGTGCTACAGGGCATGGAAAGGACATGGCATGGGCCATGGCGATGAGATAAGTGACAGCAGGGCCGCGCTCATGGTTAGGTCGCGGTGGTGTGCAGGCTTGTCGTTGGAACATGGCCCCAGTAACGCTAAAACTTAGCGATCAGGTTAACTACAAATTTCGGTTGCCCTGAGCGCATGGCCGAAATTACGCTTGCACACATGCAGAATTTCGCAAGGCAGCACGCAGCAAATGACACCCTATACCTCCCACCACGGCACCGCACATTGCCAATACCAGCAAGTGTTACACCCATTGCCAACTACCCCAGCAAGTTGCGCATCTACCTGACCAACGCAAGCAGGTATTGGCAGGTGCGTTGTTATCTCAAGGGCAAGACCTACACACAAAGCTTGAAGACCACGAACAAGCAAGCGGCCATCAGTCAGGCAAAGCAGTTCTTCCACATCAAAACTGCAGAGTTGTATTCCGACCGGATCGAAGTTCGAGATGACAAAAAGGTCAAGTTCGCAGACCTACTTCCAGGCGTTGTTCAGGGCTTGCAAGCGAGGGTGAAACGAGGGGAGTTCGCCGCAGCCAATATCCCCATCTTTTTGCAACGGATGCACAACAGCATCCTGCCTTACTTTGGCGACATGACCATGGAGCAGATCAACTACAGACAGTTGAATGACTTCATGGAACAAATAAGCAATCGGGACTTGAGCGCCACAACAGTCCATCAGCACATGGTGGCCATACGCAAGGTCTTTGCACACGCACATGGCAGCGGCATCATCAAGAGTGTGCCCAAGTTCCCAGTCATCAAAGTAGCTGACAAGCCACGGGGTAGTTTTTCAGTTACTGAGTACCGTGACTTGGTGCGATTGGCTAGGCAACGGATTGGCGAACATGTGCCCGTGCAATTTTCGAAAAAGTACCGCAGCAGCAAAGAGATACTGGACCGTCATGGACATATCAATGCGGATTTGCATTGGCTCATACGATTCATGGTCAACGGGTTTATGCGTCCCGGCGACATCAAATTCATAAAGCACAAGCATGTGACAGTGGTGCGTGGCAAAAATATCTACTTGCGATTGAACCTGCCAGAAACCAAGAAGCACGACAAACCTATTGTGACGCTGCAGCCGGCAGTGTTTGTGTATGAGCGGCTGTTGGCCAAGCAGTTAGCCGAAGGCTATGGCAAGCCAGATGACTACCTGTTCCTGCCCGAGTTGGAGGACAGAAAGTGGCTGCTGGTGGCATACGGTTGGCAGTTCATGTACCTTCAAAGCTTGGCGGGCATCAAAGCCAATGCAGCCAACGGACAAACACGCACCATCTACAGCTTGCGTCACACGGCCATGACGTTCAGACTCTTGTATGGTGGAAAAATCGACCTGATAACACTGGCACGCAATGCCCGCACCAGTGTTGAAATGATCGAGCGGTTTTACTCGTCAAATTTGACAGCCGAGATGAACATCGACCTGCTGCAGGGTAAACGTACCTAAAGCAAATAATTCGGCCACTAAGACGGCTTTGTGGAAGCTCGTTCTATCTATGAATAGACAACAGGTTACGCCAGGTAGCCCGCCAGTTCTTCGGGGTATGGCTTGCTCTTGCAGGATTTTGAAACAAGCATAGTTATCTCAAATCAACGGAGTACAACTATGAGCCACGAACTGCAAATCACACCCAACACCTACTTGGACACGCGACTTCGCAAGCGTGTTGTCGTCAATGGCGCCGAATTTGACGAGTCCTTTCTTGCTGATTTGATATCCAAGCATTTCAGCACCCAAGCCCAGCGCCAGCGTCCTACCATCAGCACGGCATTTGAGATTTATATGCGCGAGAACCCCAGCGCTCATCGCCGCAAGTTTGCCTACAACTCCACACGCTACTACCAATACTTTGTTGAGTTGTTCGGGGATATCCCATTGGAGGACTTGCGTCATCATCACATCACGCAATACCGTGACTATCAACTGGCAAGAGGTCTCAAGCCAACAAGCATTCGCAAGCACAACAACACGCTGAACGCGATGTTGAACATCGCGTTCAAGCACTTGGATATTGACAGATTGAGCCCATTTCGAGCTTTACGAATCAAGGGGGAGCATGACTGCGTGCGCCCCATTCCGCCAATAACGCCCGAACTAGTTCAGCAAGTCAAGAGCAGGCTACTGGCTGATGAAGCGCCATATCGCTGGGTGGCGTTGATTCAGCTCAACACAGGCATGCGAGTGTCGGAGCCCACCTTGGCCCGCCTGGATGACTTGGTGTTAGAGCACGATATCCCGCATTTTTGGGTGAGAAAAAATGCACTCACAGATAGGAAAACAGATGCCAGCATACGTGCTGTCCCTCTTTGTGGGGGAGCATTGGAGGCTGCGCGCAAGCTACACAAATATGCCAGGCAAGTTGGTAGCGAGTGGCTAGTACCTAACTATGCGCGTGACAACGGGAATACCAGCTGCTCAGCCATCATCAATAAATGCCTGCGAGAACTTAACTTCCGAAGTCACATGTTCCGCCACGCATTCATTGACCGACTTAAGGCACGAAATGACGTTCCAATCAGGCTGGCAGAAAGCATTACTGGACACTCGCGTGGCGGGTCAGACTTTGACCACTATGGCTCCGTGGGATACACGCTCGAGCAGAAGCGTGCAGTGATTGAAAGCGTGTTGGTTTGATTGTTATGAATTTTTTTAGCACAAAAGAAAGGAACATTTTGGTTAGCTTTTTGGGTTGAGGATAAGAAGTTTTTAAGTGCGCTCTGCCCCACAGCTTCCGCACAGTGGGGCAGAAGTTCCATCAAGCGCAAGGTCAAGGCGGTGGGGAATTTTTGAGAGTCTTTGTTCGATTCAGAATTACGCTTTTAATGCTCTTTGCCGATTGCACTTCTTTTTTTACAGCACAGCTTTTTTAATCAAGTGAACTTTTGAAAAAGCTGTTTTGTGGGCTGCGATGTTCCCAGAATTTCGTAATCAAAGTATAAAAATCTGTTTCCGATCGAATTTGATAGACAACATACCAACATGGCATTCCATCTTGAATGACTGGCTCGGCAGTGAGCACGCTTAATGCGGGAATTTCAGTCCGCCAGCTATCTAAAAACATACCCTCATAGTCCGTATCATCGCTTAACATTTCACTTGGCATTTTTTTGAAAATTTCATCAAAGTATGAGGAGGCTTTAAGCTTTGTGTATCCATTATTTGGAACTTTGAGGTTGAAGAGGTCAAAAAGACATTTCTGCTTTTCGAAATTATTCTTTCCTCCGTACTTGACTGCAAAGTTTGAGATTTCTTTGGAAATTTCAATTTCAAGAATGTCGTCAAAGGAGCTTTTTTCGAATTGCATGATCAGCTCCTTATGTTGGTGATCTTGATCACATTGCATTGACCGGCTTTTCTGGCCTGGTTGGCACTCATGACAACATCGCTAAAAATCGATCGCGCAGAGCCGCGACCAGCTTCCACTACTTGGTCCAGCGTTGCATCTGCTGGGGGCACTAATCCAGACTGGGTATAGATGCGACGCAGAATAGGTCTCCAATGGGCAGCAGGGGGGACATTCATGTCAATCAAGACACTTCGGTTTTGAACTCCTGCATCCACCTGATTGAGGTGATTGGTCGTCATGATGAAAACTACGCTGATGCGGTTCATCAAAGCTTTGAAAGATGCTTTGGCTGCATCAGTGAGCAAGTCAACTTCGTCAAGAATCACATAGTGCAAACCGCTGCTATTCCAAGGCACAAAGCTGGTGGAGTTCTGTATGCCATTCATCAGACTAATTCCGTTTTGGCCCTGGATACATGGGTGATATTGGGATGCAGGTTCTCTTGTGTCAACTATGCAACCCGGAGCAATGGAATGTGATGTTGGATCAGATTTCGCTGTTTCTATCAATCCAGGTAACAAGTTGGCCATGGTGGTTTTACCAGTGCCATACAGGCCGTGCAGGATGATGCCGCTGACGCCGTTGTCGGGAAAGGACATGGTCCCATCCAAAATGCTCTCTAACTTGAATCGACTGGTTTGGTGAAGCGCAAAGTCATTGAGGCATTCAGGCGCTAAGACTTTGACTGAGTTGTTCTGTGTTGTAGCCATGAAAAAATCTCCAATATTCTGTAAAAGAGTGACCACGCAAGCGTGATCACTCTGAGGTGTAAGGCCATGCCGTTCAGGCGGCTTTTAGCGCAGCTCTTGCAGCGGCGCGTTGCTCGTCAACCGCTTTCTGCTCTTCCAGCAGTTGTCGTGCTTTTTCTTGCTCAGCACCCAGGCTGGCAAATGTGGCAAGAGCACTGTTGATGACTGACTGGTTTTGCAGCACTTGGCGTACAGCAAACGTGCCGTCATCCTCTCTGGTAGCGAGCAGAACTACGCCTTCTTCAAGGCTTTCGGTGGAGTATTTGGCGCTCAGTGAATCGCTGGACACTTTGGCCAGTACTTCGCCTTCAAGCACCGTGCGTCCCAGTACTGCCTTTTCCTTGAGAGTCTTGGGCTTGTTGGTGTTGCTGCGGCGAACTTCTTCGATGCCACCCTTGTCCTTGAAGAACTTTGGCAGCTCCATCACCTGCTTTTTCTCCGCTATGGCCACCTTCAATGCCGAGGCATAGGCATTAACTCGTCGCCGATCAACGCCAAACACACACTTGACGATCTTGGTGATCAAAGGGGTGGCGTCTGTGAACTTGTAGTTCTTGGCATGTATGTAATTAGACAAGCCTTTCTTGAGCGCCTTGGCCGAGACGCCCGTTCCAGACATCGCGTTGTTGAGGGAGTAGCAGTGCTGCAGCAGCGCGTAGAGCCCATCATTGGCAGAAGCCAGTTCGTTGTTCTCCCAGTCAACGCGCTGCTTGACCAGGGAGTCAAGTGCATCGCCAATCGTTTGCTCAGGGTTGCCCTTGGTCAGCAGGGTACCGATGTTGAATGAAATTGATTTTTCGGCGCTTTCCGGGGTTGAGGTTTCATCGCTCATGAGTTTTCTCCAGTAGTTGAGGAAATCTGTGGCTGCCCATATGACAACCACGCCCTGATTTCAACCACTTGTCAAATTGCTGAATACAGACAAAATTGATTAACGAAAAAAGTAAGTAAAACTTAAAAAAGGCGGTGCACTATGGGTGTAAGTGTGTTGACCGGAATTGTTCAATCGACCAAGCGGCATTGGGCAGTTGCAATGGCTTCTGCTCGCCTTTATTACAACTATTTACGCCTAAGCCCTAGCTATGCTGCTGGGTGCGTTTACAGGCTGCGCAAAAGTAGCCGCCGATTGAATCGCCATAGTGCAAAAGTGCTAGCTTGCGTGGACAAATATCGGGATGTTCACAAAACTAGCTTTGATGAATGGGTGAGGGGGCCAGGCAGTGTGCGGATTTCTCTGCCCAATGTGATGCCTGAAATACAAACTGCCCAAACACTGACTGTTGGTCATCAATCGGATCTTTACGTTCGGTTCCCACAAGGTCGAAACGCGATGCCATTGATGGAGTTGTTGACCATGATTTCAGCCCAGGTCCCCTCAGTGTCGAAAGAGAGCGCCACACTTAGATTGACACCAGTGATGCAGAAGAATCTTTGGCGTGATCTCTATCTAGCGTATTTGATCAAGAACTATCCCGGGGTTGAACTGTGGCGACTTGGAGCTGAAGCTATGCTTGTGGATAGGTTTATTGGTAAGGTTGAACCCACTGGTCGGCGCATGAACTCCAGCCAAGATCACGAGCGACGCTTGCTGGTAGCTACAGTCATTCGGCATAGAACTTGGGCTGCCAATATTTCAGAGCATGCTGCTATAGACAAATTTCCTTGCAAGGCTGTTTTGCCTAACGATCAGCAATGTTTTGACTTTGAAGCTCGGGACTTGTTGCCATGCCTTGCAGTGCACTCGATGGAGGAGGCCATGCACGCTCGGGAGCAAGTGATACGTTGCACTGGTGCAGTGGGTAAGGTTTCCTTGGAGCCCTCACTCAAGCAGCAAGGTGTGCTTTTTTGAGTCGCTGACTTTACGAAGGTAATAATTTTTGTGGAGGCTGATGGTGAGGAGGGCCATATCACAAAGTGTCGGTTTAACCGACACTTATTGCGGAGCCTTAAATTTCGCGCCCCCAGTCTTTGCAACATGTATCTGAAAATTTTTCAGATGAAATTTAGCTAATGAGTTCGTAATTTTCCTAAGTATTTGTCGATTCTTCCAAACTTGCATAAATACCTTATGCAGTGAAGGGAGGCTCAATGAGCCAAACATTTGAGACGACGTTATATGAGGCAGTTGGGCTGGCGTTTCCTGGCTTGACCGTGAGATCTATGAGCCGACTGCTGGGCAAGAGCTCGGGATATTGGAGCAGCATGACATCCCAGAAGTTACCTCTGCCCACCGATACGCTAATACACCTGTCAGATGTAGTGGAGTGTCAAAAGATCTTGCTGCCTTGGGGCTCCGGGCGCCTGACCAAGCTTGAAAACGTACAGGCATTACTCTGTGAGGAAATCAGAACTCGGTTTGTTCTGATTCGGTCTTATCTTGCGAAAACAGATTTGGACAGCACTGGCGATTGGGTTCAACAGCGAAAAATGTATTTTATGAGTTACGAACCACTACCGTTTCTAGTTGGACGTTATTGACGATTGTCTTGAAATTTGAGGAGCAAATAGCTATTCATTTGGTCACCCTGTGTGAGGCCACTTTCTTCAATCGCTGGTCAGGAGCTGATGGGGAAAAATTCAATCAGATCAACAGCTTGCAGGTGGGGGTTGAAAAATTGAAACTTTGAAGAAAGTTTGCATGGCGGCCCAAAAGGGACTGTATAAATAACTTGCTCAGGTCAAAAAGCATCGTTTTTTGGTGGAGTCGGGGATTCGAACCGACAGGCCGCCCTCACCCCCCATAAGAGCCCAGCATCGGAGGGCAGTCGGCCCGACGCTATGAGCTTCTTCATGCTCTTTTTGCAAATGATACTTATTCTCATTTACAATAAGCAGCCCGGTAACAAAAAACTCAAGCACGATGCAAAGCAGAACACCGGCCTCAGTCGGCCGCCATTTCGTCACTGGTTTCTCAGTGATCCTCCTCGTCGCCCTAACGACTCCGTCTCGCGCTGAAGACCTCTTCGGCTATATCCGAGGGGCTGAGACTCTCCCCAAGGGAGAGATCGAGGTCAAACAGTGGCTAACGCAACGGTCGGATAAGGGACAGGGTTCCTATCGGGCGATAGATTCGAAGACGGAAATTGAATACGGGGTCACGGACCGCTTTCAAGTCATCGGGGAAATCAATGCGCAATCGGTGCGCACCGAGGGTCTCCTGATTGATGGATACATCCCAGGCGACAACCGAACCGGCTTACTCCTCTCCGGAGTGGAGTTCGGCGCAAAGTACAACTTCCTTAGCCCAGCCAAGGATGATTTCGGACTGTCGGCCAAGGCGAGCGTTGGATTTGGCCGCCTTGACCGACACTCTGGTCGTCCCAAGAGAGAGGTCGAGGTTGACTTAGGCGTACAGGCACAGAAGTACTTCATGGAGGGACAACTCGTCTGGGTAGGCAATGCCAACATTTCAGCGACCGTGGCGAAGCGAGCTGCGATCGCCAACCTCCCAGCCGGCTTCGAGTGGCCAACGACTCCGGAAAACGAAATTAACCTCCGGCTGGGAACAGGCCTCTCGTACAGGTTTGCGCCAGGCTGGTCTGCTGCATTTGAGGCTGTGCGGGAATCTGAGTACGAAACAGAAAACGGCCTGGAACGTTGGAGCCTCTTTGCCGGCCCCTCCATTCACTGGGCCGGACGCAAGTGGTGGATCACCGCGACCTGGTTCCAACAATTGCGCGGAGGCGGCCTCACATTCGCCGGTCAGACCGACACTCGGTTGCACCTGATCGAGAAGACTAAAAACGAGGTGCGCGTGAAATTCGGTTACGACTTCTGAACTCAAGATGCGCAACTTCAATTGGTCAATGTGCCTCGCCCCCTTCGCGGCGGTCACCCTGTCGGCCCACGCCAGCGACTACCTGAGCGTGCAGCAAGCGCAGACTCTGCTTTTTCCGGGCGCATCCCAGTTCACGGCACAGCCCCTGCACTTCGATTCCGCTCAGCGTGACCGTATCGCCTCGCTGGCGGGGGTACGCCAGCGGTGGGAGACGCAGAAGGTGTGGAGGGCCGAATCATCAGGACGGCCAGTGGGCTGGTTCGTCGTAGATGAAGTCATCGGCAAGCACGAGTTCATCACCTATGCCACCGCCATTTCGAACGAAGGTAAGGTATTGGGAGTTGAAATCCTGTCTTACCGAGAAACTCATGGTGGACAGATCCGCGACGCCGGCTGGCGCCGCAATTTCGTTGGCAAGACTCTCGGCAATCCGTTCAAGCTGGACAAGGACGTGCCCAATATCACGGGCGCCACGCTGTCCTGCCGGAATGTGCTCGATGGTGTCCACCGTTTGCTCGTAATTCACAAGCTGTTTCTCGCCAATGCCTGAATTGCGTCGTATGCGTCCCCTGCTGGGAACATTTGTGGAGGTATGCGCGGATGGTCCTAGAGCAGCGCTTGCCATTGATCGCGCTTTCGTGGTCCTCAATCAAGCGAATTCAGCGTGGAGTTTCCACTCACCACTAAGTGAACTGACGCGCTTGAATTCCCACCCCGGCGATCGCGTACCAGTATCGCCTGTAACGGCGCGACTCCTGCGACTTGCGCGTGCAGTGACCTCGGCGTCGGGCGGAGCGTTCAATCTCACCGTGGGGGGACAGATCGTCATTGGCGGCGGATTGCCTGATCATGGCGGACCGCTCCCCATCCCTTGTGGCACGGCTCAGGATGTAGAAGTGGGGCACGGCTGGGCACGCCTTGCGAGACCCGTTCGCGTCACGCTCGATGGCATCGCGAAGGGATTCGCGATCGACATGGCAGTCGAGGTGATGCGCCGCGAAGGCGCCCTGGGTGGATGGGTGAATGCGGGCGGCGACCTGCGCGTTTTCGGAACATCGTCACTCGCTGTCCATCGAAGAGAGTTAAGCGGCGAGTATTCGCCACTTGGCTCGCTGACCTGCGCAGCCCTGGCGACTTCGACTGTAACCGACGGTCCTGATTCGGATTTCCCCGCCTGGCTGGTCGCAACAGGGGGGGTGCTACATCACGGACTTCACACCGTGCTCGCCCGTACCGCTTGGCGCGCAGACGCGCTCACGAAAGTCGCTGCCAACTGTGAAGCCGACTTGCGGTCGGCCGAGGTGAGCCGTCTCGGCGGGAAGCTGGTGGAATCGGGCGGACAGATATGGCATTGAAGGGGTACCCCCGCTGGATTCTGCCCGCCATCGGCACGGCGTGCGCCGTACTGCTCGTGTCGGGACTACTGCTCATCCCGACGATGCTGGTGATGCGCCTGGAGTGGGAGCTCACCTGGCGACTTCCAGCTTCATGGAGACTTGTGAGCGTCGTGACCCACGCAGCCGGTGGAAGTTTCCTTTTGATCGCGGTAGGAAGCCTCTGGACAGTACACATGCGATCTGGTTGGGCGCGGGGATTGCAGCGCAAGAGTGGGGGGGGACTTTCAGTACTCTTTTTGATGCTGGCTGTCACTGCCGTTGCAATCGCCTACGCGGGTGAGGCTCGCATTGGAACGGCTGCATCCCTCCTGCACCTCATTTTCGCAGCGGCCTCGACCGTGCTTTTCTCTTGGCATTGGTGGCAAGGCGTGCGACTAAAGCGCCCTCCTAGCCGTTCACATCCAGCAGGTCCTGGCGTCTGAGGGGATTCAAGATCATATTTTGCCTTTATGGGGGACGGCGGATGCTGCCTCGATACAGACCCATGTGACAGTACTTAAACGGGGAATACGGTATGGGGTATATGAAATTGAGGCTTATGTTTTTGGACGCAATATTAAAGTTGGTATGTGAGTGTCTATTTTTACGAAGAGCGTCCGTTAGTTCGATTGAACACCTACTAGAGCGTTTGAATTAAATCTGTTTTGCTGTGATCGTGAATCTTTTGCCGGAGGTGCTGGTATGGAAATAGTTAGAGCAAAAAGTCGATTTGAAGCTTGACTAGATCCACCGGTCCTACATGTTCTCATTCGGCTGTTTTCTTGACTAAGAAAGCAATATTTATGTGATCTCATAGTGTTGCGTAATGAGGGTAACATTTACTAGTAAATGCATCCAAATGTTGATCAAGTAAGGTATTCTTTGTAGATGCCTATAACTTCCGTTTTTCAACACAAGTCTCTTGTCGCGTTGTGTTTTACAGCGATTTACATTGCTGCGGATGCTTTAAGCTTCATCCATCCCATTGCACAACTCAACATCACGCCATGGAATCCACCGGCCGCTATTCAAGTATTGTTTTTCATGTTGATGGGTTGGCCGTGGACAATTTGGGCTTATCTGACACTTTTAATTTCTGATGGGGTTGTCAGAGGCACGTTGGGGCTTGCTACACCAGAGGTGTACATCGGGAATGCTTTACTGGTGGTGTGCTATGCCAGTATCTCTTCTGCATTGAGAAAACATATTCTCCATAAATCCAACCTCGCTGCTCGAGAAGAAATCGTTACATTGAGCTTGATAGTTTTTGCAGGCTCATTAATCACAGGCTTTCTATATATCGGTCTCTTGAGACTAATAGGCGGACTAGGGATGGCCAATTTTGAAAGTGCCCTCTTTCGCTTTTTAATTGGAGACCTGCTGGGCATGATGGTCTTGTTGCCTTTGGCCTTTGTCTTTTTAGATCAGCGACGTATTGAACAATTTGCGCACATGCTCAAAAGCCGAAGTTATTGGTTGTTGGTTGTTGTGCTGGTCATATGTTTGTGGGGCATTTTGACCCTCCCAATCGAGTCGCGCATGAAGTATTTTTTTCCTATCTTCTTTGCTATTGGACTCATGGCTGCGGCGCACTCCTTACCCGGTGCAACCACGGGCCTACTTTTGGTGCAGTTGCCCGTAGTGTTCAGTTCTAGCCACCCCAGTGTCAATCCTGAGTCGTTGCTGGAATTGCAAATAGTCATGCTGACCTTGACTCTCACTGGTTTGGTTATTGGTACGGTGGTGGATGAACGTATGCGCGCGCAAGAGAATTTGCGAGACAGCCTTCAACTTATTGCTGCTGGTGAATTGGCAGGTTCATTGGCTCACGAGTTACATCAGCCTATGAGTGCACTGAATGCCTATGCAGAGTCCGCACTGATTTTGGCCAATACGCATCGTGAGGAGGGAGTCTCTTCATCGCAGCCCTTACTGCATTCCACACTCAGAAAGATTGCGGATGAAACCATCCGTGCTTCTGAAATTGTCAGAGGTCTGCGAAGTTTTTTCATATCGGGTTCTTCTAAGTTGCAGCACGTCAATGCAACAGAATTGGTTCGCGCGTGCCTTACGCATTTGACCCATTTCGCTAGCCAGCAAGACGTTGTGCTTTCGGCAGATTTGGTAGAAAGTGCGCCTGTTTATGTCGACCCCATACAAATTGAGACGGCGTTGATAAACCTCATAAAAAATGCCATTGAGGCATCTTCAAAAAGTCAAACGGTTCGTGTGACCCTTACTAAAGAAAATGAATTTTTTGTGATCAAGGTGCTGGATGAGGGAAATGCACTTAACCGGGCTACGCAAGCGGCTATATTTCGCCCACTCTTTACGCAAAAAAAACATGGCTTGGGACTCGGGCTGTCAGTCAGCAAATCTCTGGTGGAAAACAACGGTGGAAAACTACACTACGTACACAAACCCTTCAAATGCTTTGCCATGTATTTGCCTCTTGCCGAGTAAAACTATGCCGCATGACTTTTTGGTTTGCATTGTTGATGACGACAGCCAGGTTCGGGATTCACTGTCCTTGATTTTGGGTTTGAAGGGTTATGACTGTCGATCCTATGACAGTGGGGAGTCGTTTCTTTCATCCATGCCCAAGCGAGCTGCTTGTGTGATTTTGGATCTTAAGATGACCGGTATGAACGGCCTTGACATGCAAGCGGCTTTACTCGGTACGGAAACGCGCTTTGAGGTTATTTTCCTGACAGCTTATGCGGATACAGAAGTCATGCGGACAGCGTTTATCAACCAAGCTGTGGACTTTCTCGAAAAACCTGTTCAACTGGAGCGTCTGTTAAAAGCCATCGAAATCGCTTTTTCGAGACTACAAGAGCGAGTTGAGAAAATGGATGAGGAACGTTTGTTGAGTCGATTGACCCCGCGTGAACTTGACGTCTTCAAGGCACTGGCACAGGGAATGAATCACCGGGCGATTGGCGAACGGCTTGGCATTAGTCCCAGGACAGTAGAAGTCCACAAAGCCCGCGTCATGGAAAAGCTGCAATTAAACTCATTGGCTGATTTGTTGAAATTTTCTCTTAAGTACCCAACTTAGCATATACGGGCCAGCCCGTACGTTGTTTATCGGATTTTCAAATCCATCCTGATTCCCTACAGTCCATACATGACTATTGGTGTGGATTCCAGGAGGGATAGATGGACAACGGTGCATATGAGAAATACAAAGCTGAGACTGCTACGCTTGCATCAACTGTCAGTCGCCCAAGCGTTGACCAGTCGGATACAGTGCCCTTAAAAGGGGGAGATATAGCCCTGCTGGCCTTGTTCTTTGCAGTGGCGGTTTACGCAGTCTGGCAAATCTTTGCCAAGTCTAAGTAACTTCAGCATAAGTGAATGCCCATCAGAAATTTTGGATTGCTTATGAGTGAAATTAGCACACAGCGACGATCAGAGGCCGACTCTTTATATTTTCAAGGGTTTGCAGGAGTTTTCATTGTGATGTTGATCGTCTTCACTCTATCAATGATCGCCTTATACAGTTGAGCTGACATACGCGAAAGTGGCCGTTGATCGAACGGCGCGACTAACTTTCTGTGAGGCTGTATAGGAAAAATTTGCGCAGCATTCTGCGCCCCCATCCCGATTGCATTTGCTTCTAGTCTGGCTATTCTCATCATTGATTCTTATTTCATTGAGAGAACGCGCGAATCACTTGGGTTGATTTGAATCATCTCGATCCAAGTTGCTTGAAAATTTGATGAATTCTTTCAATGAGATTAGCAACTCGACTGCCAGCTTGGTCACTCATTTCTCCAATTGTTTCTTGGATTGTGCTGACGTTGGCTCTCGCAGGGTATCGTACCACTCCATCGTGGCTTTTTGAATTACTTGTTGTTGTAGGTTTAGTTCTAGGTATTCTTGCCGCTGTCTTCCATGCAGAGGTGGTCGCTCATCGAGTCGGAGAGCCCTACGGGACCTTGGTGCTTGCATTAGCTGTCACAGCCATTGAGGTCGCACTTATCGTTTCCCTCATGGTTGCGGGAGGTGAGGGGGCTAATGGATTAGCCCGGGATGCAGTCTTTGCATCAGTGATGATCATTCTTAACGGTATGGTTGGTATTTGTTTGCTAACCGGAGGGCAACGACATGGCGAGCAGCACTTCGGCTTGTATGGGGTTTCTGCAGCGTTAGCTACGCTTGCTGCAATCTCAGTTCTTACTTTGGTGTTGCCGAACTACACCACGACAACTTCGGGCCCGGAGTACAGCAGAGGTCAACTCACATTCATCGTTGTTGTTTCGCTCGTCTTGTATGGAACATTTTTGATGATCCAAACAGTGAGGCATCGTGATTACTTTCTACCTGTTGAATCGGTTGCGGATGAGGCCGTGCATGCTCAGCCGCCATCCAGAAAGATGGCAATCTTAAGCGCTGTCTTCTTGTTTGCCTGCTTGGGTGCAGTTGTATTACTAGCAAAAACGCTATCACCTGCAATTGAAGAAGTCGTTGGTGAGATGGGTGCACCTAAAACTCTAGTAGGCATCATCATTGCTGCCGTAGTCTTGTTGCCTGAAAGCATTGCTGCCTATCAAGCGGCTCGAGCCAATCGTCTGCAGACCAGCCTCAATCTTGCTCTTGGATCGGCATTAGCAAGCATTGGATTGACCATACCAGCAGTATCACTTGTCTCTCTTATCGCAGGTTGGAGCATTACATTGGGAATCGACGAGAAATCAACTGTGTTGCTTTTACTTTCCCTACTTGTCGCGTCGTTATCTTTAGGAACAGGGCGAACTACAGTGATGCAGGGTACAGTGCATTTGGTTATTTTTGCAGTCTATCTTTTCACTGCGGTTATTCCTTGATCATCGGCCCTGAACTTCTGTTAGGTTGGCGGAGCTTCGAAAGCCCAGTCATACCAACTCAACCACAGCCTTCAACTGTGCGGGGCTGCTGTACAAGTAGGCTGCAGTGGTCTGGATGCTACGGTGGCCGGCCAGCGTCTTTAGCAAATGAATAGCCGTGCCTTTATTGGCTAGGTTTGTGAGGAACGACCTGCGGCCACTGTGGCTGCTAGCGCCCTCAATTCCTGCAGCTTGATAGATCTGAGTGAGTGTCTGGCTTAAGCTGTTAGCTGAGAATCCCCTCTTGATGCTCTTTTGACTTGCAAATAGGGGGTAGTTCCTTTCTGCACATTTGCTTTGAGCCACATAGGCTTGTAATTCCTCACGTAGCTTGTTGCTGACAAATACTGTGCGTGCGTGCCGACCTTTGGTCATGTCCGGTAGCAATCGGATTTCTTCCTTGATGCTGCCATCTCCATTGACAACATCCTGCCAGCGCAGGCATGCAACCTCTCCAACTCTGAGCCCTGCGTAATGCGTAAGTAGCAGCATGCAGCGATTGCGCTCAGTGTATTTCTTGGTGCCGATGAATGCCAACACTTGCTCCAGTTCATCGGGGGTCAGTGTTTTTGCTTGGGCCATTTCGCTGCTCCTAAATCACATGTTTTGTGTGATTTAAGTATGTTTTCAACGAAGGATTTGGACAACCTGAAACCCGATATGCCATCGGGATACCAGTGCTGTGCAGACAGCGTCAGGGCAAACAAACTGTGGATAACTTTTTGCTTGAAAAAATCTTCAATGATTTCAACGCTGAACCGCAAAAATCTTGAGAAAGTTACATTTTCATAGATTTTTCCCGGGCTGAACGCACTCTTTTAGTGCCCATACATTGAACCCCAAAATCAAGCCCAACAAGCGTTTTTCTTCGGGGCCAGCACCCAGAGTAGCAGGGCAGGGTAGTTCGTTTGCAGCAGGGCGGTTTTAGTGCTGACGCTTGTGCTGCTGTTTGCTTGGGCACTTGCTGCTGAAGACCCGATGTGGGATTTCTCCCACAAAAACGTACTCGGTCACTTCGGTAAAGGGTTTAGTTGGCTCTGACGTTAATCATGAAGTGTCGGTTCACCCGACACTTTGTATTAAAGCCTTTGTGATGAAGTGTCGGTTAATTTTTCAAGGGAAACTGTTTTGGGCTTGATGCGAAATACTGAGGGGGGAATGCAACGTCTCTTAAAGGCTGTAAGCGGACTACGACAAGCTGGCACTAAGGGCAGGTACCGACCCGTTGCGGTCACTGGCCAGTGTCTGAAGCGGGCATTCAAATTCTGAATCTACAGACTAAAGCTGTCATAACATAACAGAGTCGAGATTTTGAGCAAAATAGTCAGCTCTCGCCGATTTTTGAAATGCGAGCACCATTGAGATGTTGACGTAGAAAATGAGCGGCTTCCATGCGCTCACCTTTTACAAGAAGGTCTATCAAGGCGAGATGCTCTCTGCATTGTTGGTGAAGGCGTGAACGATCCAGCCGGGTGCCGTATTCCACTACACGGCGCATTTGGTTAATGGTGCGCAAGCTGTCGAGAAGAAATCGGTTTTTGGCACCTGCAACGACTGTTTCATGCAGGTGTACGCCAGCTCTAAAGAGTTCTGCAGGTGAGCATTTCTCAATGCCGCCTTGAAGTAACTCCTCTTGCTCTCTCCGGCATTTTTCAAGTTCAGCCAAATCGGGTTGGTAGCCAGGCTCTAGAATTGCTGATGGCTCAATGATCATGCGAAAACGGTAGCTTTCCCGATGTGAATCGCTGTTGGTCAACAACGGGCGAAACACCCATCCACGGCCAGGCTTACGGTCAATCATGCTCTCTCTGGCCATGCGGTGAAGAACGCGTTGAATTTGTAGACGCGTAGTGCCGAACTGCTCCATCAGGTCCGATTCATGGACTTCTTCTGGTAAATCACCATGAATTCTTTCATTAGCGATACGCAGATACAAATCCTCGTCCGAAGTTTCGGGCGTACCCAAGTCCACTGAAGCTAATTCGTAAGCCGATTTGGCAAGTTGGAAGCCCTTGCGTGGCAGCGAAGTGACTACGCCTTGGCCCTCCAGGTATTGCAAGGCCTTGCGCACAGGTGAGCGAGACACATTCAGCTCCCTGGACAAAGCCAGCTCGGTGAGTCGATGCCCAATGGCGTAGTTCTCGCGACGGATCATCTCAACGATCCGCGTGGCCAACGTAGGGATCAGCGAGCTGACTTTTGGAAGAGTAATCGGCGAGGGGGGCATGGCGGCGGATTTCAGACACTAGCTCGACACTGTACACACTACCTATGTCAGCTTATGAAAAGCCTGGGTAAAGAAGTCTTCAGTTCCAAAATTGCCCGACTTCAAAGTAATGTGTAGGTGCCCGCCTTGAGCGAAGGGTGATGAGGCATGGCACCAAGGTACGCCTGGTGCGATAGCTGTGCCGATTCGCATGCTCTCGATACCCAAGGCCTTTACACAGGCCCCTGAGGTCTCCCCGCCTGCCACAACCAACTGTTGAATACCATCGGAGACGAGACATTTGGCAATACTGGATAGCGCCAGTTCCACCATGGCGCCTGCTTGAGCGACTCCTAATTGTGATTGAACTGCGCGGACAGATTCAGGTTCCGCAGTTGCGTAAATAAGGATCGGATGATCAGGGTTCTGCTGCTCTACCCATTGCATTACATGATCCACAACAGATTGGTCCTGGACCAAGGAAAGTGGATCTATGGCGAGCCCGGCACCACCAGTGGCTAAAAAATGTGCCACTTGCGCATTGGTTACGACAGAGCAACTGCCTGAAACAATCGCCTTACGCCCGCTCGCTTTTGGGAGTTGTGCTGCCTGATTGCTCGATTCGATTCCGAAATTCTGAGCCAATCCAATCGCGACACCCGAACCAGCGGTAATTAAACGCAAATCAGACAACGCTGGCCCCAACTTCATCAAGTCCTCATTGCTTAGGGTGTCAACGATGGCTAGGCCAATCCCTTGCTTTTTAAGCTGCGCAATACGTTGGCGAATTGCCACTGGTCCTTTGGTAACCGTGCTGTATTCAATCAATCCTACCTGGCGTTTTGTCTGTTCTTGCAGCACTTGAACCAGATTGCTGTTACGCATCGGGGTCAGTGGGTGGTCCTTCATGCCCGAAGCACTCAGGAGCACGTCACCGACAAAAAGATGTCCCTTAAAAATAGTGCGACCGTTTTCCGGGAAAGCCGGTGATGCAATGGTGAAATCTTCACCCAAGGCCTCCATCAAGGCCTCTGCAACTGGGCCAATGTTGCCCTCAGGCGTAGAGTCAAAAGTTGAGCAATATTTAAAATAGAACTGCTGTGTTCCCTGGGCTTGCAGCCAGGCCAATGCCTGTAGAGATTGTGCAATCGCATTGCTAGCCGAAACGGTTCTGGTCTTAAGGGCGACAACCACAGCGTCGCAGTCTTCGCTCAATGCATGCGTAGGAATGCCAATCGTTTGCACTACCCGCATGCCACTTCGCACCAGATTGCTGGCCAGGTCCGTGGCTCCCGTGAAATCATCGGCGATGCAGCCCAGAAACACTTTATGCATGAGCAGCTTTAAACACTTTTGACTGCGTCTGCTACAGCTTGGGCAAACGCTTTACAGCCCATGGTGCCACCAATGTCAGGTGTACGGGTGGCAGGATTGGCCAGCACGACATCTACCGCAGCGGTCATAGCGTCACCGGCCTGCCGCAGAGCCTTGTTGCCTTGCTTGTCTCCGACCCACTGCACCATCATCGCTACTGACAAGATCATCGATGTCGGGTTAGCAATGTCTTTCCCTGCAATGGTGGGGGCGGAGCCGTGCTGCGCTTGAGCGCAGCACAGGTCATCACTGGCCATCACCGAGCCGGCCAGACCCAGGCTGCCCGACAGCTCACTGCACAAGTCCGACAAGATGTCGCCATAGAAATTGGTGGCGACGAGCACATCAAAACTTTCAGGGTTGCGCACCAGGTGTGCGGTAGAGGCGTCGACCAGAAGGTCATCGAGTTGAACTTGCGGGAACTCTTTGGCGACATGCCGTACAGCCTCCAAAAACAGTCCGTCGGTCATATGGAAGCTGTTGGCTTTGTGGATGGCTGTGACCTTTTTTCGACGTGTCATAGCCAACTCGAAAGCGCGACGGGCGATACGCTCACTGCAGTGGCGAGTAATTTTTCGGGTGGACAGTGCCATATCGGGACTTGGCATCACTTCGCCCCAGCCACGACTCATATTACGGTCGGGATAGAACCCCTCGGTCGCCTCGCGCATGATGACCAAATCCATCGATTTGTCAGCCTTCATGTTCGATTCGAGGAAAGAACGGGTCTTCGCAGGCCGCACGTTGGCGTACAAGTCCAGTCCGATACGGAAACCTGCCGACACATTTCGACCACCTTTTTCAGGTGCCGGGTAGTCTGCATGCGATTGTGTACCGAGGATGATGCCGTCGTATGTTTTCGCTTTGGCCAGCACTTCGTCTCGAAGAGTGATTCCATGGTCTCGCAAGCTGTCGAAACCAACAGATTCATAGTCCAATTGAATATTCAGGCCAAAGCGTGCGTCTGCAGCCTTGAGTACCTGTACCGAAGCTTCAACAATTTCGGGACCAATACCGTCGCATGGCAAAACGATGAATTTCATGTAGTTCTCCGGTCAATTCAGGGGGCGGGGTTGATGGGGTTAATGGCTAATGAAGACTGCAGGCGTCGCACTGCACTAGCGGGGCTGGTCAGAACGGGTTTTTGGAGCACTTTTTGCACCAATGCCTGGCTGCGGGCCATGGAAAACTGGCCCAGTACATACACATCGCAGGAGGGCATGGCCGTCGCCGTCTCCAGCAAAAGTCGATCATGCGTTTGCGGATCGCCTGCATTCAGTTTCTCAAGTGCACCCGTAGCGCAAGCGCTTTCGACGACCACGGACAGCCGTCTTTGTTCAATCGCCTCCAGAAGCTCAGCCTGCATTGATACTGATGCAGGTGCAAAAGTCGTGATTAACCCAATTCGACACGGTTTGCCCTGGCGCTCACACAAGTCCAGGGTTTCATCAAACATCGCTTCGTTGGGCTTGAGAATTGGTATGTTGTGCGCCTTTTTCGCGGCATCTATCGCAGGGCCAAATGCGGAACAGGTAAACAAAATCGCCTGCGCTCCTTGGCTTCTGACATAGCCGGCCAGTCCCACCATCCGGTCGACCATGGCGGCAGTCAATCCTTGCTCTTGCAAATCGGGGGGAAGGCTGTCATCGAGCAGATTGCGGCATTTGGCCTCTGGCCAAAGGGCTGCAAACACCTCACTGACGGGCTTCATAGCCAAAGGTGTGGCATGTATCAAAGCAATCTTTGAATCAATCATGCCTAAAATAATATCACACAAAGTGCTTGTTGATGTATCATTTCAGTGCAAGATACAATGATTGTGCAGCTCTTGTGTCTGCGCGAGTCTCTTCGTCCAATCAACCTGAGAGTTCAGCTTCTATGAAAAATTCGAGAAAACTCATGCACCGTCGCGTTGTTCTGGCTGCCATGTCGTTGGCCTGTTTATCCAGTACAGCATTTGCCCAAGGTGTCTATCCCACCAAACCCGTTCGCTTGGTGGTGCCGTTTGCCGCGGGTGGGCCTAACGATGTGATGGGACGTGTTCTGGCGCAACAACTCACAGTGCTGACTGGGCAGTCGTTTGTGGTCGAAAACAAAGCTGGTGCAGGTGGAGTGATTGGCACGGATGCCGTGGCCAAAGCTACACCCGATGGCTACACGCTCGCATTCATTAGCGGGCCCTTTACCATGGCACCCGCCCTGCAGTCGAAGATGCCTTACGACACTCTGAAAGATTTGGCAGCAGTCACCAAGGTTGCCGAGTCACCGATGGTGATGATGATCCCGTCTACCTCCCAATTCAAGAATGCTCAGGAATTGATGGAGTTTGCTAAGAAGAACCCGAGTAAGCTCAACTATGGCTCAGGAGGCATCGGAAGCACACCACATCTGACCACCGAGCTGTTGGGCAGTGTCACGGGCGCCAAATTCACACACGTGCCCTACAAAGGGGGCGGTGAATCTATCAAGGCTCTGATGGCGGGTGAGATTGACGTTCTGATTGACAGCATCACGAGCACCGAAGGGCCGTTGGCTTCAGGACGCGTGAAAGCGGTTGCAGTTGGACAAGCCAAACGCGTTGCTAAATGGCCTGACGTGCCTACATTCAGTGAAGCTGGTATTCAGAAATTTGGTGTGACCCATTGGGTCGGGGTGGTCGCTCCCGCCAAGGTGCCTGCTGATGTACTCGCCAATTTGCATTCATTGATCGTCAAGGCATTGAAGACGCCCGAAGTTGCGCAAAAGCTGCGAGAACTTGGGGCAGAACCGGTTGGAAATTCCTCTGCGGAATTTCAAAAATTCATCACCGATGAGGTTAACAACTGGAAGCAAACGGTCAAGGCCGCAAATATCCAGGCGCAGTAATGACGGAGTCAATGCCATGCGACTGCCATGTCCACGTCTTTGACCCAGAACGGTATCCGTTCGCTGCATCTAGAAAATTTACACCTGATACAGCGAACGCACAGCAGTTGACCCACTATTTGGATCAGGCCGGCTTGCAACGTGTCGTTTTGGTTCAACCAAGCGTTTATGGCACCGATAACCAGTGCCTGTTGAATGCCATTGAGCAGTTAGATGGGCGGGCCAAAGGAATTGCGGTCATATCCAAGGATTCATCCCCAGAAGAGCTTGATGCTTTGAGGGCAGCTGGTGTAGTCGGGGCCCGCTTAAACATGGTGGTCAATCGCTCTTCCGATACCGACGAAGCGACCATCCTCATTGAAGAATTGGATGCCCTTCTGCCAGACTCGTGGCATATCCAGCTGCACGTATCGCTTGGCGTTCTGGCGGGTGTTGTACGAACCATTGGTCGCTCCAATCGCTTGTTTGTCTTGGATCATCTGGGCTTGCCCTCCGTCGAGGAAGGGGCCAAAGCGCCGCTCTGGAAAAAGATGTTGGAAATGACCCGAACTGGGCAACTTTGCGTAAAGCTCTCCGGCCCCTATTTATCCTCAAAGCTTGCTTCGCCTTACTCGGATTTACGTCCCTATGTTGATTCATTGGCCGATACGAATGAAGAGACAATTTTGTGGGGCAGTAATTGGCCGCATACCCAAGGAATTCATCGCAACGAATGCGATGATCCTCTTGGGATAGAAAAATTCAGAGATGAGAACGATTCAGCATGGTCTGCTGCTTGCGCAGCTTGGATGGGCACAGAAATTTATGAAAAGATGCACCTCAATGCAGCTAGAGTCTATGGATTCGACCGTTAATTGCGCGCAATTTTTGTGCTTTTTCGCCATCAGTGCAGAAGTCGATGAATTGACCAACAGTGTCGTATCAACACAAGGTGATCCATGTTTGCTTATGTAGGATCAAGGACTACCCGCGAGCGAAATGCCCGAGGGGATGGCATCAGCGTTTTCCGCTGCGATTCTGCGACTGGCGCGCTGGAGTTAGTCCAAGTCCACGGCGATCTGGTCAATCCATCTTTCCTCGCGTTGAACAAAGCAGGTGACCGGCTCTACGCTATACATGGTGACTGTGAAGAAATCAGTTCATTTGTAATTGACCGTAGCACTGGGCGAATCGAATTCCTGAACCGGCAAAGTACGCAGGGCAAGAATCCGGTGCATTTAGCACTGGACCCGACCGAGCGTTTTGTGGTGGTGTCTAACCATATCACCAGCAGTCTTGCGGTTCTTGAAATTCAAGCCAATGGCGCTATCGGCGAACTGACGCAATTGATCCAACTGGAAGGCGAGCCTGGTCCGCACCGCAAAGAGCAACCTTTTCCAAAACCTCACTTCAACCCTTTTGACCCAAGTGGTCAGTTCGTAGTCGTGCCTGACAAGGGACTAGACAAAACATTCGTATTCCGATTTAAAGACGGTCAAATGCGGGCCGGTGAGTTCCCAGCCACTTCAGGTCGAGAGGCCTCTGGACCTCGGCATATTGCTTTTCATCCAAGCCAACCGTGGGCTTATATTGCCAATGAGCTGGACTCCACTGTGACGGCCTTCCGGTTTGATACTGACAGCGGTGAATTGCGTCCCTTCCAAATCATCAGCGGTCTGGCCGACACCTTTGTCGGCAACAGTCGATCTTCTGAGATCGAGGTTGATCGCTCTGGCCGTAGCTTGTATGTTTCAAACCGGGGCGAGGACACAATTGGGGTCTTCAGAATCGATCAGAGCGATGGTCGATTGACCTTGATTCAAAGCCAACCCTCAGCGGGCAGAACACCTCGTTTCTTTGTCTTGTCACAAGATGGACGTTGGCTATACGTCTTGAACGAAGAAAGCGACTCAATCGTCCTATTTGCTGTGGACTCGGACACCGGTCAATTGCGACCTACAGATCTTGTATATCCGTGTGGCAGTCCAGTCTGCATGGTTTTTTCGGCTTCACGATGATGGCTTTTGCCATCAACACACCAGGCCGATGACTGACTGCTCTATAGAAGTCTGAACTACCAATGACGGCTATTGGCAATCCCCAAGGATGGCCGCATATGGCCG
>JACCDT010195331.1_pt1 | contig 25681 bp, 39 predicted proteins | sample 7446291 | NCBI WGS metagenome assembly JACCDT01 (sample SAMN15323446, study PRJNA562643) | freshwater metagenome | isolation source: river surface water | place: USA:Blue River Watershed | collected 2017-08-17 | reverse complement strand
TCTTCTCAGTCAATATAAGTTGTCCAAAACCACTTACAAATGCGTCATCAAAAACACCTGAATTATTCCTGCGTTGAATTTTTAATGCTGGACTTTCGTTTTGTAACGGATCTGCATTGGTATAGATACATACCAATGCTGTAGCGCCTTCATTTACAATAAATGAATCAGAATATGCTGGTGTTTGGCCTAACGAAAGAATACTGATAGTAATAGTTATATCCCCTTGTCAATAATATGTATCATATATTTATACCTTTTGCCTTCTTATGATTGATCTCTAAAACTCCTACTAATGTGTCGAACGACTCTGGTAGCGGTAATGCATGCATTTTTACAGTTTTCTTAGGCAGATCATTTAGAAACAAATAATTAAGATAAGATTTAGGAATGGTTGGCTCATATGCCACAAATACACTTAATTTATCTTCATCGTTATATGAAAGAGACGCACTAAGTCTAGTCATTATCACCTGACGTAATGTGCCTCCAGTCCCAGTCTGCATATCTAAATGCTGCAACCTATCTATTAACGGAAATAATCTTTTATATGTCCTAGATTTACAGCTTATATCTTTCCATGATGCTAGATCCATACAGCGCATAAGAATAAAAGCGAGCTTCATTACGCCAGCATCATGAATATGTGGTAAAATGGATGGCGATATGGAAGATATTCTATTAGTAGATGATGAAACTAAGTCAATAGCATTCTTTCTCCTACCAGTAGCTTTCCAATCATTATAAACTTTATTGATAAGTTCTATACTGGTTCTGACTTCTCTCTCAGTATTCTTCTGAGTTTCTGCTATAAGAATATTTTTAAGTAAATCCATTTCTCATCCATAAATATATTAGTAACTATATTTATGGATGAGAAATGGTAGAAGAGTGGTGTCATAGTGTTATAGATCAAAAAAAAGGTGAACCACCAGCAGATTTACTTATTATAAGTGGCATAAATAGCAACACAGCGATATTATATGAACGATATCATTCATTTTGTTATAATAATGATATTAAAGATTATGTGGTAAAATTTTTACCATCATATCAATTTTTAGTAGTATATTCTTATATGAGACGTAAATATGGCACAAGAAACTCAACACGTAAAAATAATAAATAATTCATTAAATATAACCAGAAAAATAATTGAATTTATCTTATTTAAGAATAGAATTACTAAAACACCAACAAACATTAATAATAAATTATTTTTAAATGGTGTAAATTTTTGGTTGTCTCAACATAAACAAACGGGTGAGACATACCTGATGTATGATCATCACCCGAATGATTGGGACGTAGAAGGTATTAAAAATACGATAGATTATATGTCACATGACATATACACTAGTACTGGTATTATCGCACCGTAAATAAACTGCTCGTGATTATACTCGATACAGTTTGTTTATAGGTATTTACTAAATTTTCATCATATTCCATACCATAAAGAATTTGCGACAAATTTAATACTATGTCCGACCCCTTATCTAAGGGTTGTTTAGCTAAAGGAGACACCGGTATGAACTGTATACCATATCCATTATCTGTCGGAACAATATTTACAAACAACGCATTTTCTAAATGAATAGTATTATTGATAGTATTGGTTGACTTTACTAAAGCAATAATATGTTCACCACTGGACAATCTAGCACAAAAAACTTCAGACATCTTTATTTTTCCTTAACAAAATCCCGTTTTCATAGCATCAACAAACCAAACGGGTAATGGTTTATCAAATTCAAATTCTTGGTTTGAGCCAAGAATTATATGCTCGCCATCATTGGCACCTATTTTATAATATGGACCATAACTTGCATTACCCACGATTACGAAATTATATTCCTTGTTATTAATAATCCATCCTAATACTATCATTCCAGATGAATCTACGAAAGAATTTATATCATAAAGCCTGTATGATATACCCGCGTCAGTAAAAATTTTTAAAGAACAATCAATAGCCAGTTTAATTGTATCAATATATTCATCAAATTTATCCGCTATTACTTGTGACAATTGTTCTTTATTACTTATAGACTTTAAATATAAAAAATGCTTTCCTGCATCAGAATTATAATATTCATGCACTTCTTTATATGCCGCGTTTCTGTATTTTTCAAAATGAATATTTGCATATGAAAATAGATCAGTTATTAGCATGTGTTTCAACCTTTATATGTTTTGAAATACGAGTATGCCATAGTCTGGTCTTTTCGTATAGTTCTTGATTGTTTAGTGGCATATCTTCAGTAAATGGTCCGAATATATTGCTATAATGGTATGCTGGACGCTCTTTGGATTCACATAATCTAGCGTCATATTCGGTTATATAGATGCCATATGTGCCTGAATTTATTTCATGTGAAATGTCGATAGATAGATACAGTGAATGACCATTATCATAATAAATTGAATAAGTAAGTATTCCGGGTGAATCATTATTGAATGAAGGCGAAACTGATAGGTATCTCATTAAATCATTTATTTTCAATGTGTTACATATCATTTTAATTAATTTTATTGATTTTTCGTAATCGTTCCAGCATTTGTTTTGACTAATGTGTTCAAATTGATAAAATGATATATCGTCAACCCCCCAAGCCATGCAATAATTTTCTAATTTATTGTCATCTGATTCCATATTTTGGTGCATGATATTATTTCCTATATGTTCGCAGTAAAACCTATACCATTCTTTTTTGGAGAATATAGGTATGCTGTCTCTTTAAGATTATATATTTTGGCTAGAGTTAAACCATTTTTTGGGACGTTTGCTATTAGCTGATCAGCAACATCCGGATATAATTCTGTTATTAGCTTAATTGTCTTATCATAAGACATCTCAGAAAATTTATATTCTGCTACCAGTCTACCGGGCCTTTTAAGAGCGCCATCTATTTCATCAATTTCACAATTAATCGTGAATATAAAATTACAATGTAATACGTCAGCTAAGATGCCATCAGAGACATTCAATATATTCGAAACTGCCCCTGAGTTTCTTGTCTCTCCGCGTTTCTTCAATATTTCCTCGGCATCTTCAACAATAAAGACGCAATTAGCTTGCTGTTTCATAAAGCCAATAAACCCCGGATCTGATAGATAATTAGTCATATCAGGTGGTAAATATATAATGTCTTTTTTACAGTTTGAAATTAAAAATCTGAGATATGTAGTCTTTCCAGTTCCCGGAACACCGTGTAAAATAACTACACCAGAGGATTTCTTTCTATTAATATGATTAATGATTTTTTCGTTAATTTGAAAAAAATCATCGTTATAATGCGTATCAATTTTTAAATTGTTAAATTTTTTATAATCATATCTAAAAGAGGATGTATCATAACTACCGTCACGGTCTTTAATGACCATTGAAAACGATGCCTTGCGCATATCTTCTGGAATTTCTTTTGAATTTTGTTTACTTAACTTACAAACTTCATCAATAAAAATTTTTATAACATTATTATTAACACTTTTATCAGCAAAGATTTTTAATGTGGAATATCCAGCCCCAGAAAAATATTGGTTAAATATCAATAAATGGTGAGACATAAATTTAATTAAATTTGAGCCAACACCAATACGCACCTTATCTGATAGCGATGGCATTTGCTTTCTGATGTCGTCATCATCGACAACATCATCGTCATCATTGATATCATCGTCGTCATTCTCATTCAATGAAGGGATAGACAACGTAAAGATTCCATATGAAATATAATGACCAAAAATGTGATGTAAGCGCTCTATAATGGACACAATATCATTTAACGAAATATTGTCTATAGCTTCGATATCATATATGTCTGTATATTCAGAACCATAGGTCTGATGGAAAATCTTTTTAGGAATGTGGGTTTCTCTATCACCCGAAAACAAATAGTTGAAGCTCATAAATTTCCTTTCTGAATTTAATAATTTATCTATTCTACACACAACATCACATAGTGTCAAACGGGGCGGAATTCCGCCCCGTTTTTGTTTATGCATCATCTTCTATGTTGCTTTCACCCTTATCTAACTCTTCAGACTCATGTTGTAAGAACCTGAACGATTTTAGCTTAAATGCTTCAAAGGCATTCTTGCTATTTAAAATTAGACAAATGCCTTCTTCCGGAACCTTATTCTTACACATGAAACAGTCCTTTTCATTGTATGTTTCAACCAATTTCTGAAGAAAATTTTGATGCCAATGCTCAGTAACATTAAGATTGAACAGATCCTTCGCCTTACCATTGTAAAATATTGGAACTGTTTTGATGCCATGGGCATCACAATATGCGACCATTTGTTCAGTGTTGAATTCAATTGTCTTACCAGACGGCGTTTTGTAGAACATTCTGTAAACAAATAATTCAGCATTGCCATTACCAACACCATAATCGTAGTTGGATTGAATATACTTGCCGTTAGATAGCTGACCCACAATTTCACCGTGGATAGTTATCCCATCTTGTAATGCATTCTTATATTTGTTACAGACTTCGCCCCAAATGTCAACGTCATAGTAATGTTGAGTATCATTGTAAACATACTGATTTTTGATCACTCTCCTTGAGGCATAGATTACATCATATTCAGTATCAACGATGTTTACACCTATTTTCTTCAATAGTTTTTCATACCATTTCAACTGTTTGTTACATAACACTTTGCCCATGGAAATATTACAACCATGCATTTTGTATGCGATAGTTATATTATCTTCTGGAGATATTTTGTGAATATTTTTCTTAAGATGGCTCGTATCTTCTGCCAATTCATATTGCTCACTGATAAGTTTAGTGAATTTCTTTCTCGTATCTCTTTTCTTCTGTTTCTGAGAATTCTCCGCACCTTGATTGCGACGATTAACTACGTATTTTTCACATAATAGAATGTTCGCGATAGTGTCAAATTCCATATCGATGAATTTTGATAAGTCTATTTCGGTGGAATGCACTTCTCTAAACCAATTTTGGATCACACCGACTGGCACTATATACCCTTCAGATTTTTCACCACGTAATTTCAACGCTTTTGTTCTACCAGAAGAATCGAACATTCCGGCAATTTCTGGATTTTTATTCAAATCCTTATCACGGAACGAATTAGTGTGTGATAGAAAATTAGAATTTATCTTACATTCTAAAGGAAAATACACATACAGTAGACCGTCTTTTGCGTCTAATCCTGTGATTACATTGTTCCCTTGTATATTTACACACTGTAAACGATCAGCATTTGAATGCTTTCTAATTCCGCTTAATCTTACGACTTGCGCTAAGTAGTTTGACCCTTTGTTCTTTACACTTAACATTTTAAATTTCCTTTAGTTTAATTTGGACTCTGTCATCTGAGTCATTATTGGATATCTCTTTGACACTATTATTATAATTAAAGAAATAAATATTCAATTCTGGATGTTTCTGTTTTAACACAAGACCTAATTGATACCCATTCACTGAGGCTTGAATTTCCGCTTCATCATCTGAGTCCCATGGCCATGCGTCATATATCTCAAGATACCTTTTTATGAGTTCGATGTCATCCTGATCTAACTCTGGGACTTCATGATACTCTAACATGTATCTAGTCTGATAGTCCCATATACCAGTGGAGGCATTTTCAGCCATGATGGTGATTCCTGACTTTTTCGAGGTTTTGGATAATTCGTAGGAATTTAATCCATGATAAAAAACTATGCAGTCCCCAGCTACCCATTCACAATGATCGACAAGCTCTAGGTATCGCTTTCCATTAATTTCAACAACTTCTCTAACATATGGACTTTTCATAAAAATATTCTTTTTTCAATTTGGAAAAAAATAATACTACACATTGACCAAAAAAGCAATGGTTAACATAAATAAAATCAATAGGAAATAATAAATGAACGAAATAAATGAAGCAGCATACCCCGGTAATCTAGGATTTATGGAATTTGCAAAATTTCAAAGATCTGCCGACCATGAACAGAAACTTTTGATGAAACAATACATCAAACAGGGGGATAGTCAAAAAGTTATTGAATTATTAAATAAGGTGACTGGAATAGAATTACATCTGTTCCAGCGCAATGAGAACTTTAACAAAGACAAAATATTTAAACGTTAAAAATATTTATCTATTATACGCTGTTTTTTGAACTGTGACAAGTCGTCTATAAATGTTATACCGTCAAGATGAGCTATCTCGTGTTGTATGCATACCGATAGTAGATGATTACAAGTAATTTGTTTTGTTAGACCATCAACTGTCCTATACTCAACTAAGACTATGCTCGGTCTAGATTTTTCTAGTCTAACTCCGGGGAAAGATAGACACCCCTCTGTATATTTTTGTTTGTCGGTGCCTACAATTTCCATAATAGGATTTATAAAAGTCCTTTCTGTACCATCTACATTCGTGACAATGATCCTTTTATGAATATTAACCTGTGTTGCTGCTAACCCTACACCTTTAGCATTATACATAGTCTCGTACATGTTTCTTACAATATGAAATAAGTCAACGTCAAATTCATTGTTTTGAATTTCAACAGCTTTGGTTTTTAAGCGTTGATCTGGGTATTGTAATATTGGATATATCATATCAGTCTAATTGATCTTTAAAATCTTTTGGATCTCTAGATACGCGGAATATTGAAATGTCATTACCATCAAACTTAACATTGGGAATCTTTTTCCAAGAAAAGCCTCCACCCGTTTCGTATATACTATAATGTAAGTCTAAAGTATATACACCTTCTATAACTTTTAATGCCACATAAACGTGTTGTTCATGTGATGATGACACAGAGGTACATTCTACTCCATGTTCATACAAAATTGATACAAATTCGTCAGCTATTAGATGGCATATACCACCACCAGCGTAAGTATCATTATCGTCCTCGTCCCACGCATCATAGACTTTTTGTGCAGCTTGCGCAAGTCGTGGAAATAATGTTTTCACAAAATTTATAGACTTGAGAGGTAATTCGTTTTCTTCATCATCTTCGTCATAATAATTTTCAATCAATAGTGGTAATAGTTTGTAATAACCATCAAAGAAACCTTGCTGGATTGGTGCTGTGGTTTGTTGCTTGGGCTTTTTAACGGATCTGATTGCATTCAATAATGTTTGGTGTGCTACCTCAACACCTTCAACAGTATCGTGCACTGTGTTGCCGCTGTTTTCTCGTCTTGTGGCCACAATGGCAGCATCTATTAAACTGTCAAATGATAACCCCAATGGTATTAAAAGATATCTCTTATTAGTCATAATTAGTCCACATATACTCTTATAGAATTTGGATAGTTATCAGACCCGAAGTCTTTTTTAACCATAGCAGTAATTATTTTTAAATTATGTGGTTGAAAATCTTTAATTCTCTTATCATCATAGTCGATGGAAACGACAATATTCAAATTACTCGTAGTGTGAGTTATTATTGCAATGTATTCTTTGTGTCTTGCTCTGTATTTTTCAAAAGCTGGCTGCTGCTTTTCACAAAATTTTACCATACTCTCATATACATCACTTGCGCTAATGCTAACTCTAGTTTTATCTGGATTAAATGACAATTGATGCAATGCATGAGTAGTGATAATCACATTCAGATTATGGCGTCTAAATAATTTATTTAATAATGTTTGCAACCCTGCTAAATGGGTCGTTGTCATTTCAATTAAATAGTTTAAAAATCTGATCATTTATACTTCTCATCATATTATTCTATTTATCTTATGTAAATGGTTTATCAAATACTAATTGAGGACCATACGGAGAGCGTCTAACTTTTATAGTATCATCATTCAAATCTAACGTACCAACATGCGATGCATCTATTAAAATCATTAGCGCTTCTTTAAAGCTTTCTAAAGAAATGTTAGCAATATCTGTAATGTCAGATATTAACAATTCTTCTAATTGTTTCATTTTGGAACGATCTAGTGCTCTATCATTTTCTAATTCTACTTCGTTGTACTTATTAGCGGCAATATCATTTAGATATAAATTAGCAATTTGCCTGATGCGTTGTAAAGATTGATCATTATTGTTTTCAAATAATATGAAATTTTTAAATGACATTGGGGTGGTTGCCATAGTAAATAGTTTTTTAGGATGAGTTTCATTTTTGTCTGTGCTAATATATGTTTTGTCTTCATATATTCTTGGAAAATGCGGATTCTTTTGTGCTAACTTATTGTTAAATAAGAACTTTGTGTATCTATTATACACTGCATCGTTATCTGATATTCTATTCGTTAAATGAGGTTCTGGATTAGCGACATCACGAATAGAATGTTCTCCATGGCGCATTGGGCCATCCCCAATTATAGTTTTACTGATCGTTTCAAATGATTCTTTGATGTCTAATAATTTCATATGCTTACGCCAAATGATTCATTACTTGTTGATAAACTAACTTCAAATATCTGTTATAGATTTTTGAAATTCTCGGATCAGTTTTATCAGAAAAGAACTTTCCAACTAAGTCGGTTACGGCTTTTTGTATGTCACTTGCAGTCGGTTTATTATTTCCAATGCTTTTTATAACATCTGCTGCTATATTATGCGCATGTGCTGCAATTTCTTGGGGGCTAGAAAGATACGCCCTAAACTCTTCGTCTGACAATTCATCGCCATTATGCATTTTATCCAGAATATTATTAAAAATTGGGTTCTTAGTTAGATAACTACGATACTCTATGTCTCCCCCTCTATGCTCTTGTCTAGCGTCTTGGACGACGTGCGTCAACTCATGTAAGATAACATTGACCATTTGATATACTACTGGAATATTAGAAAAATCATAATATTTTTTTAACTCATCACTACTAATTTCGAAGATGAGCTTAAACTTATTGACTGTTTTTTTATTATATTGTAATAACCAATTACCTAATGTCTTTACGATCATGTCGGCCAAAGCTATCGGAAACTTATTGCTCAAGGTTATAACAGAGTTTGAAGCTATCCCATTCGCTGTTATATCTTTAAATAGCACTGAAACTTTTTTATTTACATCTTGAATTTGGCTATTGATTATTTTTGTTAGATTTAGACGTAAAATAGTAGTAATACCATGGATGATTAATGGTCTGATAGCATATAACAATTCATGGTATTCGCCCTGTGTCGCATCATTTCTTACATCTACATCTATTTTTCTTTTATATGATGGAATTACATCTATTAACTGGTCGATAGATTCAATAACGGATTGATTAATAATATTCCTATATTGAGTCATATTGATGGTCTCTGTCAATAGATTATTAATTAAAAATTCTGTGAATTTCATATTATTTCCAAATGAATATTTATCAATGATATTTATAAAACCATATTGGCATTCATATATAAAGATATAATGATTATTAAAAGGTGTGTGGGTTAAATGATTAAAATATTAGAAGAAGATTTAGAAATATTGCAAGAATATTTGGATAGGTTTAGTAAATTAACCATAAGCACAATTCAAGCAACTAGAGAATGGATAGATGATGACTCATTTATAATAGACACTAGAAAGGGTCAGTTGGAGTGGTTGCGCGAATATATGGAGATGCGGATAACTATTTTGCTAGAGTTGATTGATTACCTAAACAGACAAATTAGAATAGAATCTACGCAAAAGAAATTTGTAATAACACAGCTATTACAAATTTATGTATATGAGTTGAAATGTTGCGAGGAAAATTTGTTGTTAATAATCAATAAGTTGGCACATTTTTCTTAAGTTAATTCTTATGTCGAAATGTTATATGAAATGCTTTTCGTAAAGAAAAATTTATCTCAAATAATATTATATTATTTCCAAGATGCGAAAGGATCAAGAATAACAATCTGTGGAATGTACCTACCAAATCGGAGCATAAAATTATTAGGGTGTAAATCATAAGTTACTCCACGCTGCCCCGGAGCGTTGGCTTGTTTATACAACCCTTCGACAATTTTAAATGCATCCTTGAATAAACCGTCTTTAAGATGTTCACTGCTCCTGAAACAACTGTAGAATTTTTCAGAAACATCATTTCCACGTATTTCCTCGTTTCCGAATAAAAATTGGAACGTTTTATGCTTACTTTCTGACAAGTAGTGTTCAGATATTAACAATAATTTAGGGCGCAATTCGTCACTGAATTCTTTACTGAACCTTAAAGGGTTAGGCTGTTCGGAGATTCCAAACCATTCGTGTAGTGTGGTGTTAAGTCTTTCAATCTCCCATTTATATTTGTTTACAGGCATACCTCTATCATCCTTTCCTGTGACGGTTTCTATGTTATAGATGCGCGGGAAATGTGGATTGGACTGTGCCAGTTTATTCTTCACAACATAATCAACAAATATATTATATGCATAGTCATCATGTTGGGATATCTTTGTCACAGTATGCGGGTTGTCATCATCGATAACCACACTAGAGAATGGTCTTTTAATCACTTTGCGCGAGTCATTAGCCTCAACGCCGGTCTCTTTAGAATCTATTGGTAAATTTGTTTGTTTGTGTGTTATTTTGGTATCGAAGATTTCGTTGATTAGCATGTGTTTAATTCTTTATATGTATTTAATTAGTTTTTGTAGCTACAATAGTATCTTTACCCTTTGGTGTAATTTTCCATTCTGGTCCAAGATATTGAGAAAGAAATCTTTTATAAATTATCAATCTTCTATTGGTAGCGTCAGATTGAGATGAATTATTATCCATCATGTCTAGTATTTTATTGAACATATCTTTCAATGTGTTTAAAAAATCGCGTAGTTGATCGTCTAAATCCGTATAACTTAATAATATATTGGTCTGTTTAATAGAAGATAATACATAATCATACCTGTGTAGTTCTGGAAAATTGCGTAAAATTGTATACAATGATCCTGAGACACTATAATCATTTTCATATTTCTTGTATAATTGTGTTAATTTTGTATAATACGGTTTTGTTAATTTTGAAATGTTTTTAACATCCATGGCATCAGACCATGCCTCAAATGAAAACTTTGTAATATTGTAGTCATCTATGGTCTTTTTTATCTGGTATAATACAGTTTGTAATATTTCTCTATCTGAAGATCTAGCGACATCTTCCTGCGAACGATCATTCACCGTAAAGCTTACGTCATACACACCGTCTGCATCAGGATCAAAAAATAAATTGACCCTATTACCTTTTGCTGTCGTCCATGAATAATGTAGATCGTCTGAGGATTTTTTAATATTGCTGGATGGGAGTTTCATCCCCACTTTTTCCATCAAATATTCTGTAAACCGTTTCATGGTATAATTTAGCCTATTGGCTCAACCAAATCTACCTTACCATTATGATGGCTTGGTGTTCTAACCCACACGCGAGAAACAACCTTTAATTTGGCGCCATCGGAAATTACACCTTCTCTCGCAGCCAAGCCGCCATAGTGGTTGGGTTGTTTAATCCACTCGCCAGTTGTTGGGTTTCTCACATATTCGTACGATCTATAAACTCCAACTGGGTAATTTATACCACTCTCAGCGTTGGCGCTATGCTCCCCGGCATTTTCCATATGGTCGAAACTGACAACCATATCACTAGTATTACCAATCCGGTCCGTGATGCTGACATTCATTTCTTTCTTGTCAGTAGATTTTGGTTTTTCAACAGTTTGGTTCTTATTGCGTAAATCAGCGTAATAACCGAGCTTTTCCAATTCTGCTTTAATATCTGATATCCTACGCGTATCCTGTGAATATGCGCCATGATCAGCATATTTGTGAGTACTTTGTAATCGCTCAAGATCGGCCAGTAATGCCTGAATACGCTCTTGATTAATAGGTGCCTCATTCAATAAATCAAAAATCTTCATTTATAATTATCCATAGTTTTTAATATTTATTAGTATCTGAGCAAATTACTCGTCCGTTATATCATATAATTTATTAATACTTTTCATAACTGCCTCACCTTCATTACTATTCATTAATTGATCCACATAATGTTTGAGATGCTTATATGCTAAACCGGCAAAATCTGGATAAAAAGAGTCAATTACATGGTATATGGTATCAGTGAATTCGGTTAGATTACCATTGATCTCACTAGAATGTAATATCTCATTGATAACTTTGATATTTTCATCAGCTTCTACTGCATGTTTTATATTGGTCAATGCAACAATGAATAAATTTTTCTTAACATCCAACCTGATATCAACGTTCTGAAATTTACGTATTAGCATATGTGCATACTGCATCAAACCATTTTTATTATAAGAATTAACAGCCACTTTGTCTAAAATTTTAGATAGGTTTATAGTCTTCATGTATGAAACTACTGATGAGTCATCAGATAACTCGACGATTTTTTTGAGGGCATCCGCACTTGGTTTCCTCATGAATTCTTGCACGGAATCATAAAACATTTCATTGATACCATGTATGCTTAATGCCTTATCTAGTGCTGGTATATCATGATTATAAAATTTCTTTTTTAAGTTATTAAGTACATTAGGACCATATTTCATCAGTTGACGTTGGATCGTTTGCTCATCATTTAATGCATTAACACATATCTTGGTCCACGGTGAATCATCCCCCTCTCCTTCTATTGCTATCATAGGGGCATAGATGTAGGCTATATCATCAATGAGTTTGATATATTCTATAGACGCTTTTTTATCTTTAGAAATAGTATCCTCGCCAATCCTAAATCTACCTTTTGACTCCTTGGCAAATTTAAGTGCAGTATCAGCATTCTTTGCGATCTCTTCCAGCACTGTTCTGTCAGTCACGAGTTGTCCGAACTTTATAATATAATATGGGTTTCGAAAGCTGAGTAACTTATTTTTTAATTTTTCATACAATTTAGAACCTAATGCTTTATTGATTTTAAAACTTCCATGAGCATCTATTGCGTATTGCATTTTTGTTATTAGATTCTTAAAGTCTTCAAGTTTTTCAAATTTCAAGAATTGATGGCATAATTCCACAATTGTCCTCGCCAATTGTTGAATGGAGTCCGCATTATCTTTTGCAAATTCAACATCTCTATCATTAGACTTATTATTTGCAATTTTATCAACTACGTTCAAAGCTTTAACAGACAAGAACACACCTTGGAACGGTTCAGCAGGATGGATGATGCCGTCACCGTCATCTCTTATTATATTATATCCAAGAATTACACGTAAAATATAATTCCAATTGTTTGGATTGGATGATATGCCGCGTGTAATATTCCAGATGATGCCGCCCGGTGTCGGTCTCCTTGCTTCTTTTTGATACTGTTCAATGTATTGATCCAAAAAAGGAACTTTCTTTGAAATCGCATTTTTCAATTTCTGTTTATCTCTTTCCAATTGCTGTTCAGTATATTCTTGAAGGACTAAAACTGGCATGGTGGGCTTAATGATCCAGACATGGGGCTGGTTACCAGCGAATGGCACATCGCGAATATTCCTTTCGCGCATACGATTAAGCATGTATTTTACGTGATATACATAAATGCCATTGGGTGTAGCATAATGGGAGCGTGGATTTATTCCTATTTTATCTACAGAAGTATATGACGCATATAACCCGTCAGCGTTATTGGCATGCTTCTCCAACTGTGAGAATGCATCTATCCTTACATTTTTATCAGGATTTGACCGTTTTTCTATCAAGTAGCGTATAAATGTTTGCATGAGTGTCCCAAATAAACATATTTATAATACTCATGTTTAATAAACAAGAGAATCTATGCGTTTATATTTTATATTAAAAGCATTCATCAATAATTCAACTTCACGCAAACATTCATTTCGTCCACCACCAACAATGTAAGCGCCATTAAATTTGCGCAATTGGCTTATAGACGTCCAATTTACAAAGATTGGTTCTGATTCCATCCATTCAGCATATTCATTATCTAAAATAGTTTGCAACACACCTTCATCAAAACCTCTGCTATCATTTATCTTTTGTTGATACATTGCACGTATCGTTTTTATAATAGCATTTTCACTAACTCCGTTATCCATCCAACTTCGGAAATATCCATAACCTTTATCAACAATTTCAAATCTACTCCAATCTATCGTCGGTTCGTATTCTCCATCCTCATTTTCAGTATGACCAACAGTCTCTTCCCAGTATTGCTTGATGTCTTGAATAGTATCACCACTAACTCCACTCCCTTCAGCATTGACGAACATCAAGATTGGGCCAGTTTGTTTAGTAACAAACTGAATTATCTGTTGACATTTTTTATGATTATTCCCATAATTGGCATATTCTGGTTGAACATCGACTACTATGATTGGATGTGATAATCCTTCCTGAATGATTTTATAATTGCTTATTTCTATTAATTTCATAATGCACCTAACGGTATTTCCAAACGATGGTAATATTTATAATCCTAAGGGTAGGATCTATTTGAAAAATGTTGCAAGATGATGTATAGTGACACACTATCAAATCTAGCATAAATTCCTTTATGAGCAAAAATGTATTCCTTGTTGGCGGTGCAGTCAGAGATTTCCTATTAGGAAAAGAATCATCTGATAGAGACTACGTTGTCATAAATTCTTCCACAGAAGAAATGCTATCCAATGGTTTCAAACCTGTTGGTGCAGACTTTCCTGTCTTTCTCCATCCAGTCACTGGCAATGAATACGCTCTGGCAAGAACAGAAAGGAAAACAGGAAAGGGGTACGGTGGTTTCACTGTGAGCACTAATAATGTAACTCTCGAAGACGATCTCTCTCGTAGAGACATCACAATCAATGCAATGGCATTAGATTCCAATGGAAAGCTAATAGACCCATTCAATGGTTCAAGCGATCTTAGGGATGGCATCATAAGACATGTCTCAGAAGCATTTAGAGAAGACCCAGTACGTATTCTAAGGGTGGCAAGATTCTGCGCATCATACAATTTCACATTATATGATGCAACTCTGGATCTAATGAAAGAAATGGTGTCAAACGGTGAAGTAAACAATCTAACATCAGAAAGAGTATGGGCAGAAATCAAAAAAATCTTTTCGAAGGCAAATCCAAGCATATTCTTTAGGATCTTGAATGAATGTGGGGCATTGAATAAATTGATGCCGCAAATTTCATTGAATGAAAATGTAAACAGCGCTTTGGATAAAGCAGTCAATGATAAGAAAGAATCGTGTGATATTGTATTTTCCATATTAATGTCTAATAGTCAGAAAGAAAGTCATATACATGATATCTGTGAAAAACTAAAGATACCAACAAATGAAAAGCGATTAGCGTTAATATCACACAGAAACTTACCAAAAATACAAAATGCATTAAACAATAATGAGTATGAAGAATTATTTCAAATCATTGAAAGTCTAGATGTTCACCATAGGACCGATACACTGGATAAATTTATCAGGATATGCGAAACAGTTTTCATAGACTTTAATACTGAAAAGTTTATGGGATTAATCAACAGGGTGCGTTCAGTATCAAGCCAACATTTATTAGAAGAGGGTTTGACTGGTGCTGCATTTGGTATTGAACTAAAGAGACTACGTAAACAAGCTTTGAATAATATGATTAAGGAATAAAAATGAACATTAATTTATATGGATAAGGCGAACCGGTAAACGTTAAAATTTTTCTGGAAATTTTTCAAAGATACCATGAAGCAAATACGTGAGACAAATCGTCTAGAGAAAATGGTCAAATCGTGTGGTAGAATCATGAAAAACAATTTTGGATAGAATGATAAAAGGGGTGGTACGGAATAAATGACTTGGATGATCATAAGACATTATAAAAATAATTTGGATAGAATGATAAAAAGTGGTATACAGAATAAATGACTTGATCCCCCGGCGAAGTCATTATATATAATGCCAAAATAAAGTAACTCATCCTAAACCCAAACTGTTTTTTGACGATCACATAATGCCAGATCATAATCGTCTGGACATTATCAAGTTACTATCAAGTTACTATCTCATAACGGTTAAACAAAAAGGGCAGGGGATTATCCCCTGCCCTACCATGGCGTTACTACTTGTTACTATCAGTCATCGTCACCATCTGCCAGTGCTGGCGTATACAGATCGTCATCATTCGTGATCGTGTGGCCATCGACCTTGACCGCATCGAAGTTGTCACGGAGTGTGAACGAAGTGATGCCCACGCTACGCTTGTTCAAGAGGCTGGCGATTGCATTGCTCATCAGCACTGGCGCTCCGCTATTGACCTTCCGACGTGCACCCTTGACGATGTAGCGTCGGCTTTGCACAATGGCATGCAGACGCACAGACTCGGCGATGGGGGCACCTTCACGCAGCACAGGATGCATCAAGCCATCGGCACCCTTGATCGTCTGATAGTGGACACGCACGCCAGCCGGCAAGCCTTGTTCGACGGTGGCATGACAGCGGGCCTGACCTTCCCGCAGGCTTTCCGTATCCTCTCGCGTACCGTCCAGCGATTGCAGCATCAGATCTTTGCGCAGGGTAAACAGCGCCACAAGCTCATCGTGGGAGAGCGCGGAAAGTTTCGGCTCCTTTGCGATTGCTTCGGCCAGCATGTCAAACGTGATACCTTCCAGCGCCATACGCTTACGCTGGTAGAGCTTGCGCGTATCAAAGCGACTGGTGAAGGTCGCGTCATACTTCGGCGCAACCGTCCAGTCTTTGCCCACTGGGACATATCCCATGATTGCAGCGAACCGGCCAGCGACGCACTCGGCGAGAGTTTCCAGCGTGGAGAGAATCGCGGCAGTGGTCCAGAAACCAAAGCGCGAGAGGATCATTGAGTCATTCATGGGGCGTGCTCCTTTAGGGTGGCTGTATTATATCAGTCATCATTCTCAATGCGCAACAGGATGCCCATCTCGTTACAAGCCTTTACCAATGCGCTGTGAGGATCGGTTTCACCATCGTTCATGATGGCGCAGACCTTGCCCGCCATGGTCGGGTTCATGAACACCAGCACATCAACGCCCGTCGCAGTATCACGCACGCCATGATGGCGCAGACCACTTTCGTCTGTTTCGCTGTAGACTTCGAAGGTCATGGCGTCATCCTCGCTTTAGGGTGTGGCCATGATGCCCGTTATTAGCCGATGCTGCAAGTAGACAATTGTAACGCAATTCCGTTCATGGTCTGTTCATGTATGTTATATTAAAATGGGCTGGAGGTCGGGGAGATCATCGACACGACTGATGTTGTATTTTCGCAACACTGTGAGTTGCCACGAGATTTCCGACCACGCACCCATTTTACCATACAATATAAAGCAATACAAGACTTGTTTTCAAATATTTTTTGTGCTATGCTTGTGGACTGCCAGCGTTTCCCAAGAAGGAAACCTGTTCAGGTACGGTTCATGTTGGCTATTGTATAATTGAGAGTTTACCGTAATCTATTCGACCGCTTGGCCACCCACTCAAGACGTGGAGACGCCAGAGATAGCGTCCCCCGTCTTTGGTTTTAATGATCCCAGATGCCACACTCGCCGCGCATCGTCTTTGTGTCCTCAATGTTGCTCTGCCACAATTCATCCTGCCATGCAGCATGCGCTTTCAGCATGTTCTGTTGATATTCATTGGAAGCACATGCGTCCTCGTCCACGACCAGTACGACATTCTTACCCTTACAATTTGGACATTGTACGTCATACTTGCTACCACGCTGAAAATAAGCTGCACGATCTTCATCATCATGGAAGGTTTCATTGAACTCGTCAAATGAGTAGCAATGATTGCGCATGCTGGGGTTCAGCACAGTACCATGACCCTCGCACATAGGACACACGATAAACTTTGCGGGCAAGGTTTCCATGATGCTCTCACCATTGTCATCGTATCCAATTGCCACTTTGATCGTCATACCCATGATGATCTCCTTCAGTATGGGTTAGATTATACTCGGCTGTAAGCTAATGCGCAACCCCCTTGCGCGAAGATTTTCATGGGTATGATAAAGTATGATGGTAAAAAATCTGGTGTGGCATAAAAACAACAACCCCAGACCATTGCTGATCTGGGGTTGTCCAGAATAAAATTACGTTTCTAAAAATCAGATCAGGGGATAAACGACTTGGAACGTGTCCTTATCCCAATACACAGATTTGTAGAGTCCATGAGCGGTCGGGTTACGGCGATACAGTTCCCAGACATTCTTTTCACCGTCTTGGGTCATGATTATGACTTCGCGAACACCATAGTTGCGCATGGTGTCACCATGGAACTTCATATTGTTACGCGAAAAGAACAGGCTTTCGGGGTTGTTGGCTTCGACCTTGCGCTTGAGTTCGCTCGCGTTCATGGTGTATCCCTTGGTTGATGTGAGTAGTATACAGGACAAACCTGAACGGAAGCTGAATGGTTTCTATAACTTCATCAGTTGGACCCGATGAACTATCTCCGACCACGCACCCATTTTAATATAATTCAATTCAGAAGTAAAGAAGAACCCTGAAGGTCATTCAGGGTTCGTTCAGGAATCAGTCAATCCGAACCCATACCAGTTGCATCAGTCCTCCGTTATACTGACGCCAGACCTGATAATAGAGTGTACCATCGTTGGCACGATACGAATCAACGATTTTTTCATTGAACATTTCAAACCTCCGCAGTATTGCGGCAACGATTCGCCGCCGCGATGCGAGCAAGCTGGCCCGCATACTTTTTCATTTTGTTGCGCGCGATTTCGATCTGCTTCGGGGTCAGGAAACCGCGAACATTGATCTGCTCGGCAAAGCTCGACAGGATGTATGCATCACAACCGCTGAAACCGATCCCATTGTCATGGGAAGTAGCCTGCGAAACCTTTTCGTCCTGAGTCTGACCGTTGTAGATCGCGATGACCGCCTTGTAAAGCCACTTGACTGACTTTTCCATCTGCTCCACGATGAAGTCTTTGGTAACTTCGGCTTGCTGACCTTCGCGGCTCTTGACCATCGCAATCTGCTTCGCCATGACTGTTCTCCTTTGGTATGGTTGTATTATACCAGAATTGATTTAAGCGTCAAGCTCTTCTTCACGCTCAAAAAGCCATTCTTTACCCAAGTATCCGTAAGGGATGCCAAGGTCATAGCACAGGAATTCTGGATCAGGGTTGTTCATAGCCTGCGCAATCCAACGAATTGCCACCTCCCGCGTTCCCGCGCCCATGGCGATAGTATCCGCTACGCGAGCCTCAAAACGCTCCACGGCGCGAGCCTGCTCTTCTTTTTCTTGTTCAATCACTCCCTCAAGCTGACCATAAAGCCACTCGATTTCCGCGCCAAGCGCGTTGTAGTCATTCCAACCGATGAAGCCACGCGGACGAAAACCATAGACGTCTTTATACAGATCGGAATACGCGCCCTGCATTTCCTCAAGAGTGGCAACGCGCTCGGTCATGTCAGTCCCCTATCTGGTATAAATGAATCATATATCCGTTATGTAATCGTGTCAAGCATTACATTGTAAATTGTTTTGGTACGCTTCATTCAGTGTTCGTTCATGATATGTAATATAAAATGGGTGCGTGGTCGGGGATGATGGTAGTTGCCCCTTTCGGGGCGCATCACGGTTGCCAGTCGTATAGGTCCCCCCCCCATCGTCCAGCCACTCAGTTAGACTCTGCACTAGTTCCTCGTAATATTCGGAATCATCATCGTCCAGTAGATCGAACGGACCATAACGTTCCTTGATGCGCTTTGCGGCTATCTTTCGATTGCTCATGTTAATATCCCCATTCACTAATCTTTTCACCATCATTCAGCCAATCTGTCAGATCTTGCACCAGCGTCTCAAAGGACTCTGCCTGATCCTTTAAGAGTTCAGCCATTCCTCATAGCTCTTCACCTTCCACCCCAACGCTTCCGCATTGGCGCGATAGATTTCATATTCCGAATCATTGTCGCCACGAGTCTGCGTTGCATAATCCTCGCGATACTGAAGTGCGATCATGGTCATTCTCCGTTGGTATGGATTGTATTATACGCCATGAACCTGAACGGTTGCTGAATTACTCTAGCACGCCATCATCACCAAAAAAATCAGTATCGGGCCACTTGGATTTATCAGTGATGAAATCAGTGCTGGACTCATCGATGAAACTGTCACCAGTCTCGCCGTCGCGAACCAATTCAGAGCTTTCCATTGAACGGGGGTCAAAGTCTGACCAGACAACGATGGTAGTTTTCCACAAACCCCTTGGGTTAGACATATACTATCCTTTATTGATTGTTGAAACGCGGTTCGATGGTTACAATCATATCACGGTTCTTGACCATCCAAGTGCAAAACTTGGTCAACACTTCGATCTCATCCTTTCCGTTGATCTTGCGAAACTTGAGGCCGCTACGCCCATAAAGGGGATTTTCCATGTATGCGCCATTGCGATCAGTCTGAATCAGACCTTTCATGAAAACGCTGCAATTTTCCAGAATGGAATATGGCGCATCTTTCTTGGAAGGTACATTGGCGATCATGATGCGGGGAAGCTCACCGAGGATGCTCACGATGCTGATATCGATGAGGAAATTGGGAAACTCACTGCGCAGCGTGTTAGTCACACATTCACAAGCGAAGTTCACGTCTACACGGTTGGCGATCATGTTCATTCTCCGTTGGTATGAGTTGTATTATACACTCTCATCCTGAACCGTTGCTGAATACAATTCATAGACAATTTCCACCATGTCACAAAACGTTCGTCATTGGTGAGATTCTATCATAAGATATAACGCTGTCAAGCATTTATTTGTAACAGAATCAATGACTTATCGTTCAGGTTCTGTTCAGGTGAGATATGCTAAAATGGGTGCGTGGTCGGGGAATGGTTTACTATAATAAAAATGGGGAGTTAAAAACTCCCCATTTTGTAGGTGGACCGGCTTATTGTTTTCTACCTACTACCGGGCGGATGGGCTTATTTGCGCCACTCCCGTTTTCACTTCTTCTACTTTTTAGTTTCTTACTTTTTAGTTTCTTACTTTTTAGTTTCTTACTTTTTAGTTTCTTACTTTTTAGTTTCTTACTTTTTAGTTTCTTACTTTTTAGTTTCTTACTTCTTTATTTATTTATTGCTTTTTTATCTCTACGGCGCGTCTCGTGCATTATAAGGTCGCATTTTAGTCTCTCATTATTTAGGACGATGTTTGGCCATCGGAAGCCTTTATTTTGAGTTAGACCACTAAGGGGCCATCGCGGGCATTATAGGTCATATTAGCTCCGTATTGATCCGCCGTGGTTCGGCCTTTAGAGGCCGAACCGTTCGTTGATGAGATGATACTACACCGTTGAAGCTGAACCGTTGCTGAACGGTTAGACGTTGGCAACCTTCAGCAGTGCAGCGAGCTTCTTCGGGTCGCGAATGGCGGTGATGACATCCGACACATTGACGACGTATCGGTTGCTGGAAGGCGAACGACACACATCACTCACGATGGCGCGCATCTTTGCAATCCGATTCAGTTCGCGCTGATGGTTGTTTGCCTGTGTTGCGGTTGCAAACTTGTATCCGTTGGACGTGTAGAAGAGGGGGGAACGATCAATCTGGCGCACACCATCGACGAGCTTGGTCATCTCTATATTTCCTTCTGTTTTGGTTAGTCGCCAGCACTTCGCTGCCGATGAGTGAACTATACGCTTAGGCTTTAGGCATGGCAAGAACTATTTGGTTATACAATGTAACTCAATCGCACAATGATTGTCCGACAAACGGTACTATTATTATATAAAGCAATCATGTAAAATGGGTGCGTGGTCGGGGATGGTGATGGACAAAAAAGAGCGCCCACGGAGGGCGCTCAGTGTTAGAATGAACGGTCGTAAAATGCATCAGCGTGACCGATCAAGGCGTCTTTCACTGTACCCTTGAGCTTCCCATGAGTCACCACCCTAAACAATGCTGGCTCCCCGTTTGGCTGGTCCCAGAGGATTTCTTTCGAATGCCCCTCGCCATCGGGGTCCATTTTCCACTTGTATTCTTGCAATACATACCCGCTGATCGCACCCTTCTTGTTCTTGATGATTTCGACCACTTTGGCGGGGTTACGATCCCTTCCGCATAGAATCGTTGCCTCATCACCAATCTTTGCGTCAGGTTTGGGGAGAGAGCAGGCCAACAGTCCTGAGACCAAGTTGCCATAACGATTGATTGGATTCATTAGATTTCCCATCCCGTTGAGTGTGAAGATATCATACCTACTGGTTGTGTCACTGTCAATAGATTTTTAGAAAAATAGTTGTTGTATTTTTACCACAGTTTCAGGCGCAATCTCTCCCGACCACGCACCCATTTTACCACATTAGTTTATATAACACAAGTGATCTTGTGCTCTTGTTTCTAATTATTTTTTGTGTTATTCTTGCCGGATAACTGCTGTCATGTCACTTGACGATACTGTTCAGCCTATGTTCAGGTTAGAACTGGTATATTTAACGGTTCCCGTTTAACCATATTCATCCACCACATCGGGTGATGTCTATTCACATTACCCCTTAACAGGTGCAATCAATTACTGATAAGTTATTGTTTTTATTAGTGTATTGATCTGATACTGCGAAGAATTACGCTAGTATAATCATTGAGAAATTTCTGCTGCTGCAACGACAGGTGTTTGTGTGGGAGTTCATCTTCGTTCATTCCAATGATATGAAGCAACACCCAATCTTTTTGCCCTTCATTATCGCCTTCATATTCCCAAGCCATTGCACCATGCAATTGGTTGAAGATGAATTCTTCATGTTGCCTAACGCTATCCCTAACATACTTAATGGTAACATCAGCACTGTATGGGATCAATCCATCTGCCATCGGCCCACGTTCATACACGCGCACGACCATGACTTCAGACGTACTCAAGCGCATATGAATGCTGAACAGTTGGACCATTGGGAAAATGAAGTTAGCCATTGGGGGTGTTTTCTTGTCTTGATGGTTGATATGATAACACCGTCATACCATGATTGTCAACACAATTCGGATTACGAGTGATTTCTCACCCTTTTGTCATGATATGGAGGCAAAATCTGGTGTGGCGTAAAAACAACATCTTGTTGCGAAAATACAACAACACATGCTCAGAATAAAATTACGTTTTGCTACGGAAATTGACAAGCGCCTGAGTGATAACGTCTACCGTATTGTTCAATACGGTAACTTCTTTCTCACGAAAGAGTCTACCGGCATCTGGCACACCAGCATCATGCATTGCGACCCACAGTTGTTCTGAAAGTTCTTCTACATTGTCAGAATAACCGCGTTCTGCAATAGTTAATGACAATAGTCGTTTCAAAAACACTGCTTCTTCTGGACTAATAACAAGTGTCACTTCACCGTGAATTTCAACGCGCTTGATATTTGTTGTTGCCTTTGCCATGATGTCTCCAATTGGTAAACGATTCTAGATTATTGTTGCTTAACTGTGGACGAACGGGAGAAGTCACATTCAAGCTGTAAAGAATCTGACGAGTTATATGTTTTAGCGGTAACACAAACTGTTCCATCCCGAAAGCGGACCATTCGCATAGCAACACCGATGTTCCCTATTTGAAGCTGGGTGGAATCATGTAAAAATGCTGTTGGCTCTGGGGGCAATGGCATTTCTACGTATGTATGCGCCGGCTTGAAGGTTAACCACATGACAATGATAGTGAGTATATAAAGAGTCATTATACCCCCTAAGATAGTGTTAGTTTTCATTCTATTTCCACCTTTTCCTTAATAAAGTTCATCTTGATTGCTGTTCCATCCATACAGATGATATCATCACGGGTAAACTCTTTCAAGCCACCAAAGGATGAGCATTTGTTAACAATATATTCGATTTCTTGGGCTGTTATAGGACGATATCCTTCATCCGAAACCAATGCCAAAATGAGTAGAAATAAGCAAACCAATCCAGAAATAAAAGCTATGACTGCGGTGGCTTCATTATCTGTACTTAACCATATCAAGTATGATATGATCATTATGAAAAACGCAAAAAATGCTACAGTGTCTATTTCTATTCCTTTTCAGGTTGTTTGAGTGATCGGGTATTGAATGTTACTCCATTTTCACAGACTGCTTCACGTTGGCCCAACGTCTTCAATCCCCCATTGGTTTCACATAATACAATAGCTTGATGAACAGAAGCTGAATGTATCGGTGCGGTTTCCTTGTCGAAGTGTATCATAATAGCCGCACAAAAGGTGAAAATTGCCAACAGCGGTAGGATGAATAATGGACCAACATCAATTTTTTCGTAGAAGATACGGAATACATATCCAGCGCAGAAAATACTGACTGTTGACAAAATTATCATTACATATGTGAAAGCCATTACTAGAATACTCCTAGACCGAAAGTTCCCTGCAACTCACCTTTGAGTGCATGCGCAATGATAGCATGGCACTGGTCCAAAGTATAGTATTGCGAAATATCACCAGATGGGATATGTTCTACACAAAACGCGGGTGCACTATTGCTACGCCATACTGACGAAGGATCACCCAGCCGATTGTCAGGATGTGGAAGGATTCGAAAATCTTCGCGGTTCATGGTGTGTCTCCATTTATGGAGTCTACTATATCCTAGTGAAGCTGAACGGATGCTGAATGTTTCAGAACATCTGAGCAATCTGCCATTTACCTTGTTCAAACCGCAAATTACCATATTCTCGCACTTTCTCTTCAATATCAACAATGGCGGTTTCACAGTCATTGTTGGCATATTTATTGATAAGAGTCTTGATTTCCTTCAACAGTTGTTTCTCGTTCTTCTTCATGTGAGATCCTTAGAATAATTATACAGATTTCGACACAATTGGCAAGGGCTTGGGCGCATCCCATTTATGTTTATTTGCCTCAAAATACTCTCGAAGACCCGGAACACTGTCCACCATGAGTAGCCTGATCATGGATGAAAAGCCAAAGATGTAATTAATGTAGAATCGAGCCATGTGCTGTTGTGGTTCTGGCACACCAGCATCATTCATAATGATAGACGTTGCCTCATGCTCGTTGATATTTGTATAAAGAGCTTCTGTACGCAAATAATCATACCATTGATGCATACCACGTTCCGTACCGAGCAGTCCTAGGTTAGCAACAGTAGAAGTCAACATGTACGCCACATTACTCAGACCAATATATTCGATATCGATACCAGACCATTCCGATTGTGCAATCATTAAATTGTGCAAAAGGTCTGCGTTATTCCCTTGACTACGTTTGAAGCACATGATAAAAGCATAGTCAAGTTTTGTAAGATTGTTCATTAGTTATTCACCTTCTGGTAAGATATAGCCCAATTTTTTCAATGCCGCATCACACCAAGCACGGGATGGTTGATGGTGGCCATATTCTGGTGCCCGCCCTTTCGGGCCTTCGATCCAATTATATGTACGGATGAGTAGATCATAGCCTACCCATCCTGAACGGATTCTGAATCAGAACTTCTTACAGAGTTCCAGAATGTGTTGGCGAGCACGTTGGAGTACGATAGGATTGATTTTTTTCCAATCTGTTCCATTTGCAGTCATCACGTCTTGTTCTTCTTTCAGAATATCTTGACTGATCCACTTGAGATATTCCCCAATATTCTTTGGTTCAATATCTAATCCACGTTCACGCAATACACTGATACCCTGTTCAAGACGCCATTCTGGCAATAGTTTTTCAGCCAATGCACGTTGATCCTTCAAGACTTCCGGAGCAACTTCAACCTTTGGCGCTTTTGCGCCTTTCTTATGCTCCAAGCCCTTGGTCTTGAACCAC
>JACCDT011065861.1_pt1 | contig 25708 bp, 19 predicted proteins | sample 7446291 | NCBI WGS metagenome assembly JACCDT01 (sample SAMN15323446, study PRJNA562643) | freshwater metagenome | isolation source: river surface water | place: USA:Blue River Watershed | collected 2017-08-17 | reverse complement strand
GTTGGTACAAGACCAGAGCACATCCATAGAGATTGGTGCCTTATCTCCAACTAGGTTTTCGGTTTCAACAACCTTCGCCATCGCGTGATCGCGCATCGCCATAATCAAGAGCTTTGGTGAGAGCGGTTTATCGGTATGCCAAGCAGGGCACTGGGATTGGCAACGACCGCACTCAGTACAGCTGGTCATATCTAATAGACCCTTCCACGAGATATCACCTCGTGTGCCAAGGCCAAAGACATCATCTTCAGCTGGATCTTCAAAGTTCACTGGCTTGCCCTTAGAGAGCATCTCTGGAAGTGCGCCTAGTGCAGGCTTATCGATATTGCGCTTGTAATAGATATTGAAGAATGCGAGGAAGCGGTGCCATGCAATACCCATGGTGAGATTTGATGCAATGACAATAAACCAGAGCATCGAGACAAAAATCTTGAGCGCCGCGATTACAACGATTGCATTTTCAATTGATGCAACTGACCAGGATGAGAAGAACTGAACTGCTGGCCATGAGATGGCGTAATGCCAGTTCCAGCTTTGTTTTTGCGCAAGAGCGCCTTCCAATCCACGAAGCGCGAAGACACAGAAGACAACAGCAAGAATTGTTGCTTCAACGTAATACGCACGTCCTTGATTGGATCCAGCAAAACGTGAAGTACGACCTTTATGCCAGAAACGTGTTGCTAAGCGGATACCAATTAACGTCACAATTCCGATTCCGGTGAGAGCGGCGATTACCTCAGAAAATAATTCATAAACTACAAAGTGGCCGATGATGGGAAGCGCAAAGTCAGGTTTGATCAATTGTCCGTAGGCTGTCACCAAAGTTCCAAAGAGCGCACCGAAGCCAACCATCACAAACCAGTGAGCGATTCCGGTACCAGTGAAGTTGAGCATCTTGGTATGGCCAAGAACTTCTTTCAGCATGTTCGATAGACGCGCCTTGGGATTATTCGATCGAGTTGGGTCAGGCTGCTGCCTCTTGTAGATCGCAATTAATTGGCGAACGCGCAGCGCAAAGAGGGTGACTGCAACCAGGGTCAGAAGATATGAGAATGCGGCTATAACGAACATGGCCACAAGGGTAATCGCTACTGTGGGATAAATACCTTTGAAGAAAAAGATTTCTCAATGAGAGCTCTTGCTTCCGAAAGATTTTTTACAACTCCGGCGGAAATAGCCTGGACCGCTACATTTCCAAAAAGGGTGGCCTCGACCGGGCCGGTTTTAACAGGTATTCCGCAGATATTGGCAGTGAGCTGATTGAGGAGGTCGTTCTGTGAGCCTCCACCAAGGATATGAACCATTTCAATCTTGCGGCCGGTCACGGCAGCTATCTCTGAAAGGGTCTTCTTATAGGCGTGCGCAAGGCTGTTAAGAATGCAAATGGCGAACTCACCGTGGCTCTGAGGAGGAGCCAAGCCTCGTTCTAGACAGTAGGCCCTAATCCGCTCGGGCATATCCCCAGGGGCGGCAAAGGCGGAGTCATTAGGGTCAATTAAGGTCTGAAAGAGGCGCGATTGGTCGGCGAGCTCTAGGAGTTCGGACATCTCGTAATCCGAGCCCATGTGATGCCAAGTACGTCGACATTCCTCGAGAATCCACATCCCAGTGACATTCTTGAGCACACGCACTGTTCCTTCAACACCGAGTTCATTAGTGACATTTGCCGCGAAGGCCGCTGGAGTTGTGACTGGAGCATCTGTCTCAACCCCCACAAGTGACCAGGTGCCACTGGAGATGTATGACTCTCGCTCTCGATTACCAAATGGCACGCCTGCAATAGCAGATGCAGTGTCATGAGATGCCGTAGCAACGACGTTGATTCCTTTAAGTCCATCTATTCCAGCGATTGTTCCAATCAGCGCACCAGGTTCGTGGAGTGCACTAAAGAGTGAAGGATTGACGCCGGCATCTTTGATAAGTCCGTAATCCCAATCACGAGTGCTCGTATTGAGCGCTTGCGTGCTAGATGCATTAGTTACCTCTGTTGATTGCACGCCTGTGAGAATAAAGTTAAAGAGATCAGGAAGCATCAAGAAACATTTAGCCTCTTTATATTCAGGCAAATCTCGCGATGCAAAGAGTTGATAAATTGTGTTGAATGGAAGAAACTGGATACCAGTTGCTGAGTAAATGCGTTCGCGTCCCAATCTTGCAAGAACTTCTGCGAACGCCTTTTCATTACGCGGATCGCGATAAGCGTGGATGTCACCCGATATTTCATTCCTCTGATTAATAAACCCATAATCAACAGCCCAGGAATCAACTCCAAGACTTATCGGATCGCATTGAGCGGCCGCAGTGTGTAAGCCCACCATGACCTCTGCAAAGATCTTCTCCCAATCCCAGAGGAGTGAGTCATCTTTCTGGGGAACTACCTCGTGAATAAAACGGTGCACTACATTGAGAGCGATACTGTCGCTATCGACTTTTCCGATAGCAACGCGTCCACTAGTTGCGCCAAGATCTACTGCGAGGAAGTCGAACATAAGAATCAGCGCATAAAAGCCGCTGCGACCCCTGAATCAACTGGAATATGTAATCCGGTTGTGAGTTGAAGATCAGATGCACATAGAACAAAGACCGCAGCAGCAATATGGTCAGGCAAAACTTCACGCTTCAAAATTGAGCGCTGAGCGTAGTATTCGCCGAGTTTCTCCTCCTCAACTCCATATACAGCTGCGCGATTAGCGCCCCACCCGGATGAGAAGATTCCAGAACCGCGAACAACGCCATCAGGATTGACGCCGTTAACGCGAATCTGATGAGCGCCTAATTCTGCAGCTAATAGTCGTACTTGATGGGCCTGATCCGCCTTTGTTGCACCGTATGCGATGTTATTTGGACCAGCAAAGATTGAGTTCTTTGACGAAATGTAGACGATATCTCCACCCATCTTCTGCGCAATCATCGCCTTCGCTGATTCGCGCGACATTAAGAAAGACCCACGTGCCATAACATCATGCTGCAAATCCCAATCTGCAACTGTTGTCTCAGTTAGTGGCTTACTCAGCGATAGTCCTGCATTGTTGACCACGAGATCGACACCACCGAAAGCAAGTGATGATGCATGAACAGTTGCAATAATTGCATCTTCATCAGTGACATCTACCTTGATTGCAATCGCTTTATCTGGCCCACCAATCTCTGCAGCAACTGCAGAAGCGGCATCGAGGTCGCGATCTGCCACAACAACGCAGGCACCTTCTGCGGCTAGGCGAAGTGATGTTGCTTTACCGATTCCTGAACCGCCACCAGTGACGATGGCAATGCGACCAGCAAGTGGCTTTGGCTTAGGCATACGACGAAGCTTCGCCTCTTCGAGCTCCCAGTATTCAATGTTGAACTTTTCGGACTCGTCAATTGGCTTATAGGTAGAGACAGATTCGGCGCCGCGCATCACATTGATTGCATTGATGTAGAACTCACCAGCAACTCGTGCTGTTTGCTTATCTTTACCGTAGCTAAACATGCCGACGCCAGGAACAAGGATGATGAGTGGGTCTGCGCCACGCATTGCTGGCGACTGGGATGTCGCATACTTCTTGTAATAAGCGGCATAGGTCTCGCGATAGGTAATGTGAAGTTCGTGTGCACGAGCAACAATCTCTTCTACTGTGGCAGACGATGAGGTATCAAGAACCATAGGAGAGATTTTTGTTCGCAAGAAGTGGTCAGGACATGATGTTCCAAGGGCAGCCAGACGGGTCAGCTCTGAGTGCGAGATAAAATCAAGCACGACATCGCTATCGTTGAAGTGGCCAAGCATTGGATTATCAAGGGAGGCGATGCCGCGAAGAGCAGGTGCCAGCAGCGCAGCCTTCTCACGGCGAGCATCAGCGGCAAGTGGCGCCCATTCGCTGACGAGCGAGCCGAATGGATCCTTCTTACCCTTTGCGGCTAAGAACTTCTCTGCCTTTTCAATTGCATCGATAGAGCGCTTTTCACACTCATCGGAAGTTTCTGCCCAGGTAGTTAAACCATGACCACCGAGGATTGCACCTTTAGCATTTGGATTTTCCTTGGCGATCTTTGCGATATCAAGTCCGAGTTGGAAACCCGGACGGCGCCAGTTGACCCACGAGATCTCATCACCAAAACATTCACGAGTGAGAGCTTCGCCATCTGCAGCTGTTGCAAGAGCGATGATGGAATCGGGATGAAGATGATCTACATGGTTTACTTCAACAAGCCCGTGCATGGCAGTGTCAATAGAGGGTGCTGCACCACCGCGGCCGAAGGTACAGTAATCGAATAGCGCAACCATTTCATCTTCGTGCTCGACACCGCGATAAACATTTACAAGTGCACGCATTCGATCGAGATAGAGAGCAGCAAGTCCGGACTCTTTTAATGTGCCGAGATCGCCACCAGAACCTTTGACATAGAGAACCTCAACATCTTTGCCAGTTGATGGATCTGTCGCTGCACCCTTTGCAGAGGTGTTTCCACCGGCATAGTTAGTGAACTTGGGTTTACTCCCGAGACGGTTGCTTCGATCTAAAAGTTCTTCAATTGTCTTCTTGCTCATCGACTTAAGCTCCCCAGCCTGCTTGATTGCCTCCGACACGATCTGTTGCAATTTTTGCGGCATATCCGCTAGCTGCATAAGCCTTCATTGGCTCCGGATCAATTCCCTTGTCTTCACGCCATTCACGAAGTAGTCCACGGACATCTGTGTTGTAGGCGTCCATCAAAACTTCATGTGCAGCGAGAACATCTCCGGCGCGCTGAGCAGCTTTGAGGGCGGTTTGATCTACAAGGATTGCCTTTGCAACTGCCTCTTGTACATTCATGATGGAACGAATCTGTCCAGGAATCTTCGCCTCAATGTTGTGGCATTGATCAAGGACGTAAGAAACAGGTGTATCGATCGCAAAACCGCCATTGATATTTACCTCGTGCATAATGCGGAAAAGCTGAAATGGGTCTGCAGCACCAACAATGAGGTCATCATCGGCGTAGAAACGTGAGTTAAAGTCAAATGCTCCAAGACGTTTTGCACGTAACAGACCAGCGACGATAAATTCGATGTTAGTTCCTGGCGCATGGTGTCCAGTGTCGACCACGACCATCGCCTTCGGACCAAGTGCCATACAGTGCAAGAGTGATGTGCCCCAATCAGGAACATCGGTGTGATAAAAAGCAGGCTCGAAGAATTTGTACTCGAGCAACATGCGCTGATGATCTCCGAGGCGCGCATATACCTGTTGGAGAGATTCTGCTAAACGATTCTGGCGATCGGCGATGTCATCTTGGCCTGGATAGTTTGTTCCATCGGCAAACCACAACTTGAGATCACGTACATTCGTTTGATCCATAATGTCGATGCAATCAAGCAGATGCTTTACTGCATTTGCGCGCACCTTTGGGTCAGGAGCACAGACCGACCCAAGAATGTATTGATCATCTTGGAATGTATTTGAGTTGATGGTGCCGAGCTTTACCCCTAAGCCCTCAGCATGTTTTGAAAAATCTTTGTAATCCTCAACTTTGTCCCATGGAATATGAAGTGCGACTGTTGGCGCGGCACCCGTGTACTTATGTACCTGCGCAGCATCTTCGACTTTCTCATATGGATCACGCGGAACTCCGGGTTGACCAAATACCTTAAAGCGGGTGCCAGAATTACCGTAAGCCCAAGAAGGTGTTTCAACGCCTAAGCGATTGAGTACTGCCTTTACCTCATTCTTATCAGCCATGGTGCTCTCCGCCTATTCTTTTTCGTTTAGGGTAGGTAAAAAATGTTCTCTAGATGTAGGAAACCTTCATCTGGGCGCTTGTTGTCGAGCTCTTTGAAATAAGGAGCCATTAACGCTTGCCACTTCGAATTGATTTCTGTGGTGGCCATTCCAGAAAGTGCTGCTTGTAGGTCTGGTGTCTCGAAGTATCCAAAGAGAGTTGCATCGCTACGATCCAAGAAAAGCGAGTAGTTGTGCCAACCAGTTTGGGTGAGCGCCTCACACATTTGCGGCCAGACATTGCGATGGTGTACGACGTATTCTTCAAGAGTCTCAGGGTTGAGGGCGAGACGAAAGCCGATTCTCTCCATTCTTCCCCCTAACGCTTGATTGAATCGATTCATTTACAATAGGGAGAAAATAGGCGCGAAATGAGCGTGAGTCAACCCTCTAAAGGTAACAATTTCATCTCTTGGAATTGAACGCGATTGACACCGTTCAACATCAGGAGCAGACTCCACCCTCATGAGCGTCAGCCTTCGAGATGTGGCAAAAGCCGCCAACGTATCGGTGGGCACTGTCTCTAATGTTCTCAATAGGCCCGAAATCGTCGCAGCGGCAACCTTGACCCGCGTTCAGGCAACGATCAAGGAGCTCGGATTCGTGCCTAACGGCTTTGCCCGCCAACTTCGATCGGGTCATAGTCGGACTCTTGGCTTGGTCGTTCCTGATATCTCTAACCCATTCTTTACTGAAGTAGCACGCGGCGTAGAGGATGCAGCATCAAAGCGCGATTATGCAGTCTTCCTCTGCAACTCTGATGAATCAACTGCTAAAGAAGATCGCTACATCAATGTACTGACGGAGCAACATGTAAGAGGCGTGCTGATTACTCCTGCGGATACAAAAGCTGATCGCCTTGATGCTATGCGCGAACGCGGGATTGCCGTTACCTTGCTGGATCGAGAAATAAAAGGCCAGAAGCAATGCTCTGTCTCTGTAGATGATATCAACGGCGGCCAAATTGCGATTGAATATCTAGCATCCCTCGGTCACAAAAATATTGCTTGGGTGTGTGGCCCTGAATCAATTCCACAGGTCGCTGAGCGTGGTGAAGGTGTCCAGAAAGCCGCCAAGGCATCGTCGGTAAAAATTGAGACGATACGAGTTGCACTGATGAATGCAATTCAAGGCGAAGAGGCAGCAAGAAAGATTTTAGAGTTGCCAAAGAAGCCAACCGCAATTTTTTGTGCCAATGATTTGCTAGCTTTTGGCGTAATGCGAATTCTCACCGCAAATAAAGTAAAAGTTCCGGATCAAATTTCTGTCTTAGGTTATGACAATATTGATTTCGCTGCATCTGCAGGAATTCCTCTTTCATCAATTGCTCAGCCGGCCTACCAAATGGGAGTCACTGCTGCGAATTTGCTTCTCGATGAATGTGAAGCAGAAGATGACCACCGCCATCAACAGATTCGCTTCCAACCGCAATTGGTTGAACGGTCATCAACAGCAGCTGCCCCTAAGTAACTTCTTATTGGCGGTTAAGAAAGCGAACATGCTTTGGTTGGAGCTCATCGAGTGAGGCCACTCCGAGCAACTTCATATTTCGAACCATCTGGGTCCGCATAATCTCAAGTGCCTTTTCTACGCCATCTTGGCCACCTGCCATTAAGCCATAAAGATAGGCGCGACCTACATACGCGTATTGGGCACCGAGTGCCATTGCGGCAAGAACATCAGCACCATGCATGATTCCGGTATCGATATGAATTTCATAATCTTTCTTAAACTCTCTCTTGATGTCACTCAGCAGGTGCAACATCACTGGGGCACGATCTAGCTGGCGTCCACCGTGATTAGAAAGAAGAATTGCATCAGCACCAACTTCGGCTGCTTTCTTTCCATCTTCTAAGTTTTGAATTCCTTTCACAATAAGATTGCCATCCCACAGTTCTCGAATCCACTTTAAATCTTCCCACGTCATTGTTGGGTCGAACATGTAATCGAGGAGCTCGCCTACCGTGCCTTCCCAATTTTTCATTGAGGCAAACTCGATAGGTGGCGTTGTCAGAAAATTCATCCACCACGCTGGTTTTGGAATTGCATTGATAATTGTTCCCGCAGTCAATCGTGGTGGAACAGTGAGGCCATTGCGATAGTCGCGAGTTCGCTGGCCCGCCACAGGAACGTCGACAGTCAGCATCAAAGTTGTGACACCTGCCTTCTTCGCTCGATCGACAAGAGCCATTGAACCTTCACGATCTTTCCACATATACAACTGGAACCAGTTGGCACCTGTTGGCGCCGACTCAACTACCTTTTCAATTGTTGTAGTTCCAAGTGTTGAGAGCGTGTATGGAATGTTGTACTTTTCCGCGGCGCGCGCACCAGCGATTTCACCTTCGGTTTGCATCATTCGCGTGAAACCAGTGGGTGCGATTCCAAAAGGCATGGAGAACGTTTGGCCGAGCGTTGTGCGAGTGAGATCAGCGGTGGAAACATCTTTGAGGATGCTAGGGATGAACTCGAGGTCGCGATAAGCCTGGCGGGCGCGTTCGAGGCTGACCTCAGATTCCGCCGAGCCGTCGGTGTAATCGAAAGGCCCCTTAGGGGTGCGACGTTGAGCAATCGCCCGAAGATCCCAAATTGTGTAGGCCTGATCCAGGCGGCGCTGTTTTCGACGCAGGGTAGGGAGGCTAAATTGAAGCAGCGGCGCGAGCTCAGAAGGGCGAGGGAGTTGACGCTTGACGTTCTTACCCACAAATAACCACCTTAGAAATTGAATCCATTTAATGAATTATGCACTTTTTGAGATAGAAAGGCGATAGCTGAAGATGCCACCGATTGAACGATCAGGGTTCAAATTGAATTGTTCAATCAAGTCAGGCGATTTCAAGCGTGAAAACGTAATGAAACCGTTATATTCAATTTTTCAAAATCCATTGACGGTTAGGTCACATCGAAGATAAATTCCCGCCAATGGTTGAAACGATTCAACCCAAGTTCACCTCAGGAGGATGAATGAAGAAGATCATGATGCGCGCTATTGCAGCTGCGCTTCCTGCCTCGCTTGTCTTTGGAGCAACAGTTGCTGCCCCATCACAGGCTGCAGATACAACAATCACTTGGCTCGTGGATAACGGTCAAGCAACTCAGGATGTTTCAAAGGCTCTTGTAGCTGCTTATGAGAAGGCAAATCCAGGGTTCAAAGTTACTGTCGTTCTCCGCCCAGGCGGTGCTGATGGAGACAACCTTGTGAAGACAAAGCTTGCAACAGGCGAGATGGAAGATGTATTTACATACAACTCTGGCTCACTCTTTCAGGCACTTGCTCCATCAAAGAACCTTCTTGAGGTTACCAATGAGCCATTCATGAAGAATGTTCTCTCATCATTTAACCCTGTTGTTTCTGTAGGCAAAAAGGTATACGGAACACCATTCGGAACAGCTGTAGGTGGCGGAATCCTCTATAACAAGAAGATTTATGCAAAGCTCAAGCTCAAGGTTCCAACTACATGGGCAGAGTTCATGGCTAACAATAAGAAGATCAAGGCTGCTGGAATCGATCCAGTAATCCAATCATACAAGGACACATGGACATCACAGCTCTTCGTATTGGCTGACTACTACAACGTTCAAAATGCATCCCCAAAGTTTGCTGCTGATTACACAATGGGCAAAGAGAAGTATGCAAAGAACAAGGCAGCACTTCGTGGATTCGAATACATCGAAGAGTTGAAGAAGCTTAATTACTTCAACCGTGACTATGCATCAACAACATATGCACAGGCACTCGACAAGGTTGCACTTGGTAAGGGTGCTCACTACCCAATGGCAACTTGGGCAATCCCTCAGATTGCATCACAGACTCCAGACAACGTTGAAGATGTCGGATTCTTTGCACAGCCAAGTTCTAAGGCATCTGTTAACGGTGTAACTGTCTGGGTTCCATCAGGCACATACATTCCAGCAGCAACAAAGAACGCAGCAGCAGCTAAGAAGTTCGTAGGTTGGATGACAACAGCAAAGGCTGTAGACGTTATGAACAGCGTTGAAGGTTTTGCTGGCGGCCCTTACTACATCAAGGGAGCATCTATCCCTAACGCACTTCCAGGTGCAGTAAAGGATCTCGTCAAGTACTTCGACAAGAACGCAACTGCTCCTGCACTTGAGTTCGTATCACCAATCAAGGGTCCAAACCTAGAGAAGATTCTGATCGAGGTTGGCCTTGGTATCACAACTGCTAAGAAGGCAGCAGCTGCATACGATGCAGATGTTGTGAAGCAGGCTAAGCAGCTCGGTCTTAAGGGCTGGTAAGTAGTAACACTTGGTAAGAAGACTGGTGGGCCGAACACTCGGTCCACCAGTCCTACTAATTTCAGGGCGAGGAATAATGAAGAAGAATAAAGTTGAGAAGATTAAGAGCCCATACTCCTATGCGCTTGTTGCTCCTATCGCGATTATCTTCTTCATATTTTTCGTTGTTCCAACGGTTGTTTCGTTCTTCTTCTCTATGACCCGATGGACCCTCTTTGACTGGGAGTTCGTGGGATTTGAAAACTTTATTCAATATTTTAAAGAGGCATCGTTAGCAATTGGATTTAAAAACACTTTGATTTACGGCTTTGTGACATCATCGATGAAGGTAGTTCTCGGTCTAGCTCTGGCGATTTTGCTCACTGGAAGATTGCGTGCCAAGGGATTCTTGCGTTCAGTTATTTACTTTCCAGTTTTGGTCTCAACCATCGGAGTAGGTTTCACATTTAGCGTTCTCCTCGATCCTAATTATGGTGCCGTCAATAGAACCATTGTTGCCTTTGGCAAAATGATTGGTTGGGAGACTTATGGTCCAGGGTGGTTGGTAGATCCAAATTTATTGCCACTTCTCTCTGTCAGCTTTGTCGATGTCTGGAAAGGCGTCGGTATGGCCACCGTTATCTACATGGCAGGGCTTGCGACAATTCCCCAGGAATACTACGAAGCTCTATCAGTTGATGGCGGAAATGCATGGGACAAGTTTCGCGCGATCACTCTTCCGCTAGTTCGCCCAGCAACGGCATCTGTCGTTATTCTCAGCTTTATCGGTGGACTTCGCTCCTTCGACCTTATTTGGGCGATGACCAACGGCGGCCCAGGCTTCCTCTCCGATGTCATTGCATCAATCAATTACAAGCAATATCAAGCAGGTTTCTATGGTCTTGCGACCGCTGGCAATGTCATTCTCCTCGTATTCGTCTTGGCGTTGGCGGGACCTCTCTACATGTACTTCAATCGTAAGGAGCGCCAGGCATGAAGAAGTTCCTGCGAAAAAATTGGATTGACTTCATTTCAATTCCTATTGGCGTCTTCGTTTTCGTCATTCCGTTTGGAATGATCTTTCTTACCGCAACTAAGAGTTCGAAAGAGGCATATTCTCTCGACTTTAGTCTTGGCGAGAAGTTTCTTCTGTGGGAGAACATAAAAACAGTGCTCGCCACCAATGATGGAATCGTGATCAGAGCATTTATCAACTCCACGATCATCACATTCCTTTCAGTTGTGCTTGTTGTCATCTTTAGCTCAATGGCGGCTTTTATCTTGTCCCGACGACCTGGAAGAGTCACGACAATCGCCAATATATGTGTTCTTGCTGGCTTGGTAGTTCCACCCGCAATCGTTCCCACAATCTGGGTGCTTCAAAAACTTCACCTCTTCAAGACTTTACAAGGCCTTATCTTCATTCAGGTTGCCTACAGCGCCGCTTTTGCAATCCTCATCTACAAGAGCTTTATCGCCTCTATTCCAAAGGAGATTGATGAAGCAGCGGCTATGGATGGTTGCACTGGATTCTCGCTATTTAGAAGAATAATTTTTCCACTCCTGATGCCTGTCAACATCACAATTATCGTGACAACTTCAGTTGCAATCTTTAACGACTTCACCAATCCGTTGTACTTCTTACCAGGGGCAAAGAATGCAACGGTTCAGTTAACCCTCTTTAACTTCCAAAGCCAGTACCTCACTCAGTACAACCTTCTCTTCACAGACATTTTGCTCATAACAATTCCACCGCTGCTTGTCTTTATCATCTTCAATAAGCGCATCGTCTCCGGCATGACTGCCGGAGCAGTAAAGGGGTAAGACATGTCCACACTTCCACCACTCACCGAGAACGATGCGCTGACAACAGTCATCGGCCTGCAAAGTCAGTATTCGGCGGACATTATCGGCCTTCCCGTTATAGATCCCCTTCTGACATGGCAAATTTCAAGCTCACGCCCTGACGCCATTCAAGTCGGTTATGAGATTTCGTCAGTCGACGAAGATGGCAAGGTCACAACCTCGTCAGTTGTTGAATCAAACGAGCAGATAGAGGTGGTTGCCAATGGCCATATCACTAAGGCGCAAACTATTACTCAGCTTCGGGTCCGCATCGCAACTCAGTACGGTTGGAGCGGTTATAGCCCACTGATTACCTTTGAGACAGGACTCAAATCAGGAAACGATCTTGTAGGGCGCGCAATTGGCGATGATTCGCTTCACTCAGCACCTTCTCCCATCATGCGCAAAGAGTTCAGCGCAGGTAAGACCGTAGCGAAGGCGCGAATCTATGCAACCTCTGAAGGAATTCACTCGCTCTACCTCAATGGCGTAAATGTCACAGATGAATACTTCACTCCTGGCTGGACTGCATATGATGATCGAAATACCTACATTACATACGATGTGACGAAGCTAGTGCAGAATGGTGCAAATTGTTTTGCAGCCGAGATTGCTGATGGTTGGCATCGCGGCAAGTTCGGCTTTATGAATATGTACGACAACTACAGCACAAAGATTTCTCTTCTTGCCCAGCTCGAAATCACTTATACAGATGGCAGCAAAGATGTAATCGCAACAGATGAAAGCTGGAAAGTTTCTACTGGCGAGATTCTCTTTGGTGATATCTACGACGGTTCAACAATTGATTTCACAAAGGAACAGGTGGGTTGGAAGCTCGCCGGATTTAATGATTCAGGCTGGTCTACGCCAATAATTCATACAATCAAGCGCGAGATTCTTGAGCCACGTGTTTCAACGCGAGTGATTGAAATTGCAGAGTTTCCTGCCCGACTTCTCGATAAGAAGAACACAAGTCGTACTCTGATTGATTTCTCGCAGAATATTTCAGGGTGGGTCCGCCTTACCGTTGATGGAAAGAAGGGCGATATAGTCACAATTCGCCATGCTGAGGTCCTTGAAGATGGCCCCAACCTACATACCGCTGCCCTCCGGACAGCCAAGGCAACTGATGTATTCACATTAGGTCATGACGGCCGCAGCGTGCTCGAACCCAAATTCACTTTCCATGGCTTCCAATTTGCGGAGGTAACTGGGTCTGCAACATTTATTTCTGCGGTGGGGGTTGCAGTTTCATCTGCAAATGAACGTCGTGGCTACTTCACATCATCTGATACTCGACTCAACCGCCTCCACCAGAACGTGGTCTGGTCGATTCACGACAACATGGTCTCAGTCCCAACAGATTGCCCGCAGCGCGATGAGCGTTTAGGTTGGACTGGCGATGCGCAAGCAATTGCGATGACTGCAAATACTCTATTTAAAGTTGATTCATTCTGGCGCAGCTGGTTGACAGATCTCTGGGTTGATCAACAGCGAGTAGGGGGAGTCGGCGCGGTTGTGCCAGATATTCTCTCGAAGCAGCCATCACCGGCTGAAGGTGCAGGATGGATCATCACCGATCGCGCTGGCTGGGCAGATGCAGCAACTATCGTTCCAATGGCAACTTACGAATCATTTGGAAGCGCATCAACGTTGAAGCAACAGGTTGAATCTATTCGCGCCTACGTCGATAGCTTGTCAGCGCACCGAAAAGGTGAGAAGTTCCTTCCAGAAGAGTTCCAATTTGGCGATTGGTGCGATCCAGATGCACCGGTCGATCAACCTTGGCTCTCTAAAGTAAAGGCACAATTTGTTGCCAATGCATTCTTCGCAAATACCGTTCAAATTGCGGCGGATGTCGAAGCGCTCGTTGGCGATGCCGCTCATGCCGCTAAGTACACCGAACTCGCTGCAACTCTTAAGCGCGATATCTGGGAGCACTTCGGCACTGAGGCAAAAGAGACAACAGCTGGTTGCTCTATTGCAATTGAATTTGGAATTGTGCCAGCGGCCGAGAAGGCAGCAGTAGCCAAGATTCTGAGCGATAAAGTCATTGCAGATCAAGGAAAAATCACCACTGGCTTCCTTGGAACTCCATTGATCCTTCATGCGCTCTCTAAGAACGGCCACTTCGATGCCGCATACACGATGTTGATGCGTCGCAAAGTGCGCTCGTGGCTCTACCAAGTTGATCAAAACGCAACCACAATTTGGGAGCGTTGGGATGCGATTCGTGAAGATGGATCAATTCATAAGGGCGAGATGGCTACCTCTTCAGAGGAGCAGCCAGATGCATCGATGATCTCCTTTAATCACTATGCGTACGGCGCAGTAATTGATTGGGTTTATCGCAACGTAGCCGGTATCGCTCCAACTGCAAAGAACCCGGGCTATCGCCACATTACATTTGCACCTCACCCGGGTCAGGGATTCACATTTGCATCAGCATCCGTCAACACTCCATTCGGAAATGCATCGATTGATTGGAGAATCGGTGATGCTGGTCTACTCCTTGCAACAATCGAAGTTCCCTTCGGTTCACGAGCAGTGATTGATTTCCCAGTGACATCTTCTTCAACTCTTCGCGTCAACGGCGCAACTGTCGCTAATGGCCTTGAAGTGGGTCACGGAACTTATGAGGTAACGCTCACAGCTCCTGCTGTTGCATTATTCGAAGTTGCTTAAGGAGTAAGCGCCATGGATTTCACATCGGCCCTAGCTAAGTTATCTCTGGAAGAGAAGGTCAAAGTTCTCACCGGTGAGGATTTCTGGACCACGTGGGCGCTGCCATCAATCCACCTTCGCAAGATGGTTGTTTCCGATGGCCCATCCGGTGTGCGCGGTGAATTATGGGATGAACGTAGCCCATCACTTTCATTACCTTCAGCAACAGCGATGGCTTCGACGTGGGATCGCGACGTGATGCATCATGTCGGCGAGGTGATGGCATTTGAAGCGCGGCGTAAGAATGTAGACGTTGTACTCGGTCCAACAATTAATCTCCACCGGTCACCGCTCGGCGGTCGCCACTTCGAGGCATATTCAGAGGATTCAATCCTCTCGGGCGCCCTGGCAGCCTCATTTATCAAGGGAATTCAAGGGCAAGGGGTAGGTGGTTGCCTCAAACACTTTGTTGCAAATGATGCCGAGACTGATCGCCATACCGTTAATAACATCGTCGATGAGCGGACTCTGAGAGAGGTCTATGCCCTTCCATTCGAAATTGCCGTACGTGATTCAAATCCATGGACAATCATGTCGGCCTATAACCGCGTCAACGGCCCAAAGATGGCTGCATCGCCGCTCCTCAACTCAATGCTAAAAGAGGAGTGGGGCTGGGATGGAATGGTGGTCTCAGATTGGACGGGTGTCACAACCACAGTTGACACCGGAAATGAGGGTAACGACCTAGAGATGCCAGGCCCATTCGGGCAATGGGGTGAGAAGTTACTTGCTGCAGTACGCAGTGGTGAAGTCTCAGAGGCAGCTATTGATGCAAAGGTAGAGCGAATCCTTCGCTTAGCTCATCGAGTCGGTAAGTATGCAGAGGCAGAGACCAAGGCAGCTAAGGCATTTACAGATGCCGAGCTACAGAAAGCCGCACGTGAAATTGGTGCACAATCAATTGTTCTCGCAAAAAATAGCAACGAAGTGTTACCGCTTGAAGAGCCAATAAAAGTTGCAGTGACGGGTGCGCATGCGCGATTTGGGCGCGGTCAAGGCGGTGGGTCAGCAACTGTCTACCCTACAGAATCTATTGGTCCACTCGATGGACTGATAGCAAATGCGCCATCCGGGACTTCAATTGAGTACACCCTCGGAGTCAACGCAGATACAAGCTTGATTGAATTTAATAAAAACTACCTCAAGAATCCGGCAACAGGTCAAGGTGGATGCCTTGCTGAGGTTATTGCACCAGATGGAAGCATCTTGTTGAGTGAAGATCGCTTTGGAGGATTCTTTAACTGGGCTACTCAACCTTGGATGTTTCAATATGCATTTGTCCGCGTCTCTGGAATCTTTACCGCTGAAAAAGATGGCGAGTACCAATTTGGTGTTGGGATGGTCGGCAATTACAAAGTCACTATCGGAGGGCAGGTGCATGAAGGGTTTATTCCAATGCACTCAGATGACCTCGGTGAATTTGTACTCAATCCACCCTTCAGATCCTTTGGCTACACCCTGAAAAAAGGTGAAGAAGTCCTTATTTCATGGGAATATCCGAGAGATTCTCTGCCGATTCCGATTGCATCTTTCTATATTGGATTCCGCGAACCAGAGCGTTCACGAGAAGAAGAGTGCGCAGATGCAGTTGCCCTCGCATCGAAATCAGATGTTGCTATCGTTTTTGTCGGCACAACTTCAACTATTGAATCAGAAGGACATGATCGAACGAACATCTCACTTCCTGATGGACAAGACCAACTCGTCTCGGCTGTCGCTAAGGTCGCGAAGAGAACAGTAGTTGTTGTAAATTCCGGTTCTCCAGTAGAGATGCCATGGTTTGATGAAGTAGATGCCGTTTTGTTGACATATTTTGGTGGTCAACAGATGGGTAACGCTCTTGCTGATGTGATTTACGGAGTTGTAAACCCGGCAGCTCGTACTACGACTACGTGGGCGCGAGAGATGAGCGATCTCCCGGTGGCTAACACAACTCCTACAAATGGCGAGCTTCATTATTCCGAGGGCCCGTTTATTGGCTATCGTGCTTGGCGTAAAGCCGAGAAGACTCCCTTGCTGCCATTTGGCCACGGACTTTCTTACACATCATTCAACTCTGAATTAGTCGCTGCAGATAAGAGCGAGGCTTCAGTGAAAGTAACCAATATAGGTCCTCGATCTGGTGCCGAAGTACTTCAACTTTATGCAGTGAATGAAAGCGCGGATAATTTTGAACGACGTCTCGTAGGATTTGCAAAAGTTCAGCTTAATTCAGGAGAGAGTCGCACAATAGATATTGCCTTGGAGCCACTGGGCTTTAAGCAATTCAATGGCGCGTGGCAGGATCTGCCTGGCAAATGGAAAATAACTCTTGCCCAGAACGCTTTTGATTCAGGATCGAATCTGATTGTTTAAGACTTACTCAGAGCTCTTCCAGATTCCTGGGGCAAAGCGAATAGCTTCAGCGGGATTTATAGCTCGCATTCCGATTGCGATGGATACCATCGCAATTATTCTTTTCGTCCAGTCAGTCGATGGCCGCTACACAATTGCAGGCGCCCTCACCGGGTTTGCAGCCCTCACCACTGTTATTTCAGCACCATTGTGGTCGAAAGTCGCCGACCGTCATGGGCAGCGATTTATCCTAAAAATTGCCGTCCCGATACGTATTTCAGCCCTCATCCTCTTTATATATTTGGTTCAAGGTGGGGCGCCTGTCTGGAGCTGGTTTGCTGCCATCTTTATCGCCGAGTCAGCGTCGGTCAGTATTGGATCGATGACTCGACGCCGCTGGGTGCACATGATTGATGGCGAGAAGAAAGACCTCTTATCGACCTCTTATGCCTTTGAATCCCTTTTAGATGAATTCATCTACATTTTAGGACCAGTAATCACTACTGCGGTTGTGGCGGCAATTTCGCCAATGGCGGGTCTACTCCTGGGAATAATTTTTCTTATTGTCGGCGCACCCCTCATCGCTTCTCATAGAGCTTCTGATCCAGGGATTGAACATCGCGAAATTGGCGAAAAATTAAACTCGGTAATGCGCAATAGGAAATTACAAGCGGTTGCGATTCCAATTACGATTGCAGGCGGAGCTTTTAGTGCAGTCAATATCTCTGTTGTCGCCTTCTCGGATGAGCGGGGAATGAAATCATTTTCAGGTCTATTGCTCGGTGTATGGGCTGTGGGTGGAGTTGTATCAGCGCTCATTAACGGCGCTATCCGTTGGAAAATCTCACATGGGACGCGCTATCTAGGTTACCTACTTGGAATGACGGTGATTGCCTTCAGTTTCCCTTTTATCGAAAACATTTATCTTCTTGGTGTTGCACTCTTTGCACAAGGTCTCTGTATTGCGCCACTACTTCCAAATGGACTTCCATTGGTAACTAATTCAGTTCCTGCATCACAGATGACGCAGGCAATTACCCTCGCAACTGCTGGAATTCCATTAACCGGAGCAATTTCAAGTTTTCTCTCAGGCAGAATTATTGATAACTCCGGCGCCAGTGCAGGGCTATGGCTCCCATTTGGATTCTTGGCACTTGCCTGCGCGGCAACTATTCCTTACTTAAAAGAATATAAAGATTAAAAAGATTAGCGCCACTTAGTCGCGAGGCTGAAGCCCACCGCGATAAAGCTAAAGCCGATAATCATGTTCCATGCGCCGATGCCAGAGATTGGGTACTGGGTCTGGCTGACATAGAAGATGACGATCCAGAGCAGGCCGATAAGAAAATTGGTAACCATGACAGGTGCGAGCCAGCGAGGGCTCTCTGTTGGTACGGCTTCGACAGCGTGGACCTGCTCTTCGTGAGCGTGGCTCTCTTGGACCTTTTTACGCAATTTCGACTTTGGCATGCGGCATAGATTACAGGAGAATAATGGCGTGGCCCGCATCCTTGTCGTCGATAACTACGACTCCTTCGTCTTCAATATCGTGCAGTACCTCGCACAGTTGGGGGCAGATTGCACCGTCGTGCGCAATGACCAGGTAGAGGCGGCCGAGGCCGGCAAATATGACGGAGTCCTTATCTCTCCTGGGCCTGGCACCCCAGCCAAAGCGGGTGTTTCGATAGCGATGATTAAGTATTGCGCCGAACATTCGATCCCACTTTTCGGCGTGTGCCTTGGCCACCAAGCAATCGCTGAAGCTTTTGGAGCAACGGTCTCGCGCGCACCTGAACTGTTGCATGGAAAGACTTCTGTTGTGCATCACAACGGCAAAGGTGTCATGGAACATTTGCCAACACCGTTTACTGCAACGCGTTATCACTCACTCGCTGTTGAAGTAGATACTGTGCCAGAAGTTCTAGAGGTAACGGGTTCTACGGATTCTGGAGTGATCATGTCGCTCCGACATAAGTCACTTCCGATTGAAGGAGTGCAATTCCATCCTGAATCAGTGTTGACTGAACATGGGCATAAAATGTTGGCTAATTTCTTGGTGCAGTGTGGTGATGCTGGTGCGCTCGCTCGCGCTGAAGGTTTATCGCCAGTTGTAAACCGCTAGCACTTATTACGGCGCGCGATTAATTGTGATTGTGACAGATTTACCAATTGTTTGCGTTGCCCCAGCATCTGGTGCCTGACGAATCACAACACCATTAGGTTGGCTCGCATCAAAATCGTAGAACTCATTGATTAAGAATCCTGCTTGAATCAACATGGTCTTTGCTTGAATTGCTTCGACACCAACAAGATTTGGAATCTCAACTTCACCACTTGCGATTGTCAGAATTACTCCACTGCCTGCTGTTGTCACAGAACCAACCGGTGGACTCACTTCAAGAACAGTTCCTTGTGGTTGATCTGATGGAGAGGCAACTGTCTGCGAGACTGTCAGACCTACCGCGGTAAGCGCAGCACGAGCATCAATCAGAGACATCCCAACTAAGTTATCTGGAACTATGGCATCACCCGGACCATCTGAGATAGTCAGAACTATCGAACTTCCAAGGGGTGCGCGCATCGTTGCTAATGGACTCTGGCTAGCAATGCGATCGGCAGGAATAGTTCCGTCGTGCGCGCGCTTGATGGTGATGACATATCCATCAAGTAGCTCTCGTGCTTGAGCCTCAGTAAGGCCAACCACGCTAGGAATAAGCGGGCCGCTATCTTTTGAACCACTCATCAGAAAACCGGTGATAGAGAGAGCAATCGCCGCAAGGAATGAACCGCCATATAAAAGAGCGCTTCGACGTGTGAAGAACGGCGTTGTTGCAACCTTTGTTGTGATTGCTTTACCTTGATGAATCTTTAATAGATCATCGAGCATCGCTTGCGCGCTCTGATATCGATCTTCGGCCTTCTTGGAGAGTGCAACTTTTAAAATTGTGTCGATTCCCGCTGGAAGATCTGGCTGTAGCGCACGAGCAGATGGAACTTCACCAGAGACATGTTGATATGCGATAGAGACCGGAGTCTCGCCAGTAAAAGGTGGTTGACCTGTGAGAAGTTCAAAGAGCAGACATCCCGTCGAGTAAATATCGCTGCGCGCATCTGCAGAATCGCCAATTGCTTGTTCTGGAGATAGATATTGTGCGGTACCAACAACATTCCAGGTACTTGTCAGCGTTGCACCGAGATCATCCATCGCACGAGCGATTCCAAAGTCCATCACCTTTACATCACCAGTACTGGTGATCATCACGTTTGCGGGTTTGATGTCACGGTGAACTATGTTGCGCTGATGTGAATATTCGAGCGCGGTAAGCGTTTGTTCCACAATCGACAATGCATCGTCGAGCGAAACGCGTTCACCTTGATGAATCAACTGTCGAAGCGTGTGGCCTGAGACGAGCTCCATCACGATGTATGGCGCAGGTTCTTCTCCCGAGTCATATACGGCAACAATGCCAGGGTGATTAAGTCCGGCTGCAGCTTTCGCTTCTTTGCGGAAGCGAGTGACGAATGCTGGATCTTTTGCGAGATCGCTACGGAGAATTTTTACCGCTACTTCGCGGGAAAGTCGTTGGTCTTTTGCAATATAAACATCGGCCATTCCACCGGTGCCGATCATTTCGCCAAGTAAGTAGCGATCACCAAGGAGCGTTGACATCATTTTGCTGCTCCTAAAAAGGTGAGTGGCTCTTGAATATCGTTACCTAAGACGTCGGCAACAATGACGGTCACATTATCAGGTGCACCATTGGCATATGCACCTTCAACGAGAGCATCAACAGCGGCGCCCCGAGCTTTGCTCTTCAAAATAGCCTTAATCTCTTTATCGCCCAGCGCTGTAGTTAATCCATCGCTACATAAGAGAAAACGGTCATCTGCTTTGGCCTCATAGATTGAAAGTGCGATCTGATTGCGACCATCACCCATCAGTACTTGGGTAAGGACAGATCGTTGAGGATGGGTAGCGACATCGGCCTCGGTAATTGCACCTTGATCTAGTAATTCTTGAATCACTGTGTGGTCGGTACTTAATTGCTCGAAGGAATTTCCACGTAGGCGATAAATTCGAGAGTCGCCGATATGAATAGCTGCGACTTCACCATTGCGCAAGAAGAGAGAAGATAGTGTGGTCCCCATTCCAGTAAGTTCTGGATTTTCAATTGCATATTCCGCGATAGTTGCATCAATCAAAGAAGGTGTAGCCGCGTAGAGATCGTCCGCAGATTCAAGATCAACATCTATATTTGCAAAGACTTCGGATTCTTTTGCCAGAGTAGAAATCGCAATACGTGAGGCAACTTCACCAGCTGCATGTCCGCCCATGCCGTCGGCAACTGCGATAAGCGATCTAGATGTAAGTGCAGAATCTTCATTGCCGGCGCGCACCAGACCAACTGCAGATTTAGCTGCAGTGGCAAAGTAGAGCGTGCTCATGCTCCAATCGTATCGTCGCCACGTCTTTTCGATAGAGGGTGATTTGCTACCCTGACCCGTATGCAGATTTACGCACACCGCGGAGCAAGCGCCGACTTTCCAGAGATGACCGAGGCGGCCTTTCGAGGCGCGGTCACCCAGGGCGCTGATGGCTTCGAGTGCGACCTTCGTTTAAGTCGCGACGAGGTGCCACTCCTCTGGCATAACGCTTCGATGTTAGAACGCGCCGGCCATAGCGGATTGATTGCTGAGATGAAATATTCCGAGATAAAGCGGGCGTATCCGCAGGTTCTTACTCTGGATGATTTCTTTGATATCGCAATCGAAACAAGCAAAGGCGTTCTTATTGAAACAAAACACCCTGTTATCAGCGGTAACCGCATCGAAGAGATTCTTGCAAAGAGAATCCTGGATCGAAAAGTTTTGAAGAAGATCGAACTTTCAGTGATGTCATTTAGTTGGGGAGCAATTGAAAAAATGCATCGCCTTGACGATTCGATTCCAACAACATTTTTGATGTCCGCAAAAACTTTGTGGATGCAGGCGAGATTTACCTCAGCTCTTCGCGTTGCTCCTGGCATCAATGAGGTCCGAGAAAATCCAGATCTCATCGGAAAGATAAAGAAGTTAGGAAAAAGCACAGCGGTATGGACCGTCGATAGCGGCTCAGATATTGAACTCTGCCGAGATTTAGGCGTGGATATCGTGATTACAAATACTCCGGCACGTGCACGCACATTCCTTTAGTATCCTTGGCCAATGCACACATACGCCTATCTGGGGCCAGCTGGCACCTTTACAGAAGGCGCGTTAAAGAAGATTTCCGCCGAAGGCGATAAGCGCATTCCATATATCAACGTCACCGCAGCTCTTGATGCAGTTCGTTCAGGTGAAGCAGATTATGCGCTGGTGCCGATCGAGAACTCTGTTGAAGGAGTCGTTGCTCGCACACTTGATGAGTTAGCAACCGGTGTACCTCTTACAATTGCAGCGGAAGTTACCCTGCCAGTCTCTTTCGACTTGATGGTCAAAGCTGGCACAACAGAGATCAAACGAATCGGCACTCATCCCCATGCTGAGTCTCAGTGCCGCACATATCTATCAACACAATATCCGCACGCTGAAATCATTCCGACCAATTCAACCGCTGCCGCAGCAGAGATGGTGGCAAAGGGTCAATTGGATGCCGCGATTGCATCAACTGCGGCAGCAGAAAATTTCGGACTCCAGGTCATCGCCTCTGCTATCGGCGACAATCAAGTAGCAGTCACTCGATTTATTGCTGCGCAGAAGCCGGGCTTTATTCCAGCAGCGACTGGCCATGACCGCACATCCCTAGTGGTCTATATCGATATCGACCATGCTGGTGCATTGCTTGAAATTCTCTCCGTTTTTGCAAAATATGACGTAAACCTGACTTTTATTCAGTCACGTCCGACTGGGCGCGAACTCGGTCACTACCATTTCATTATTGATGTCGAGGGCCATATCAATGACGAGGCAGTTGCTAAGTCGATGGAAGAGCTCCGCGAGATTTGCGATGACATTAGATTCTTAGGTTCATATCCACGAGAGGTGCGTTCATGATTGATATCAAGTTCCTACGCGAAAACCCAGATGTCGTTCGCGCATCTCAAAAGGGCCGCGGTGAAAACGTTGAATTGGTCGATCAGATCATTGCTATCGATGAGATCAAACGCGCGGCAATCAATGAATTCGAACTCTTGCGCCAAGAGCAGAACGTTCTCTCAAAGAGCGTTGGCGCTGCTAAAGGTGATGAGAAGACAGCGTTATTGGCCAATGCGAAAGAACTTGCCGACAAGGTTAAGGCTGCAGATGCCAAGCGCAGCGAAGTCGAAGAACAGGCTAAGCAGTTAGTAATGCAGCTCTCTAACCTGCTTGATACCGAAGCACCTATCGGCGGCGAAGAAGATTTCGTCACTATCGAGCACGTTGGAACACCGCGTGACTTTGCAAAAGATGGTTTCGAACCGAAAGATCACGTCGAGCTTGGAAAATTACTTGGTGCAATTGATACCGAGCGCGGTGCAAAGGTCGCAGGTTCACGTTCTTACTATTTAACTGGCGCAGGTGCGATGCTCGAGTTTGCGCTCGTAAATTACGCAATCCAATCAGCACTGAAGAATGGTTTCACTCCTGTGATTCCTCCAGTTCTAGTTAATCCATCTGCGATGGAAGGAACTGGGTTCCTTGGCCAAGCGGCAGAGAACGTCTACCGAATCGAGAAGGATGATGTCTATCTCGTAGGTACATCAGAGGTTCCACTTGCTGCGATGCACATGGATGAGATTTTGCCAGCAGATAAATTGCCGATGCGTTATGCCGGTTATTCATCCTGCTTCCGTCGCGAAGCGGGCACATATGGCAAAGACACTCGCGGAATTATTCGTGTTCACCAATTCGATAAGGTGGAGATGTTCTCATTCTGTAAGCCAGAAGATGCAAAAGAAGAACATAAGCGTTTACTGCAGTGGGAGAAGGATTTCCTCAATGCAATGGAGATTCCATACCGAGTTATTGATGTTGCCTCTGGCGATCTCGGTTCTAGCGCTACTCGTAAATTTGATATTGAGGCATGGATCCCAACACAAGGTGCCTATCGCGAAGTAACGAGTACCTCTAACTGCACTGAGTACCAGGCACGTCGACTCAATATTCGTTACAAAGATGCTGATGGCACCAAGGCGATTGCAACACTCAACGGAACGCTCGTTGCGATTCCACGAATGATTGTTGCGATTCTTGAGAACCACCAGAATGCAGATGGGACTGTCAATGTTCCAGCAGCACTTCAGCCATTCCTTGGAACTGCAAAGTTAGAGCTTGTGTGAGCAGCTTGAAGCGTCCTAAGTTAATTGCAACAGACCTTGATGGCACCATTGTTACCCATGATGGTGTTATCAGTCAGCGCACTCTTAGTGCATTTGGAAAAGCGCGCGAGCTCGGCGTAGAAATTTTCTTCGTCACCGGTCGCCCTCCACGTTGGATGCCGGAAATTCGAGAAGCATTTGGTTACGGCAACGCAATCTGCGGTAATGGTGCGATGTTGTATGACTTAATGGGAGACAAAGTTCTTGAAGAGTGGTTGATTTCTGTTGATGATCAGATTGAATCTGTAAATCGTCTTCGCAAATCAATTCCAGAAGTTTCTTTTGCTGTTGAATCACATAATTATTTCCATCGTGAGAAGGCGTACATCCCACGTTGGGATGTCGGTCTGGATAACATCGGCGTTCATTCAATTGAAGAGGTATTGAAATCACCGGCACTGAAAATGTTGGCACGTTGTTCGCAACAAAATCTCTCATCGGATGAGATGTTGGCAATTGCACTTGTTGAACTAGAAGGTTTAGTAACTGTCACCCATTCCAACCCGCATGATTCGTTGTTAGAAATTTCAGCGCTCGGTGTCTCCAAAGGAGCCACCTTGGCGAAGATGGCTGCACGCCTTGGGATCTCAGCAGAAGATTGCGTGACCTTTGGCGATAATCCCAACGACTTCTCAATGCTTGAATGGTCAGGTCGTTCATATGCGATGGCATCAGGCCACCCGGATGGAGCGAAATACGCGAAATCCATCGCTGGCCCATGCGAGGAAGATGGCGTTGCCATCGCGATTGAAGCTCTCCTCGATCTCCCCGCTTAAACCTGCCCAGTAACTGCTCAATTAATGAGTATTGGATTTTTCAAAAGGTCGCACCCTCTAGTAACCTCTCCCACGGAGGACTCGCATAGCGGCCGAGTGCACCGGTCTTGAAAACCGGCAGGTGAAAGCCTCGTGGGTTCAAATCCCACGTCCTCCGCGCTAAACGAAGCCCGTCTGCATGCACTGCAGGCGGGTTTCGTGCTTTCCGCCCTCTATCGCGCTTATCTGGCGCTAGTTGTGGCTGACTTCATAAGCTCTAAGCGGGCTCCTGCCTAGATACTTTTCCTCAAGAAGCGCACACTTACACCTATTAATTGGCTACGAAATAGGCCAAAGGTGTCCTACAAGGGGAGTTGCAATGTCAGGAGTCTTTTCTCCAACGCGCGCCAAGATTAAAGAGCGCACACTCAGAACAGATAAGTGGTGGTTAGAACCCGCAATTACATTCGGAGTTCTCTTCTCATTTGTCATCTATGCAACATTTCGTGCATTCGAGGGTGATTTTTACTACGACCACCACTTGATTTCACCTTTCTATTCACCATGTTTATCTGATGCATGCGTCTCTGGTTCAACACTCTTTGGTTGGACGCCAGTACCTGCTGAGATTTTCAACTTCCCACTCTCACCAGCGTTGATTATTTTGATCTTCCCACTTGGTTTCCGTATGACTTGCTACTACTACCGCAAGGCTTACTACCGTTCATTCTGG
>JACCDT011577537.1_pt1 | contig 25767 bp, 20 predicted proteins | sample 7446291 | NCBI WGS metagenome assembly JACCDT01 (sample SAMN15323446, study PRJNA562643) | freshwater metagenome | isolation source: river surface water | place: USA:Blue River Watershed | collected 2017-08-17 | reverse complement strand
TTGGTGCGTATATGAAAGATTACACTAACTGGTTGAAATCAACTACTCCTAGCGCTGCTTCATTGACAGTTGACCAAAACGGTAAAGTTGCCTTTTTACCAGCCAAATATAATATTAGCTCAAAAATTCAATTTGGTTTCGAAGTTAACCAACCTGCGTATCCGCAAAATGTAAGTGGTCAGTTACAATTAACTAATGCTTTAGTTGATTCAATTACTGCACAACAGAAAGATAGCGGTGGGGTTATTATTTGGCAAATGTATTCTAAACAAAATACGGCAGCTAATGGAACTACCAGCAAATATACAATGAATCAAAGTTGTAAAACCTTCTTGGCGAATGATAGTCGTTATGACTGTAATGCAGATTTCCCATCTGCCGCTCAATAAAAAATTTTCCTCGTAGACTTTTGTTCAAACTTCTAAATTCCCCAGTGCGATTAAGCCTGGGGAATTTACTTTATAATTAAGCCTTGAAATAAAGCAAATTATCCCTATGTATCGGTTAAATCTCGTTTATTTTATAATTAAGGTAATCTTATGAATTTAACTCCACGTGAAATAGTTGCTGAACTGGATAAACATATTATCGGTCAGAATGATGCTAAAAAAGCAGTTGCGATTGCATTGCGTAATCGGATTCGTCGTCAAAAGGTTGCCGAGCCATTGAGAAGCGAAATTACGCCTAAAAATATATTAATGATTGGACCTACCGGAGTTGGTAAAACGGAAATCGCTCGTCGTTTAGCAAAACTTGCCAATGCGCCTTTTATCAAAGTAGAAGCAACTAAGTTTACTGAGGTGGGTTATGTCGGTAAAGATGTTGATTCAATTATTCGCGATTTAGTTGAAGTTGCGGTTAAGGACGCTCGCGAATATGAACGCGCTCAAAATCGTGATAAAGCCAAACTCGCTGCTGAAAATCGCATCTTGGATGTTTTGCTACCTCCCGCACGGGATACCTTTGGTGAATCAGTGAGTGAAGGTGATGCCGAAGATAAAACTAATTCAACTCGTGAACGTTTTAGAGAAATGCTGCGTAAAGGTAAACTTGATGATAAAGAAATCGAAGTTGAAGTAACCCAACCTAAAGCTCAAGCCGTCTTAATGGGACCTCCGGGGATGGAAGAGCTGACTAATCAATTACAGGGAATGTTTGAGGGTGCAGGTGAAGGCAAAAAACGTAAGCGTAAACTAAAAGTTGTTGATGCTTATAAAGTAGTTTTGGATGAAGAAGCTGGTAAATTAGTTAATGAAGATGAACTAAGACAGAATGCATTACAAAACGTTGAACAAAATGGTATTGTTTTTATTGATGAAATAGATAAAGTTGCAATTAAAGGTGGGCAAGGCTCTGCAGAAGTATCACGCTCTGGTGTTCAGCGCGACTTGTTACCTTTGGTTGAGGGGACTACTGTAACCACCAAATACGGAATGGTAAAAACCGAGCATATCTTGTTTGTGGCATCAGGTGCATTTCATGTAGCTAAACCATCTGATCTACTTCCTGAGTTACAAGGGCGTTTTCCGATTCGCGTAGAGTTGCAATCTCTGACGATTGATGATTTTAAACGAATTTTGACCGAGACGGATGCAAGTTTAACAGAGCAGTATCAAGCATTACTGGCAACTGAGGATGTTAAAATTGAGTTTTCCGAAAGTGGTATTGCTAAGATGGCAGAAATTGCCTTTAATGTCAATGAAAAAACTGAAAATATCGGAGCTCGACGCTTGTATACAGTAGTTGAACGCTTATTGGCAGAGCTTTTATTTGATCATGGTACACAAACTGAAGTTATGATAGATGCTGCTTATGTGGTTGATGTGCTTGGAGAAACTGCGGCATCGGAAGATCTGTCTCACTATGTTTTATAAAAAAATATTGCTAGTCGGTTCGGTTTGTTGTATAATACCACAAATTTGAATTTATTGTTTTTATATCTTTATCTAATTTATTTCATTAAGGAAATTTATGAAAAATTTTTTACGTATTTTGATGGTTTCAAGTGCTTTCGTTGCTGTTGCCCAAGCTGAAACAGTATTTGTTGATGGTAAACCAGTTAGCCAAGCAGTTATTGATCAAGCAATGGCTCAATTGAAAAAAAATCCAATGGCTGCACAACAATTAAGCAATCCTCAGTTCAAACAAGAAATGTTAAACTCAATTGGTATGCAACAAGCGATTTTAGCCGATGGTAATGCTCAAGGTTTAGATAAAAGCGCTGCATATCAAGCTAAATTGAACGAAATCAAGCCAATGATTTATGCTCAAATTATGCAAGAAAAAGCTAATGCACAACCAATTACTGATGCACAGATCAAAGCTAAATATGATCAAATGAAAGCTGATGCAGCTAAACAACAACAATATGACGTTTCTCATATATTAGTTAAAGATCAAAAAACAGCTAATGATATCGAAGCTCAATTGAAAAAAGGTGCTAATTTTGCTGATCTAGCTAAAAAATATTCAATCGATCCAGGTTCGAAAGCTAATGGCGGTGAATTAGGTTGGTCTGATGGTTCTAATTATGTTCCTGAATTTACAGCAGCAATTAAAACTTTGAAAAAAGGTCAATACACTACTACTCCAGTTAAATCACAATTTGGTTACCATATTATCAAATTAAATGATGTTAAATCTGGTGGTACTGCATTCCCTGCTTACGATAAAATGAAAGATCAAATTAAACAACAAATCCAAATGGAAAGAACTAAAGCTTTCTTCGATGGTATTAAAGCTAAACATAAAGTTGAAGTTAAGTAATAACTGATATTTAGCTATGTTAAAATGGAGGTATATTGTATACCTCCATTTTTTATTGCTTGAACCATGAATACCAATCATTTACGCTCATCCACCACCAAGAGTAAACCTCTTGGTTATACCATCTACGAAATGGTAATCACCTTGTCAATTATTGGGATTTTGGTTGCGGCGTCATTACCGATAGTTTATAGTTCCGTTCTTGTGCATAACCAAGATGCGACTGTTTTACAACTTAAAGCATTGATAAAATTCGCACAGGAAGAAGCTGTGCGGGGTAGTGGTAGTTCATTAATAATTTGTGCTGCAGAATATGATACTAATAATGGAGCTACTTCCTATTTAAATGATTGTGCCAGTGGTAATTCATGGTCAGAGGGTGTCTTGGCGTATACAGATTTAAACTCAAATGGCAGTTACAATACGGCTGAGCGATTGAAAGCTTTGCGCTTTGATGGTGGTGCAACGATTAGTGCAGCTACCTCGCCTGGTGGCACGGCGATAAATCAATTAACGGTGTTACCTACTGGTTTAATTACGGATGCAAGTAGCAATGAAGCATGGACATTTACTATTAGTCAAAGTAAATTTGGTCAAACCCAAAGTGTTACCTTGCTTTTGAATAACTATGGTTATTTTTGTGTCCAAAGTTATACAGGAGATAATAATGGGGGCACGGCGCTATGTTAAAGTATCGCGGGTTTTCCATCCTAGAAGTAATGATAGCAGTAGCGGTTATGGCGAGCCTTGGCTTAGGAATTTATCGTTTGCAGCTAAGCGCATTAGCAACTTCACAGCAAACTTTAGTCAAACAAATGATGACGCAGGCTGCTAGTAGTATGGTAAATCAAATGGTTAGTCACCTTAATTATACCGCCGCAACAGCGAGTAATAGTGTGATTGCTGGCTATGATACAACAGATAGCTATAACGCTAGCCGCTATAAAGAAACAGCTTACAGTGATCATACTACTAATGACCCTCTCAGTGCATCCTTTAAAAATTGCCAGAGTAATGATTGTACTGATAAAGAGTATGCAAATTGGGTGCTTTATCAATGGAAGCAAAGCTTAGCAAACATGAATTTACCAGTGAGTAATGTTTCTGCGATTGTTTGTACAGACAGTGCGATGGGAATTCCGACCACTACTTCACCCAATTGTAGTACTGGTAGTTTAGTAGTTAAAATTGTCTGGACAGCGCACAATCTAGATGCGGAGTCGACAATACTAGGTAATAATAATTACGTTATGTTAAAAGTACCACAGCGATGAAAAAAGCTCTTGGATTTAATATAGTTGAACTAATGGTTGCCATAGCAATGAGTGCTGCTTTAATTACAGTAATAATTGATTCATTTTCGTCTCTTAATGGTAATTTTTTGTTTAATACCAATCAACTAGAGTTAAATCAAAATCTTCGCATGAGCTTGGGTCTAATTAAGCGTGATGTACAAAATGCGGGCGTATTTGGTAGTTTTAGTTTTCATGATCAATCAAGTACTACTTCATATATGGAGAGTTCCACGACAAATAATTGTAATATTTCTGAGTGGTGCAGTTTCGATACTGGTACAGTTGGGATAAAAAGTGCATCAAGTTTTGCTTCTTTAGCCGCTAATATGGATTCAGGGCTTACCTTGGTTGGAGGTAGCGATGTTTTACGACTACAGTATGGCGGGGATAAAGTTGCTTATGTTTCTGCAGCTACTCTTCAGTCGAGTTGTTCTGGTGCATCTGGAGTCAATTATTTGTCTGATCTTAGTTTTACTAATCAAGGGCTTGATTTGTCAGCGTCACGCTATATGTTGGCAAGTACAAATCATGCTTATTTATTGAAGTTTTCATCAGGTTATACTCTTGCCTCACCATTAACTTTAGGCTGTCCTAATTATCCACCAACAGTAGCGGTTGAATCCGCAATTGGAAGCGTGTCATATGATCCTGATGCGTCATCTATGCAGTTAGTTAATTTTTATACCCGTTACTACTTTGTCGGAACTAAATCTGGCGTAACGGGGCTCTATGTTAAAACCTTGCAGGCAAATGGTAGCCTTAGTAACGCAAAGTTAATTTCAAATTTGGTGACTCGTATTAATTTCATGTATAAGGTTAATGTCGCATCAGCTAATGTTAATAATTATCCAAGTACTACTAGCCGTTATCGCTATCTTTCTACTTCTGCGATGGAGTCGACGCCAGCATATTTTGGACAAGTAAGTGCGGTAACCATTAGTGTTTCAGGTAGTTCAACGCAAGCAGTGGATAATAATATGGCAAAGTTAACGCAAACTGAATCAGACAGTGTGGTGTGGCGATGAACACTAATAAAAAATCAACTGGTACTGCTTTGGCAATGACGCTTTTAGCTTTGGCAATGATGGTTTTGTTAGTAGCTGGGTTAAATCAGGTAGTAGTAACTCAACAAAAATCTGCGGCAAACAATGCTGATTACCTGATGGCACAAAGTTATGCACAAATGGCATTGCTAGATGCTGAATCTACCGTCAGAACATTTGATTACACTAATAGTATGGAAAATAAAGACTTTGCAGCGCGTACTTACGTAGAGTCACACATTACGACAAATAATACTTGTAATAGTTCCGGATGGTGTTATAGTAGCTCGGGGCAGTCTTGGCAACCTTGGCTTGAAAGTGAAGTAAGAAATAGCGTTATCCCTTGTAATAGTTATACGGCTAAGAAAAGCGGAAGTAATAATATTATGCCTTTTATTGATGAGGAGTCTGGTATTGCGTTGAATGCTCATGTATTTGATTCTCAAGATACATCGCTATGTGCTCAGCCGCGCTATATCATGGAGATGCTCAATCCCAACTTTATTGGGCGCTCCAATCTTACCAATAATATTATTGCCGGAGCAGGGCAAGAAGGTGGTAATATTACTCAAGCAAACGGTGCATTGTTACAAATTTATAAAAATGGAACCAACGCGTTACCATCCGGGAGATTGTATCGAATAACAGTTCGTGCATTTGGTAAAAATGGTAATACACGGGTTACATTGCAAGAGTACCTTGTTATAACTACTCGTAACGGTGCGACGGTAAGTACCTCGGATATAATTCCATTATCTGTTCGTTGGTTGTATTAAATATAAGGAATTAGAAAATGAAATCCAGAAAAATAAACTGTAGTCAAAAAATTGATTGTGGATTCACGCTCATTGAATTACTTATTGCGGTTGTGATTGTGGCCGTGCTTGCCACCGTTTCTATTATAAGTTATCAAAACTATATTGTACGTGAAAACAGGCAGCTTGCCGAACATTCTTTGACTGCGGCAGCTAGTAAAATGGAGCAGTATTATGCGCAAAACGGACGCTATACCAACGGAAGTGGTGCATGGCCTAGCTTATTTGCGGAAAGCATCAGCGGTAGTTCAGGAACTATTTATACCTTGAGTTTAGTACCATCTACTCCCAATGCACAGAGTTATGCAATTTTGGCGACACCACAAGGTAATATCCAGGGTAGTGATGGTAATATTTGTATTGATCGGCAGGGAAATGTTACTTGGCCAGCATCAGATGCTAATTGTGGTATCGCAACAACACCTACTCCGACGCCGACTTTAACTTCGCTGCATGTAAATTGTAACGATGTTATGCATGGAAACTATGGTGGTTATCCGGAATGTGATGAAGCACATTACCCACCAGCTCAGTATCCTAATGGTTGCCCAGTTGGAGTTTATGCTGATTGTTCAGCAAACTGTCGTGGTTCAATTGTGTTGCGTAATTGTTCTGGTAATTGTGATGGTGCTGGAGTGACGGTGTATTGCTGGTTCGGTGCGTGCTCTGGTTGGGGAGCTTCTTCTTGTGTTCATATGAATTGTGGTGCTAATGACACTCAACCTCCTGACCCTTTGCATAGCACTCCTTCACCGGATTGTTGATCAATAATGGGATTAGAATGAGAATGTTTTATAAATCTAAGACTCAAAATGGATTTACCATAATTGAGCTAATGATTATTGTTGCAATGATTTCAGTTTTGGCGGCTATGGCAATTCCTAGTTATGAGAATTATATCCAAAAATCTTATATGAAAGCTGCAGCAGCAACCATTCACAAAGATGGGCAGTTTATGGAGAAATGGTATAGCATCAATGGTAAATACACAACTGGCAGTGCTTGGCCGACATTGCCATATACTGTATCACCGGAAAGCGGAACTGCATTATATCGAATAGGTTTTACCTCTGGCACTTATAGTGCTGGCAATGATAATAAATATATTTTGATTGCCACTCCTATTTGTGGTACTCAAGTTGCGAATAATGGTTGCGTATGTTTTGACCAAGATGCTAACACAGTCCTTGGTACGAGTGCAAATTGCACCAATGGGGGTTCATTATGCTCATGTACCAATTAATTAGCAACTGATTTTATGGTAAAATACACGATTAAAAAATTTAAGACTCAACGGAAAGCTCAATAATGCAAGAAAATTACGTTCATAATAATATCGAAAAAAAAGCCCAAAGTAAGTGGCGCGATTCTAAAATCTTTGAAGTAAACGAATCTTCACCAAAACCTAAAATGTATTGCATGTCAATGTTACCTTATCCATCAGGTAAACTGCATATGGGACATGTGCGTAATTATACGATTACCGATGTATTGGCGCGTTTTTATAAAATGAATGGTTATAATGTGGTGCATCCGATTGGTTGGGATGCTTTTGGTTTACCAGCAGAAAATGCTGCGATGAAATCAAAAGTTGCGCCTGCAGAGTGGACGTATCAAAATATTGCCAATATGAAAGCTCAGCTCGAAAATATGGGTTTAAGCATCGACTGGGCGCGTGAACTGGCAACTTGTAGTCCGGATTATTACCGTCATCAACAATGGTTTTTTATTCAATTATACAAAAGTGGAATTATTTACCGTAAAAATGGTACGGTAAACTGGGATCCAGTAGATCAAACGGTCTTGGCAAATGAGCAGGTGATCGATGGACGTGGCTGGCGTAGTGGTGCAACGGTTATTAAAAAAGAAATCCCGATGTATTACTTTGCAATCACCAAATATGCTGAGCAGCTTTTAGCTGATTTAGATCAGCTAGGCGGCTGGCCAGATCAGGTTAAAGTGATGCAGCGCAACTGGATTGGTAAATCACGCGGAATGGAAGTTGAGTTTGCTGGTTGTGATGGTTTTGATGGACTGACGGTGTTTACCACCCGCCCGGATACTTTGATGGGCGTTACCTATGTTGCAATCTCTGCCGAGCATCCACTAGCTGAGGAAGCTGCTAATCATAATGCCGCTCTGGCAAAATTCATGTATGAATGCAAAGCGGGTGGCGTGTCTGAAGCTGAGTTGGCGACTGCTGAAAAAGTCGGGATGTTTAGTGGTCTGTATGTGACTAATCCTCTAAATGGTGAGAAAGTTCCGGTATGGGTGGCTAATTATGTGCTGATGAATTACGGTACTGGTGCAGTTATGGCTGTTCCGGCACATGATGAGCGTGATTTTGAATTTGCGACAAAATATAACTTGCCGAAAAAAATTGTGATTAAACCACAAAATGAAGATAATAATTATGATCCTGAAGCTCGTGCTTATACTGATTATGGTGTTTTGTTAAATTCAGGTAAATTTGATGGTATGAATTTTGAGCAGGTTTTTGCTGCGATTGAAGAAGAATTAACCAGCCGTAAAATTGGACAAGTTAAAGTAAACTATCGCTTGCGTGATTGGGGTATTTCGCGTCAACGCTACTGGGGTTGTCCGATTCCGATTATTCATTGTGAACATTGTGGCGATGTGGCTGTGCCTGAAACTGATTTACCCGTGCGCTTACCAGAAGATTTAATCCCGGATGGTAGTGGTAATCCGCTGGCTAAAAATCCTGACTTTGTCAATTGTCATTGTCCTAAATGTGGTGCTGAGGCACGTCGTGAAACTGATACCATGGATACTTTCGTTGATTCGAGCTGGTATTTCCTACGTTATACCTGTGCGGATAATCAAGAGCAAATGCTTGATGAACGGGTAAAATACTGGGCACCAGTTGATCAATATGTCGGTGGGATTGAACATGCTATTCTACATTTATTGTATGCGCGGTTCTTTTATAAAGCACTTCGTGATTTAGGTTTGGTAAATGGCGATGAGCCATTTAAAAATCTTTTGACGCAAGGTATGGTATTGGCTGAGACTTTTTACCGTCAAAATCCAAATGGTTCTAAAGATTGGTATAGTCCGATGGATATTGATGTGGTTAAAGATGCTAAGGGTAATTTACTTCGTGCAACTTACAAGGGTGATGGACGCGAAGTTGAATACGGTGGCATTGAAAAAATGTCTAAATCAAAAAACAATGGAATTGATCCTGATCCGATTATCAATCGTTTTGGCGCAGATACTGCTCGTTTATTCATTATGTTTGCGGCTCCACCAGAATTAACGCTGGAATGGACGGAAAGTGGTGTTGAAGGCTCTAATCGCTTTATTCGTCGTCTATGGCGCATGGTGTTTGAACATCAGCAATATGGAATAGTTGCGCGTTACACTTCTGGTGAATTAACTCCAGAACAGAAAAAACTACGTACTCAGTTACACCAAACTATTGCTAAAGTTACCAATGATATGGGTGTTCGCAAACAATTCAATACTGCGATTGCCGCGATTATGGAATTGTTAAACTCATACTCTAAAGTTGCTTTTACTGGTGAAAATGGTCGGGCGTTAAGTCAGGAGGTTTTGGAAGCAGTCGTGATTATGCTTTCACCAATTATTCCTCATGTATGTGATGCACTATGGAATGAATTACGTCCAGATTCTGAACTTTTAGAACAAGCATGGCTCGTAGTTGATGAAAGTGCGCTGGATGTCGATGAAGTTGAGATGGTGATCCAGGTTAATGGTAAGCTCCGCGGTAAAATCATGGTTGCTAAATCTCTGACTAAAGATGAAATTGAGGCAATGGCAAAAGAAAATGCCAATGTACAGAAATTTATCGAAGGTCAGGCAATCAAGAAAATGGTGGTGGTACCAAATAAACTGATTAACATTGTAGTTTAATCAATAGCATGTCTGAGGCGGTAAATTTTACCGCCTTTTTTTAAAGTGCTCCATTTTTCTTGAGTAAGGCGTAAAATCGTTCGGCAAGTACTTTATATCCTTGTTGATTAAAGTGAACTTCGTCTGATTTATATTCTGGTGATTTTTCGAGTTTAGCAATGCTGCTGTCATCTAATAATAGATTGTATTGTTTCGCCAAATCATCATAAAACTCAGCATGAGATGAGAATATGTTTTTGTTTGGAATACCCACGAGCATGATCTGTACGTGTTGGAGTTGAGCTTGCTTAATCATGCTCTCTAAATTGCGTTTGGTGCTTTGTGGACTAATATTCCGTAAAATATCGTTACCGCCTTCCATTAAGATCACCAACTGTGGATGTGTCTCCTGCAATACCTGAGTGAAGCGTGTAGCTCCTTGTTCAGTGGTTTCGCCAGAAATTCCTGCATTGATTACTTTATGCCCAGAAATTTGACTAAGCACGCTAGGGTAGCTATTTTCCGAACTTGTACCATTACCTGCGGTTAGACTATCCCCAAATGCCAAGATAGTTCCGTCACTCGATAGCTTGGTGAAATACGGTTTGCTACAAGCGGTAATTGTTGCAAATAATGTAATAAGCATTAGCCATTTGCTGAGATTTAAGAATGTTTTATTGGTGTTTTTTATTGTAATTTCTTGTATCCTTCAAATATAAGTGCATTTTGCAAAAGATTTCTCGATGAATTCAACAAATGCCTGTTCTAGCCTACTGCGGATTCCATTGTTGCGGATCAAATAAAATTTACTACTACCAAATGTGTATTCAGGTAAAATTAATTGTACCTTTCCATGAGCTAGGTCGTTATTCATGAATAAATCAAGTGCTTTGACAATGTAGTTATTATTATAGATCATATCAATATTAGCAAAAGCATTGGAGATGCAGATGCTTGGGTTATAGTCAATTATGGTTGTCTTATTATTGTTTATATTGGTAGCTTCAAGATGCTTATCAATAAGCTTATCTAGGGATTGTCCGACAACTAGATATTTCTCTACTGTATTAATTGATGAACCAATTAATTTATGTTGGGTTAATTCTTCAGGAGTATTTGGTTGCCCATATTTGAGAATATATTCACTAGTTGCATAAAGCCTATAGTGGTAGCTATTCAGCAATTTGATGGTATTCGTTTGTGAAGCTGGTAGGCTAGTACTGACCGCCAAATCAAAATTATCTTTTAAGAGATCAACGCTGCCTGCAGCATAAGAGATAATCAATTTTGCATCAGGATAATTTTCTTGAAAGATATGTATATGTGGAGCTAAAACTTTATTATAAAGTAATAGCGGGATGGCAATTTTAAGAGTTCCTTTAACCAAGCTTTGGCGATCAATAACTTCTTTTAGAGCACTACCTAAAATTCTTTCTTGCTCACTGAATCGGGCATACAAAACTTCACCATCAGGAGTCATACCAAGCATTCCTCTTGAGTGTCTCCTAATCAGTTGCAAATGCAGTTGGCTTTCAAGGTTCTGGATTCTCCGAGATATTGTTGCCTGACTAATATTTAGAATTTTTGCTAACGTACTAAAGCTTCCAACATTAATTAATTTAACAAATAAAAAAATATCATCATAATTCAATTGTACTCTCTCCAGATTAAAAAGTTAACTTATTTTATACTTTAATAGCCTAATTGATGAGCACTTATTTATTCTGTTGCACTTTTTTTGTCCGCAAAAAAATTGCTAAAATTATCAGTAAAATGCACAAAATCCAAACTGGTGTATTTCCAACTCTGGCAAATGGAGTTGCACCTTGATAACCTTGTACCATTCCGATTGCTGCACCAGCAGTGTAAGCTTCAATGCTTGATTCAACTTGTCCATCGCGATTGATGAATGCCGTATCACCAGTGTTACCATCTTGGAGGAAATATTTCTGATTTTCTAAAGCTCGTGCTTGTGAAAATTGAAAGAAATCATTTTTCATTGTGGTTTGACCGTACCATGATAGATCCGATTGATTCAGCATGATAGTTGCATCTTTGGCACCAAAGGCGACAAAATCATTAATCGTGTTTTCATAGCAAATATTAAACGCTATTTTCTGATCTTTAAATTGATATGGTAATTGAATAGCAATGCCTGAAGTATATTGCGTTATTTGCTCGGCTGCATCGCCCAATATCCAAGCTAGAGGCGTGTTTTTAAGTGGATTGTATTCGCCAAAGGGTACTAAGTTATGTTTAGTATAGACTGCTCGATTCCAATCACTGCTGACGACATCACCAGTATATTTATTTCCAGAGCTATCTTCTAGGTTTACACCAGCAATCAAAGTCGCGGATTTTGATTTGACAATTTGATTGAGTTGTTCAAGGTATCCGGGGGTTAAATAGCGATAAGTGGTACCAAACACCGCTTCAGGTAACACTAAAAGTTCAGCATCACTATTTTGTACCAATTGCTGCGATGCTTGTTCGAGGCTATCACGAGTTACAAAGGTGTAATTTTTGGTTGAGAAAACACTTGGTTGTAGAAGCGCAACTTTGATTGGTTTTCCTGTCGCGGCGGTATATTTTACCTGTGCCAGAAGCAGTGATAATCCGCTAAAAATTACCAATCCACTAATTAATTGAATTAACCCACGCTTATTCTGTTTACTCAGTGTATAGACTGCAAATCCACTGAGTGCAACAATCAGCCATGATACTCCATAAATGCCAAATAATGGAAAATAGCCACGAAACAGCAGGTTGTTTACTTGAGTATAGCCTAGAGCATACCATGAGCGCGGGAAGAAAGTACCACGGATCAGTTCAGTTAGCACCCATAAAGAGGGGAGAAGAAAAACCAAATTATAAAATCCTGAATGCACTTTTATCCGCGTATAGATGCTGCTGATAATGCCACAATATAATGCGCCATAGAGGCATAAAATCATGGTTAAAAAGTATGATATCAGGTAGCCACAACCTAACTGTAAGCGGAAATAATAACTAAACCATGAACCAATAAATGAGATGCCAGCACCGAGATAAAAAACATAACCATAGGCAAAACTATATTTAAAAAATTTATTTTCTAAACCTGAGAGGAAGATGGCTAAAATTATGAAAATTAGCCACGAGAACGCCATCGGTGGGAAGGTTAATCCGCTACCTAGTCCCAGTATAAATATTAGAGTTGCTTTGATGCTGATAGGCACTTTATTAAGAGGGAGATTATTTAGTTTGTACATAGTTGTAAGTCATCGTAATTTTCAAAGTGTAAAGTATAGCATTTTGATTTGGGCTTATCTGAATTATTTCTTATTATAATCAATCCTTTTATGTAAACTGATGCTGCCTGTCTTTGGGTGGTGATTTATATAGCCAATATTACGGGTTAGTTGTAGTGATATTTGTCAAAAATAAGATGATTGTATAGGGTATTTCAGGAGGTAATTAATAAATATGGTTTGTGTTGTCGGGATTCTACAACATTGTAAGTAATTGTAATATCTGATTTTCTATAAAAAATTTAATGTTTATTTATTAGTTTGGAGTAATAAAATTTAACGTATGTTAGAATAGCTACTATTAATCCTTATCTATAGCTTATTGAAAGGTCATAATCATGAAACTAAGAAATATTCTTTTGCTATCAATTTGGGGTACAGCATTATTGTCTGCATGTTCAAGTGGAAGCTCTTCAAATAACTCAGTTACTCCTCCCAGTATCCAGTATTCACAGATGAATTACACTGGTAGTCTTCCGACAGGCGGTACTACTGGCTTAACTGGTATACGTCAGGTAGGGACTACAAGCAATGTCTATATTACAGGTAGTTATGTTGTCAATGGCTTGAGTAATGGAACTCTTTATGTCGGTCCTGTAACTGGTGGTGGTACATACTATACTTATAACTATCCATCCTCTGCTGGAGCTACTACTTCAGGTACCAATGTCTATAGCGCTGATAATGGTGTTAATAGCAATGTGCTTTTGACTGGTACTTATACCACAGCAGAATCTGGCGAGAGTCATGCATTTGGTTTCTATTATAATGGCCCAGTAAGTAGTACTCAACAAGCGAATAATTGGCAAACTTTGATATTCCCTGAGTCACAGGTTCCAGGAAATCTTCCGGTTGGAAATACCTATCCGCATAGCATCATGCATGGGATAATCGTCGGGAACTATCTATCGGGAACAACCGCTGGAAATGGATTTATCTATAATATAGCAACTAATTCTTACCAATCTGTTCAGCATCCAGCTGCTCGTTACACCACAATTTATGGTATTTGGTGGAATGGTGGTGAGAGTTATACTATAGCTGGTGGATATAGCGCTACAAATGAGAGTGGTCTTGGGGTCGGGTTTGTTGCTGATTATAACTCAACTACTAAATTGCTAACTAACTGGACTGAATATACCCATAATAATCAACCTGCGGCAATTACTCACTTTGAAGGTATTACGACTGATGGGGCAGGTGGTTATAATTTAGCTGCTGGTAGTGAAGCTGCTGGGGTTTCTTATGCTTCATTTGTACATGTTACCCGTAACTCAAGCGGTGGGTTCAATACTAGTGCTACATGGACGGATGCTTGGTATCCTAACTCTTCGACAACTACTGCAGATACAGTTTATCAAAACTACTTGTACGGAGTTTATATGGAGTCAGGTGTATCAGGATTAAATGGCTATGCCGCAGCTATTCCTGGTGGATATCCTGCAAATTAAATAAAAATATTTTTATTTCTGCATGGAAGTTTAGCTATCATTTGGTAAACTTCCATGTCTAGTTAATTTACGTAATTAAGAATAATATACGCTATCAAACTATCATTTTTGGGCATTATCTCTTAAGCTATAGATCGAGTAAGCTTCGCCACTTTACTTTCTACCAGTATTTTCCAATCTTCATCATCTAATCTAACTAAATAAGAGAGTAATTATGAATGATTACTATTCCATAATTGCTATCGACACACTCTTGATTGGTATATGATAATTACTTCCTGAAGCAATTGTAATTTTCTTTTATTCAGGAGACAACATGAAAGCTGTTAAAACTCTATCCATTTTTATGTCTGTGACAGCCTTATTAAGTGCTTGTAATAGTGGCGGCACAGGTAGTAGTGGGACTACTTCAAGTACTTATTCGGTTAGTAGTAAGTGGTCAACAGTTGGTGTACCAATACCTGCAACTCAATCGCTATCTGGATTATTATATGATAAATCTGTTGATGAGTTTTTTATGACACAATCAGATGACAGTGGTAAGGTTGTGGGTGTTTGTCATTTGCCCAGAAATGCAAGCAAGTCGCAAAATTGGAATTGTGATATTATGCTACCGAATGAGTACATTATCTATGCAAATAAATCGTTGATGGGTAATAATAGTGGGCAACTCTATTTATATGCATATAAAAAAGACATCGGAGTAGGTAGTCCAACGATACTTACTTACGACATTAAAAATGGTAATTCTGACTGGAGTGCTCAAGCGGTAACACAAGTTAATCCCATTACACCTCTGGATCATTGGCTGTTTCCATCTTCATCTACTTATTGGAATGGCTCATTAATAGGAATTTCATCATTGCCAAATGTATTAGATATGATTAATCTTGACAATGGTGTTCTTGAAGAAATGAGTAATTTCTACGCTCCTATCGCCGATAATCGTCAAACCATAATAGGTGATAATCTTTATTATTCAAATATAAAATATAGTAAGGCTGGTGATGCACAAGAATATATTTATACTAAAAATCTTATTTCTCAAGAATCAGCAACTCAGGTTGGTATGCAATTACCTGAGTGGGCTATTAATAGTCTTTCAGGTAGTAGCCAACAAGTCTATGTATGTACTGGTGGGAATATTTATGCAAATTCATTACTTGCAAGTACTAATAGTCAGTGGCGTGTATTACCACCGACGTCACAACTAAGCGTCAAATATTCTAATGCAGATTCAACTATTCTTGATTCAACAGGATGTTATGTTGTAATTGAAGCTAATAATACTCTTTATGCTTTGGCTTCAGTTTATGAGTCCGCAACTAGTGGCGCTAATTCTGGAAAAACCAAACGCTTACTCAAACTCAGTCTGTAGTTAAAATAAAAGCTGAAAAGCTGTACCAGTTTTGGTACAGCTTAATAATATTTTGAATATGGTTTATATTGTGCTAAAATCAAGAATTACGTTATTCTGATGATAGCAGCAAATTATGAACTATGATGATATTCTCCTCTTTGTTAAACTAGTCAATATTGGTACATTTAGTGGCTTAGCTAAGTCAATTAATGTTACGCAAAGTACAATTTCTAAAAAAATTCAGAAGCTAGAGCAACAGCTTAATTTGCAATTAATTCACCGTAATTCACGTACTTTAGAATTAACAGCAGATGGTGAGTTACTTTACGAGAACTTTCGTTATTATGAGGGTAGTTTAAAAGATTCTTTAAGTACTGTGATAAACAGGCAAAATAAAGTCGCAGGTATTTTGAAAGTATCGCTACCAAAAATCATCAATGATAAAATATTGCTGCCTCATTTTTATAAGTTTATGCAAAAATATCCCGAAGCTAAAATTATTATTTCATACAATGCCAATAGAGTTGATTTGTTAAAAGAAGGATTTAATCTTGCAATTAGTATGCAGCAACCAATTTCAGAAAATAATAAAATTAGATTACTAAAAAAATCTAAAATTAAACTATTTACCACGACCTCATATCAAGAATTATATGGTCTTCCACAAACGCCTTCAGATTTGCCAAAACATAATCTAGTTGCAGCAGCGCTAAATGGAGAACCTCTTAATGATTTAGTTGTAACTAATATTAATAGTGAATCTGATGAATTAGTACGCCTTAATCCTTCTTTGTATGTAAGTAACGCAATTTATAATGTTGATTTAACTACATCAGGACATTTTATTGCTTCTTCTGCGGAGATATTAGTACACAACGAACTCTTAGAAGAAAGTTTAATACCTGTTTTACCTGATTATTGCTTTGGAAGTGTAAATTTTTATTTATTAAGAAGTAATGAAATCCATACCAAGTTGGAACAAGTATTTGTAGATTTTATTGTTGAGTGTTTTGATCAAATTCCTTCCAACTTTAATTGATTAAATCCTGATAAGTGTAAAAGTTGCCATGCAGTGTAAAAGGAATATGGCACGGTAAATTAATTCTAGCGATTTCAACAAAGGACTTAGCATCAAGCAATAACAACAGGCTAATCTGGCGCGCGCTATCAAAAACATTGGTCATAAGTATTCCATCATCTTCATTTTCACTTTCTGGATTTTTGACAAAAATAGGTTCCGATGGATACAAATTAGGCTGATGCCAAGTTAGCTTGCCCTGTGGATTTTGTAAGTCTATTTTTATTAATCCATTTAGAAAGTCATTCGGTCTCGATTCATCACGATAAGTAGCAAAAATATAACGGTATTCATGATTTTGAAATTCAGGATTAATAAATGGGAATTCAATTGTATTCTGACTAATTATTTCATATTGAGCATTATTATTTTGAGTGTTGAGAGTATAGCGTCTTACTTCAGTAGTTAAGTCCAGATGATTATTAGTGATTTCTTTAAAATAAAAATTATTATACGGATTTTCTTCTTTATGATAGGCAATCAGGTCAATGATAATTTCCCCAGCTGCTGTTTCATAGCTATTAATTCCATGTAAAAATAACATTGGCTCAACTGGCAACACTATTAGCTTGCCTGAGTGACGATCTATAACTATAAACTCACATTGATGATTTTTGTTGTATTTTAATGCTTGATTAAACGGCTTGCTAAGTAAGCTTGTTGCTGTAGTCTGGAGTGGTCCATTATAAACAATAACATAATTGCTGGTAACGAAAAAGCTGTGCATATAAAATAAGTATGTTCTGCTAAACTCAGCAACTAACTCCCGCGTCGCTTGCGGAGTTTGAATATTAGTTTTATATATCTGATATTTGATTTTATTAGGTTTTATATCAATAAGAATATTAAATAACTCTTGGGTCTTATTGTCCAATACTGGGTGTGCAGTCGTCATTTGACCATTCAGATTATCAGTATAGATAATTTGTTTGAGTGTGTCTAGTGTTGATGGGTTAAACGCGATTTGATTATTAACTTCCGTCATGGCAATAAAAGTATTATTCATTTTGCTAATATTTACATTGCAACTGGGATTTAGGGTAGTTTTCCCTGCCATCGTAGCAAATATATTTTTTAATCTCTCTAGTAACTTGAGTGGTGCCTTAGTGGCAAACTCATCGCATTGCATTTTCCCATTTTTATGTGCTTGATATTGTTCTGATCTAATGAATAAATTGGAGAATGTGATATTGCCGTTACTGTACTCAAATTTATAAAGCATTGCTAGACCATCAAACCAATGATTAACTTTGGTTTTGCCGATGGTAAATTGTGCTGGTCCAACTTTGATTAATGACCCGTTTAGCCACGTAGGAATATTATTTTCTGGGGTGGATAGTTTAATATGGTTATGCTCTTGACTGAGACTATTAAATCCAGCAGCAAAATTATAACGGGCTTGGCTCATCGCAAATTCCTTTAGTGAGTTTTCATGATTTTAGCACATCAATTGATTGGCGGTAATTGATTAATGTGAATTAGACTTATTGTACTGGAACAGATGCAAAGACGGAGAATATCGTAGAGTGATTTTACAGAATTAAAGTAGAGTAATACAAAGATAGCAATATTGCTATCTTTGTATTACTGAAAAAATGATTATTCGTCAGTTACGCAGCCTAGGCTAGCAGATTGTACATTTTTAATAAATTTATACAAAGTTCCGCGCGTTGAACGGTAAGCTGGCGCTTGCCATACGCTACGGCGACTTGCCCATTCAGCATCACTAATTTCAGCATCAATTGTATTTTTCTCAGCATCAATCACGATGATATCACCATCTTTTAGTAAGGCAATATTGCCACCAACTTGTGCTTCAGGCGTGATATGTCCGATAATGAAGCCATGCGAACCACCCGAGAAACGTCCATCGGTAATTAAAGCAACATCTTTACCCAAACCAGCACCCATAATTGCTGAGGTTGGTTTTAGCATTTCTGGCATACCTGGACCACCTTTAGGACCTTGGAAACGAATTACCAATACATCGCCTTTTTGAATTTGTTTTTTCTCCAAAGCGTGAATCATCTCTTCTTCAGTATCAAAGCAACGTGCTGGACCTTTGAAATAAGTTCCTTCTTTACCCGTGATTTTAGCTACTGAGCCTTCAGTTGCTAAATTACCAAATAAGATCTGAATATGTCCATCAGCTTTGATAGGTTTATCAAATGGTTGTACCAAATCTTGACCTGCTGGTAAGCTTGGTAAAGTAGCTAAATTTTCAGCCAAAGTTTTACCGGTTACGGTTAGGCAGTCACCATGAATCATACCACGTTCTAAAAGTAATTTAAGCACTGCAGGCGTACCACCTAGAGCGTGTAAATCATCCATCACATATTTACCACTTGGTTTGAAATCAGCTAACATTGGAGTCTTATCACTGATTTTCTGGATGTCAGCCAGAGTGAAATCAACTCCAGCAGTGCGTGCCATCGCGATTAGGTGTAATACCGCATTAGTTGAGCCACCCAAAACTGTTACTAAAGTAAAGGCGTTTTCAAAAGATTTTTTAGTTAGAATATCACTTGGTTTGATATCTTTTTCTAGTAGATTTTTTAGAGCAGTACCGGCATGATAACATTCAGCTAATTTAGCTGGATGGGTTGCCGCAATTGATGAACTATACGGTAATGACATTCCCAATGCTTCAATCGCACATGCCATTGTGTTAGCCGTGTACATTCCGCCACATGCACCAGCACCTGGACAAGCGTGACGTACAATTCCTTGACGCTCTTCTTCGCTGATTTTACCAGTTAAATATTCACCATAAGCTTGGAATGCTGACACGATGTCTAAGATTTTGCCATGATATTCACCTGCTTTGATCGTACCACCATAAATCATGATACTTGGGCGGTTAAGGCGTGACATAGCCATTACGCAGCCAGGCATATTTTTATCACAGCCAGGTAGGGTAATTAAACCGTCATACCATTGCGCGCCCATAATAGTTTCAATAGAATCAGCGATTACTTCACGTGATTGTAATGAAAAGCGCATACCATTGGTACCCATTGAAATACCATCACTAACTCCTACGGTATTAAAACGCATACCAACTAAACCAGCATCAACCACCCCTTTTTTAACTTCTTCTGCAAGAGTTAGCAAATGCATGTTGCATGGGTTACCTTCGTACCATACGCTACCAATTCCGATTTGGGCTTTAGCCATATCGGTCTCTTTTAAGCCAGTTGCATAAAGCATAGCCTGTGATGCGCCTTGCGAAATATCTTGGGTGATTATTCCGCTGTATTTGTTTAGTTTTTGTGTCATAGTGTGTTCCTATAAAAAATTAATAATGTTAGTTTTGATTATCCCCAAAGTTCTATACTCAGTCCGATTCATCATCCTAGGTCGTTGATTCATTCCTCACCTACTACGCGTAGGCTTCGTCATAAATCGCCTACTAGTATTTCCACACGCGTGTGTTCGAATCAGTTTGAGTATATTTCCTAGCTTTTCGATTATTTACCTTTTAGATCTTCCAATTCTTTTTTCAGTTCTTTCAGTAATTGGCTTTCAGAGGGTAAATAGAGTTTATACTGGCTTGCTAAAACAGTTTGATTGTTTTCTGGTAAAGCTAGCTTTACCATTTCATTGTTTTTACTCGCGCAGAGCAAAATACCAATGGTTGCATTTTCGTTGAGTAGTTTTTCGTAACGGTCATAGTAATTTACATACATTTGCAATTGTCCGAGATCTTGATGTGTTATTTTATGAGTTTTTATTTCAACAATCACAAAACAACGCAGTAAGCGATTGTAAAACACCAGATCAGCAAAAAACTCATCATCTTCAATTAAAAGCCTTTTTTGCCGTGCTACAAATGAAAAACCATTACCCAACTCAAGCAAAAATTGCTGTAAATGTTCAATCAGTGCATTCTCTAAATCTTTTTCGTAATAATGAGGCTTTCGCTCTAAGCCTAAAAATTCAAGAATCATTGGATCTTTAATTATTTCTTTTGGTGATTCAGGTATTTTTTGATTTCTGGCAATCGCGAGAACTGATTCTTTGTCGTTGCTCAAAAGTAATCGTTCGTATAAATTTGAGTTTATCTGGCGTTCCAGCTCGCGAGCTGTCCAAGCATTTTTTACCGCTTCAAGTTCATAATATTCACGTTTTGAGCTGTCATCTATCTGTAATAACGTGCGATATTGTGTCCAGTTCAATTGTGAACGCAGTGAGTTCATAATTGGGAATGTGCGATAAAATTGACGGCACCAGTTTAATTGTCGGTACGAAAAACCACTACCATATTCTGGTTCCAATTGTTGAGCTAAATCACGAATCAAATAACTGCCATAATCAGCTCTTTTCTTACCGTGTTGTTCTTCAGTAAAAATCCGTTCGCCCATTTTCCAATACATTTCAACACGGTGAAATTCAACACTCCGTACGGCATTGATCCTTGCTTGTCCGATAATGGTTTTAATATCTTGAATAAAAGAATGCGTAATTTCAATCTTTGATTTATCCATTATATTTACTCACGGAGAAAGCCATATTCATAAACTAAAGGACGTAGTTTATCAGTGAGTTTAGCATAAGCTAACTCAAATGCTGTAAAATCAGTAGGGATAGAATCACTGTTTTTATTCCGCGCTTGTAATGCTTTACGGATTTGATACCAGCCTACATCAGCACGATTCAGTTTTAGTTCATCACGAACACTACGCTCATCGGTCTGAGTAAAATAAGCACGCCATAATTCACGTCCTGCATCAAGTACCGCAATGGCTTCAGATGATAATTGTTTATCGGCTAAATATTGCACCATAAAATCAGATTCAAAACGCTCAGGTGCGCCAACCTCGCTTTCGGTATAAGGAATGAAATGATTAACAATTGACCACTTGCGATTATTCCACTCTAAATCATTAGCACTAGCGGTTAAATTACTACCATTAAACAGCATCCAAATCAAACAATCATTTTTGAATTCATCAGGTAATTCGCTAGTTGGTTGTAAAAATTGGTCGCGGTCGTTTAGCCAAGCCGCTTTGATTAAACGACGAACAGTAAAAACAATTGCCGCTTGCCACAAATTTTCAAGATTAACAAAAACTCCATGTCCATCACCAAATCCCGATGAAAAAAATGCCGTCTGATTCGCATGTTGCATATCATTACTTTTCGACCAAAGAAATGCAATTGCGCCATCTGACCATCTTGTTCCTCTTAAATCTTTTGTTGCAGTGGCTGGAGTAATAGCATTTTTTAATGGGATAACTTCCGTTTTATTAGTTTTTGGGCGTTCAATCCAATTCGTCAAAAGCTGTTCATTTGGCAAGTTGTAAAAACGTTTTTCGCCGATGGCTTGTGCTTTTTTGTCCAAAACTTCGGTAGTAATTTCAATAATAGGATGTTTTTTGGCTGCATTTTGATTAGTTGACCAAATCAAAAAACCGATTGGAAAATCACCTTTTAGTCCATCAAATGCTTGATTATGAACTACGAATCCACCTAAATATTTAGCACTCCATTCTGCCCGAAATATATCCATTGTTTGAGCATTGACGTATTTTAATGTGCTGAACATTGCAAGAGTTGCAGTTGGAATTTCAATTGCAATTCGGGTTACAAATTGCATAAAAAGCTCATTACTAGCCTTGCCATATTTCGCAATCGCAGTCTCAGCTAATTTAGTTTTTGCTACGCCTAATTTGCTTTTACTACCGACTCCAGCGCGTGCTTCAGCATAAGGAGGATTAATGAATACCAATATCTTCTTACCATCAGCAATAGCTTTACGTAAACCCTCTGGTACTTTATTGGTAAGGCTATAATCAATTTTACCATCATCAGTAATATCATCATTGAGATAGTCATATTGAAATCTGGTCGCGGCAACACAGGTTTTAGTAGCTTTCATTACATCTATATCAGCCCCATCGAGAGTTGACATATAAATATTACGTGGGTTACTATGTTTTACTTCGAGATTACCGACTCCACAGCACATATCCCAGACGACATAGTCTTTTTGCCAATTTTTACCCAACGTTTCAGCTAATTTGTCATAGGCTTTATCAACTACGGCTAGGGGAGTGTAATATGCGCCTTTAAAACTGCGTTCATCCAATGGAATTAAGCTATCGCGGCGTTCCAGTAAATAATCACGATATTCAGCCTTGGGCGGCTTATGATAAATCGCCCAAAAACGACGGTAACCCTCTTTGTTGCCTAGCTCAAAATTTTTGCCACCTAGGCTAAAAACCGGAGCGCCGTTTTTGTGTAACAATTCTGCAGGTAAATTGGCATGGGTTGAAATAGTACCATCGTGCATGATATCTGCAAAAAAGAGCAGGGCATAATCTTCTTCCCTTACACCCACTATTTCGCGCCCAATCATAACAACCCATTTATCAAATACTTGCTTTAGGTTATTTGGAGTGATTTGCGTACGGATAATATCGCCAGATTTAATGGCATTTTTTACTGTGCTGATAAATTCTTCGGCATGCGTGTCAATCTTAAATGATACAAAATGAGTACCGATATAAGCAGAAATTTCAGCAAGTGCCTCGGGAGTATATTGGCTGGCAGATTTACCCCACTTTATAGTTTTTTTCTTGAGAAAAGGCAAAACATCAGCAGTTTTCATGATGGCTGCTTTTTCGGTGTCAATTACCGCTAAAAAGGGTGGCAGGTTTTCACCTTGGTTGAGTGCAACTTGAACGTAATGAAGTAATTGGGTAAACATAGCATAGCTGGAATGTTTACCCGTATCTTTTGCTTCAAACCAAACTTCATCAGTACGAATATCAATTAATCCTTTAGTATAGGATTTAAGACCAAGCGCTTTAATGTAAATATCTTTTACATCTTCCTCACTTTTTGCCTGCTGTAAAATTTGGTATAAAGTCATGTTTTAATTAAAACCGTTATAAGCTTCGGCAAAAGCTTCAATTGAGGCTTGGATAATATCGGGCGATGTTCCGCTACCAATTGAGTTATGGCTATCTTGTTGGAGTTTCATTTCCACATATACATTGGCATCGGTTCCTTGTCCACGAATTTCAACTTTATAGTCAGTAAGTTTAAACTCTAACGTATCACGACAAGCATGGGTAAGTGCCTTAATTACAGCATCAACTGGACCTGTACCATCCGCATTACCAACATATTCTTGTCCTGAGATGCTTACTCGAACATTAGCATTAGCTTTTTTATCTTTGGCGGTATCGACGAAGAAATCGAGCACGGAGAAGACATCGCTGCGTGTATGTTTTGGTGACTCAAGTACACTTTGGATACTATCCTGGAAATCCGAAATAGTAATAGTTTTACCTTTTTGCACCATTTTTGCCAATGAAATTTGAATCTTATCTAGGTAATCGTCACCATAAGTGGCTGAGAATAAATTTTGTAATTCGCGAATAATTTCGGCTTTAGTTGGTTCTTTGGTGAATAACACATCGCTTTTCTCAACGAAAACCATGCTCTTACCATCAAAGAAACCATTTTTATACAAGCTAAAAAATTCTTTAGTTTGTGGATAAATAGTCGGTGGCTTAATCGCTGCTTTTAGCACTACCTGTGGATCTTTTAGACCATCACCAGTTAAGATACACATTACTTTTTTATGTGCATCAATTTTACCTTGGTCGATTAATTTTTGTAAACCCGCAATTGTTGCTGCCGCAGAGCTTTCGGCAAAAATACCTTCTTCTTTGGCCATGCGATGTTGAGCAGCCAAAATCTCATTGTCAGTAACCGCTACTGCATAACCATTGGTATTATTGATTGCTTCCAATGCTTTTAATCCATCAATTGGATTTGCTACTGCGATTGCTGAAGCGAGGGTGTTAATGCTTGGTAAAATTTCGATAATATCACTTTTGGCTTCGAAACTATTAACCACAGCTTGTGCGCCAGTTGCCTGCACACCGATAATGCGCGGTAAACGGTCGATTAAACCCAAACGATAGTAATCCATAAAGCCCTTGTAATAACCACCAATATTAGTTCCACAACCAATTGGCACAACTAAATAATCCGGAACCTGAAATAACATTTGATCAATAGCTTCAAATGCAGCCGTTTTTGCACCTTCTAGACGGAAGGCATAATCACCAGCTAAATAGAAACCCATTTCAACCGCAATTTTATACGCTAAATCAGCTGCATCATTATAAGTACCTTTGACTTGAACGATATGCCCGCCAAAAGCCAGCACTTGAGATAGTTTACCAGGAGGCACACCCTCAGGAACTAAGATAAAGCAGGGTAAATCAGCCGCAGCTGCATAGCAAGCACACGAAGCTGCCATGTTTCCGGTTGAAGCCAATATAATCGCTTTAGCACCTTTTTCACGCGCAACTGATACTTCTACTGCTGTACCGCGATCTTTAAATGAACCAGTTGGGTTTTTACCTTCAACTTTGAGGTATAATTCAACGCCCATATTGCGCCCTAAACGACGGCTTTTAATTAATGGAGTTGCAGCTTCACGTAGGGTAATAAATTCTGCCTGTTTGGTAATTGGCAGTAAGGGGAGGTATTTTAATAAACTTGGCGGTGAAGAACGGAAATAATCGAGATTCATTTTACTTTTGATTGAATCCAGATCCATCACTACTTCCCAAGGAGTAGTTTCACCAGTAAAAACCAGATTATCAGGGTTAACAATTTTTTTAGTTACAAAGTCGCGTAGGTGGTACATAGTGTTGGTATTCTCATAGATAATATACTCTTCGTCTTTGAAACTTGGACTTTGTCGGATTTCAAAAAAGACTCCCTATGTAGCTCTAACTACACCACGTCGTCTTTTTTTATCAATCC
>JACCDT010452487.1_pt1 | contig 25810 bp, 31 predicted proteins | sample 7446291 | NCBI WGS metagenome assembly JACCDT01 (sample SAMN15323446, study PRJNA562643) | freshwater metagenome | isolation source: river surface water | place: USA:Blue River Watershed | collected 2017-08-17 | reverse complement strand
GCAATGGCAGCGTCGATACCATCGCTGTCTCGGGTGGCTGGCACTACCGTGAAGCCAGGGAGCACGACCTGGCCACCCGCCCCCACCAGCGCCCCGGTGGTGGGGTCTTGGTAGACGGGAACATCGTCTCGGTCGGGACTACCGATGTCACGGTAGGGCGAGCTAGGACCAATGGCAGTCATTTCACTTCTCCTTGCAGATGACCTTGGCGTCAGCCGCCGCGATCTTGCTGGTGACCCCGACGGGGCCGTACAGCGAGTTGATATATGCGTGCTTGCCGTCAGCAGAACAGGACACGCGGTTTTCCAGGGACTCCAGCGTGGAGCACCCACAGAGCAGAAGGGTGGCAAGTGCGGTGAGGAGCCTCATGGGAACACCTTTCGGTCAAGTTCGAAGTGCGGGCCGTCCTTGAGTGTCTTCCAGCTACCACCCCAGACGATGGAGGTGCCCAGACCATCAGCAGCCCGCTGCATGTACTCGGCAAGCTTGTCGTACAGGGGCCAGTCCCAGCGGACCTGGGTGCCCACCAGAGCAGCGAGGTCGACAGCGTGGCCGGTCAGGTGGCGGCTGTTCATGGTCGTGGTAGCCTTGAGCCGAAAGAGCTCCGCCTGCCGCTCCCTGGACCGCAGGCCCTCGGTGACGATGAAGTCCCGGCCTGCGTCGCGGGCAAGCTCGTGGGCACGGCGCACCACGGCGACGAGCGCCGGGTGGACCCCACGGAGGTTCTTCTCGCTGCGGGCGTTAAGCACCGTGATCCCCATTCCGGCTTCCGCCGAAGTACTTCATCTCAAGCGTGTGGACCGTGCGGGGGCCACCCCAGGCCCCCAGGCTTGTCAGGGCAGCCTGCAGGACGTCAGGGGTCTCTGTGTACTCCGTAAGCGCCCAGATAAGCATGCCCGCGAACACTGCCAAGCAGGGCTCCAGAGTCGCCTCAACCCAACGAACTTTCCGTTTGTCGCGTAAAAGCGTCAGCAGCCGGATAGCACCGACACCAAGTGAGATCATTGCAGCCCCCAACACTTCCGAGAGGTTGACTTTGGCCCAGCCGTTGTCGTCCATCGTGTCCTCACGCAGCCGCGAGCAGCGCAGCACCGCGCCCACTCGCAAGAATGCCCGCAGTTTCCGCGTCTGCGACAAAGCGCTCAACCTTGTTCCGGCGGGTGTCCACCACGGGGAGAGCCAGAAGCGCCCCATACCGATAGCGCCACTCCGCCGCCGCACGCTGGAGTGCGTTGGTCGCCCCGGGGTCGTGCTGCATAGCGAGGTCCAGGCTGATGCGCTCGGCCTTGGTCCAGCGGTCCCAGAACTCCTCCTGGGTCAGGCTGAACCGAGCCGGGGTAGCCGTAGGCGACCAGGGCCAGCTATCCCCGACAGACATCCGGGCATCAGTGAGCTCAACCCAGACCCCGCTAATCTGGGGCTCTTTGTCGTCGTCAACAACCTGCGAGATGCGTCCGTCCCGGATACGCCCGTAGCGAGCCATGTCAGTACTCCTCAACCAAGATGGTGCCCGCAGAGCCTGCGCCGCCCGGCACTGCTGCCCCCACGCTGGCAGCGCCGCCACCGCCACCCCCACCAAATCCGCCAGCCGCGCTCCCTCCTGCAGCGCCGCCCGCACCGAGCACGCCAGACTGCCCCGGGGTAGCAGTGGAGGGGCTGGCCGCCCCCGAGACACTGGTCGCGCCCTGCCCACCCCCGGCAGCGCTCAGGCTGCCGAACGTGGTGGCGCTACCTGGGGCAGCGGCGGCGCCGCCCGCCCCCACTGCATACGCGACTTGAGTGCTGCGCTCCCAGACCTCTAGGTGCTGCCCAGATGCGCCGCCCGTACCCCCGGCAGAGTTGCTGCCTGGGGAGTTGCCTCCACCCCCGCCTCCGCCGCACATCACCACGCGACGCCATGCGCTGCCGGGAGCAGGAGTGAACGTGCCCGTTCCGGACAAGCGGGACACACGTAGGGGCAAGTCACTCGGCCGCTTTGGCAGCCCGACGTCCAGCACTCCCATTTTAGTACCTCGCAGCGCTGCGTGCGCAGATGGACACAAAGGCGGGCAGGGCTGAGACCGCCGCCTGCATGCCCACGATGAGCATGCTGGTGGAACCCAGCTTCCACTCAGCCTGAAAAATCGTCTGGTCGTTCGCGTTGCCGAGCAGTCGGACGTTCGGCGTGGCGCTGGCATTGCCAGAGTTCGCAGCGACCGTTGCGCGGAAGATCTGGCTCACGTTGACAATCCTGGTGCCAGCCGTGAGCACGTTTGTGCCAGCGGCGAGCGGGGTGCCATTGAGGGTAATGGCCGGAGCCGTGACGGCTGTGACCGTGCCAAGGATACCGTCGATCCCCGAAACCACCTGAGCAACATCCACCGGGGCGAACACCATCAGCAAGTCGCCAACGAGCCACCCATTGGAGATGAAGCTGCCCACTGCGCGGGTCAGCGTGTTCTGGGCACTCACCGTGATGTCGCCGGTGGCCGTGACATCCTGCGTGGTGAGCACGTTGCCCTGATAGACGATCACATCCTTGCCAGAACCGTCTGTACTGCTGGCGACGATGTCCAGCACAGTCTGGCCGCCGTAGAACGCTGGCTGCGGATCTGCTGCAACTGCTGCGGCCTGGGGCTCAACGAGAACCTTTGCCGCAGTACCATTCGCGGCAATGAAGCTCACCGGCTTGGGGGAGACGAATCCACTCGGGGTGGCTGCGAAACGGGGAGATGCCATCTTAGGCTCCTATGAATGCCAGAACCGAGAGGGCTTGCTCCTCTGCGGGTGCCTGTGACCATTGTGCCACACCAGCGGGGTCAACGTAAATCTGCGCGCCAATGTCTTGACTGGCGACGCCCGGCAGCGCGGTGTTGAATGCGAGCTCGTCGACGTAGTCCTTGTTCGTGAGGTGCGCGCTGGCAGTGGGGGGCGTGGCCCACTGCGGAGGGCCGGTGAACGTGACCCCGTCAATCCTGGCGTAGTTGGTCTGTAGGAAGACAAGACGCACAAGGTCGTCGGCAGCGATGGGGTCTGCGGAGTACCGTGGCGGCTGGTAGAACTGCGTAGAGGTGGCCTGTAGACGCAGCACCTCGGCAGCAGCTACCACGCCGGACACTGTGCCCGCCGCTAGACGGGCGAAGCCAGTGTTCGACTCATTCAGGAACGCGAGGCCGGGCAAGGCCTCAGTCCCGTCATTGAGCCTGAATGGTGCCAGCATGCCCCCGCGCCCATTCCGGTCCAGGCTGTCGGACAGCGCCTGCCCCATGTCCGAGAGAGTAGTGTTGGCCCAGATGGCGGTGATCAGCTCATCCGTGATGACCGGATTGTACGCGGACGCGAGGCTGAACACCCCTGCGGCATTACGGGGCATAGTCTTCCTCCGTGGGGTAGTCTTGCGTCGTAGCTCCTGGCACCAGGGCACCGACCAGGGCACCCCGACGCAGGATCTCGGCCATGCGCCTTTGCTTGGCAGTCTGGCCGAGAAGAACTTTCGCGCCACCTGCGGTCTGTCCAAGAAGCGAGGTGCCGTACAGTGCCGCAGCGGGGATGCCGTAGCCGCCCAGGGTGGCACCTGCCCCCACTGAGCCAGCGAGCACGCGGTTGAGTGCCATCTTGGCTGCACGAGCCTCATCCTGCCGAGGTATGTCGCCAATGACGCGCAGAGCTGGGTTGATCAGGTCATCGGCTGTGGAGTTTGCTGCCATCTTTGAGGCAGAGCCATACGACCGAGCCAGCTTGCCGATGGTCATGCCCTCGGCCTCGCCTGCGACTGATTTGGTGGCCTCCTGCATGCGCTTCACGTCGTACCACTTGGGGTCCAACACGCCCTCCACACGGGCAAGCTCGTCAGCGGACAGCCGTGGGTTGCGGAGATTCTGGATAAGCTCATCCCGGGAGGCAAGAATCCGCTTGCGGATTTCCTGGTCCGGCTCCTCTGCGGCGGCACGCGCAAGACGGTTGAGGTAGCCATCACGGAACGTCTGGTAGTTGACGTTCCGGTTGACCTTGTTCATGTCGTCGGGGCCGATAATGTTGCCGACCTTGCGTGCGGCCATCCCAGCCTCGCGGGCCATCTGGCCCTGGGGGTTGACCGCGCCTGCGGCGGCCACCGCCTTCCCAAGCACCTTCGGCGCCAGGGGGAACCGCTTGCCCTGGAATACCTTGGAGTACTCGTCCTGGACGTAGTGGCCCGCTGCGTCGGCGTACTCCTTGCCGAGGGCGCGTGGCATGCTGACATTGCCGTCGGTCACACGCTTCAGCAGAGCCTCAGCCACCTCCTGCTGTTGGCGTGGAGCAACGTCCACCGCGCCAGCGGCCAGCCCACCAACAAAGCGCCCCACTCGGCCCTCGGCGCCCTGCTGTAGCGTGGGATTGACCCCCTGGCGGAAGAGCTTCTCTGCCTCTGCGGTCGCCTGGAATGGCTTCGCCAGCTTCTCCAGTCCGCCGTGTAGCAGGCCACCGGTCAAGGCGGCGACGCCCGCATTCCCCAGCTTGCTCTTCATCTGGTCAGCGTAGGAGTCTCCCTCGCCGACGGAAGTGGCAAGCTCCGTAGCGCCCCCGCCCAGACCCGCCGCCAGTGCGCGCTGGAGCAAGGTGCGCGTGCCTAGGGCAGCCTTGACCCCGCGCTCCGCCGCAGCGCCCGGGATGGCAGTCATGGCGATGTTGCCCAAGACGTTGCCCACGCCGCGAGTGAACTTGTTCTCGTCCTCCTCCTCGGACATCTTCATGCCTCGCATGGCGTGCTTATCGTCCTCGCTGAGGCCTCCGAACAGTTGCTTGACTCCAAGCACGGTGCTGATGGCTGCGTCGCCCACGCCAGCCTTTGCGCTGCGCCCGTAGCTGGCAAGGGTGGCCCCCAGGGGGCGCGCAGCGGCCTCAGAGGCCGCTTGCGGTGCGGGCATGGGGGTAGCCCCGCCGCGTGGGGCACTGGCCCCGCCAGGGCCTTCCACCACATAGCGCCGGCCGTCAGGCCCCTGAACAATGTACTGCGGCATCACTGCACCCCCACAACCTGGAACCCTGGCGGAAGGCCAAGCTGCTCAGCAGTAGGCAAGCCCTGCGGAGCTGACGCTGGAGCACGGCCAGGGACCATCCCCGGTGCCGCAGGCTGATGGTTCCTGCCTGGAACCATCGGGGTGGCGGTGGCCTTCCGTGCCTGCGGGAGGACTGCCCCCGGGATGGGGTCAAACTTGAAGTTGCGGTAGTCCTGCCCACCACGACGCACGAACTCGTCATGCACCGCCGGAGCCCAGCCTGCGCCCAAGCTCGCAGCACGCGCCCCAATGGTGGACAGTACGTTGCTCCAGCCGGTGCGGAGGGTGGCCTCGTCCATGCCAACGCCAGAGCCGACAGCACGCAAGAAGCGCACCTGCTCAGGTGTGGTCACAGCAGCGCCCGACCTTGACTTCAGGATGATGTTGGCCGCGTCCTGCATGAGTGCGCGGTTGGCCTGCATCTCGTTGCTGGCAAGGGCGTCCGGGATAAGTCCCTGCACCCGTCCAAACCCGGACAAGCTGCCGGACTTGTTGGAGGACAGAACAGAATGCACAGCCTGCACAGCGTTCATGACCTCCGGCAGTCCGGCCTTGTCGATGGTCGTGCTGTACCGCTGGACATCTTTGTCAAGGTTTGCGGCAGCCTTTTCCGCAGCACGGTCAGCCTTTTCCGCAGCACGGTCAGTCTCAGACGCCCGCCCCTGAGCACGCAACTCCGCCAGAGACATGCGGAGCGCGTTTGCCTCCGAGTCGCGCTGACGCTGGTAGCCGAGGCGCTCGGCACGGTCAGCATCGCGCTGCTGTAGCTGCGTGGCCAGGAGGACGCGCTGCTGCTCGCGCTGCGCGTCCTTCTCGTCATCGTACATGGGCGACTGGATGAACTTGCCGCTGGCCGGGAGGGCAAAGCCCTGCGCCCCCAGGTTGATAGGCTTGTGCTGAGCCTGGGCGTTCCGCATGGCAAGCTGGACAGCCTGAGCCGCTCCAGGGTTGTTTGCCATCTGCGTCACAGCCGCCAGTGTGTTGAACTGGTTGGCCTGCTCGTTGGCACCTTGCATCGCGGCAGCCTGCTCCTGCCGCTGACGCAAGCGCTCCGCCATGAGCCGCTGTTGCTGCTCAGGCGTCGGTTGGAGCATGCTAAGGTAGTCCATAGCTCACATCTGAGGGCCGATGCCCTGCATCTGCGCGCCGGAGGGCGCCTGGAGCGGGTTGGGCTGGGGCTGGGGCTGGGGCTGGGGCTGGGGCTGCTGGCGCTGCCGCAAAAGGCTCGCCAGCACCATCTGATTTTGGCGGTTGGTTCGCTCGCCCATGTCCTTCTGCATGATGCCTGCCTTGTTCTCCCTCTGGCGAGCGACGTTCTGATTGGCCAGCGCACCAAGGAACTCAAGAGGGTGCGCCGCCATCTGCGCACGGCCCGCGCTGCGCATCTGGGGGGTCTGCCCAGCAGCCCGCAGCGCCTCAGCCTGTGAAAGTATCAGCTTGATGGCGTCTGCGTCCTGCGCGTTCTGGCCGCCCAAGGACAGGAGAAGCTCGTAATCTTCGGGAGTGAGGACGTCGTTCATGTCAGTACCCGTTGCTCATACGTTGGTGTATATCGAACTCACGCTGCTGGCGAAGGAGCTCTGCCCAGCGGCGTTGCTTCTCGAGCTCTGCGCTGTTCTGTCCCCCACCGTCACCCATGCCCGGCATGTTCTGCATGCCGGGCATATTCTGCATGCCCGGCATACCCGTCTTAGGCGCACCAGTCGCATCTCCAGGGCCAAAGCTCGCAGGGTTTGCGCTGCCAGACTGCACTCCCGGTGGACCCTCGCCGCCCTGGGCCGCGCCGCCCATCATGGCACTGGCAGCCACGATGCGCGCGACGCGATGGCTGTTGTGGGCGGGACCCATGTTGATGCCCTTCTCCTCACCGGAGCGGTACACCTGTGCGCTCGGGCCACCCCAAGAGTCGAGGACCGGCTTGTAATCTTCGCCGGTGATGCCGCTCCAGAGCTTGGAGTCAGCGGGGGTCATAGCGCCCAGAAGCAGCCGCTCCGGGTCTTTCTTGACCGCCTTCCACTGCTCGGAGAACCAGTGGCGGTTCCCCTTATCGAGATCAGAGAGCCAGCCCATCACCACACCTGCCGGTAATCAACGACCGTGTGGCCGTCAGCGTCAAGGTGGACAGCCTCCGGCAGCACGAAGGTCAGCTCGTCGACCATCACGCCGATATGGGTTCCATAGCCCCACTTCTCGGCGAACTCAGGCTTGTACTCCCAGGCGTAGATGCCGACACCGAGCTTGTCGTGGGTGCCCACGCGGCGGATGTTTGTCTTGTACTCGCGCAGCGAGCCACCCATGCTGAACAGGCCGCCCCATCCGCCAGATTGCATCGCCGCGCCACCAAGGCTGAACGCCCCGGACATGAGGCCCTGGCTTCCTGCCTGCTGCGCATTGAACTGGTCCATCTGCGACTGATACTGGCTCTGTGCAGCCCCCAGGTAGTTCGTTGTGTCCGAGCGTCCCGCAGTGTTGAAGGTGGGCATCTGGGGCATGCCCACTTGCTGACCAGTCAGCAGCGCATTCAGCTCATTGAGTGGCTGAGCCCGTTGGGCAAGCTGCTCTGCAAGCTGCTGCTGACGGATTTGCTGGTTGAATCCGCCTGCCTGCATCTGGGCATTCATCTGGGCAATTGCCTGCTGATCGCCATACTGCGCCTGACGCATCAAGTTGTCAAAGTCCTGTTGCCGACTCTGATTGAACATGGCAGCCTGTGCTGCATTCTGCGTGAACTGCTGCTGCTGGGCCTGATTTCCGAACTGTGCCTGAGCTTGGAGCTGCCCAAACCTCTGTGCCTGCGCTTGATTCTGAAAGTTGGCGGTACTGAGGTCCTGCCCGTACCGCTGCTGCTGGGCCTGATTGCCAAGGCCAGCCTGCTGCATCTGCTGGTTGAAGTCCTGCGCCTGCACGTTGTTCATGAACCCGGCCCGCTGCATGCCCTGCGAGAAGTCCTGTGCCTGTGCCTGGTTCCAGAAGTTAGCCTCCATCAGGCGATTCTGCGCACCCTGAAAGTTCGCCTGCTGCTGGAGCTGGGCGTTCATCATGTTCGCCTGATTCTGGAATCCTGCGTTCGTCGCTCGCTGCTGGAACCCACTCATTCGCGCCTGGTTGGTGAAGTTGCTTGCTGCCAAGTCCTGCCCAAACAGCATCTCAGCCTCTTGCCTCCCCTGTCCAAACGCTTGGTACTCGTCGCGAGTACGCTGGTCTTGCTCACGCTGAAGCTCAGCATTCCAAGCCTCGCTGCCACGTGTCAGCCCCATGTTTGAGAGCTGAGTCTCAAGCTGCTGCTGTCGGCGATCCAGGTTCGGCTGCATGAATGACAGCGCCGCGTCCTGCCCACGCTGGCGCCAGTCACCAGCCGTGCGGTCCATCTGGTCCTTCAGAGCAACCTCTTGGGCGGACGCCGCGCCTGCGCTGGCTCCCCCCACATTGCCCATGTCCAGCCCGTAGCGAATGCCGCCAGCCGTGCCTCCCATGCCGTAGAGCTGGCCCTGGTCGATGGAGCTCTGTAGCGGCCCAGACTGTGGACCCCACTGATTGATCCGGCCCGCGTGGCCCCCAAACCCTCCGACGATCTGACCGCCGGGATCAATGCCCGAGGCGCTGCCTCCCCACTGCGGGGCACCCTGACCAAGCTGCGGGGCGTAGACTGCCTGAGCGCCTGGGGGGAGGTTGCTGTAGTCAACCGGGGTCTGGAACGCGCCGGCCGCCTGCCCCAGGAGCTGCTGAGCAGCGTTGCTGCGCCCAGAGGTGATGGCAAGCTGGCTGTTGAGGGCAGCTTGCTGCTCAGGGCTGAGACTGATGTTCTGTGTCCAGTTGTCCCCGTTGCGAGTCCAGGTCTGGGAGCCCCAGGGGGTGTAAACGTCTGGACGGTTCGCAACCGTCTGCGCAAGGGTATTATCCCTGCTGGACTGCGCCTGGATCTCTGCTGCCTGCGTGTAATCAGGCGCCGGGGGAGGGCTTTTCTTTCCCATGCTTTAGCCACCTACATTCGTTGCGGTTCATGGCGAGTATGACTAGGTCGTGCCCATCCATCCCCGCGCCGGGAAGGCGACTTACCTCCTTGAAGCCGACATGCTCGTCCAGCTTCAGCGCCCGGGTATTCTCCGAGCTAACGAGCGCAATGATGGTCTGTACATTGCACTCGTTAAAGGGGTAATCAAACACCGCCCTCACGAATGTTCGATCGACCGCAACTGGGTCGTCGATGGCACTGTGCATGAAGCACGCGCGACCTGTGAAGCCATTATATGCAACTACGGCGCAAAGGCAATCACTTTTTACAAGCCCAAGCGCACGGAAGTCTGACGACCACGGAATGCCTAGACGGGCATTGACAAAAGCCCACAGGGCCTCCCGTGGCGTAGCGACAATCACAGCGGGCCGCCCGGCTGATACATGTAGTCAATCGCAGTCATTACCGTGTCGCCAGCGCACCCCGTGAAGAGTATGGCGCTGATGGCGCTGCCCACACCCCCCACGCCCACCCAGTCCGCATGCGGGCCGCCATCTTGGCTTGCCCACCTGGCTTGATCCCACCTAGCACTGTCCCAGCGGGCAGCAGAGCCCTCAGCGTAGTTTGGGTACACTCGCGACTGGATCCCTGAGTAGTCCACCGCGACGGTGGCCGATACGCCCGGAGCGGAGGCTGCCAAGAAGTGCGCACGGAGCATGGTACACATCTTCTGCAGGGCAGGAAGGCCGAAGTTGGTGTATGCGGGCTGGATCACCCCGTAGATGCCATTCCCACCAATGTCGTCCAGAGGCACCTCGTCCAGCGCGTCGTCAAACACCAGTAACAGCCTGCCGTCCGCGTCACCTGTGAACATATACCCAGCAGTGAACCCCATACAGGACATGGGGACGTCCTGTAGCTGGCACCACTCGTTGAGGGTGGTGTTCATGGCAAACTGCGAATTCTTGTGCGCCGCAGCTGAGGGCATGCTGACCATCAGTAGGCGTTCGCTGGGGTGTAGGGCCATTGCCCACCCACGCGAGGTGAACGACTTACGCAGGATAGGACCAATGCGGGCACGGATTTTGCTGCTGTACTCCTTGCTCGACGCGACCAGCAGCCCTGCGCCACCTCGAGTGACGTAGCTGATGGGGAATACACCATCAGCCGAGAGCAGCACAAGGTCACCCCCGTACTGGCAGAATGCGCGTCGGCCCACTGGAATCTGGCCAACCTGCCAAGTGCCCACGAGCTGGAATGTGGCGGCGCTACTCGGGTCAGTGCCCTTGTAGATCATCACGTCGCCATTGGATCCAACAATGACCAGGAAGTCATCAATGCCCTCACCAGCATCAATGGTCCATGTGGCGATGTACGACAGGTGCCCACCACTGGTCATCAGGGCCCCGAGGTCCAGAGACACTGCGGAGCCCGTGATCTGGTCAACTGGCAAGTACCACGCCCGCGTGGAATTCTTCTCCACAAACCAGAGGCGGCGTTTCCACTTCGTAACGAAGCAGAAGTTAGCGGGATCAACATTGGCGATCTGCCCTGGCCCGACGCCAGCCGTTGGCGTCGCCCAGGTGGTGCCGTTCCAGTGGAAGTACCCATCGACCTCGCTGACCGTACAGAGGAACGTACCCGCGATGTTGGTCAGCAGCGCAGAGCTGAGCCAGCCTGCGTTCTCAGTGCCAGACAGCGCGCGGCTGCTGCTCGGGCCTGCGCCGCGTGTGGTGCAGTCGTAGATGGCTGCATCCGTAGCTGCGAACAGCTTGCCCGGCATCTCCGTGGGGTTGGACAGGATGTCTGCCGAGTATGCGGCGCTCGGGCCAAAGTACGACAGCACGCTCTTGACCGGGGCGCCCATGCCCGTGGACCACTCACGGAAGCCCTTGCGGCTGCGGAGCCCGTAGGCATCTGGGATCCAGTTGATCAACTCAACCGCGTCAGTCTCAGGCATCGCGGACAGTGCGTCCCGAGCATTAAGCCCGCCGACTGGGGCGGGCTTGGTGACTACGATGTTGGTTTTAGGCTGAAGAGCCATAGCCTGTCTCCGGAATGTTGAGCGGACCCAGCAAGGGGACCGCCCCACCGGGGACAATGCTCAGGGTTTGAGCAGGGGAGTCACCATTCTTGGCTGCCCCCAGAAGTGAGAGATACCTGCGCTCGGCTGCGGTGGTGTCAAATCCCTTGGATGTCTGCCACTCCAGCAGCAGCTTCGCTCGGAAAAGCCTCGAGTCGTAGAGGATCAGGTCGTCGTTGCTCTCGACGCTGTCCTGAAAAGAGCCATCCACCGCGCTGACCCACCCGCGACCCACATAGGGGAGCGAGATCACTTGCGCCTCGCTGGGGGACGCGTACAGGACGAGCTTGCCCTGGTCCACGCGAAAGAGCAGCGCGATGGTGAGTCCGCCGAGTTGACGGGCCTTCAACTCCGCCCACTGGGCATCCCCGATGCTGCCGATCATTGGCAGCCGCGTGGAGAGGTTCCACTGCGCGTCACTGACGTACCTGTCGAAGTCGGTTGGCAGGGGGTACTCGGTCTGCCCCGGGACCGTGGTGATCTGGTGATCGCGGTTCAGGAACTGCCACTGCGACTCAGTGAGCAGTTCCTGCCCGACGTCGTTTGCAATCGAGATGAGCTGCTTGACGTTGCCGTCGGCACTGTCAAAGACAGACGTAGCCAACGGGAGCCCCAGCCGCGCCAGGACTCGGTTCACCGTGTCTTGTGCTGTGAGCACCCGTTGGTAGTCGGCCATAGTCAGTCCTTGACCTTGGCGGTGGCCGCCTTGCCCGCTGCCTCAGCCTTTGCGGTGGTGGCGATGGCGTTGAGCTCGGAAAGCTGGCGCTCCATGGCGACCATGCGGTCCTTGAGGTCCTGGTTCTCCTTGGTGACGCGCTCAATCGGACTGCCGCCCGCTGCCGCCTCCAGGTAGATCTTGGCCTTCTCGCGCATCGTGGTCAGGCCGGGCATGCGTGAGCAGGCGCCGTCATCAGCCTTGGAAAGCTGCTCCACGGTGTAGAAGCCGAAGTACTTGAGCTCCTCAGTCATGGAGCGGGACATGATGGGCCACTCGCTGAGCGGGGTGCCCTGCTGGGCACCATCCACACCCGACTTGAAGAACTTGTATGCGTCCGAGAAGCGGCGACGGTCGTCGTCCCGGGCAGGGCGCTGCACGATGTTGTTGCGGTCGCCGCGCACGCGGATCTCCACCATCTCGGTGTCCGCAAAAATCGGCCGGCCTTCTTGGAGGCTCTTCATGTCGTCCTTGATCGGCTCCTGGTAGAAGCGGACGGCGAGCCCCTTGTCAGCCTCACGGCTTTGGGCGTTGAATACGTTGATGTCGTAGTCGATGGTGTCCAGGCTCATTTTGGCTCCTGTGTGGTTGGAAGTAGCCCGCCCCTCGACTAAGGGGCGGGCCAGTGGGTTACAGCGTGACGCTGACGACCGGGTAGCTCAGGTACGCGTCGGCGTTGTTCGCCTCCGCCCCGCCCGTGGCAGTACCCAGGCAAACCCCGACGATCTGCTCGGCGCCTGCGGTGCCGTCGTCATCCAGCACGCCAGCGGTGGCAGTGGTGTTCAACCGCGTGCCGCGTGCCGCGCTCGCCAGGGTGCGGACCGTTGCCTTGCCATAGATCTGCAGCCAGCCGAAGCCGCCGCTGGCGATGGCAGCCATCGCCCAGCCGCAGCGGCTGCCCGGACCCTTGGTGCCTGGAGTGGTCGCGGTGGTGTCCAGCATCTCTGTCGAGTTCGGGTCGATGAAGACACAGCCGTAGCCAGCCCCCGTGATCGCCTCCGCGGTCTTGACGTAGATGAACTCCTGGTAGCCGTTGGTCGGGTGATCGTACCCAGCCGTCGTACCCACGCGGAAGGCTGCACCCTGCGCGGAAGTGCGCACTTCCGTAGGGTCGATGCCAATGATTTCTGCGCCCATGTTGATCTCCTTAGGTCTTGATCAGACGGCCCTGGTACTGCATGCCAGAGCCCGTCATGTTGCCCGCCCACGCGAGGATCTGCACTTCCGCGTCCTGGTTGATCGCGTAGCGCTTGTTCGGCGCCAGCGGGACCATGTTCCGCTTGGAGTGCGGACGGTAGTGCAGGTACTTCGTGTTGAGGAAGAAGCAGGTGTTCGCCGTGGCGAACCCGCCGATGCCCCCGTCGCACACGACGTCCGCGTCCATGAACTTCACGGTCGGGAAGCCGAGGTTGGCGGTGCGCGGATCGGCGAAGCGCTGCTGCGGCTGGAGGCTGGCCATGAACATCTGCCAGAACAGGTCATCCATGACGAGCAGGTTCGGGCGATCCATGCCGCGGATCAGGCCCGACCACATCGTGTTCATGGCGCCCTGGATGGTGGCAGAGGTCAGCGCACCTGCGTTCGTGGCCTTGCTGCGCCAGAACGTCCAGGCTGCGCGGTCGATGCCCCCGTAAGTGCCCGTGGTCGGGGTCACCGGGACGGCGGCATCCAGGCCGACCAGTTGCTTGCCACCCGCAGCGGTGCCGTCGCTGTAGACACCCTGGGCGAGCAGGTTTGCCATCGTCGACTCGGCCACCTTGATGCGCGACTCCATCAAGTCGATGATCTGCTCGGGGCCGCTGTTGCGGAGCTCGTCCAGGCCGGAGATGACCACCGGAACCGCAGCCTGCTTGATGTCGAACTGAGCAGCGCTCAGCACATCTTGCGCGGCGACCGGCAGGAGGTCATAGCCGGAGTACCAGCCCGCGTTGGTATTCTCCGCGTAGGAGAGCTCCTCATAGATCAACGAGCCGCCGCTGAACGGACGGACGTTGCCCTTGTCCTTGATGTACGTCAGAAGAGCGTTGTTCTTCGTGACGTTGTCCTGAATCTTCTTCGACCGCTTCTCGATCGTCGTCGCGACGATGTCGGTCACATTGGGAAATGCCATGATGGGCTCCTATGCTGAAAGTGGGTTTACCGACTATTGCTGAGCTGTCGCAACGCTGCCCCAATGGCTGAGCGCACGTCATCCCCGCCTTCGTCAATTCCGCTACTCACAGAAGGTGCGCCGGTGCCACCAACGCTGACCGCTGCACTTCGCGCTTGCTGGGCTGCTGCGGTCTGCTGGGCTGCCCTCTGCTGTGTCTGTCGACCTTGAACGATCTTGGACACCTCAGGATGCAGCATGGTAGCACGCGCATACGCGTCTTGCAAGCTCATTTGCTTTCCGCGATTCGCAGCCATCTCCAAGATGTCGGCCATGTCCTCACTAACATCGCTGGCAAACTCGTTGGCAGGGTCAGCCAGGAACTGCTCCAGCGTCTGCTCGGCCTCCTGCACGATGCGCTGATGCGACTGCGCCTGCATCTGCTGCATCTGCTCCATGAACTTCTGCACCGGGGCAAGCTGCTGCTGGATCATGTGCGCGTAGGGGTCTTGTGCAGGCTGGCGTCCCTGCACAACTGACGCCAGGGCGGCGTCCAACTGCTCGACGTTGATGCCGTACTGCTGAACCAACTGCGCGACGGCGATGGCCTTCTGCTGGGGAGCCCCGGTGCGGAGGAGCGCGGCGGTGCGCATGACCTCCTCAATCGCCCGGATAGGTGTGGACTGCTCCGCCTGAATGAGGGGCATGTACGGCTGAAGCACCTGCTGCACCTCGGAGGCAAAGCGCCTCTGGTCGGCGGTCTGCGACAGCGCACGGTTGATCTCTTGCTCCCGCCGCACAATCGCTGCACGGGCTCCAGCAGGCACTTGCTCCCACGCCTGCCGCTCTTCGGGGCTCCAAGAGACCGGAGCACGCTCCGCTGGAGCCTGGGCTGCGGGCGCCTGGGCTGCGGGCGCCTGGGCTGCACCCTCAGGCGACTGCGGGGCAGGGGGCGTCAGGGCTTCCGGTGTCTGTTCGACATCCGCAAGAACCGCGTTCGTTGCTTCGGTACGCGGAGCGAATCGCCCGGTGGCATCGCGGGCTGGGCCGATGGGCTCAGCTTCGGTTGCGGGGGTTCCGAGGTCTTTGACGGCGGCTTCGATGTCGGATCGAAAATCGTCCACCTGTTCTTCAGCGGGTGCGGGCATTTAGATGCTCCTATTCAGTTTTGTTGATGGCAGTGTAGACCTGCTCGGCCACGGTATTCCGCAGCTCCTTGTCCTTTAACGTGCCCTGCCGTAGTTCGGCACGCTCCTTAGCAGTCTGGTTCCAGGTGCCTGCGAAGTCACCTGCGTCGGTCAGGCCCGTGCGGCGCATGTACTCGCGGTGCTTGCTCCTGCTGCTGATGTCCGCACCATCCGGTGCGCGCAGGCCGTCATAGTGGCGATCGCCCGCGAGCGCATTGGCAAGGCCCGACATCGCCGGCACCACGGAGAGCTCACGCTCCATCTGCCCGTGCCCTGCGCAGACCGGCCGCACGGGAGCGCGGGTGTAGTCCCCAATCGACTGGAATTCCGATGCTCGCTGCCCGCAGTGCGGGCAGCGATAGTCATACGTTGGCATTTGGAGGTGCTGGTGGGTTGAGCATGTTGTCCATGATCTTGCCTGCGGCATCGAACCTGAACTTTTGCGCGTTGAGTGCCGCTTGGTCCTGCGTGCGGGCTTTGTTGACCGCGATCTGTCCCTGCGCCCGTGCCTGCTCCACCACCTGCGGGTCCGGTGGGGGTGGGGCCGGGGGCTTGCCCTGCCCATCCTGCGGGGGCTGTTGCGGCGAGTTCACGGTCTGCTGGATTGCCTCGTCCAGCACGCTCTCCACATCATCCGCCCCACGGAAGCTCGCTGCCACCCACGCGATCATGCGCAGGAGGTACGGCATAGCCGAGGGCTGCGCAGCCACCATCGTGGCTGCTTGGCTCAGGAACTGGCCAATGGCAGTCAGGAACTCGACACGCATCTCCCGCTCAGCATTGTAGTCCGCCATCGACATGGACTGCTCGCCCACCTTGATACGGAACTTCATGGCCTCACCACTCTTGATGAGCTGGATGGCCGGCTGCGCCAGCGCGGCGGACTCCGTGTGCTCAATCTGGCTTTGACGTAGGATGATCTGCGGGTCGAACAGGTTGCTGATCAGCTCAACCTTGATGCGGAGAATGCTGCGGACGAACTTGCCGACCCCCTGCTGGCTGAGCTGAAGGCGAACGCTGGAGTACTGCGCCTTCAGCGTCTGCGCCTTGGCAGTCTCCCGGGCTTGGCTCACGCCGCGCATGATGTCGCTGATGCTGGTCAGTTCGTAGATCTGCTGGATGCATGCCACACGCTGCTCCATCAGCCCCGCCAGCACCTTCTGCACCTGCTCCACCGGGAACCAGTCCACCACGCCCTTGAGGCCACCCTTCTCTGCGAACATAGCCCAGTCCTCGACTGGGATCATGCGCAGCTCGCTGCCGCTCAGCAGGTTGGCCATCTCACCCTTGGTGGCCGAGTCGTACACGCCCACCACGCGCAGCGCCTTGGTCAGCGAGTAGATGCGGCTGTTGAGGGTGTCCAGTTCCTCGTACTGGTCCTGCACCATGGAGTAGTCCGGGCGCGGGATAAGCGATTGCGTAGTGTGCGTGGCGAGCAGCGGGCACGGGCACGGAAAGAACCCCTCCAGCCGGTACGGGTCGTCCTTGGAGTCGAGGTCCACCTTGGTCTGCCGGTGGATCCAGTACACCCGCTTCGACTCAAGACACCACAGCTCAAAGACTTCGACACGCCCCTTCTCAAATCCCTTGGGGTAGCCCTCCCGCGACGTGACGTCTTGGATCTCTTGCTTAAGCTCCTTGAGCTTTTCCTTGCCGAATCGAGCCTCAAACTTGGACTCCGTGAGCCACACGCGGCGGCCAACCCACCAAACTTCCTCCCAGGTGCGCGCAGGTGACCAGAAAAAGTCGTTCCAGTGAACAAAGTCCGTGTAAATCTCCTGGTCGACAAGCCGCTCGGCCGGCTTTTCCGGCGCAATGATCCCACCAAACTGATCCATGACCGCCGGGGCCATGTAATTCTCGGTTTTGGCGTCGTAGCGGAGCCAAACCTGCCCCAAGCCTGGGATCAGCCGGTCCTCGACCGCCTGCTGTATGGCCGTATGCTCCAGGCTGTCGTCGTCCTGCAGCGCAAAAGTCAGCATGCGCTGCAAAATCAGCGCCGCAGTCCTCGCCACATCATCTTTGGCGTCATCGTGCTGCCGCTTCACCTCCGGGCGCGGGGGCGTGGCGTACAGCGCAGCCTTCATGATCTGCACATTGGACCAGAAGATGTTGTACTTGTGGCTCGTGGAGAGGTTGGTGGGCTCCAACTCATCCCGATCATCCAAGTACCGCGCCACCACGCGGGTAGCAGACCTCCGCCACTTGTCGTCGAGGGTCTTTTCCACGCTGGCGAGCTCATTTGCCCACCACCCGGCGGAGTATTTGGGGACTGCCCGGTCTTGGTCACTCATAGCCTAGTGCTCCGCTGGGGCGCTGTGTCCCAGATGTCGTTCAATGCGAAGCCGTAGTGTACGCTGCGCACGGCGTCCTGCGCAAGGGGCGCCCGTCCCCCCTGCTGCCGATTGCGTGGCGCGGCACTCGACATGATCGAAATGTACCTCTGCAAGTCCGCATAGTGGCTGGACCAGTCATGCACCGGCTCCGACAAGTAGATCTTCCGCTCCTCATCGTACTTGTAGTGGTACGACTTCAGTGCCAGGACCAGGTCCTTGGTCTCCGGAGCGTTGAAGTATGTGGTGGGGAAAGCCGAGCGAGTGGCAGCGATGCCATCCATCAGCCCCAGCTCCGTCACCAGCTTGGGGCGGATGGCAGCCTTGCGGAAGTGGTCAATAATCGACTTGCCCGTCTGCAGCGACTTGGCTTTGGCATCATGTGGAAGGTACACATCCCCCAGCTTGTGCCCAGTCTTGGACAGCCACGCACGCAGATAGTCAATATAGTAGCCAATCGGCTGGAGGCTGGCGTGCATGGCGTGCCCCACCAGGATGCCATCCGGCCTGGACTGCACCATGCCCATCGTGGTGTCATCCCGCCAGCCCAGGTCCATAAACACGTTGACCGGGATGCTGTGCTGTAGTGGGAAGTCACCAATCCTACCCGACGCCTGCGCAGCTTCCATCTGCCGTGCGTAGACCGCCCCGCGAACGCTGGCCTCAAAGGAGCACTCCATTTCCTGGGCGTACTCCTCCGGGTCCATGATCTCCCGCATCTCGCGGAGCTCTTCTGGAGTGAACTGGACAGTCACGCTCACTGGGAGGAACAGCTTACCCCACCCCTCGCGGCCGTCAGCCTCGTACCACATGTCCCGGAAGTGGTTGGGTCCGTTGGGCGTGCCCATGAACACCACCCACCCGCGCCGGTCCATGAGTGCTGGCAGGAGAATTTCCCGCCAGATGGACTCGCGCATGTTTCCAAACTCGTCTAAGACCGCGCCGTCCAGGTAGAGGCCCCGGAATGACTCTGGGTTGTCCGCACCGTAGATCGTGATGCGCGGGCAGTTGGGGGCGGACCTGAGCTCGACCCAAAGCTCCGACTCATTGATCTTGGGGTCATACGGGGCGGCGTACTTCTTCAAGTACTCCCACGCGATTTGCTTCGCCTGCTTGAGGAAGGGAGCGATATACGCGTACCGTGGCGCCTCACGCGGATTGTAGAGCGCCTTCTCTATCAGGTCATTAATCGCCGCGACGGTCTTGCCCGCGCGGCGATGCGCCACCATCATAAACCAGCGACACCCCCGCTGGTGGAGGGCAGCGAAGAACGGCCGGAGCGCGTACTTACTCTTCACGCGGGACCAGCGCTTCCTGAACGACCTGCACCGTAGGGGCCTCGAATCCTGGGTGGTGATCCAGTGCTGATGGGGGGATGGCGTGGTGAATCACCCGCTGCGTCTGCTCCACAAACACCGCTGACTGAGCCGGCAGCAGCTTGGAGTAGAGGGGGTAGAACTTATCCGGGTTGGCGTTGGCCCAGAGGGCGAGACGCGTCGTTCCCCCCATGATCTCGAATGCGTCCTGGAACGCTGAGATGACCTGCTGGCGGCTAAATCCGTCATTCCTGCGCAGGGTGGGGAGCCTGGGCTGGGCCTCGATAATCTCCATGGAGTCTGGCTTGTCGCTCATAGCGCGCATGGTAGCAGGCGCTTGGCTCTTGGACAAGCGTGACTTGGCAGCAGATCTGCAACTTGGAGTGGTGAAGATCGGTAACTTGGAGTGGGCAGAAAATTTGTGGGGCGGTCGGGTGAAGGTGTTTGTGCGCGTGGGGGTGCTCCTCCCCCGGGGTCCTCGTCGCGTCGCTCCTCGTCCGTTCGTCCGTTCGTCCGTCCGTTCGTCCGTTCGTCCGTCCGTTCGTCCGTTCGTCCGTTCGTCCGTTCGTCCGTTTAAACGCATGGCCCAAGGGCCATGCGTTCATCCGTTTAAACCAATGCACCAAGCGGGCGCGCAAAGGCCCTGCACGGGGCAGGGCCTTTGCTAGCGGGCTGGCAGTGCTAGGGCTGCACGTTAGGCTGCCACAATGTAGCCACGGCGCAGGGCATAGCCTACAAAGTGTCCGGGCACCCCCGGGCCGTTGTAGTTGTGCGCTGCTGCGCCCTGGGTGCAGACGCCTACCAAGGGTGCCACCTGCGCCACCCCGTTGCCGGCTTGCATGGCAGCCAGCAGGGCTTGCCACCGTTGCAGGCAATGCGGTGCCGTGGTGCGGTAACCCTTGCTGGCAGGGTTAAGGCGCACAGCCACGGGCAGCCCACGCGGGCTGCTGGCCGGCTTTGCCGGGGCCATGCTGGGCACAACGGGCGCGGCAGGGGTGGGCATGGGGTTAGCCACCTGCGGGGCCTTGGCGGGGCTGCTGGGGGCCTTGGCGGCGGCCTTGGTGGCGGCCTTGGGGGTGGTGGTTTGCTTGGTGGACATGGTATGTACCTTTGGGTTTACCGGTGGCACCGCGCCACCGATGGCCGCATTATGGCATGGCAGCATGGCTACCTGCCCAGCTAGGGCAAACCCTTAGCTGTGCGTGGTGTTTGCGCCACTAGGGTAACCACCTATTGCCGCCCTGGGCAGGCTGGGGCACTTGCGCAGTCCGTTCGTCCGCTTAAACGCTTAAACGCTTAAACGGGCGCAGCCCCGATGAGTCATCTGGCTGGAAACGCCAGGAAATCGGGGCGAGTCGTCCAACGAAACGCCCGCGAATCGGGGGGAGGAGGCATCACCGGAGGCGAAACGCGTCGGCATGAGTCATCGTCTTGGACTGGAAACGCTTGGAGGTGAGATGGCCAGAGGGCGGTGTAATAACCCTACTGGTAACACGGGTAACAGGTAACACCCCCCCCCCGGGCCGCCGTATAAGCGCAAAAGGTGGGCAGGATAAGGAGGACTCGTACCGGTGGCCGCATGTGCGTAACTAGCCCTTTCCGGTGTTACTGTGTTACCTCACATACAAAATACCCTTACAAAACAAGCACTTAGACCAGGTAACACCCCCGGGTAACACCCAAGGTAACAGAGCCCTCACGCTGTGGGGTGTTACCTTAGAACTTAGCGCCAGACCGACTAGCCGCTGCGGCAGCCCGCACATCGTCGTTGGTCCACTGCTTGTCTCGGTCGGCAATAATCCAGAACCGCTTGGGCTTCCCATCCACCTTGATTAAGTCAGTGCGCTTGAAGCCCACGTCTGCCATCCGGTTGCCCAACTGGTTCCGCAGCCCAGGCGTATTCTTGTGCGCGTCCTCGGGATAGTACGCCATCCCCAGTTGCTCCGGAGTGAGCACCTTGCACCCCTGCAGAATGGGCGGCAGCACCGACTCCGGATTATCCCACAGGTCGCGCACCCACTTCTCCATCGCATCCCGCGTGGCATCAGTGACCATTTCCTTCCACTTGGTCATGGGTGCCCAGCCCTTGGGGTCAAATCCAGCCAGATCCACCCCCAGCAGATACTGATACAATGCGGCTCCCCCGCCGCCTTCCACCCACGGCCAGTAGACATCCCTAAACCACTCCTTCGCGATCATCGAGTCGCGATTGCCAAACTGCACCACACATGCCCGCCGGTCGCCCTCATCCAGCTTGATGGAATCAGAGTAGTTGCTGTTTGTCACGAAGTTAACGTGGTTGTCCACCTCGTACTCGGGCTCACCCTTCTTGTTGACCATGATGGTCTCGCTGGTCGCCAGCATTTTGATGCGGTTGCTGATCGCCGCCGCATCTGGCCCCGTCCCCCCGTGGATCTCATCAATGAGTACGAACTGCCTGAGCGCGTACACGGAATTGAACGTGGAGCCGATTTGGTCCTTGCCAATGATTGCCCCATTGCGCCCGTACACCCGCAGCAGGGGCGCCGTTACGGCTCCCTTGCCCGTTCCAGGCGGGCCATACAGATGCAAATAGGTGTTGAGCTTGACCCCAAGATTCTGCAAGGGGAGCGCAAACCACTGGACTATCCACCGCCGCAGCGCCTCATCGGGCACCTGCCGCTCCAAGAGTTCCAGCCACGGGCCGACGTCCCCTGCCTCGGGCTCAAGACCCATGCCCCGCCACAGGTTGAGGAACTTGCCGGGCACCATCGGCTCCTCCCCAGGTTCGTATCGTAGCTCTTCCACCTCCATGCGCGTGCTGTCAGTGAGCCAGACCTTGGGGACATTGATCTGCTTATCGTCCATCTTGTAGACGTAGTCCGCAAAATTGACCTCGCAAAAGGTGCCACGAGTCATCAACGTCCCCGTGTCCTGCTCGGCAATACGCCCCAGCGACCGCACCACCACGACCTCGCTCTGCAGCTTGAGGAACAACCGCTTGAACTCGCTGAGCTCCAGGAGCGGTGCGTCAATCGCACTGTCCAAATACGCACGGGCGGCAGCGTCCCCCAGGGTCACGCGGAAGTCGTCGAAGCCCCAGTCCGCCCCCTCGCTGTTCTTGGGGAGGAGGATGTGCTTGCATGCGCGGCCGGTGATGGTCTCCACCCGCGCAGCGAACTCCTGCACTGCCCGCCCAACATCCGGATTACTGTCCACATTGGAGTCAAATACGATCACCGGCTGGAGATTCTTCTCCTTCCATGGGAGGTCACGTATCTCCGGGAGCAGGGCGCAATCGTGTCGCTTGCTGCACCAGCCCCACACCCCGTTGAGCCCGATGCTATAGTACCCCAGCGCGGCGCCGTTGATGGCCTTGATTGCTGACTCGTGGAAGTAGATGTAGTCCCCATCCTGTGGGTTCCACTCGATATTGGGCGGGAAGTACGCCTCCGGACGTTCCCCTGGCGGGCAGAGCATCTTGGCACGGGTGCCCTGCACCAAGCTGGCGAACCCCTTGCTGCCCAGGGCGCCCATCGTGTCCACCAGCCTACAGCTCCACCAGTCACGCACGCCGCCCAGCTTGTCCGGGTGGGGGATGATGATGGCGATGCGCGAGTCCACTATGCCCCCACGCCCCTTGATGCGCTCGAGCAAAGGGCCTGCACGCACGAGCATGAGGCCCAACTTGTCGATCATTTCGTAGGGGATGCCTCGCTTGGCCAGATAGGCGTATGCCTGATCGATGCCCGGGAGGACGGAGGGGTCTTTGTTCCCCAGTTCAAGTGTCAGGTCTTGAAGTCGTAGCACTATTGCTCCTGTGGCGGGGCAGGCGCTACAATGGGGCCTAGTCACGGGTCCCGAGTAGCTCAGCTGCCCCACAGTTGAGTCCAATGAAAAAGCCCCCAGGTTCCCGCCTGGGGGCTTTTTAGTTTACCAGGGCCGGCCCTAGTAGACCAACCCCATCAGCGCGAGCTCCAGGGTGCCAAAGACCTTTCGGCTGTCGCACTCCTCGCACTCGTAGCGCGCCGCGTCGGGTTCGGCCGGGGTGCCGTTGTACCCGCACGCAAGGCAGAAGCCAGTTTGGTCCTCGTCACATTGCTGGAGCGTTTCCAGCGATGGCTTCCACTGCTCAACACCCTTGCGCGTGCGGTAGAGCTTTGCGTAGCTCTCGTCGTACAGGCCCTCGCTCATCTCGGCACCAACACCAGCTTGACCGCGTTGGGGCCTTGCGTCAGCTCGGCCGTGGGGTTGCCTGCGCTGTCGGTATAGACCATGCAGACGTCGTAATGCGTCACCTGGACCGGGCTGATCGCCTCCATCTCCGCCAGCATACCTTTAACGATCTGCTCGTAGGCGTGGTCGTAGTTGAAAAAGGGGCCGCACAGCGTGGCGTCCACTCGGGACAGGCGCTCAATCACGTGGGCAGCGCACTTGTGCGTTTCCAGGCCCACGGGTATCTCAATCTTCAGCATCTCTTACTCCTATCTGCCAGCACCGCGCTAGCATTGGCTATATTGTGTGCCTACTGGCAACCGATTGCCTAGGTGCAAACCCCTACACAGTCTGCCAATAATGCAGGCATAGTGGCACCAGGCTGCACGGTGCAGCCGATAGGAGCCAAGATGACCACTGTACTGACCACTGCCGACCAGATGCGGCGCTTCAACCAAGCACAAGTGCGCGCCGCGCTCAGGCTGTACCTGCGGACCGGCATGCTGCCCAGCAGGGGCGTGACGATGGGTATGCTCTTGGAGCAGGCGGGCAAGCACACCGGATGCACCTACGCCAAGAGGCGCGGATCATGCACCACAGCCATTGCTGACCTTGACAAGCTGCTGGCATGAGCAATGCGTGGTGGCTGGAAGCCGAGGAATACCTGGAGCGCAGGCGCGCTCCCTACCACCAACCCCTACGAGAGGAAGAGCTGCCAGATGACGAGGATCAACCTGATTCCCCCCGCACAACTCAGCGACCAGCACCTGCTGGCGGAGTACCGCGAGTTGCCGCGCATCTTTACGATGGCACACGAAGCGACCCTGCGGAGTGAGCACCCCGACGACCCACGCAACCCGCGCGAATACTGCCTGGGGCCGGGGCACGCTCGCTTCTTTTACCCAAGGCTGGGCTTCCTGCGCAAACGGTTCCACGCCCTTGTGGAGGAGATGCTCAAGCGCGGCTGGGGGCCGCAGTACCATGAAGTCCCGCCGTGCTACGACCTCATGAGCCACCACTGGTGTCATGACTACGAGCCCACGGCTGACGCAATCCACACCAACCTTGCTCGCTTGCGCGAGCGCGACCCGGAGTTTTACCATGCCCACCGTGCATAAGAACATCCCCATCCCGACCAAACCTGCTGACTCCAGCATCAGCGGGGCTCTGGCCTTGCTGACCGAGGTCGGTGACATGACCGCCATCCCCATCGGCGCCAGCCAAAAGTCCCGCCGTGCGTCCATCTCCAATGCGTGTGCCCGCCTGGGCATCAGGGTCTTTGTGTCCAACAAGATGCCCCCGCAGGTGTCTGTGGCCGAGCCGAGCTTTGCCGTGTGGAGGGTGCAGTGATTGCCCTGGCCCTATGCGTCGTCGGCATGGCGCTGCTCACGAGCGAAGACCAGTGGGCACGCATCACAGGGCTGGCCCTCATGGCTACGGCCGCACTTATTCACTGGGCAGGCAACGTGCCTGACGATGGGGATGACCTATGACCTTACCATTCAAGCCGATGCTCTCGGCATCACTGGACGGAGTTGACCTCTCCACGCTGCGCTACCCATTGCTCGCCAGCCCCAAGCTGGACGGCGTGCGGTGCCTGATCTGGGAGGGTGTGGCCTACAGCCGGAACGCCAAGCCCATTCGGAACCACTTCGTGCAAGCGTGGGCCAAGGATTTCCACAACCTCGACGGCGAGCTGATTGTGGGCAGCCCCGTCCACGACCACACGGGCGAGCCCCTGGGGCGCACCCAGTCCGGCGTGATGAGCTTCGACGGGGAGCCGGACTTCACCTTCCACCTGTTCGACAGCCCGGAGCGCATCTGCCCTGAGTTCGAGGCGAGCCTTGCGGTCACTGCCAAGGGGGTGCGCGGCCCCCGCATTCAGCTCGTGCCACACGCCCGCGTGACCGGCGCCACGGGCATCACCCTGTACGAGGAGGACTGCCTTACTGCGGGCTACGAAGGCGTAATGCTGCGTGACCCCGATGGCCCTTACAAGCACGGGCGATCCACCCTACGGGAGGGCTACCTCATGAAGCTCAAGCGATTCACCGACGGTGAAGCGGTGGTCATTGGGCTGGAGGAGGGGATGGTCAACCACAATGAGCTCCAGCGCGACGAGCTCGGCCGGGCCAAGCGATCCAAGGACAGCAGCGGCCTCGTCCCCAGCGGCATGGTCGGCACCATCATTGCGCGGGACCCCGTGTGGGGCGAGCTGCGGATTGCCCCTGGCACGATGACGCATGGTGATCGGCGGCAAATCTGGGAGCGGTACACTCTGGGAGCACCTACCGAGGTTCAGCTCATCGGCAAGACCATCCACTGGCGCAGCTTCGGCTACGGCGTGAAAGACAAGCCCCGCTTCCCCCGATTCTACGGCATCCGGGAGGACGTATGAGCACGAACACCAAGCTGGCCGAGGCCGCACGTCTACTGGACGACGCCATCAAAGACCTTCCAGATGGCTGCGAGGGGTGGCTTGAACCACTGGACGAGCGCATAGCCGAGTTGCGAGCAGCCCTCGCCGCCCACGATGCCGAGCAGGCCGCCAAGGCTGTGCCGGCTGACCTGCGCAGTGCAGCGGAGCGAACCCGTCAGGACTTGGGGCCGACCGGCAGCAATTATCCGGACGTTCGCGTGCTGCTGGTCTTCGTTGAACAGGCACTTGCAGCACCCACCCCACCAGCGCCAGATTGCGAGGATTGACCCATGACCACCACCTATGAATTTGACGATCTTGACCTCAAGCTGATTCGGGAGTTGCGTAGCGCCATCCGTGATGTAGAAGAGTTCGGAAGCCCGGCGAAAGACTGTCTTGACGAGGACGACATGCTTGACGCCGTTCGCCTGCTACTGAATGTCGTTGGTCAGGACGTTGCGCCCTTTGTTTTGAGCGAAGAAGCCAGAGACGAAGAAGGCGCCGAAG
>JACCDT011010990.1_pt1 | contig 25817 bp, 24 predicted proteins | sample 7446291 | NCBI WGS metagenome assembly JACCDT01 (sample SAMN15323446, study PRJNA562643) | freshwater metagenome | isolation source: river surface water | place: USA:Blue River Watershed | collected 2017-08-17 | reverse complement strand
GTTGTAATTGTCGGAGCGATAACTCTGATCTTTGGTGCGATTGTCGGTACTGCAAAAGATGACATCAAGAAGGCGCTTGCCGCTTCTACGATGTCTCAGATTGGTTACATGATTCTCGGTGCGGGCCTTGGACCAGCTGGTTACGCATTTGCCATCATGCACCTTCTGACACACGGATTCTTCAAGGCGGGCATGTTCTTGGGTGCAGGATCTGTAATGCACGGAATGAATGATGAAGTAAATATGCGCCGCTACGGAGCACTTCGTAAATTTATGCCGATTACCTTTATTACCTTTGGTCTTGGCTACTTAGCAATTATCGGTGTTCCACCATTTGCTGGTTTCTACTCAAAAGATTTAATCATCGAGACTGCATTTAATGCAGGTGGCTTCAAGGGAATTCTCCTTGGATCTACTGCTCTACTAGGCGCAGTAATTACCGCGTTCTATATGACTCGCGTAATGGTTCTTACCTTTACATCGCCTAAGCGCTGGGAAGAAGACCAGCATCCACACGAGTCTCCAATTCTTATGTGGATTCCGATGGCCATCCTTGCAATTGGCTCTGTAACTACCGGATTCCTCTTTACTAGGGGAGATGCACTTGCGAATTGGCTCAACCCAGTATTCGGAGAACATGGCGAGCATCATGAAGAGCATCTCTTCGAGCCAATTGTGGTCTCTGCTATGGCAGTCACCGCGGTTCTCATTGGAGTCGGAATTGCTCTAGCTAAGTATCAGTTCTCGGATGTTGATGCCGAAGCTCCACAGAACGTCTCTATCTTTACACGTATAGCTCGTAAGGATCTTATGCAGGATTCAGTTAACGAATCACTCTTTATGCGTCCCGGACAAGCTCTTACTCGTCTCTTGGTCAAGACAGATGAGAATGTAGTTGATGGCGCAGTACGCCTCGTCGGTCGTACCGCAGTCGGTGCAGGTAGTGAATTGCGAAAGACCCAGACTGGCTTTGCGCGTAGCTATGCAGCGTTGATTCTTATCGGTGCGATCGCTCTGATTGCTGGAATTTGGGTGGTCACACAATGAACTCACTAAACACAATGATGTTGCTTCCAATTCTCGGAACACTTCTGATCGCTGTTATCCCAACGGAGCAAACTCTTCGCATCAAGCAGGCAGCTCTGGCGACAACACTTCTCGTTGCAATTACAGGAATTCTCACCTGGCTTAACTTCGACTCAGCAAATACTGATTTCCAATTTGCCCAATCCGTCGAGTGGATTCCTTCATTTGGAATTAATTACGCAGTGGGTGTTGATGGACTCTCGTTAGTTCTGATTTTAATGTCAGTTCTTCTGACTCCAATTGTGGTTCTAGCTGGTTGGAATGAATCTGAAGCTGGCCGCTGGTCTGCCAAAGTCTTCTACATTCTTATCCTCGTCCTAGAAACGATGATGATTGGCGTCTTTGCAGCAACCGATGTATTCCTCTTCTACGTAATCTTCGAAGCGATGCTTATTCCGGTCTATTTCCTTATTGGTGGATATGGAAGCGGCGAGCGTGCAGCAGCAGCTGTGAAGTTCTTGCTCTACAGCCTCTTTGGTGGACTTTTGATGCTGGCATCAATTATTGGTCTCTATGTAATCTCAGGGGATAACGGCGGACATACTTTCGACATCACAAAGTTATCTGAGATGCATAACTACATGAGTTCAACTACTCAGAACCTGCTCTTCCTTGGATTCTTTATCGCCTTCGCGATTAAAGCACCGCTCTGGCCGCTACACACCTGGCTTCCGGATGCTGCAGCTTCCGCAACTCCTGGTACATCGGTCTTGCTCTTAGGTGTTCTAGATAAGGTCGGAACATTTGGAATGATTCGTTTCTGCTTGACTCTCTTTCCAGATGCAAGCAAGACATTTACTCCGCTCATCATCACTCTTGCAGTTATCTCAATTCTCTACGGCGCATTCCTTGCAATTGGAGCCAAAGATGTAAAGAGGCTGATCGCATATACATCAATCTCTCACTTTGGATTCATAACCATGGGAATCTTCGCGATGACTACACAAGGCCATAGCGGTGCGACTCTCTACATGTTTAACCATGGCTTCTCAACTGCAGCACTCTTTATCGTTGCCGGTTGGATGGCTTCTCGTCGTGGATCATCAACAATTTCAGATTTCGGTGGATTGCAACGAGTAACACCGGTAATGGCATGGTCATTCTTTATCGCAGGAATGTCATCGCTTGCCCTTCCTGGACTATCTAGCTTCGTCAGTGAATTCTTAGTGCTAGTTGGAACATTTACTCGCTATCCAGTTGCGGCAGTTCTGGCAACTTTCGGAATTGTTCTAGCAGCGCTCTATATCTTGATTCCGGTTCAGAAAGCTCTGCATGGACCAGTAACGCCAGGCAATGAGAACCTTCCAGATCTCAACCTTCGCGAAAAGGTTGCGATAGCACCAGTGATCTCCGTGATCATTGCACTTGGTTTCTATCCAACGCCTTTACTTAATGTCATTAATCCAGCATCAGCTCATGTACTTGAGGTGCAGGGATTTACAGATCCAACTCCTTCAGAGAGCGCAGGTAAGTAAGTGGAATTTACATCGCCATATCTAAACTACGCACAGCTCGCGCCAATTCTGATTGTTCTAGCCGGCGCTCTTATTGGAGTCCTTATCGAGGCATTCGCACCTCGCGCAGCACGCCACTCATCACAGCTATTCATCTCTATCTTCTCGCTTGTGGCTTCATTCGGTGCCCTCATGATGGTTCGAAATGAATCTTCAACTGATGCAGCGATGGGATCAGTTGCATTTGATGGAGCAGGTGTTCTGCTTCAAGCAGCAGTTCTTATCATTGCAATGCTCTCCATCTTCTTGATTTCAGATCAAGAGAACTTCACTCCTGTTGCTGCTGCAGTTCCGGGATCAGAGGAAGAGAAGCACGCCCTTCAAGCAGATATTCGTGTAACTGAAGTATTTCCACTTACTCTCTTTGCGGTTGCTGGAATGCTCTTATTCCCAGTTGCGACAGATCTGATAACACTCTTTGTAGCGCTAGAAGTTCTTTCTCTCCCACTCTATTTGATGGCTGGCCTCTCACGCCGCCGCCGTCTGGCATCACAAGAAGCAGCGCTTAAGTACTTCTTATTGGGTGCATTCTCATCAGCCTTCTTCCTTCTTGGAATCGCTTATCTCTACGGATATTCAGGTTCAATCACTCTCGCAGGAATTCAAGAGAGCGTCATTGGTGGCTCTGGTAACGATGTCTTCCTCTTGATCGGAATCGCCTTCCTCTCAATCGGACTTCTCTTTAAAGTGGGCGCAGTTCCATTCCATGCCTGGTCACCTGATGTGTATCAAGGCTCACCAACTGCAATCACTGGCTTTATGGCAGCTGCAACAAAGGTCGCAGCTTTCGGCGCCATCCTTCGCATCTTCTATGTCGCCTTCGCAAATGCTGAATGGCAGTGGAAGCCGGCTCTCGTCATCATCTCAATTATTACGATGGTATTTGGCTCTGTTGTTGCAATTACACAACGCGATGTAAAGCGCATGCTTGCTTACTCATCGATTGCACATGCAGGTTTCTTGCTTGCAGGTGTCATCGCCTTGAGCAAGTCTGGACTTGAATCCTCAATCTTCTATCTCTTCGCATATGGGGTAGCAACAGTTGGAACTTTCGGTATCGTCTCGTTGATTCGCGACTCATCTGGCGAAGTCGGTGACCTCAATCGCTGGAGCGGTCTCGGTAAGCGTTCACCACTCCTTGCATCGACATTTGCCTTCTTCTTACTTGCCTTCGCCGGTATCCCATTAACTTCGGGCTTTATCGGAAAGTTCTCAATCTTTTCAGCGGCATATGAATCAGGAAATACCTCGATCCTTATCGCTGGAGTTCTCTCATCTGCTGTTGCAGCCTTCTTCTACATTCGCGTAATTGTTCTGATGTTCTTTAAGGATCCAGTAGAAGATGGCACGAGCGTTCTTATTCCATCAGCTCTCACAACCATCACAATCACAATCTCTGCTGTGATTACTTTGATTCTCGGAGTCTTCCCAGCGCCACTGATTGACTTCATCGCTTCCACTGCATTCTTCATTCGCTAATGTCATCACTCGGCATCCCGGGGATAGCACCGGCACTTGAAGCAGAGCTCAGGGAGAGCATGCAGAAGGTCGAGAGCCTGCTCTTTAGCCATATCCAAGGCGATTACCCGCTTGTGGAAGAGACTTCACGCCATCTCGTTGCAGCTGGCGGCAAGCGCCTACGCCCACTGCTCACGATCCTTGCATCCCACTACGGCGATAAGAATAAGTTTGGAATTATTGAATCAGCAGTTGTCTGCGAGTTAACCCATGTAGCAACTCTCTATCACGATGATGTTATGGATGAAGCGCCGCTTCGCCGCGGGGTAGAAAGTGCAAATAATCGCTGGGGCAATACCGTTGCAATCCTTACTGGCGATTACCTCTTTGCAAAAGTTTCAGCGCTTCTTGCTGATATCGGACCCGAAGCGGTTCGCCTACAGGCATCTACCTTTGAACGCCTTGTCATTGGGCAGATCATGGAGACACAGGGGCCACAAAATGGTGAAGAGCCACTAGAGCACTATCTACAGGTTGTCGCTGATAAAACTGGATCGCTGATTGCTGCAAGTGCAAGATTTGGTGCAATGGTCAGTGGAGCGCCGACAGAGATTAAAGAGACGCTCACTGTATTCGGTGAAAAAATCGGCGTAGCTTTTCAATTAGCCGATGACATCATTGATATTGCCAGCGAATCCCACGAATCAGGAAAGACTCCGGGCACTGATCTCCGTGAAGGTGTCCCAACCCTTGTCACGCTTAACGTGATGAATTCAAAGAGTCCACAGGATCGCGAGTTAATCGAACTTTTAAAGGCTCCAATTAAGGATGAAGCAACCGTTGCACAGGTGTTAAGAACTTTACGTACTCATGATGCGTTAGGACAATCTCGCGAACAACTTAATGAAGTTGCCAGAGATGCAAGAATCGCACTTGGACCGCTGCCGGTAAATGATGTTACGGGTGCGCTATTTTCCTTGTGTGATGCCATTATCGACCGCACGGCTTGATCTCACTAGATCTACAGCAAGGGCGATAAGAGCCAACCAAATCACCACAAACCCAACCCAGCGGGCCGCTGGCATATCTTCATGGCGAATCCAGACTCCGATCGAGAATTGAATTGTCGGAGTTATGTACTGCAATAAACCGATGGTGCTGTAAGGAAGTCGTGTTGTAGAGCCATTGAAGAGCAGTAAAGGAATTGCTGTGACCGCACCAGCGCTGATGAGAAGAATTGTTAATCCAGGACTCTGCCCAAATTGTCCGGTGCCCTGGTTACCTAGGTAAATCAGGTATCCCACGTAAGGAATGAGCGAGATCAAGGTTTCGATTGCCAGCCCATCAAGTGCGCCTAAATCGAGCTTCTTCTTCACCAATCCATAAGTGCCCCACGAAAGCGCAAGTGAGATTGCAACCCAGGGGAGTCTGCCGTAATCAAAGGTAAGAATGGCAACTCCAATAGCGGCTATTGCCACTGCGAGCCATTGCAAAGGTCGCATCTTTTCGCGGAGCAATAAAACTCCAAATGCAATGATGATGAGCGGGTTGATGTAGTAACCAAGGGCAGCCTCAACAACGTGGCCATTATTTGTAGCCCAGATATATGTTAGCCAATTGATTGAAACCAAAATCGTTGTCAGAAATAGGCCAGCCATAATCTTTGGCTTCTTAACAATCGCAATCATCGAGTGCAATTGCTTAGATAGCGCAAGAACAATCAGACAGAAGACAAGGGTCCAAACAGCCCGATGCGAAACAATTTCTAATGGGCTTGCTGGTTGTAGCAGCGGCCAATAGAGAGGGAAGAGTCCCCACAGAACATAGGAGCCGACTCCGAAGAGCAGTCCTAGTGAATGCTCGCTTCGCTTACTCGTCACTTAGCGAAAGTTAACAAATTGAACGGCAAATTCGAATTTGCCATTTTTAATCTGCTCAATAGCTTCTTGTAGATCATCACGACTCTTTGAGGTCACGCGAAGTTCATCCCCTTGGATTTGAGTCTTGATTGATTTTGGGCCTTCATCACGCAAGAACTTAGCAATCTTCTTTGCATTCTCTGTTGAGATTCCCTCTTTAAGAGTTGAAGCAATCTTGTAAATCTTTCCGGAAAGTTGTGGCTCACCTGCATCCAGATGCTTCAGTGATACTCCGCGCTTAATCATCTTATCTTTGACGACATCAAGGGTCGCCTTTGCACGCTCTTCGGTATCTGCCTCGATAGCTAACTTGTCGCCTGAGAGTTCAATCTTCGCGCCAGTGTTCTTAAAGTCAAAGCGAGTATCAATCTCGCGAATAGCCTGGTTAATGGCGTTATCTAGCTCCATACGGTCGATCTTTGAGACTACGTCAAAACTGCTATCAGCCATCTCTTTAGGCCCTCCTGTGGTTAACTCCGGTGATTTTCAAAGTTCAAGCGCCTAAGGTATCGTTTGCCGCTCGCACTACCAAAGCGCCGCAACACTTGTACGACCCTGGCGGGTTGCCCGAGCGGCCAATGGGAGGGGACTGTAAATCCCCCGGCTCTGCCTTCGAAGGTTCAAATCCTTCACCCGCCACCAAACAGTTGAATTAAGTCAGGCGTATTAATCCGGCTCACAAGGTGGCATTTGTGATGTTTATACTCATTCTGTGAAAAGCCTTAACGTGCATTCTCGTGCCCGAATTGCAATAACGACATCTTTTGTGATTAACGGAGCTACAGTCGGTGCATTCTACGCACGTATTCCAGATTTTAAATTGAAACTTGGGGTATCAAACAGCGCACTAGGTTTTGCGCTGTTATGCATAGCCCTAGGAGTGCTCATAGGGCTTGGATTTTCAGGCCGACAATCTGCAAAGAGTGGAAGTGCAGTTGTGGCTTACAGGGCTACGTACGCCTTGGGTATATCGCTATTGGTAGTAGGTCCCGTCTTTAACTTTCAAGTTCTATGTGCCAGCTTTATCGTTTTTGGGATTTGCCTTTCAACACAAGATGTTGCGATGAATGCTCATGCTATTGTTTTAGAGCAGGAAGCTAAAAAACGCTATATGAGCAACTTTCATGCGATGTTTTCTGTGGGCACTTTGTCTGGTGGCGTCATTGGTGGAATTTTAGCTCAGCATAACGTAACAATAATGCAGCAATGCCTCCTTTTCGCTGTTCTAATTTGGTTTGCAAATTTTGCGGTTCGAAAGATGTTCTTATCGCCAGAATTAGATAAGCACGTGGTTGAAGAAAAGAGAAAGCTTCAAAAACCAAAGATATTCTTAGTCATTGGACTTTTGGGCGCCTGCGCAGCGGTCGGGGAAGGAGCCGCAGGTGATTGGGGAGCAGTTCTTGCTCGAGATACATTTAATGCCACACCATTTATTTCTACGCTTCCATATATTTGCTTCTCTGCAGCAATGGTAATTGGACGTTTATTTGGAGATCATCTTGCAAACAAGTTTGGCCCCCTCAGGTTGATAGTTGGTGGCGGCATCATTGCCGGTATTGGACTCAGCAGCGGACTAATTGTTGGAGGGATGCCCGGGGTAATTTTTGCTTGGTTTGTCACCGGAATTGGACTGTCCACCGTTATTCCAATGATGTTCTCGCAGGCTGGGGAAATTGCTAAAAATAGATTTAAGGGGCAGTTTGCAGCCTCTGAAGGTGTGGCTATGGTCTCGGGAATCGCTTACTTCGGATTCCTGGTCGGACCCCCATCCTTGGGGTTTTTGGGGGATGCGATCGGCATACGATGGGCGCTTATGGTCCCTGCGGTGCTTGCCATGGTCATGGCTCTGGGATCAAGGCGGGTCCTAGGAGCCAAGTAGTCAAGCAAGAATTTGGACCAACTCTTACCCAGGTAAGCGCATTTAAGCCTTGCACCAGGGCTATAACGGTTTGATAACAATCGCAATCCACTCTTCCCAGGACCCAACTAGGTGTGGTTTATTTAGCGCAGTTAATTTTTGTATCGATACAAAAAATGGGGGGGGTAACGGGCCGATGGGCAATTCAATCACCCTTCAAGACATAGCTGAAAATGCCGGGGTCTCAAAGTCCACCGTATCCTTTGTAATGCAAGGCAGTCCATTAGTTGCAGAAGCCACTCGAAAAAAAGTGCAAGAGTCTGCTCAAAAACTTGGTTATGTTTACAACCGCGCTGCGGCGAGTCTCCGCAGCAGACAGACCGGAAATCTTGGATTTATTGTTAGTAGCGTAAGCAACCCATTCTTTGCTGAGTTAACAGATGGGGTTGAACAATTTCTCGGTACAGAGGCAAAGTCAGTTTTTGTCGGTCAGCATTCTGAGAACTTAGTTTCACAAGAGCGACTAATTAATTCCATGCTTGAGTCAAGAGTAGACGGATTGATTATTGTGCCAGCTTACGGGACTACAGCTAAGGAAATCTCTCGAATCCTGACTTTAAACATCCCTACGATCATTTTGACCCGCCGAATCATGAATACAAAACTTCATTATATTGGCTCTGATACTTCAGGCGGTGCGCATAAAGCTGTTCTGCATCTTCTTGAACATAAGCGAAAGAATGTATTTCTTATTGGTGGACGAGTAGGAAGTCCAGCGCACGAAGAACGCGTCATTGGATTGACTAAGGCAATGAAAGAAACTGAAATTTCTGGAGCAAAATTTCAGGTAATCGGAGGCTCTGCAACCCGTCAAGCAGGATTTGATGCCGCTAAAGAACTTATTTCCAAGGGCATAAATAATCTGGGGATTCTTGCATATAACGACATTGTAGCCTCAGGAATTTTGGCAGCTTTTCGAGAAAGTAAGTACAAAGTCGGACGAGATCTATCAGTGATCGGAATCGATGATATTGAATCTTCGAGATTTGAATCACCTGCACTAACAACCATTCAAGTTAACGTGTCTGAGCTTGGACGCGTAGCTGCTGAATCATTACTGAAGTTGGTAGGTGGGGAATCAAAAATTAAGAAAGAAGTTTACTTGAAAAATAAACTCATCATCCGTGAAAGCTGTGGATGCACTCCTAGGAAGAAGGTTGCATAATGAAGTGGTCACTTATCGGCGCCAGTGATATCGCGGCAACACGTCTAATCCCTGCTATGCGCGAATTAGGGCATGAGGTTTACGGTGTTATGAGTTCTAGCGCAGAACGTGCGCAGAGCTATGCCGCCGAAAACAAAATTTCCAACTTCACGACGGATCTGAATGAAGCAGTGAACTGGCCTGTAGATGCAGTTTATGTAAGTACAACAAATGAGCTTCACGCAGAGCAAGCAATTGCTGCAGCCCGCGCAAAAAAGCACGTTTTGTGTGAGAAACCCCTTGCAATGGATATTTCAACTGCAATTAAAATGGTTGATGCTGCGGCGGAATGTGGTGTGGTTTTTGCGACGAACCATCACTTACGTTGTTCTGGCACGCATCGCAAGATTCGAGACATCATCGCTGCAGGAAAAATTGGAACCGTCTTTTCGGCTCGGATCAATCATGCTGTATCACTTCCAGAACGTCTCCGCGGGTGGCGTTTAGATTCTGCTGCAAAAGGCGCGGGTGTAGTTTTTGACATTGTTGTTCATGATGTTGACACCATCCGTGCCGCACTTGGGGCTGAAGTATCTGAAGCGACGGCTCTAGTTTCTACCCAGTCTCTTGGTCAAAACGGCATTGAGGATACTTCAATGTGCATTTTCCGAATGAGCAATGGTGTGTTGGTATCGACACACGAATCTTTTGTCGTCCCTTATGGAGTCACTTCATTTGAAATTAATGGAAGTGCTGGAAGTATCATCGCTACCGGGGTAATGGGGCAAGACCCTGTAGGAGAACTCCGGCTCCGGACTGCGTCTGGAGATGAAATCATCGAGCCTGATGATCGCGAGAATCTCTATATCTACTCATTGCGTAAGTTTGAAGCTGCAGCTAGTGGCAAAGGTTCACCAGCTGCGAATGGCAGAGATGGGATTGCCTCTCTTGCTGGCGCGGTGGCAGTGCTTGAATCTGTTAAGCAGGGGAAAACAATCAACGTTGAAGCATTAATCGATGGTGCTAAACAATGACCAAATCTGTGACATCAAGAGCAGGACTAAAGGTCCCAGTTTTGAGCGGAGAATCTGCGGCAAAACTTGTTGAGGATGGAGCAATCGTTACTATCTCCTCCTCATCCGCTCTCGGTTGCCCTGACTTTGTACTTAAAGCAATTGGAGAGAGATTCGATAAGGAATCTTCTCCAAAAAATATTACGGCTATAAGTCCAATTGCCGCGGGTGATATGTACGGGGTTAAGGGAATCGACCATATTTCCAAGAAAGGTCTACTTTCCAAAATTATTGCCGGGTCTTACCCAAGCGGTCCTTCTTCCTTTGACCCCCCTCTCATCCGTCAGATGATTGCCAATGAAGAGATAGATGCGTATAACCTTCCAAGTGGTGTGATTTTCCAAATGCACCGAGCAGGAGCCTCTAGACAGCCGGGCGTTTTTAGCAAAGTTGGAATGGATACATTTATTGATCCTCGAATTTCTGGCGGAGCTCTCAACAAAAAGACACCCAAAGATTTTGTAAAGGTTGAAGAATTTGAAGGCGAAGAATGGTTGTTTTATCCAGGATTGACACCCGATGTTGCAATTATTCGCGCCACTACCGCGGATGAACACGGCAATCTCACCTATGAGCACGAAGCATCCCCCCTAGGAGCGCTCGATCAAGCTTATGCAGTTCATAATCATGGCGGAATCGTCATTGCGCAGGTGAAGCGAGTCGTAGCAGCAGGAGCTTTGGATCCAAAACATGTACGTGTCCCAGGAATTCTAATTGATGCAATAGTTGTTGACCCAGAACAGATGCAAACAACAATGACAAAGTACGAACCTTCACTATCTGGTGAAAAGTACGAAGGTGACGGCGATGAAGTAGCACTTGAGTATTCGCTCGAAACAATAATTGCGCGCAGGGCAGCTCAAGAGCTCGAGCAAGGATGGATCGTAAATCTTGGTTTTGGAATATCTGCTGTGGTTCCCCGTGTTTTAAGCGAGAAATCGAATCAACTAGATGTCACTTGGGTAATTGAGCAAGGCGCTGTTGGCGGAACTCCGGTAACTGGATTTGCGTTTGGATGTTCACACAATCCCGATGCGCTCATGCAGAGCAGTGATCAATTCACCCTGTTGCAAGGCGGGGGGTTCAATGCAGCGATGCTTAGCTTCCTTGAGGTTGATGTTGATGGAAATGTAAACGTTTCTGATCTACCTGGACGCACTCACGTAACAGCAGGCGTTGGTGGGTTTGCAGATATCACTTCAAGCGCGCCGTTTATTATTTTTAGTGGCTATTTCACTGCGGGGAAAAAGGAAATAGAGATATCAAATAGCGGCCTCAAGATAAAGAGTGATGGCTCGATTGCAAAGTTCGTTCCAAAAGTTTCTCAAATCACCTTTAGTGGTCAGCGAGCGCTCAAGAATGGGCAAAAGGTTTACTACATAACAGAACGATGCGTTATTGAACTTCGAAAAGAAGGCCTAACTGTTATCGAGATTGCACCGGGAGTAGACCTGCAGAAAGATATCCTCGATAAATCGGAAATTTCTCTCATTGTCGCTCAAGATCTAAAGACGACTGACTCATCTGTATTTGAGAATCCCGAGGTTTTGGTATGAGTTCTCAAGTAATTCTGACTATCTCTGAAAACATTGCAACTATTACTCTGAATCGTCCAGAGAAGCGAAATAGCATCACTCCTGAAATGATGGTAGAGCTGGATTTTATCTGTTCAACGCTTGAAACAAATAGTGATATTCGATTTGTAGTCGTAACTGGAGCGGGAGAAAAGGCATTTAGCACGGGAGCGGATCTAAAGAGTTTCGCTTCACATGATCGCGACTCTGCACGTAAAAACTGGATTCCTTCGGGTCACCGCATCTACAGACGTCTTGCACAACTGCCGCAGATCACAATCGCTCTTATAAATGGAGATGCACTTGGTGGCGGACTTGAGCTCGTACTTGCTTGCGATCTCAAGATAGCTGTGGATACTGCTCGCATTGGCTTACCGGAAGTTGGAATTGGAACGCTTCCAGGGTGGGGTGGTACGGGTCGACTTGTTGATGCAATCGGTGTCTCTCGAACCAAGTATCTTGTCCTAAGCGGCCAAATAATCGAAGCTGAGATTGCTCACAAATGGGGACTGCTGCATCAAATTTGCTCAGCGGCAGATCTAGATAGCGGATTAAGCACACTTCTTTCTCAACTTGGGAAGGTTGCTCCAGTAGCGCAACAAATTGGCAAGCAGTTGATGTCAGCTTTTGAGAGCAAAACTAATGCAGAAGTCCTCGAGGCCATCGGGGGAGCACTAACAGTTACTACAGAAGATCTAGCTGAAGGAATTAAGTCTTTCAGTGAAAAACGTCCACCGAAATTCCAGGGAAAGTGAACCAATGACCACAGAAATTAAGCAAATTGACTTCAAGATGACAATAGATGGAAAGTCAGTTGAGGCAGCATCTGGTAAACGTTTTGAGCGCATGAGCCCAGGACATGATGTAGTCGTTGGAACGTATCCAAATGGCGAAGTTAGTGACGTTGATCTTGCAATTTCGTCAGCCCGTAAAGCTTTTGATAAAGGATCCTGGCCACGAACAAGTGGCGCTATCCGTGCACGTGCACTACGTAAGGTCGCAGAGTTCATCGAACGCGACCTCGAGATTTTATCCCGCATTGAGGCCCTCGAGAGTGGCAAGCCAATTTCTCAGGCTCGTGGCGAGGTCGCTGCAACAGCAGAGATTTGGTACTACGCGGCAACGCTTGCGCAGCATTCTTATGGAGATTCACATAATGCGCTGGGTGAGGATTACCTTGGACTGATTCTTCGTGAACCAATTGGTGTAGTCGGAATCATTACGCCTTGGAACTTCCCACTCCTCATTGTTAGTCAAAAACTTCCATTCGCATTAGCGGTTGGTTGCACTGCAGTCGTGAAACCAAGTCAATTAACCCCAGGGACAACTTTGATGTTGGGGCAGTACTGCAAAGATGCTGGAATTCCGGATGGTGTTGTAAACATTGTGTCTGGAAAAGGTTCCGTGGGAGCACGTATTGCCGAGCATAAAGATGTGGATATGGTCACTTTTACCGGCTCAACCGAAGTTGGTAAGAAGGTAATGGCCGCCGCCGCCGGAACTTTGAAGAAGGTTGGGCTTGAACTCGGTGGTAAGAACCCACAAATCATCATGGCAGACGCAGATCTCGAGACTGCAGCAGATGCTGTTGTCTTCGGCGTTTACTTCAACCAGGGGGAGTGTTGCAACTCTGGAAGCCGAATCCTTGTTCAGAAGTCAATTGTGGATAAGTTCATGGCTATTGTTGTTGAAAAGGCAAAGAGAGTCAGCGTGGGAGATCCATTAGATGACAACGTCCTTGTCGGCGCAATAGCTAGCAATGAACAGCTTGAAACGATTCAGAACTATATAACTGAAGGTAAGTCTTCGGGCGCAAACCTAATTCTTGGTGGCAATTTGATTAAGAGCGAAAAGGGTCGCTACTTGGAGCCAACAATTTTTACAAAAGTTACTCCAGATATGACTATTGCTAAAGAGGAAATTTTTGGACCAGTTCTTTCAGTCCTAGAATTTGATGATGTCGAGGATGCAATTGAGATTGCAAACTCAACTGTCTACGGACTTTCTTCTGGAATTTGGACAAAAGACATTGATAATGCTGTCAGGTTTGCTAAAGGCGTCCGTGCCGGGACAGTATGGGTAAATTGTTGGATGGATGGATTCCCAGAAATGAGTTTTGGTGGATTTGGAGAAAGTGGCATCGGACGTGAACTTGGACGTCATGCTGTTGAAGAGTTCACAGAACTCAAAACCATCGCTATTCATACCGGTCAAAGAAAAGCGTGGCTCGCATGAGTTCGCTAAAAAACGGTTTGGAAATACCGGAATCAACCGTTGCACTAGCCAAGCAAGCGTTAGGTGTTGTCGATCAAAAGGTTCGCAATTTGATTACAAACCATCCCGATTACTTTCCTTTGTATACAGAGAATGGCAAGTGGAAACATGGCAAAGAGTCTTGGACTAATTGGTGTGAAGGATTCCTTGGTGGGCAGATGTGGATCTTGGCTGACCACTTGGATAAGGGATATTGGCGTCAACAAGCTGAGCACTACTCCACACTTCTAAAGGGACGTGAATTGGACCGAGAGGTACATGACCTCGGTTTCACATTTTGGCCAACGTGGAAGAAGTGGTACAAAGAAACGGGTGATAAGGCGCTCAATGATGTTGTTGTTACCGCGGGAAAGACAATGTCATTACGATTTAATAACAAATCTGGATTTTTGCGCTCTTTCTTGGCCGAAGACAGTACCTTTATCGACATCATGATGAACGTAGGAATTATTTTTTATGCAGCGGAAGAACTTGGGGATAAAAAAATCCGTGAGATCGTCGATACGCACTGCCTGCAAACTCGAAGATATCTAGTCCGAGGTGATGGCAGCACATCACATGAGGGAATTTTTGATTTAGAGACCGGAGTTTTCCTCCGACAAACCACTCAACAAGGTTGGCGCGATGACTCATCTTGGGCTCGTGGACAAGCATGGGCTCTCTACGGTTTTGGAACTTGTTATGCATTTACAAATGACGAGCGCTACCTAGAAGCCGCTGTCGCAACAGCAGACTTTTTTGTCGATCGCACAGGCGACCGAACAATTCCACCAAATGACTGGGAAGAACCGAACCCAGCAATGGCTGTGGAGTCCTCAGCAGGAGCTATTGCTGCAAGTGGACTTCTACAACTTAGCCAGTTAGTTGATGACTCAGCTAAGGCTAAGAAATATGCAGACTTCGCACTTCGATCCATTGAGGCTATGTGCTCACCAGAGTACCTAGCAATCAACGAACCGGAGTGGGAAGGCGTACTAAAGCACGGCAGTTATCACGAGCAGAAAAAGCTTGGGGTAGATGAGTCTGTGATGTGGGGCGAGTACTTCTTCACCGAAGCCTTAGACAAGGTGCTCGGTGGAGAAATGGTCGCAACAAATCGCTGATTGCAAAAAAAAGAAAGTAAAAAACCTAATCTTCAACCCGAAGATTCGGTCGAAAAGAGGGAGATCGTATGTTCAAAGCAAAAACTAAGGTTAGCGTTGCAGCTTTCACAGCTGTAGCACTAGCTTTTGCAGTCGGAACTGCTCCAGCAAACGCTGCTGCAACCGGTGAAATTGAAGTATTCTCATGGTGGACTTCAGGTTCTGAAGACGCTGCATTGCAGGCAATTATTTCCGCTGCAAAGGCTGCTAACCCAGATCTAAAAATCACCAACGCAGCTGTAGCTGGTGGCGCTGGAACTAACGCTAAGCAGGTTCTTGCAACACGTCTAGCTGGTGGCGATGCGCCAGAAATTTGGCAGACACACCCAGGTGGAGAGCTACAGAATTACGTCGAACAAGACGTTCTTACTGATATGACATCTGTCTATAAGTCAGAAGGTTGGAATAAGGTTGTTCCTAAGGAACTTGTTGCAAGCATGACTTTCAACAACAAGACTTATTCAGTTCTTACTGGCGTTCACCGCGCAAACACAATGTGGATCAGCTCAGCTGCACAGAAGAAGGCTGGCGTTTCACTAAGTGGATCACTTAAGTGGTCAACATTTAAGGCAGCTGCCCTCAAGATGAAGGCAAAGGGAATCGACCCTATCTGTCTTGGAGATAAGGACATTTGGACAGCTGCACAGCTTCTAGAAGCACTTATCGTTGCTGAAGAAGGCGCTGCAGGATGGACTGCACTCCTTGATGGCTCAAAGAAATGGTCAAGTGCTGGCGTAAAGCGAGCAGTTGCAAACTTCAACGAAGCTATGACATGGACTAACGCAGATCACAAGGCACTTGACTGGACTGGCGCTGTTGCTGCTCTAGCAAAGGGAACTTGTGGCGTTAACGTCATGGGTGACTGGGCTTACGGCGAACTTCTCGTAAAGCAGAAGAAGATCGACGGCAAGGACTTCACATACGCAACATTCGGTGATGCAAACACATTCGTAACTGTTGGTGACTCATTCGTTATCGGAAAGACAGCGAAGAACCAAGCAGGCGGAGTTGCATTCGCAAAGGCAATCATGGATCCAAAGGTCCAGCTCGCATTCAACAAGCTAAAGGGTTCTGCACCAGTTCGTTCTGATGTAAGCACCAAGACACTTGGCAAGTACCAGCAAGGTGCTGCAAAGGTTCTAGCTAACGGAAAGCGCGTTCCATCTCTTGTACACGGCCAGGCAAATGTTGCTGCAGCTGTTGGACAGGCTTATGCAGATTCAGTAACACTGCTACAAGCTAACAAGAACGTTTCACAGTTCACAAAGGCAATGGATGCAGCAATCGCTGCAAACTAAGTAATAAATGTAGGTGGAAATGGGACTAAAAATCCCATTTCCACCTACATCACTACTCACTACAGCAAAAAAAGGAGACATTGATGAGCCAGGTAAGGGAAAAGTCATACCCACCGGTGAAGCGCAAAAAGCGTGGCGGTGATCTAAAAGCTGCCTTACTCCTGCTCCCATCTTTCTTAATCGTTTCTGTATTCGTGTATGTATTTATTACGTACACAATCGGTGTATCACTAGCGGAAAATTGGATGCCAGCAAAACCAAGTATGGCTCAGGGCGAAGACCCATTTGCAACTTATAAAAACCTTTTTCAGAATCCCAGATTCCAGTCTGATCTCCGAAATAGCTTTATTTTCACACTCTTATTCCTCCTTTTAACAGTTATCGCGGGATTTTTTATTGCACTCGCGGTTCACAATATGGGACGGACAAAAGGATTTTTTCGTGGAGTATTTCTGCTTCCTTATGCTCTTTCATTCATTGTCACTGGTGTTGTCTGGCGATGGCTTTTCAACCCTGACTCAGGTGTCAATCTATTTCTCAAGTATTCAGGTGTTACAAGCGCCTACAAATCAATCACGGGCGAAGAACTTCGCCCTGAGTGGTTAACTTCAGCTACAACTGTTGGGGACGTTAGTGCATTGCTCGAAAAAATTATCCCTGGAGGCCAATATATCCAGGTTGAAATGGGGATTCCCCTCGCACTAATTCCAGTAGTGATTGCAACTGCCTGGCAGCTCTTAGGTTTTGCAATGGCCATGTTCTTGGCGGGATTGGTATCAATTCCAGAAGAACTCCGCGAAGCTTCAATGATGGATGGAGCGACAGGTTCTCGTTACTATCGTTCGATTGCAGTGCCTATGTTGGCTCCTATTGCAATAACCACTTTGGTTATTCTGACTCACGTAGCCTTGAAAATTTTCGATTTAATTTACGCTATGTCTGGTAGTGGAGTCGGATTTGCTACAGATATGCCTGGAATCTTTGTTTATGAATCAATGTACAAAGCCTTGAAGTACAACACTGGTGCGGCAGCCTCAATTGTCATGCTGATAATTGTTTGCATAGTTGTTGTGCCTTACTTAATCCACTCAAATAGAGAGACTAAGGGGCAATAATGACCATCAAAGTTAAGGAAGCGACAAATATGAAAGCGCACAAGAGTGCACATGCGCGTCATGGCAAGAAATCTAGGCGAATTCAATTCATCATTCTTTGTGTGCTGGTGCCATTTTTCGTAATGCCTTTTTATGTGATGATCATGGCTGCACTCAAGACTCCGCAATATGCAGATGTAACCACAATGTGGCTCCCGCCTTCTCCGTTCTCATTAGATGGGCTGCAAGAAGCATGGGGCAAGCTATCACCAAATCTGATGAACAGCTTCACGATGGTAATTCCAGCTGTGGTTATCTCTAGTGCCATAGGGTCCTTCAACGGGTATCTTCTTTCAAAATTTACCTTCCGATTTAGTAGCGTCATGTTCACGATGATGTTGGTTGGAATGTTTATTCCATACCAGTCAGTACTAATTCCGTTAGTTAAATTTCTTCAATTGGTAAACCTTTATGGAACTACACCTGGTCTGATTCTGGTCCATGTCGTCTATGGAATCCCAATTACAACTCTTATTTTCCGAAACTTTTATGTCAGCATTCCGAAAGAAATAGTGGAAGCAGCGGCAATAGATGGAGCAGGAATTCTGAGAACTTTCTTTTCCGTAATTGTGCCAGTTTCAATTCCCGGCTTTGTCGTTGCGGGAATCTTCCAATTCACAAATATTTGGAATGATTTTCTCTTTGGTGTTATTACAATTTCAGATCCAAATAAACAGCCAGTAACGGTGGCCCTCAATAACCTTTCGGGAACTCAAACTGTTAACTGGAACGTTTTGATGGCTGGTGCCCTCATTGCGGCGATTCCAACAGCGGTCGCATACTTGACTCTGGGACGATTCTTCATTCAAGGATTAACTGCTGGATCGGTAAAGTAACTGTGGTTATCCAGTTGAAGACCGAGATAGCCATTATTGGCTCTGGCATGGGAGGAGGGATGTCAGCTCGAGCTTTAGCGCAAAAAGGAAAGCAAATTCTTGTCCTTGAACGGGGATACAGGCTGCCACGTGAAAAACAGAATTGGGAGCCGAAAGAAGTTTTTCTGAACTCGCGATATAAGAATGCTGGCAAGTGGCGAGATTCTGAAGGTAGAACATTTGCGCCAGGTGTGCACTATTACGTTGGTGGAAACACCAAAGTATATGGTGCGAGCCTCCTTCGTTTTCGTGAAAAAGATTTTCAGGAGTATCAAGCTGCAGAAGGAGTTTCACCAGCTTGGCCTTTCTCATATTCTGATTTAGAGAAGTATTATTTAGAAGCAGAGATAGCATTAAAAGTTCATGGAAATTTGGGTGAAGATCCAACTGAACCATGGCGCTCTGGAGATTACATGTACCCAGCATTGCCTCATGAAGAATATGTTGGACGAATTGCCGAAAAGATGAAAAAAATAGGGCTCCATCCGTCTCATATGGCGATGGGTGTTGATATTCGTGATGGTGGATTGTGCATTCGCTGCAAGACTTGCGACGGATTCCCATGCAAAATGGGTGCGAAGAGCGATGCGGAAACGTGTGGGATTGATTATGCAATATCTACGGGTAATGCAAAATTAATTGAGGGAATTGAAGTTACTCGATTAAATCACGATGAAGCGGGAAAAAGAATCACCTCGATTTCCGCAGTAAAAGACGGTGAAATCTATGAAATTACTGCCAACAATTTTATTTTGTCCGCTGGCGCGGCAAATTCAGCTGCTCTACTTTTAAAATCAAAATCAGAAAAATATCCGAATGGACTCGCAAACTCTAGTGGTCTTGTCGGTAAGAACTGGATGGTTCATAATGCAACATTTATGGTTGGATTTAATCCGTTCCGCCGCAACAAGACTAATTTTCAAAAAACATTGATGCTCAATGATTGGTATTGGAATAGTTCAAAGGGTATTCCTCTAGGAAATGTCCAAATGCTTGGAAAACTTCAGGCGGCAATGTTCAAAGGTGCGCGCCCTTGGGTGCCAACCTGGGTTTTAAAGTTTCTGGCAGACCGCTCATTTGATATTTACCTCGAGTCAGAAGATCTTCCAAGCCAGAAAAATATGGTTACGGTTGATGAAGATGGAGTTATTCGAATTCATTGGAAAGCCAATAATATGAAGTCGCATAATGAACTTGTAAAAAGTGCAAGAAGAATGCTTCATAGAGTCGGATTTCCTATCGTTTTAAAGGAGACCATGGGAATTGAGACGAATTCCCACATGTGCGGGACATTGGTTGCGGGAAATGATCCGAAGAAATCAGTCCTCAATTCTTACTGCAAAGCACATGATTTGGAAAATTTATATGTTATCGATGCTTCATTCTTTCCTTCATCTGCAGCCGCAAATCCAGCTCTTACAATTGCAGCGCAAGCTTTTCGTGTTGTTTCCGAAGTTGAGTTATGACAATGACTATTAAACGGCAGAGCGCTTTGGATCACGAGGATGATCTTTGTGAGGCACCTTGGAGCCATAAAGATATCCTTGAGCTCGGGAATGCAATCGTTGCTGATTCACAAAACAAGAATCTGACTGTAGCAGTTGCTATGTTTTTTCGAGGGCAACGCATATTCCAAGTTGGTCTAGAAGGAACAACTGCAGATAACGATTCTTGGATAATGCGAAAAGTCAACACAGTTGAGTTTACTGGTCACAGCTCACTTGCATTGCGAGAAAAAGTTGAAGCGCTCAATATACAAGAACAGGATCTTGGTTTCCGAACATCAGATTTAGCCATATGTGGCGGAGGTTTTCCTTTAAAAACAAATGGTGTACTTATAGGAATTGCAGTCGTATCTGGACTTCCTCATCTCGAGGATCACGATTTAATTGTCGAACATTTACGACTACTCAAACAGAAACGAGGATGGTAATTCCCAATGGAAGATAATTTTTGGAATAATCAACCGGTCATACCGGTAGTTGTTATTAATGATGCCAAAAGAGCCGTAGATTTGGCGCACGCTTTGGTCGATTCTGGAACGCGGAAAATTGAGATAACGCTACGTACGCCGGCGGCTCTAGAGGCAATATCTCGAATATCGTCAGAGGTGCCAGATGCCCTTGTTGGAGCCGGAACGGTGGTTGATCTGCAAACTGCAACAAGAGCAGTTGAAGCCGGTGCAAAGTTCCTTGTTTCCCCAGGCTCCACAAAGCTATTGATTAGCGCACTTTCTGGAAGCGGCCTCCCCTTTCTTTCAGGGTGTTCGACTCTTTCGGAAGCTCTTGAGTTGATTGAGCATGGAGTTTCGAATGCAAAATTTTTCCCAGCAGTCGAGTCGGGTGGAGTTGCTTGGCTTAAAGCAGTTTCATCCGTTATCCCACAACTCTTTTTCTGTCCAACAGGTGGAATCGGATTGGCCAACTACAAAGACTTCCTTGCGCTTCCAAATGTGGCATGTGTGGGCGGTTCTTGGATTGCCCCGGCAAAGCTTATTGATGAAGGAAATTGGGAAGAAATTAAAAAGTTAGCAAGCAACGTAAACATGGAAAACAAGTAGACGGGAGTCAGGAAATGAAAGATCACGGCAAATTCTCATACATCGTTGTTGGTGCTGGTGCAGCAGGATGTGTTGTCGCAAATCGTTTGAGCTCGAATCCGGAGAACACAGTCCTACTCCTTGAGGCAGGTGGAAAGGATTGGAATCCACTCATCCATATTCCAATTGGATTCACAAAACTAACAACGCCAGATGTGAACTGGGGATTTAGTACTGTTCCGCAACCGGAGATGAATAATCGCGAGATGTGGTACCCACAAGGCCGCACACTTGGTGGAAGCACGTCAATTAATGCGATGATTTATATTCGCGGGCATCGAAATGATTACGATACATGGGCGCAGCATGGCAACAAGGGTTGGGGATACGAAGACGTACTTCCATATTTTAAGAAGTCAGAAAATAATGAGCGTCTCAATAACAGATGGCACGGCATCGGTGGAGATATGAATGTCACACAACAAACTCAATCTAACCCACTTACTCGGGCCTTCGTTCGCTCTGCGCAAGAAGTTGGAATTCCGTTTAATCAGGATGTGAATGGAGCTGAGCAGGATGGCGTTACTTTCTATGATGTAACTCAACGAAATGTTCGTCGAGAGTCGTCTGCAACAGCATTTCTAAACCCTGCAAAGAAGCGACCAAATCTGACAGTTCTTACCCGATCCCAAGGAAGCAAGATTCTCTTCAAGAACGGTCAGGCAATTGGTCTTGAATTCATACAAAATGGCAAGAAAGCGGTTGCTTACGTTGATAAAGAGGTAATTCTTTCAAGTGGCGCGGTGAACTCACCAAAACTCCTGCTTCTCTCTGGTGTAGGCCCAGCAGATGAGTTACGTGCGGCTGGCATCGAAGTTGTCCATGACCTACCTGGCGTTGGAAAGAATTTCCAAGATCATATGGATGTCTATATCACTGCGGAAACCGCGCCAGTTAGCTACAACATGGAAGATCGCCCAGACCGTGCCATTAGACATGGAATTCAATATCTCCTGTATAGGACTGGACCTGTAACAGCTTGTGTTGCAGAAGCTGGTGCATTCATTCGAAGCAGTGAAAAAGTTGAATCTCCAGATATTCAGATTCACTGTCTGCCTGCATACGTGATTGACCACGGACGTAAGCGCGTCAAGGGCCATGGTGTAACAATCAATACTTGCAACTTACGTCCTAAGAGCATTGGTGAGGTTAAGTTGCGCAATGCTGACCCAACTTCAATTCCACTAATTGATCCTAACTTCTGTGGTGATAAAGATGGTTACGATTGGAAGATTTCAATGGAGGGTTTCAAGTGGGGCCGAAAAATTCTTGCTGCTGAAGCATTCGCTCCATTCATCAAGTCCGAATATATGCCAGGAGTTGATGTTCAAGATGAGAACCAAATTCGTAAGTACATCAAAGAATGGTCTAAAACAGATTATCATCCTGTTGGTTCATGCAAGATGGGAAATGATGAGATGGCCGTTGTCGATACACAGCTTCGTGTTCATGGACTCAAGGGGCTTCGAGTAATAGATGCTTCAATTATGCCAACTCTCATCAGTGGAAACACACAAGCGCCATCCATCATGATTGGTGAAAAAGGCGCAGCAATTGTATTGGCGGGCGAACTTGTCTAATACAGGTACTGCGATGAAAATTCGCAATAAAGAAGAGTGTGAATTTGACGTTGTATCTCTTGGCGAGGTTATGTTGAGGCTTGATCCAAGGGAAGGTCGAGTGCGCACTGCTCGTCACTTTGATGTGTACGAAGGGGGTGGCGAGTACAACGTTGCTCGTGGACTCAGAAAATGCTTTGGACTTCGTGCAGCAATAGTCACCGCACTAGCAGATAATGAGGTAGGTCGACTCGTTGAAGACTTCATGCTCACCGGTGGCTTAGATTTGAGTTACGTAAAATGGGTCAAATACGATGGCATCGGACGTAATGTTCGTAACGGCCTTAACTTCACAGAGCGTGGATTTGGGGTTCGAGGTGCGGTAGGCGTCAGCGATCGTGGCAATACTGCAATTTCACAGATGAAGCCTACCGATATCGATTGGAATGAACTTTTCAGTCGTGGAGTCCGCTGGTTCCATACAGGTGGAATTTTTGCTGCGCTTTCAGACTCAACAGCGGATGTGGCCGAAGCTGCGATGAAGGCTGCGCAATCAAATGGAACAATCGTTTCTTATGATCTCAACTATCGCCCATCTCTTTGGGAATCAATCGGCGGTCAGGGTAAAGCGCAAGAAGTCAACAAGCGCTTAGCTAAATATGTTGATGTAATGATTGGCAATGAAGAGGACTTCACTGCGAGCCTTGGATTTGCAATCGAAGGTGTTGATGAGAATCTCACTGAACTCGAAACATCAAGTTTTAAGGCAATGATTAATCAAGCAGCTCTTGAATACCCGAACTTCCAGGTAATTGCCACAACTCTTCGTGGCGTCAAGAGTGCTTCACAAAATGACTGGGCAGCGATAGCCTGGTCTCGCGAAGAAGGTTTCGCGGAATCAAAGCAGCGAAAAGACTTGGAAATCTTCGATCGAGTTGGGGGAGGAGACTCCTTCGCGTCCGGTCTGGCCTATGGATTAATGGAGATAGGTTCTATCCAAGAAGCAGTTGAGTATGGAGCTGCACATGGGGCCCTTGCAATGAGCACTCCTGGAGATACATCGATGGCTACCCTTGCCGAAGTTAAAAAACTTGTTGGAGGAGGCAGCGCGCGAGTAGCACGTTAACTAGCGAAGTTCTTGGAGCTGCTAAAGCTTTTTAGCAGCTCCAATCAAACTTGCTCCTAACGGCAAAATTGGAAAGATGCACGCACTAAATGCATGATAAACATCAGGCTTTCCCGACCAAGTTTTTGATGTCACCTTTTGTGAAGAATCCAATTCGTGGTGCCATGATCCGAATTGATTATCAATTACATTCGCCTGGATGTAGCTCCACCAGTTGTAATAATCATCCAGGTAATCTTTTTCCCCAGTTACGTCCCATAATGTGAAAGCAGTCATTACGGCTTCACTTGCAACCCAATGCATTCTTGACTTCACGACTGGCTTTTTTTGCCAGTCAATAGTGTAAACAAAACCTGGAGACCCATCGGCTGCCCAGCCAAAATTTCTAGCAATTTCATATAAAGATTTTGCGCTATCGAGTATCCACAAGCAGTCAGTTTCCGTAGCTGACATCACTTTACTAAGTTGTAAAATTAGGCGCGACCATTCAAAAAGATGTCCTATTGTGACACCGTAAGGGCGAAAGGGGTCAGCTTTATTGTCGGAATTAAACTCCTTTCGAACATTCCACTTTGAATCAAAGTGCTCGGGCAACATCCACTGAAAATCTCGAGCAAATTGATTGATAGCTCGCTGAGAGATTTCAAATGCTCGATCTCTGAAAATTGTCTGACTGGTGACATCAAAAGCGGCGAGTAGAGCCTCAACGGCATGCATATTCGCATTTATACCCCTATAGGTATCTTGCTCTGAAAAGTCTTCGCTCCACTCGTTGCTCATCATCTTGAATTCAGGATCCCAAAAATGTTGATTTATTACTGAGTCCACATGGCTAAAAAGTTGATCCGCACCCTTTATTCCTAGATCTACGGCAGTCGATGCGGCCAGAAGTACAAACATGTGGTCGTAAGCATTTTTCCTTTTATTAACTGGGTAGCCTTTAATCTCTGTTGATTTGTAGAACCCACCGTTTTCTTTGTCTAGAAAATATCCGGCTAGCGAATTCAGCCCGTGCTCAAGAAGTTTCTCGGAACTGGCCAGACCCATTTTGTGACCTACGCCAAATACCTGAATCATTCGAGCTTGAACGTAGCACTCCAAGGGCTTAGATAGGTCTACTTTTCCTTCTGAATCAAGGTATCCGAAACCGCCTGTATCAATGGCTGAACCTTGTGCAAAATTTAAGAGTGATTGGGCTTCTCTAAGTAAGAATTCCGTATGCGAGGCTTCTAGTTTGTTCACTAACAAAAATTATCACCTTTCATGGGCATATAACCATCGAAATATAACTATAAATTCTGCTCCATCAGTTTCCTCAGATTCCTGTGAGCCAGGTTCTCTTCGAAATCTGCGATGACTCGAATAATAAAGAGAAAGATAAGTTGGAATATTCCACCGGTATTGCGCGAACCCTTTTCGTATAGTCACAATAATGATGACAGCAAAGCGGATGTTGTAAGTAGCTTGAATTTTTACCAGTGGAATAAATGGATATTTCCCCTTGCTATTCCTAAGGACATAGGCAGGTATGGGATTTAACATGGATTACCCAAATCCTTCGTGCTAAGGTATTTTGTCCTCTTACTCGCTGGCGAAAGGAGATCAAATATGGAGCCTATTAACGAAGAAGAGCTCAAAGCTCGCCTTGATCCGCTCTCGTACTCTGTACTTCGCGAGGGAGCTACAGAGCGCCCATTTACCGGCGAATATAACGATACTGACAAGGTTGGCAGCTACCGTTGCAAGGTCTGTCAGAGCGTTTTGTTTACCTCAGAGACAAAATTCCATTCAGGATGCGGCTGGCCATCTTTCTATGCGCCAACTGCCGATGATGCAGTTACTCTGATTGAAGATCGCTCTTTAGCCCCACGAATTCGCACCGAAGTTCGTTGTGCGAAATGCGATTCACACCTAGGCCACGTCTTTTCAGGCGAAGGCTATGACGTTCCAACAGATGAGCGCTGGTGCATCAACTCTGTTGCGATGTATCTAGAAGAGAAGAAATAGATTGAATAAAAAAACCCCGCATGGAATTAACCATGCGGGGTTTTTTATTGATTTATTAATGCGTCGATTCACCTGCGCGACGACGTCGTACGTTATC
>JACCDT011666883.1_pt1 | contig 25867 bp, 39 predicted proteins | sample 7446291 | NCBI WGS metagenome assembly JACCDT01 (sample SAMN15323446, study PRJNA562643) | freshwater metagenome | isolation source: river surface water | place: USA:Blue River Watershed | collected 2017-08-17 | reverse complement strand
TTTGAGACTTTGTTCTTGAAGTACACCAGTCAGTTCCTTTTCCTAACAAACAACTTGCTTTAGTTGTGTGTGGCATTGTTAAAATCCATCCATCTTTTTCAAAGAATATGTCTAATTCCTTCTCTGATACAGTTTCGCTTTCTTCGTCAAGAGATTCAATATCTGTATTTAGCTCAGATATACTTGAGTATGAGTTAATTGGCTTCAATAAATCTTGATTATTGAAGTGAAACTTAATTAGCGGCAAATAATCATCCTTCACTATACTCTTTGTTAACTGATTCTCATATATTTGTTTTGTTAACCACAATATATGCTTGCTTGATAATCCCAATCTTTTGCACTCAATTACTGTTTCAAGAGCAACAATAAGCAACTCATCTGTGTATTGTGTATGATCCTTAAATGAAATTGAGTCTTTGTGTCGATTAAATTCTCTAATCAATTCAGATGAATGTTTGTAAGATGGATTCTTAACCAGTCTCATTATTACATAATATCATGCTCTGTGTATCTTTACAAGTTATTTTCTTAGCCGCATGTATTGTTTAGAGAATCAATAAATTAGCATCTTCTAATTATGTTTTTATTTTCTGGAAGAAATGTATTTTTTCATTGATTGTTCGCTAACAGGTTTGTTGTTAAACATCAACTCTTGAGTTGAATTGTTTAGAGTGAATTTATTTCTTATATGAGACTGTGTTCCGTATTTGTGAATTACGTCATAATCAAGATAAATTTCAGTTACATCTTTCTTTGGAAGAATAGTGATTACGAAACTTGGTTGATCATTTGTCTGTAGATATAGGGAGCTTTTATTGTTTGTAATTTTTTCTTTCATTGCATTGACTACATCACCAATGATCATTCCTTTGAAAGATTCAACAAGCTCAAGAAAATTGAGAAAAAGTTTAGTTAGAAATGGGTGTATTTCTTCTTCTTTCATTGAAGACAGATCAAAATCATTAGTAATTTGCACCATAAAAAGACCCGGAATTCCATCAACATCAATGGTAGACGATCTTGTTATATTCAAAACTTCTTTAATTTTATCAAACCAAATACCATTATAAAGATCACCTACTCTCGTATCTGTAAGATTATCTACGTCAATTGGATTTTTATCTTTGTATGCAAATGATTTGTATGCTTCAAGTGCAGCATCCCTAAGAGGGTTGACTTCAGTTCTTACTTTTACATTGTATTTGTGAGCACTGATAGAGGTAATAGCATCATGCATATTTCTCAATCCTGAAATAAGTATCATAAGTTCACTATCTGATTTTTCAGAAAGACTCTTCCAATTTAATTTACCCCTTGGTTTATCAAGAAGATGAGACAAGATTAAGATTTGCTCTATTGTTTTTTTGCGATTCATTGATACAGCATAGCACACGTTTTTTTGCAAATTTATTTATGGATTTTCTGCAAAAATGAACAACTGCTTTTAAAGCTTTTTAGGGTGAAACAACATCAGCAAACATTATCACATACTTTACAAATGCAGTCTGTTCTCTTGTCAAAGAAGGCTTCATCTCCACTAATATCTATTATTATATGTTCAGAAAAGAACTTTGTTTCATGTATGGATTTATTGTCATCAAAATCAGCAAAGTTGTGATTGTGGTAGTGTTCGTTTTCTATAAACGCTTGCACAAGTTTCTTAATTATTCCAAGTAGTTTTTCTATTTTTTGTTTTATGTTATTATGACTCTCAATTCCAATCATAAAGAAGCTTTCTTTGCAATCAAAAACCTCTATCAGAATAGCTCTTTTGTTTTTATTTAGTAGTAATGATGGCACTTCCGAAATGGTTACTCTTAATCCACCATTGTAATTATTTGATATTGTTTTATCAAATTCACCCGCTCTAGATTTACACTCTGCAAAACCATTTTCTTCTAAGAAAAGTATTAGCTCCGAATCCATTGGTGGAGATAGCATGTATGTTGTTTAGATATATTTTGCTGCTCTTTTTTGAGTTTAGGCTTACTGAGAAGTTAAGGTTGACGCCAATACTTTTCATTAAGCATTATTTGTAATTGGTCCAATTGCAAAAACAAATATGAAGTGGTAATGAGCAAAATATGCTATCTAAAATGCATAATGCAAAACAGCGAAATCCAAACAAAAAAAAACAGTTTCCCATCAACGCGATACCAAGGCAGCAAATTAAAAATACTTGACTGGTTATGGGATTCTATTTCTAATATTGAATTCAATACAGTTCTAGATTTATTCTCAGGTACGTCTAGCGTTGGTTATTTTTTAAAATGCAAGGGTAAGCAAATAACCTCCAATGACTACATGCTTTTCAACAAAATTATTGCAGATGCTCTTGTTTGCAACTCAGATACAACAATTACTGATTCGGAAATATTATCACTTACTAGTGATATAGACATTGGTACTGATTCTGGGTTTATTGAACGAGAATATGCTGGTAAATTTTACTTAGACAATGAAAATAGATGGCTAGACAATGTAACTAAACGAATACACTTGATGCCTGATGGATATAAGAAATCATTGGCGTTTTTTGCTTTATATCAAGCGTGTATTATTAAGCGCCCTTATGGACTATTTCATCGAGCTAATTTATCTATGCGTACTTCAAACATAAAACGAGGTTTTGGTAATAAAATCACTTGGGACAAGCCATTTTCATATCATTTTGCAAATTTCATAAATAAGGCTAATCGGGCAGTTTTTTCTAATGGAAAAAGCCACAACTCTATTCATGGTGATTTCTTAGATGTTAAAGGTGACTTCGATCTTGTATATATGGACCCTCCTTATATTAATTCTAGTGGTATTGGAGTGGATTATCTTGATTTTTATAGTTTTCTTGAAGGGTTAACAGAATATCCAGTATGGTCAGAAAAAATTGATAACAAGTATAAACATAAGCCATATGTGCGAACAAATAACCCGTGGAATAAAAAAGACAAAATTTTATCGGCATTTGATGCAGCATTAGAGCGATATAAAAAATCAACCATTCTAATTTCTTATAGATGCAATGGCATTCCATCCGTAGAGCAGATAATTAAGCTTCTAAAAAAGCATAATCGAAAAAATATTACAATGCATGAGCGCGTTTATAATTATGCTCTTTCTAAGGAAGCGAGCAAAGAGATGTTATTCATTTCCTATAGTAATCTCTAACAAATCAAGTCAGTTGATATAAATTCATTTGTTTATTTTAGATTAAAACGCGATTTACATTAATATTCGAGAATAAGTTTCAATCAATAATTCTTCTAGCTATAAAACCAAATATGAAGTGGTATAAGAGGTATACTTGGTATACTGTGTCTACCACCTTTAGGATACTTGTAGAGGTCTTCAAGGAACTAATCCTATTGACTTTTGCCTATATTCAGCTATGGTTTTTCTATGGAACAGAAAGTGTTTTTAGATGGGAACGCTGTAATATACAATGGTGATGTAACTTCATTCTTAAGTGAAGAAGAAGATTGTTCTATTGATCTAGCTATTCTTGATCCTCCATATTGGAGAGTTGTAAATGAAAAATGGGATAGGCAATGGAAAACCGAAGAAGATTATGTTTGTTGGGTGAGTCAATGGTCTGCCGAATTGTTTAAGAAAATGAGATATGGTGGAAGTATTTATCTGTTTGGATATTTTAGGACATTATCAAAGCTTATTTCTCCACTGGAATTAATGGGTTATCAATTAAGACAACAAATCATAATAGATAAGGGCTTAAGAGCGATTTCAGGCAGGGCTACAAAGGATTACAAAATTTTTCCAAATGTTACAGAGTCTTGTCTTCTACTGATAAAAGACCCATATCCATACACTAGATCATTATTGCTAGAAGCCAAAAAGAACAGAAGTCTCTCTTCTAGAGAGATAAATGAAAAAATAGGAGTAAAGTCAAACGGTGGCGGGATGTGGAGCATTTACACTGGTGAAAACATATGCAGACAAATTCCAACTAAAGAAATATGGGATAAGTTCAGTGATATTTTTAAGCTAAAAGTTGATTACTGTAAAATCTCACAAACCTTCAATCCAATAAAAGGACTAACCGATGTTTGGACAGACATAAACTTTTATGAAGAAAGTAGAATTCATCCAACTCAAAAACCACTAAAATTAATCAAAAGATTAATTGAGGCAAGTAGTAGTGAAAAAGACTTAATCGTTGATCCATTTCTCGGGTCTTCTTCTTCTGTAATTGCCGCAATTGATACAAATAGACAAATTCACGGATGTGAGAAAAATAAAGAATACTTCGACGACTCGGTTAAAAGAATCGAAAATAGACTAAAAACAAATCATTCATAATGACTATAATTTAATACTCTTAATTAAGGAACTAATAATTGGCTTTGGTATACAGTCTTCAAATTTAGAATAAGTTGATTGTCTTTAGGTTTTTTATGTGTATACTTCTTTTATGCCAAACCGAACATTCCAGCCAAAGATGATAAGCAACAACCCAATCGCTCAAAAAAAAATTGAAGAACTTATGAATATGCCTATGTATAAAGACATCGGTGATTTTTTTGAAGGTGTCTTCGTTAGTTTTGAAGAAGAAAATTTTGATTCGGGAGTTTTATTTGATCAGTGCTATTTCGGTATAGTTGATGGGTATTGCGTTTTCACTTTTATGAAAGAGTATATGAAAGACCCAATGATTCATTTCAAATTCCCCGCTCTTAATAAGCCAACAAAAGAAGGCATTTTATCACAACAAACAGGCAACTATATAGCCGTTAGTAGTATTCTTCAAGGAACTAATCCCGAGCCTTGTATTGAATCTGAGGATTGAGCTTTTTGGGGCTTTTGAACAATGCTCTATTGCTTCTATGTCTTAATGATGTTATTACACAAGAATGAATTTCTCTCTAGACGATTCAATAAAAGCACTCATAGCCAATCACTATGAAGGTAATAGAAAAATAGATTATGAACTTGGTTTGGCTATTCTTAAGGATATCGACAATGAAGACCCTATAGCTAGACACTTTTTTATGGTTCCAGGCCAATACAGGTATACATATAGAATACTTGCCAATGTACCCAAAGAGAACATGTTTCAGATCATAGAGCAAAAACCAAAAGAAAAAGGAAAAATATATCTCAAAAAACTAGACAATACTGTTTCTTCTTGGACAGTTGATAGAGAGTCTTTTCATAGTGGCATGATTGGTATTGATGGAATTGGCAAATACCCAATGGAAGGAAGATATACAATTATGCTGGAAACAAGGGTTGGAAAATCCTTCATCTTCAATCCAAACAAACTGCCAGAAGAAGTTGGAGCATCTTCTTTTGAATACGAATATGAAATAGTAGCAATTGGTAATCTGGAAGACGTTTCTGTTTCATATGTCAAAAACAAAAAGAATGATAGCTATGAATCTATTTTGGAAAAACTTGAAGATATGTAGTCAGTTATTAAAGTAAGTCTTGTGCTATGCCTATCTATGCTGGATCACGAAGATATTCAAAAGCGTCTCACTGATCTTTGTTTCAATGAGCTTTCATACAGTAGCGAATCCCAAATTAACTTTGGTATTAATAAGCTTAGGGGCTCTATTCCATTCTTTACCATCGGTGTAAACAGAAACTCCCTTAATGTATTCATTGAAAACAACTACATCACTCTAGAAAAGTACGTCGAACATAAAATCAAAGGAAATAAGATAATTATGATATGTGTTATCTACAAGAGTGAAGTAATTGAAAACATGGAACCAAATTCAATTGTAGATAAGGCAAGGGAAGGTCATAGATTTATTGAACACTTGCTTGTTTCAGGCAAAAGGATTGATAACTGCAAGCATCAAATTCTAAATTCTATTGAGAACAACGACATTAATCCAATAGAAAAGAATCTTATTGGAATAATTGATGCCATCTGCACTGAGAACAATATCAATGTTTACTATACCTATATTGATGGCAAAAATTACACTAGATTAACTAATTCTCAATAATAAAGTCATCTAAATCAGATTCTAGTTTCAGGTCGTGTGCTATATCTATCTATGTCCAAAATTACAAACGCAGACGATTTTCTCAAGGTTGTTATCGCTGCTTATGGTGACTTTCTTAATACGGAAGAATCACCTCTTGATCCAACAATGTTTATCAAAGATGAAGAAATAATGAAAGAATATAAGAACTCGTTTTCTGTTTCATGCAATAAGAACAATTCTCTAAATAACATGGAAATTACGATGAATAAACCAGCAGTTTTCTTTATCAGAAATCAACAAATTATTGTTGATAACTGCATAGGTGTATTTAAATTTGAAAAGTATTGCAAAAATCGAGATTATGACACGTTTCAAGTGCTAGAAGATATCTCAAATCTGTTTAATGAATTTGTTAAATCAAGAACAGGCAATAATTTCAAAATTATTGAAGCAATGTCAAAAAGAGCAAACAAAATTGCATCTGTTCGCAAAGAAATGAACCTGCCATTCTATAAAATTAAGAATAATTGTGATTTTGCAATCATATTCGCGGACAGGGCAAAAGAATTGCACCTCAATACTAAACCGAATCATTCAAAAATCGAACACATATCAGACGATGTTTCAGTAAAAGAATTGATAGATTATTCAAATCCAACAGTAGAGGAAATAATTAACTTCTTCTAATTATACTAAACAAATAGATGTGACATGATTGATTTTAAATCAATAGAAACGGTGTGCTATGCTGTCTCATGGAAGTAAATCCGAATCACGTTTCCCAAAAATTTCTTCCTATTCGTTTCAATAAGATCAATACTTACAATACTAAGAGGAAGACTTATGTTGTAATCAGGGTTGATGAGCTTCAGGGAGATTGGATTCTGTATTTTGGTATAAATATATTTGGATACGGATTTATATCTGAATTTGATCTTGATAATGAGAGACTCAATTGGAAAATCTTTCAGAGGAAGTTGTTTCTTTTCCCATTCAAATATGACAAAACTTTTACTTAGTGATTCAAGATTGTTTTTTAATCAAATTCCAATGTATTATTGGATAATGTCACAGAAACTATACGGCCCATTCTTTCATGGTGGAACTTGGGATGGAGCAAAACCAATAAAAATAGATAGAGGCGGTCTTGGAACAGGTGCCTACTTCACACCAGATATAGAAAGAGCTAAAGAATATGCAAAGTATAAGAATGGGCTACTAATACAAGCATATCTAGAGCTAAACAACCCACTGCTTATTGAAATGAAATCAAATGAAAGAGGATGGCTCGAAGGGCATCCATGCATTTTAGCCTTAGTTCAGCTAGGCATGAAATATGATAAAGCCACTAAAAAAGTAGAAAAAACAGAAGAGGAAAAAGGTTATATGGGCAAAGAAATAAGCACTCTTGCTATGAAACAAGGTTATGATTCACTAATGATTGCAAGAGATGGAACATTAAGTGAAGTAGTTATCTGGAACAGCAATAAGGTATTTCAGACACAGATAATATCTTAATTATCTACTGGCATCAGAAACAACACCAGCATCAGAACCAGCTTTAACCTCAATACAACCATTTGAATACTCCGCATATGCGTTATCACAACAATAATATGCATTAGATACAGTATTCGAGTTGTTCGATCTATATGAAATCTGACAGAATCTATAATTATTTGAACAGTTTGGATTAAGTTCATTTGTTGAGCTAACCCTACAAGACAAAGCTGAAATTGTATTATTCATACCTCTCATATGTTTCCTTAAAGAAGTCTCTGCGTTTATAATCGCAGCTTCACCACTTGGATCGTTTCGATTACAAGCTTTACAGCCCTTGAATACAACAAAACATAAAGCCCCAAAAGTAAGAATTGTCCAAGCTAGATTTTTTACAATATCAACCTTATCTTCTTTTTTGTATTCACGAAATTCTTCTGCTTTCTCGCTATATGCCTTTTTCCACTCTTCAAGTTCTTTTGTTTTATTTTCTAACTTGGTTTTTAGATCATTTTCCATTTCAACATATTTAGACATTGGAACACTTGCTTCACGAAATGGCGTTTCTGACATGAAAAACTTATAGCACAGTTGCTTTAAAATCTATAACAACCGTCATTAAACTGTTCACTGCTTGTATCGCAACAAAAGGTACTATTTCTTACTGTATTGCTGGAATCTGTATAATTAACTTCACAGTATCTATGATGTAGAGAATTACATAATTCATGTCCTGCGTCATTGAACTTAACAATGCGACAAGACAAACTATTTACATTGAATCTCATGTCTCTCATGTATTTCCTCAAAGAATTTTCTGAGTTTGTTATAGCTTTTTCTCCAGACCTTGAATCACAAGAAGCAAGAAACAGAAACAATATAACACTTTTGCTTTTCATGCTCATGAATAGCAGAGTGTCTTGTAAGTTATCATTTGCATGATATATACTGAAACAGTGAATAATGCTGTTTTCTACTTTCAGCTTCTACTTTTAATTGCAGTAGTCATACTTCTTAATTTACTTCTCAGTTAGTGCTATACATATACATGGAAGATCAAAATAAACCATATCGTAGTATATACGATATTCTAAGTGATTTTGAGCTTAAATACTGGAGTATCAAATCACTTGAATTTGAAACTCTTGAAATTGGTGCTGATCCAAAGATGGATATGAAATTTATTCAGCATCTTATTACATTCACAGACCCGGTAATTGTAAACGCTTCGCTTCTTGGTAAAGATATGATAGATGAGTTTAATATACTTAAATCATTGACCATAACAATCAAAAACAATTCAACAACATCTATGTTTATGGTATTTCTTAGTGAAGACAGAAGAAAGGTAGTGGTAAAGAAAGTAAAGCAAGATAAAGTTGATATTTACTTTGAGTGGAAGAAGTGGATAAGTGGAGAGAAAACAAACATTACGAATTTCAGTAAGGTTGCAAGTATAGTTAGCTATAAAGTAGAAATAACTGAAAAAGAGTTTGATTCGCTTACAAAGATTTATGAAGAACTAAGGAAGGAGATTAGATCAATAATGTCAGAAAAAAGTTGGATATGGAAATATGCGCCATTTTACTTTATTAAGAAAAAGCTCAAACCCAAGAATAAAGAAGAAGAATTCAAAATGAAGTTGATTGACTCTATTGAGGGACAGATGAGTCATCATTATCATCTCGCTTATGCAGGCGATCTACTTATCGCATCTAAAGCTAATCCATACAGAGCAATCTGTACAATAGAAGATTCAATCCTGAGTAGTTATGAGGAATTTAAGAAGCTTAACAGCGTTTAATCCTTCAATTCGACAAGCTCAATATTCACACTCTCAAGATGCTCAAAATATCCAATCCATTCTCTATAAACCTTAACTTTTTTGCCATCTTTATACTCTTCATATTCTTTTTCTATTTCGTTCTTCTCCTTTATAGCCTCTTCTTTTGTCTTCTTAATTGCAGCAACACAACTCTTCCCATAAGTTGTTACAAAACTATCTCCTGTTCTATATTGAACCCTAACTACAAAAAGATGACTTTCATCTAAATATGACTTGTCTACCTCAATTGAGTCTGGAGCAAAGAATGAACCATCTTTAGATTTTCTAATCTGAACCTCCCTAAAATGAACATAAATTGGCTCTCTACTAGAATACGGCTCATCTGAATGACTTTCACCACCTTCTGATGACTCAAGAATTCTATAATAGAGCGTAGCTGTTTTTGTTTCTATTGTTGTATCAATAAGCTTTGTCTTTTTTGCCACATATTAAGATAGCATAAGTTACATAACTATCTCTTGTTAGAATTTAAATCTCTTTGATGAAGGCGATCTACAAATGCAACTGCGTTTGCCCAACCTTCACTAGATGCAGGAAATCTTGCAATTGGAGAAGGTGCTTTCTTTGCATCATTTGAATCTGAATCCCTAAAATGTGGATCAATCTCACGCCATTTCAAAACATCTTTCAACTGTATTCCGCTATATACAATAACTTTGTTACCCTCATATGAACACATTGAACAATTTGGATATTTAACCTTGAGAATAATATAGTTGTTTATTGAGTCATAGACATATTCTATTTCAAACTTTTGTGAATCAGGTGTTTTTGGAGGCTCTGGAGTTGGAGGTTGATATTTGTATGGATCGTAAGATGAACAGTTGATATCGCCGGGTTTATGTTTGCATGTCATAAACATCAATAACACATTGCGTAAATGCTCAAATATGATATACATACCAAATGAGCTTTCTAACAACCAACTTCAATAGAATAATCGCAAGAGATTGCTTGGATCAATACAACACGCTCAAAAAGAAATATAAAGGCATTCCAGAAAGAATAAATGGCAATTCTGCTTTTTCTACACTTCTTGCGCTTATGATGCAAAAAGAAATTACTGACAATAATGAATTTGAGGGTATGGTTTCAGAGCTTACATTTCTCATAGAATGGGCTCAAAATGGCTGCCCAATTTTCTCACTCTCACACAATATAGCCGCACAATTACTACTCACAGAAGCATCCTCTGTAAAGAAACAATTTCTAAAGTTTCCCTATGATGCTTTTTTGATAGAACTCCCAGGACCAGATTCATACATAAAAATCACAAGCCATGACAACAAAAGACTAATTGACGTAAATGCAATCTTCTTCTGTAAATACAAACGACTCAATCCAAAGATGAATGAAAACACAGCGATAAGAGGAAAAAGAGCAAAATCAATGTTGAATCTTTTAGATACATATAGAATGCGTGGAACCCAAGCAGCAATTGATGTAATCAACGAATTTGAAGATGATACTCTTGCTGATTCATACTTCATGAAAGCTGTAAACTATCAAGAAGGTATAGGTGTATTCAATACATCTGATGAACCTGAAGAAAACCAAAACATAGAAGATTGGATAGAAAATCCCAAAGGTCTTAATAGAAATGAAACAAAAATCACTGATGTGGATGAAAATGCAATATCTACCTCAATTAGACTTATCACAAACCTTGCTATTTATACTACAAACAAAAATGCAGTTAATGTAAAAGAAGAAAAACTAAATGAGTATGTGAAGGTAAAGAAAGGGAGAGATTCGGAAATGGTAAAAGTAATACCATCTACAAGATTCTTCCTAGATAGTGATGTAAAAATAAGTCAGGAGCTAAAACAATCAGCAAAAGACTTCGCAAGAAGAAATTATTCAGATAGTGATAGTAAAAGATGGTACATCTCAAGACAAGAAACTGTAATTGGACATTTCAAAACTCAAAGATATGGTAAAGGAAACACAGAAGTTAAGCAAATATTCATTGCACCTTACATGAGAGGAAAAGGACAACTAGGAGAAGCTCAAAAAACATATAAAGTAGAAAAATAAATACTTCAGTAAGTATCTAATTGAATCCATGCTATGATTGTTTATATGACTAAACAACATAAGATAAGAGCAATCACTAACCTATGCATGGCAATTGAATTAGCAACTGGTGTTACAGCCCTAAAAGAGAAAGATATTAAACACTTGAATGACGAATGGCTTGATGAGCTACAAAAAATTCTAATTGAAAAAGCAAATACATTTCTCAATGAGAAGTTCGTAAGAGGCTTAATTGGCGATATTGATAAGAACGAAAAATCAACCCTTAAAGAGTCAGACGAAATAGTAAATAGCTTTATCAAGAATTACCCTTTCGATAAAGAACTAGACGATAAACTACAAACAATACCAGAATCAAATGAAATAAGCAGACTATATAATGAAATTGAAGGCATGAATAGATATAAGAGAAGATAACTAAATAGCAATTTTGACCCTACATCTTAGTTCTTCTGGTATTCTCAATACTTCCTTCTCTATTTCCTCTTTGCAATTCATCTTTGAAAAGTGCATAAGTATAATCTCTCTATTCTTAAATGATGAGTGATAGTGAATAATTTCATCTATGTGTATATGTCCACTGTTTCTTGTGCCTTCGACACTCTTCTTAGAAAAATGAGTACACTCCAAAATAAGAGTTTGTGCATTCAAAACATCTTCATTGCCAACAATAGAGTCAATTCTAGTATCGCCCGAATATGCAAACTCAATCGTTTCAATCTCATCTGTAATTGGCACGTTACTTTTCACAATTTCACTAATCATATAGCTTGGATAGTCAATATATTCAGGCTTTAGCTTATTTTTCTTATTTACACCCAAGAACCCACAAGAGGGAATTCTGTGGGATGTTTCAAATGAGTGAATACTAACTCCACTACTGACGCTTACCCCCGCGCCTTTACCTCTTGGCTCTATATCCTTTATCAGAGCCTTAGTGTTGCCCCAATGATTCATGGCTTTGCCTGCCTCTATGTAAGTTCTAATGAGTCCTGTGTTTTCTTTAGGGGCGTAGTAATGGCCTTCTCTCTTATAGATGAAGTCTTGCATTGCTGCATGGTGTGACTACTCCCCACCTTCACGCTACGCGCACGAGGTGTTATGTGGGCTTCTCAGTGAGAGAGGGTTTTCTGTATCCTGTCCTTGATGGCTTAGTCCGAGCCTTTACCGACGCTGTTTTTGGTTGATCCTCTTCTATTTTCATATTCTTAGCTCTTTTGAGTATATTTCTCGCAGCATTAGTATCTCTATGTAATACCAATCCACACTCTTTGCAAAAATGAATTCTCTCATAGAGAGCTTTCTTTTTTCTTCCACCACAACCACTGCAATCCTGGGAGGTGAACGAGGGATCAACCTTTACTAACTCTCTACCAGTTTCTTCCACTTTGTAGGCGAGTTTTTGTGTGAAGTTTACCCAGGCGCATTCTGAAATCTTTTTATTTAGTGAAGAAAATTTGTTTTTCTTCTTCATGTTTTCAATATTAAGGTCTTCGATAGCAATGAAGTCATATTTCTGCACAAGCTTACGAGTCTCTTTATGAGCAAAATCATTTCTACAATTAGTTACATATCTATGATTCTTAGCCAAGATTCTTCTCGCTTTGTTGTAGCGTTTAGAACCTTTGACTCGTTTAGATAATTTTCTTTGTGCTCTTGTGAGCTTACATTCTGATTTCTGCAATATCCTTGGATTTTCAATATTTTCTCCATCTGTTAAGGTGAGAAAAGTAGAGATTCCATAATCACCACCAACTTCTTTATTTGTTTTTGGAAGAGTTTTTATATCACATTCAACTTGATCTCTACAGAATATAGCATACCATTTACCATTGTCATATTTTATAGATACTGTTTTTAGTCTCCCTTTCATTTCTCTATGGAACTTAATTTTTACCAATCCAGTAACCCCATTAATTCTTAGCTTTGTTCTATCAGAAACTAAGGAAATTCCCCTTTTCTCTCTCTTTTCTTCTCTGTCTATTGTATTTTCTGTTGTTCCATCTTTTAATATGAGCTGAATAGAAATACCATTAATACTTCCCGCATCTTTGAACATAAAAGATTTGAATCTTCTCATTGTTTTGAATCTTGGAAAACCTGCTTTTTGGTTTAGTTTAAGTCTTCTGAAGAATCCATCATAAGCTCTATCTAATCTATCTAATACATCTCTCAAAAGGTGAGTATGAATATTTTTATATCTAGGGTCATTATTTTTCAATGCAGTGATTTGTTTATATTGTTCTTTGCTTGTTATTGTCTTTTTATTATTCTTGAATTCATCTTTTCTCTCTTGGAGAGATTTGTTGTAGAATTCCATCAGAAGATATAAAATATTGAGAAACTCCTTCTCTTGATTCTTCGTAGGTCTAAGGAGTTCCTTGTAACAACGAATCACAAAAAGAACTTAGTATAAACAAAATAAAAAACAAGAAAATAATGAGACAGTTTAAACTTTTTTCTTAAGAAAGAACTTACCACTACCTGCGACATAGCCGAAAAGCATGGGCTTTGATTCTAGATGGGGTCAAATACTGATTTGTATTTAGGTATAATTATTCTTGTTTGACAACCCGCAACAGAGACAATATCTACTTCACCAAGAAGTGATTTTATTTGCATTTAAGCATATAGCATTAATTTACTATTGGCTAGGCTCTTGTGAATATGCAGAATTCGTCATGTATTCCTTCCCACTGTGGGATTCTGTGCCTTAGAATTGGTTTGAAGTTATTTTCTATAATTTCAAAGAACTCGTCATTTGCTGTGCAGCCTCCATATCCTTCACCAACATAAATAACTGTTTGCCCACCATTTTCCATATACATCTTTAGATAAGTTTCCGACATTTCCTCCATTGGTGGCCAGCATAAAAACAAAGATGAAACAAAAAAGTCGTCTTTGTTCAGTTTTTGTATTGGATTTATTTCTGAATATGTTTTGTGTAGTTTGTTTAGCTCCCAGGAGTTGTCGTCATAACACAAAACTTTTCCACCCATTTTATTTACAAGATTTGCCCAATATCCAAGTCCAGCACCTATTTCTACTATTGGCGAATATTCTACTAACTTTTGTAGAGCAAATTCATCTGGTATTGCAAAAGAATACTTCTTGACTAAATCTTGTCTCTTTGAGAATCTGGATATAAAATCAGTATTTGATGAATGAATTTCTAAAAATTTATCAAGAAGTGGATTTATTACTTTTTTCATAAGTGAAGCATATCATATTTTACAAAGGTAAACATTGATAATGATTATGCTATTTTCCTTCATGGCTGTCACTAATCCATGTGGTGAAATTCCACTGTTTAAATTTACGGATAAACAAATAAAGATTTTTGAAGAGAATGGATTCATTTTTTATAATGACGAAGTAATTGAGTATTTCTCAAAGGAAATATCTATTAATGGGAGTTCTTGTCTTGTTCTTTTTATCTTAGCCTCAGATGGCTCTGCGTCCCATTACAATTACACATCAAAAATGAAATTCAGATTTGAGATAACTCATTTGGTTAATATAGAAGATATGCTTGAAAATCTGGATTTAATATGTACTGAAATGACTACTTATGATTACGACTATCGACTTGCAAGCTTTGAATACAATTCAAGAAAACTTACCGTTCTAATAAGTGTAAATGTACCGATAAACAAAGATGGAATAATTATGGCAATAGATAATGGTTTTCATGTTTATAGAGACAATAAACTAACAGCAGATGAAGTTTTATTCTTACATACAGAGAAAATGAATAAAGATCAAAGTTAGTTTTGCATTTTGTTGAAATGCTATAAACTAAAACAATGGGAATTGTATCAAGTATGCCAAAGCGTCAGATGGTAGAAACTCCAACGCCACAAGAGGTATTTCTTCTTATAGAAACAAAAGAGGTCATTGAAATTGAAGATATTGTTATTGGAACTGATATTGTAATGGGTGTTTTTAGCAGTAGAGAAAAAGCCAATAAGATAAAGAAAAAGTTAGAAAAAAGAGGTAAAGATTGCAGAGTTAGTAGATTTGTTGTAGATGAAGAGTAAAATATTGATAATTTGTGCAAATTGATAGAATTGCAGAAATTGTAACAATTATGCAATTGAGTAAACTTTTGGTTTGGTTGACGCTTAAATGCTCTAAATTTGAGACAATTGAGTAAAATTAGGCAAAGTTGACAATTTGCCAAATTTCGGGTTGACGCGGTGTGTCAAGAGATGCTGGCATGGAATTTGTATGTCAACCTTTGGCATGGTTTACGCTAATTGCAAGCGGTATACCAATGGTGGGCTGATTTGGATCATCGCATGATGGGCGTCAATGTCGAATTTGGTTGACAGTCGATTTTGCTTGCGTCAACCCGTCGAGTGTGTCTAGCTCGTAAACGAGGCATGGGTTGACAGGGTGTGTCAACCAAATTGCGAGAGGCCCTATGATTTGCGTCAACCCTCCGATGGTTGACCGTCGAATTCCGTTGACAGGGGTTGACGGTCGTGCTAGACGCGAGCCCCTACCACACCCTGCTATCGGTGTCAAGCGTCAACCTGTATCGAATTGTCGATTTATGGGAGTCAACCCGTCGTGCGATTTCCCTTGACAAGCGAAAACGCAAGGGTTTTCAAGGGTTTACGGCCAATGTCGAATTCGTCACCAAATGCTTGCAACCCTCTCAAGAGGGTGGCATAGTCGGGTTGTCGGTAACGAGACGGCCACGCAACGCGGGGCCTCTCGCTGGTCTGTGACAATCGGTGCTCGTTTTACGCGATGTGCGGCATTTCGCCCACTGTCGCCCCCCCGCGTGGTTGACGCCCGTGGGAGTCTGGGGCGGCATCGGGTTGCTACGCCGACCGTCAACCCTTCGCCCGATATACGGGCTTCTAGGGCCTCTCTTGAGGCACTGTGAGGCTCCCAACGGGTGGAGCAGCGGACCAAATCGCGTAAAAAGGTTGAAACCGACTGATCTTTGAAAACATTACACTGGGAAAGTCAAACGCTAGGGCGTAATGGCCCAAATTCGTCTATAAATGGCGAAAGCGGTGCGAAAGTGACTAATTCGGGCTTTTCCAGGGAATTGTGTATCGCAATGCCGTCAAATTGACGCAAAGTTTATGCTACAGTGCGAAAGTAGCGTGAATTCGTGTTGATTGATGGGTTTGCGAAAGTGTTGTGTTACTTGCAAAGTTACACAATCGCACAATTTGAATTGCAAACAAAGTCCTAGTTTATGCATTGACTCCCGCAAGGTGAGAATTTGCGTAAACTCGCCTAACAGTTGTCGCGTAGAGTTGTCTACAATTCCGCGTACAACATCGGTACACAACTGCAAAGTTGTGTGCTGCAATTGGGGCTGTAAAGTGCGAAAGACGACGAAACTATCGCAATACTTTACAGCTTCAATTGGAGCACACAAATAGTGTGTTTCATTGAGTGAATCCCTTGGAAAACCGGCATAATGGCGGGATAATCACTCATTTTCCCGGTTCTACGGGATTGAGACTAAGTTAGAATAAAGTCTAAGACTCTCAGCAATGGGAGTCTTAGGCGATTGTAAACTATGCAAATGGTTTACACTCCAACTGAGAAGTTGGATTGGGTCGTTAGCTCAATGGTAGAGCAACTGTCTTTTAAATAGTAGGCTCAGGGTTCGAGCCCCTGACGACCCACAAATTATCAAATAGTCACAATCCACTAGCAATAGTGGCTTGTGGCATTGAAAGGAATAGATCAATGAACAGGATTTATGTGCTTTCTGCGTTTCTTCGCCGCGGTTTCTTCTCCCTCTCCAATTTGGAGGTGTATTGTTGGTTTTTTGTTGCGGTAGCATCCAATGCCATACCGCTCAATTTCATCCTCAAGATTGCGATACTTGAGGTGTTGTTTGTCGCTAGAGTAGTGCAAAACAGCATAAAACAGTGATAGTCACAATCCCGCAGTAATGCGGGCTTTGTGCATTGTGGGAATCAACCCACAATCGTAGAAGTCAACTCGTAATGAGTTGACGGAGGATACAATCATGAAGACTCGTGAAATTCAACTCGGAAACCTGACCTCTGAGCAGCAGAACTATGTTTCTGCACTCATGCAACTTCCCGCTCCGTCTCGTTACGAGATGGGAGAAAACAATGAGGTGAAGAGGGTGCAAAACCCTCAATTCTTGTCTTTCGACAAGAAGAGCAATATCCTGACGATTCGTGAGAATCGTTATGGGAGGATTCGACGACTCCTTAAGGGAGGTGGGATTGAGATTCCACATATCCCGGCAGGGAGTTTCTAGTCTTTTGGCTCCCAGCAATGGGAGCCTTAAGCCATTGTAGGGACACGATTTTGTGTAACTACTCAATGGAGATCGAAAGATCATGGATAAGATCAATGTTCCTGGCGTTCCTTCCGTTTCCAACCTCAAGACTGAGGGAAAGGGGATGGAAATCATTGGGCTTCTTCAGAAGCTCAGTGATTTGACGGACGATCAACGGGAAGCAATGCTTCGCACTGCGTTTGCAAAGACTGTCAGCGAGTCTCTCGCAAAGAACAACAATGAGGGGTTGCTTGAGGTTTTGCAGCACTGCAACCTCGCACCCTCGACGATTCCTGAAACTGAGAAGGCGGTATGGAATCACCGTTTGTCTCTCTTTCGCATTGCATACGACCAGATGACGGTGAAGCCTGAGAAGGAGGTAAAGCACCGCAGCGCCAAGAATATCTCTTGGAAGAACAAGGAAACCATTGAGCGTTTTCTGGACGCTTCCAATCGTGCCAAGGAAGGCACTTACGCTGAGATTGCGGAGAAGTTTGGCGGCATTGATGCCGCACAGGTTGCCGCGGTTTTCAAGGCATTGCGCGAGGGTAAGTATGCCGAAGCCGGATTCCCGGCAAAGGAATACGACAAGTGGTTGCCCCGCGCAAAGGGGCGCAAGAAGGGCAGTTAAGTCTAAAGCCCCGGAGCAATTCGGGGCTTAGACAATTGAGAGTGTCAACCCGTGTGTTGGTTTACACTCTCTCATAGTCACAATCCCGCAGTAATGCGGGCTTTGTGCATTGTAGACACCGAAATGGTTTCGGTGTAAACGGAGGGCCTAATGGCCAAATTGGATAAGATCGAAAAGGGAGCGAAAAACGCTCCCGCTGTTGCGGAAACGCAGCAGGACAAGGGAGGGATTGATTTCGATCATCCTTCCTTTGCGGGCCTTACGGAGACGGCGAAAGCCTTTATCCGTAAAAACGCATCGAATTTCGCCTTTATTGGCGGAAAGTGGTGCGTAAACCCTGCATTTCTCATGGTGGCTGGGTATTCGGAAGGCTCTGACGAGACTTCACCCGGTTATCAGGCTTCCCGCTCTAAGGATTTGAAAATCCGCAAGTGGGAAGAGGTGAATTCTGAGGGTAAAACCTCGGAAAAGACGAATGAGAATTCGTCTTCGCGTGTGAACATCTCGGCCTACATTCACGATATCAACACCGTTGGCTATCGCCACGGCGAAATTGGTATCCGCTATGTCGGAGGTGATAAAATCACTCCCGCATTGTGGGTTGAAGATGGGCGGCATCGCACTGTTGCCGCAAAGGAAGGGAATCTCCCGTGGATTCCTTTTAACTTCATGACCGATAAGGTCATGGCGTCTGTCCAAGACCTTCGCTCCAACCGCTATCGCAACAATCTTACGATTGCTGCGCTTGCTGAGCAGATTTTCAATCTGTATGGCAAGAGCTATGAGGGCAAACCCCTCACGGTGGAGAAGATCGCTGAAATGACCGGCATTCCTGAGAAGGATTGCATGGTTTACAACACGGTGATGCGGGATATCATTCCCGAAATCAGGGAAATGGCGTCCAATGAGACGCCCAACCAGAAGGGCAAGTTTTTGTCCTTCACTACCTCTCTCGTGAAGATTGCACAGGCTTTGCCCGCGTCGTCTTCGCCCGAATTCGCGCGTCAACAGCGCGAATTGCTTTCCTCTTGGTTCAAGGGAGAAATTCCCGATCTTGAGGACTACTGCAAGGCAATCAAGAGGGCGCGCAAGGCGTCTGAGGGGCCTGCACCGACGCCCGAAAACAACACCAATGCTGGTGAAAACCCCAGTGAAGGGTCTTCCAAACGTCGGGGTCGCGCCGAAAGCGCGATTTATGCGAAGTTGGGGGGTCTTTCTGGCGTCGAATGGCGCCATTTCGCACAGGGAGGTATCAGCGGTGATGTTTCCCTCGACAACAACGAAGTTTCTCAGCTTATGCTGGCCGTTTTCGGCTATGCTGAGCTTCCTGAGAAGCTTCAGAAGGCCATCGAGACGTTTGACTTTGCGAAATTCGCAAAGAACAACTCGTCTCCGAAGAGTGGAAAGGCTCGTGTAGAGTCTTCCAACACCTCGGTCAAGAAGGTTGAGCTTCCGGCTCAATACCAGAATGTTTCGTCTTTCGAAGACCTTCAGAGGGTCATTCGTGAGCGCGAAGCGGCCAAAAACAACGAAAAGAAGGAAGAGGAGGCGCCCTCTTCGGGCACTGATTTGTCCTTCTTGGACGAATTGAACGGAGATTCCCCGCTGGGGGACTCATTTCAGTGAACAATCGTACTTTCACGGCGTAAAGCTATACAGGGTTAAACTCTCTGTGGAAGCTAAAACGCTTGTTGATTGTGCGAGGAGGGTGGATATGCTGGTTGTAAAACCAGCATACGCTCTCATTTTGCGGAAACTCAGTGAGTCGGAGCTGAGTGGAAAAAACACCGACTTTCACGATGTTCTTTCAATGTATCTCGCTGAAGAAGCTGAGAAACTCAAAGAAAGCATTGTTGAAAAGCAATGGGACACCGCTAAAGAGCACGCAGAGGTGCTTAAAGCGATGTTTACAACCATTTCCGTCTGCTACGCTCAAATTGGTTTCGGAGTTCCCACCGAACTCTGCGACATTTTTGAGGACGCAATGATGGAATTCCGCGAAAATATCGAATCTGTAGACCGCAAGGTCGCAAAGGTTTTCAAACTCGCGGAATATCGCAAGATGTAGCCTTTGAAGCCCCCAGCAATGGGGGCTTTGGGCGTTTGGGGGCACCGTCAACCCAATGGTGGGTTGACGCCCCGGATGGAGGCTCTGTGAACTTTTCAGAGGCCCTAAAGGCCATTAAAAATGGGCAGGCCGTATACCGAAACAATTGGCAATATGCCAAAGGTTGTTTCGTTTCTGCCATGATTCCCGATGGTACTCAGATTCCCAGCGCACCATTTCTTTGCTTGTTTACCCCGGCTGGAAATTCAGTGCCTTGGACTCCAAGTCACGTTGACTTGTTTGCAAATGATTGGAATTTGCCGAAGTCGATTGTGACTCAAACGTAAACAAACACTGGCCCATAGCTCAATTGGTTAGAGCACCTGACTTATAATCGGGAGGTTTCGGGTTCGATGCCCGATGGGCCTACAAAAGTCTAAAACCTAGAGAAATCTGGGTTTTAGTCAATTGTGGAACCAATGGTGGCAAGTGAAAATTTGCTGCTAAACAAAGGAGAATTCAAATGGAAAAGTTTGTAAAGATCATCAATGGCAAGGTTTCTATTGTTGAGCCTGATATCACCAAGGATGATTTTGAGAGGCTTTGTAATGGACTCCTCGTGAATAATCACATCTTCAATGTCGAGTCTGATTCAGACGTAGAACTTCTGACGGATTTATGCTTTAGCATTGCATCTCACGTTTATCAGGCTATTTCTGGAAATACTCGACTTTCAAAGATGCTTTCCGTAAGCGGGGTCGTCGCAGCAATGCAAAATCAGGAAGTGGGCTACGAGGATGTTTTTCCACTCAAGGAACTTTTTGCCGAAATTAGGCAGAACCTTCCCTGGGAAGAGTACAAGGAACTTGTGGATAAGGCATAAATCCACAAAAGTCATTACCCTACAGAAATGTAGGGTTTTGGCAGTTAAGGGTGTCAACTCATTGGAGAGTTGACGGAAAGGTCACAATGAACATCACTATTAAGGTTCTTCGTGAGGTTTACAACGTCACCCCGGAGGACATTTCCAATGCTCTGAATATCAAGCCGAATGACGTTATTCGACGTTGTTTGGACAACGCAGACACCTACGCTGCATTCGCAGCCATCGGTGTTCTCATTCCTCGTGATCTTCTCAAGTTTGAGCCCCAAAAGGTTCAGGATGAAAATGAGAAGAAGTGGAAGGGAATTCAGAGCATTTTTGATGCTCTTGGAGGCTCTGAAAAGAGCGATCAAAAGAGGCACTACAAGCCTCGCACCTCTGTAGCACCTCCCTCAATTGAGGCAGATATGGATACATTCAAGACGATGTGCTTGGATGGAAACATTACTTATGGGAAGATCGCTCATAAGTTTGGTATTACTGAGATGAGTGTGAGGTATTATGCACTCAAGCTCAATTGCCACATTGAGCGCAAGAAGGGTAGAAAGAAGCCTGTGCAGGATTTGCCTGCAAAACCAGCAGAAATGCTGGAAAACCCCTTCGCTGGTTTCAATACCAGCGCAAAGCCTGGATTTTAGTCATTAGGCCACAGCGATGTGGCCTATAGACATTAGGAGAATATTCAAATGAACACGCACATGATCGCAATTATCAGTGGCAAGTATGGCGAGTTTATTCTTAAGCCTTTTGACTGTGAAAATAAGCAGCAGATGATTGATCTTCTTGAGAAGAATGATTGGGACGTTAGATATAATCTCGATCTTGATGAAGAAGATGATTTGAGTGGAGTTACGGAAGATCAGCTCTATAGCTTGATCTATGGCTTCATGAAGCAGTATCCGTCTCCAGATCATCAATCTGATATTTGTCACATTTCCAAGATTGGTGTGACAAATCACTCAGATACACACGCGGTTGGTAAAAATTATCATCATGGATATGAAAACTGCAAGTGTGAGTGCTCAATTTGGAACGAAGAGAACCAGAAGAGGGCTCAATCTATGATTGATGCTGGTTTGTCTCGTGTTCGGATTCTCAAGGAGTTTGAGGCAACTTCAATCGTGATTGGTAACGAGAGGTGGCCAAAGATCAACTTCTGAGAAGAAGTAGTCTAAGCCGCTAGCAATAGCGGCTTTAGACAATTGTAAACGTACCAAGACTGGTACACAGAAAAGGAATCGTCATGAACAAATTTCTCGCCATTGTTGAGGTTTCTAGCAAGAATCGGTTTTTTTCCGTTACTCCATTCGATCCGACTTCCTCGGAAGAAATGATCAGGATCATTGGTGATCGTGGAATGGATATCAGTTGTTTTGGTGCTGCATCTGATCTTTCGGATGAAGAAATTTACGAAGCTATGGTTCATTTTTTCATGTCGTGGGGTGAGGAGTCTGATGGTGATAGATACATCATCCCCATTTCCAGGCTTTCTGAGGGCTACTCTCTCGACAAGGCAAATAAGTCTTGGACTCCCGAAAATCAGGAGAAGGCAAAAAAGATGCTTTCTGAGGGCAAGTCGCGGTGTGAAATTCTCAAGGAATTTGATACAACCGTGATTGTTGTCGGAGATTACTTCTGGCCCAACTTCTGAAAGTCACAAGCCCATAGAAATATGGGCTTTAAGCAATTGAAAGGATAGTAAAAATGAACAACTCAGTAAAGGTAATTTGTATTCGCTTCATCAAAAACAACTGGGAAAGTTTGACATTTGCTGAAAAAGTCATTCTTTCACTCAAAACTCTTGATGGCGGACACTTTGAAGACCCATTCAGCAGTGTTGTCGAAGAAAAGATGGCTAACGAGAAGTTTAAAAAACTTGCCTCAATAAAAGATCGCGAAAGTTTTGACAGCGAAAAAGCAAAAAGTCTTGATGAATTGTCTCCTAAGTTGGGGGCCTATTATCGCTTCAAACTTGAAATGGATAGATTCATTCCAAATGAAGAAAGGGTGATGAAATTACTCACTCAACTTGGTGTTGAAAGTACGGACATAAAGTGTCCGTATTAAGTCATAAGCCCACAGCAATGTGGGCTTTGGCAGTTAAGGAGATTAAGAGATGAACAGCAACAATCGTAGTTATGGCATTTTCAACAATCTTGAGGACTTCATTATAGCTCTTCGTGAGTTTGCTTCAAGGAAAGATGAGCATGGAAATGGGCTTTCCTACTCAATCTTTATCAAAGAAACTGGAGTTACTAGGAAAAACATTGACTACTATACTCAAAAGTATAACATCAAAAAGGTTCCTGCCAGGAAGAAGGAAATGCCCAATCTTGGCAAGTTCAATTCTTATCAAGAACTTGTTGATGCAGTAATTCAATTCTCAAAAACAAAGGGACAAGATGGTGAAGAAATTCCATACTCTGTATTTGCAGAGACTTATGGAATTGAGCCTGGAATTGTATACGGAATTGCAGCAAAAAAGTGTGCAAGAAGGTACAACAAGTAAAAGTCTTAGCTCACAGCAATGTGAGCTTTAGGCAATTGAAAGGGAATGAAAAATGCGTAAAGACATGGGAAAAGTGATTGTCGAATGCTACCGTCTCGCTCCACAGCTTAAGGTCAATTCAGAGAACAAAAAGAATATGTTTGATGAGGCCCCCATGAAGGAATCCATGAAGAAAAAATACCATTCTTTCATGGATAAGGAAAAGAATGATCGCCTCGCTCCCTTCAATCGCTTCTTGATGAAGAAAGAAAGAGGGAATTCCAATTGGGACGATGTTCACTCAGAAGTAAGGAAATCTGAAGGATCAAAGTTGATCAAAAACCATCTTCTCGAACACTTTTACAATTCATGCTACAAAGGAAAAGATGGAAAAATCAAGCTGAAAAGCTTGTTTTAGTCATTGGCCCACAGCGATGTGGGCCTTTGTCATTTCTACTTTGTTTGAAAATCACCAAAGCAAAGGAAATAGTCACTCGGCATCAGCAATGGTGTCTTTTTTTGTTTTTTCTTTCTAGAAAATATAAGGATGCTATCTAAACACATGGAATTTCTAGAAGAAAAACAAAAAACAGTAGAGAGAATAACTCAAAAGCTAGAAGAGAGGTTTTCGCTAAGCAGGAATGTTTACACGTTGTATGAATTCAAAGTTGCACATATTGATGCAATAATGCAAGCTAAAGTAACACACAAGGCTTTTACATTAACAGTTTCATATAAAAACAATATGTCAGTTACTTCAAAAAGAATTGGATATGGTAAAAAGATAGAAGCTCTAAAGTTAGCGGAGAAATCAATAATGAATTTGATTAGAAGGTCTGAAACAATTAAGAATATATATGAAACTATGGGATATTTTGGAGAATATGAGGTTTCATCGTCAGAGATACAAAAACAATGTGTTTATTTTGGACATGAAAGAACAATTTATGTATATTTCTTGAATGAGAATAGTCCAGTAAATTTTGGTATGGGTTGGAATTTGAATTATTATTCATTTGAACTTAAAGACTTTCTAACTATAGATTCAAAAGAAAAAGCGATTGATTTTCTAGAGAAAAACAAGAGAACATAGTAGGCAAAACACATATGCTATGTAGTTGCTATGAGTCAAGACGGAAAGATAGATGAGTCCAAGTTTCTAGAAATGTGGGAAAAAGGCTACTCTTGCATAATAATCCAAGAGAAACTAAACGTATCAAGGTATATGATTAATAAATTGGTGGAAAAGTATAAGTTGAAGGAAAGGGCTGAAATTATCATTAAAGATCGCTCGCCGGATCAGAAATGGACAGAGGATAAAATAATTAGATTTATGGAGGTCTATAATACAGATGGCGGAAGTATCAAAGCAGCTTCAGAATTTGGAGTCAGTAAACAATATGCACCTGTTTTGGCTCAAAGATTTAGAAGAAAAGGATATTAGTTATCTAACTTTCGCTAAATCTTTTTGATACCTTTTGTTAATTCAAGAATTTCTGAGCCTGTATATGTTAAGCCACCTTCAAGGCTTACAATTTTCTTCTTTTTGGTAGCTCCAGAAAGATATTCACTAACTGTTAGAATAGCAGCATAATCTTCTGACAATTCAGAAACGGCTTGGCTAAGTGCCTCAAAATAAGAATCAGCGGTTAGTTCAGACTCAGGAATATCTCTTAAATAGTATGCAAACCCAAGAATCTCTTCAAGACTCCACATTCCTTCTATGTCATGTCTGCTGAATGGAATTATCGTAAATGTTCCATTACGATATTTGCTGGCATCAACATGAATAAGAACGTGGGTTGGCTTGTAGGTTTTCTTTGCCATAAGAAGAGTGTAAAGTAAAAAAAAAAAAAACAAGCTATGTTGTGATTATTTTGTTTTTTTTTTCAAAGTGACTTATTTCAAGGCATGTTATACATAACAAGTGGAATAGCTTGTTGTTTAAGTCTAAGTAATCTATCAACATACTTGCCAGATACTTTTTGTTCTAGGTCTAGTGTAAGCCCAGTTTCTTTTCCTATTTTAAGTATTTTGGTTCTTATTCTACTATGATTTACTTTGTCTAGAATAATAACAGCTAAGCTACTATGAGGCTCATTTGGATCATCCCATATTTGCTGATAAGCTAGAACTCCATCTAATTCTGATAACAGAACTAGAGCCTTGTCCTGCAATTCTCTTGTGGG
>JACCDT011066120.1_pt1 | contig 25896 bp, 21 predicted proteins | sample 7446291 | NCBI WGS metagenome assembly JACCDT01 (sample SAMN15323446, study PRJNA562643) | freshwater metagenome | isolation source: river surface water | place: USA:Blue River Watershed | collected 2017-08-17 | reverse complement strand
GTCGTGTGGGTTGAGCCGGGGACGCACGCGGTGAGCCGCACCGTGCAAGCGTGGCGCGAGCGCCTCGTCGCCGGGGGAGCACGGGTAATCGCTCCCTGCACCCATCACGCCGCGTGCGGGCTGCTCGCGGCGGAGCACGAGCGGGATTGGTGCCACCACTTCGCGGCGCCGCCCCCGGGCGTGCACGCCGATCGCAACTGGGTGCGCTTCGCCCAGCGCGCCGGCGTCGACCTGCGCAGCCTGCCGTACGCCTGCCTCGTGCTCGATCGCTCCCCTCGTACCGCTGACGCTCCTGGACTGGCGCGCCTCATCGGACGGCCAGAAGTGTTTAAGCCCTACGCTCGCGTCCTGAGTTGCGAGGCCTCCGGCGCGACCACCCTGACCCTGCCCCGGCGGTCCCTCGCCCCCCTCGTGAAGCAGCTGGAACGCGCCCGCGGCCCCCTCGTGTACCGCTGGACCCGTGCTGCGGAGGCCGTGATTGCCGGCGAGCCCGATCCCGCTCTGGCGGCTCCCGGGCTTGACTCTCCCGACGGCACGGGCGACGCTTAGCCTTTCCGAACCTCTTTCCTCCTATGGGCAAACAATACAACAAGGTCATCAAACGGAAGCGCCGCCTCGCGCGCATCAAACGTCGCAAGGCTGCGGCCAAGAAGCCGAACAAGGCCAAGAAGTAACGTCGCCGACGCGGTTTGCCGCGTCGCGCTCCCTGCCACTCACCCCCCGGGAACCCTCCCGCGGGGTTTTTCTTTTGCAGCGTCAGTCCGGCCCGCACGGCCTCCGCTCCCATGCTCAAAGTCAGCCTCATTTCCCTCGGTTGCGCCAAGAACCTCGTCGATAGCGAGATCATGGTCGGGCACCTCCAACGCGCCGGCATGGCGGTCGTACCGGACGCCGAACGCGCCGACGTCGTGATCGTCAACACCTGCTCCTTCATCGACTCCTCGAAGGAAGAGTCGATCGGCCACATCCTCCAGGTGCACCAGGACCGCGGCCTGCGGAAGCGTCGGCGCGAGCAGAAGCTGATCGTAGCCGGCTGCATGTCGCAGCGCTTTTCGAAGGATCTCTCGGGCGAACTGAGCGACGAAGTGGATGCGTTCATCGGCCTTGATCAGGTGACTCAGGTCGCCCCGATCATCGAGCAACTGTACGAAAAGGAACGCGGCAAGAAGGAGGCGCCGGCGAACTTCGTCAGCGGTCGCTCCACCTACATTCCGGATTACGACACGCCTCGCTTCCGCCTGACTCCGGCACACTTCGCGTACATCAAGATCGCCGAGGGCTGCAATCATCCGTGCACCTTCTGCATCATCCCGCAGATCCGCGGGCGGCACCGCAGCCGCACCGTCGAGAGCGTGGTCGCCGAAGCGCGCCAACTCGTGCGCGAGGGCGTGCGCGAGATCAACCTGATCTCGCAGGACACCACGTTCTTCGGCATGGACACTTGGGAGGAGCGCCCCAACCCGCGCACCCCAGTTGACTCCCGCCGTGGAACGGCGCTCACCACCCTGCTGCGCGAGCTCAACGCCATCGAGGGCGACTTCTGGATCCGGCTCCTCTACACGCACCCCGCGCACTGGAGCGACGAACTGATCCAGACCATCGCCGAGTGTCCGAAGGTCGCACGGTACATCGACATTCCCCTCCAGCACATCAGCGAACCGATGCTCGAGCGCATGCAACGCGAGACGAGCGGCGCCTACATCCGCGATCTTATCCGCCGGATCCGCGGCGGCATCCCCGGCATCGCCATCCGCACCACCTTCATCGTTGGTTTCCCCGGCGAAACCGAGACGGACGTGGACGTGCTGTGCGACTTCATCCGCGAGACGCGTTTCGAGCGGCTCGGCGTGTTCCGTTACTCACAGGAAGAAGGCACCCGCGCGGCAAAGATGGAACAGCAGATTCCCGCGAAGACCAAGGAATCCCGCTGGCACCGCACCATGGCACTGCAGAAGGAAATCGCCGCGAGCGTGAGCGCGTCCTTCGTCGGTCGCCGTCTCCGCGTCCTCGTGGAGGAACCCGGTGTCGCTCGCGGCGAGGCCGACGCGCCGGACATCGACGGCCGCGTGTACGTCCCGCGCACGCTGCCGGTCGGGCAGTTTGCCGAGGTCGAGATCACCGGCTACCGTGATTACGACCTACTCGCCCTTCCGCCCGGCGAACTTCCCGTCGCCTACAAGACCGCCAAGCAGGCGCAGTGACGTCGGCCGGGGGCCACCATGCTCGCAATCGCTTGGACCACGACGGCGCAGCGTTCCGACGCAGAGCGTCTGGCCCGCGAGTTGATCGAGGCGGGGCTCGCGTCCTGCGTGCAAGTCGACGGCCCCATCCTCTCCGTCTACCGCTGGCAGGGTAAGACGGAGACGACCGAGGAGTATCGGCTGATGGTGAAGCTTCCGACCAACCACCTCGCTCGCGCCGAATCATACGTCCTGGCGCACCATCCCTATGCGACCCCCGAGTGGGTGGTCGTACAAGCCGACCAAGTCAGCGAAAAGTACTTGTCATGGTGCGTCTCGACGGTACAAGCTGATCGTTTTCAACCGTAACCCTCACTCCCTCTTCGCCATGTCCCAGCACAAAAGCCTGCAAGGCTCCTCCGGTATCGTAGTGAAGCGCAACGTCCTGAAGCGCTTCGAGCGCGTTGATCTGCTCAAGAAGCGCAGCCAATGGAAGGAAGGCGATCGCGTGCAGGGTCTGCGCAAGACCAAGCCCGACGTTTGATTTTCAGTCCTCTCCCTCTTCTGAAGGCCGGCTCACGCCGGCCTTTTTTGTGCCTTCGCGCGACCGGGCCGGACCGCGCATTTTGGGGTTGCCGCCGGGGACGCAAGCCCCACCGTTTGGCCGTTCAGGGTGGCAGTTTGCGGGCGTAGCACAATGGATAGTGTAGCGGTCTCCGAAGCCGTTGATGTGGGTTCGATTCCCGCCGCTCGCACCACCCCCGACCCCGCTCGGACTTGCCGGCGCTGCCGGAAATCGCAGGCGGCGGACGTCCGACCGGGATTAGGTCGGTACGTCAACTCTGGCCCGCGACGAGGAGGGTAACGGTCCGGGTATCAATTAGGTCGTGCCGCGCGATGCGGCGGAAACAAGCTGATGTTGCGGACTGACGCTACCCTGTTTTCGTCAGGTCATGCACTCCTCGACGGACGAGGCCGCGATCCTCGCCTTGGAACGCCCCCACGCCAAGCTCTGGACCTACTATCTGCTCCGCTGCCTCGCCATCCCGCCTCTCCTGCCGTTCACGATTCTGCCGTCCTGGTTCCGCTACCAGACCCTTCGCTACCGCTTCTCCGACGAGGGCATCTCCATGAGTTGGGGAATCCTCTTTCGACGGCAGGTGATCATCCACTACGCCCGCATCCAGGACATTCACCTGCGATCGAACGTGGTTGAGCGCTGGCTGGGACTGGCGCGCGTCCAAATCCAGACGGCGAGCGGCCAGGCGGGCGCCGAAATGACCCTGGAGGGCTTCCGGGAGTTTGAGGCGATCCGCGACTTTCTCTACAACCGCATGCGCGGGGTCCGATCCAGCGGGCCCGCGAGCTCCGGCGTCGGGACCGGCGCCGGGCCAGCGCCCGATGCCGAACTCGTCGACACGCTGCGCGCCGTGGCCACGGAACTCCGGGAGCTGCGGCTGGCGCTGCGCTCGGCAACCGACTCCGGCTCCACCGGCCCCCGCCCACCGTCATGAACGCGCGCATCCGTGAGCACCTCCTGCGTACCCTCCGCGTTCCCGCTGCGCCCTCGGCTCCCGCGGGCGCAGCCGGATCTCTCCGGGTGTTTCACGCGGGACGACGCTTCTATCACCTCCGCGTGGGCCTCTGGGCACTCGGTCAAGCGGCGGCGCTCGGAGGCATTCTCTTCTCGTTCGCCTTCCTGAAACTCGTGCGAGATGAGGTGGAGCGTCTCCGCTCCCTTCCCCCGCCCGCTCCGGCGGCGGCCGCGCCGGCAAGCGCGACGCCCGCGGCCACGCCCGTCGCTCCGACTGCCGCAGTCGCATCCTCAACCCAGCGCACTCGCCGGGCGGATCGGCAAGGTCGGGGGCCCGTCGAAACGGTCGCTCGAGCCGCCCGCAATTTGCCTCCGTACGCGTTCACCCTCGCGACGGTCGTGGAGTTGCTCGTGCTCCTCGGCTTCGTCGCATCGCTGCCCTTCACCTACGCCATCGTCCGCCTCGACTACGAACTGCGCTGGTACCTCGTCACCGATCGCAGTCTGCGGATCCGGCAGGGCATCACTCAGCTGCACGAGATGACGATGAGCTTCGCCAACATCCAGCAAGTGGTCGTGCGCCAGAATCCGCTCCAGCGCTTGCTCGGCATCGCCGATCTCCAAGTGCAGTCCGCCGGCGGCGGCAGCGGCTCGGAGGAAGACGGCCTCTCCGACTCCCTGCACACCGGTGTCTTCCATGGCGTCGACAATGCCGTCGAGATCCGTGATCTAATCCTCGAACGTCTCCGCGCCTTCCGCGAAGTCGGGCTGGGAGACCCTGACGACGCCGCTTCCCACGCCCCCGGGGAGTCCTCGCTGCGAGACGCCGCCCGCGGCCTGCTCGAGGAGGCCCGGGCGCTGCGCCAGACGCTGACGCCTCATACCCGATCGTAATCGGGAAAACGCGCTTTTGCCTCATTTTTCCGCGAATCTTCGCTCCTGACGGGTCGTGGAGTCCAACCTACGCTTCTGGGCACCCCCAACAACCGTGAGCTCCCCTTCGCCTTTCCCAGAAGCCCCCGTCCTCTCCTTGAGCCTGCCGCGCGAACGCGGCCTAGCCTTGCGGAACCTCGCTGACTTCCAGACCGAGCTCGCCCGCGTGGCTGCCGGCTTTGTACCCGCGCTGGAGGAGTGGGACCTCCGTTGCGGGCTACCGCTCCACGTGTTCTCGGACTTCCGGATGGTCCAGGACCTGCGGGTGCGGCAACGCGAGCTCGGGGTGATCCCCACCGAGATTCACCTCAGCGCATCCGCGCCGGGCCGAAGGCTGTTGGAATGCCTCTGCGAGGCACCCTCCTCCGCCGACGCCCTCGAGGCCGTCTACCTGCAGGTCAAGCCACAGTTACTCAAGTGGATCGAAGGCTTCCTTCAGGCGACCCGGAGCGTGTATGACCTCCCCAGCGCTCCCTTGCTCGAGGCCAACCGGGACCTGCTGCGGGCCCAGATCGCGTGGGCGGGCGAAGCTCGTCCGCGCCTCGGTGAACCCGATGCGATCTTCCAGGCCCGGGTGCTCGTCGCGCTAGGGGAATTGGAAACGGAGCTGGGCGTGCTCGAGCGCCGACGCAGCGAGCCCGTGCGGACCGCCCGAAAGATGGGGCGTCTTCCGCTCGCCGATGGCGCGCTCCCTCGCGGATTCACGCCTCGGGCCACGTTGCCGAAGGCCCCAACCGCCGACAGCCCCTATCCGGAGCGTGAGCGGTTCTTTGCGATGAACTTCATGATGGAGATGCAGGCAACCGACTCGTGCGCCTCGATCCTCTTTGAGGCCCCGGACATGCCTTGGGATTTCTACTTCGATGCCGCGCGCCACATGTGGGACGAGTCGCGGCACGCCACCTTTGGCGAACTGAAACTCAAGTCCCTCGGCATCGCCTTTAAGGACGTCCCCCTCTCGACCACCGCTTACCGACTCCGACAGACCCTGACGCCGCACGATCGCTACGCCGCCCTCACGACTCAGGAAGCAGATGCCTTCCCGGGTAAGCATCAGGGACTCAAGGCCGCCCTCGACCACCATGATTCGGTCGGGGCCATGACGTGGAGCTACGACATCGCGGATGAAACGCAGCACGTGCGGTTTGGCCAGAAGTGGCTGCCTGGTCTGATCAAGGCCGCCAGCGACCCACGCAGCCCGGATCAAGTCCGCGCCGACGCCGAGAACTGGCGCGCGAATGTCCTCGCGGTTACGTACCGGCCCGATTCGCTCGGATCGGCGCCGAAGCCGACTGCGTGAACCCCCGCCGCGAATCCTCTTCGCTCTTCCTCGATCAGATCCGCGCCCGGGTCATCGTCGCCGGCACGCAGACGATGCCGGTGGGTTGGCGGCTCGCGCGCCGCACGCTGCCCTACCACGATGTGATCCGCGTTCTCGCGGGCCACGGAACGGTCCGCAGCGGCAGTCGCCAGACTCGATTCGCCGCTCCCGCTTGGTTGATTCTGCCGGCCCACGAGACCCACAGCATTCATGGCCAAGACCTTCGTCTTGCCGTGGTGCACGTCGAGTGGACCACCGCCGACCAGCGCGATGCCCTCACCCTGCTCGCTCCCGAACTGACCCTCACGCCCGCCCTGCCCCCGGACCTTGTCGACCCGTTTCTGAAAGCGGTGGAATCGTGGCAGGAGCGCACGCCGACCGGCGAAGCGTGCGCGAACCGTTGGATGGAGCTTTGGCTGACACGCGCCTTCGGCCACCACCTCCCCGCCGCGCGGCTCGATCCGCGGCTCGTTGAGGCTCTGGCTTGGATTCATCGCAACCTCGGCAAGCCCATTCGGCTCGATGAGCTCTCGCGCGCCGTAGGTCTAAGCGCCGCCCATCTACGGAGTCTCTTCCTCCGTCACCTGGGCAACTCGCCCAAGCGGCTACTCCAGGACCTCCGCCTGACGCAGGCGTACGCCCTCCTCGAAGGCGGCGGCACGACGGCCGCCGACACCGCCGCCAGGCTCGGCTGGCGCGACACCTCCGCATTCGCGAAGAGCTTCCGACAGCGCTTCGGGCTCAGTCCGGGCAGCGTGCGCCGTCGCGCACGGCCCGGCAGCGTCGTTTAGAAACTGCCTGAAAATTCAGAGGCCGAAAGGGGTTGCCAGATGCGAAAGCCCGTCGGCAGGCTTCGACTCGAATCATGGCTTGGTACCCCCGCTGGATTGGAGTCGTCGTCACGCTCACAATCGCTGGCACGCGCCTGCTGGAGGCTGCCGACACGCCGCCGAGCGCAGTGGATTTCGCGCGGGACGTTCAACCGATCCTGTCGGACTTCTGCTACCACTGCCACGGACCCGACCCCGGCTCGCGGAAGGGCGGCCTGAGACTCGATCAAAGGGACGCCGCACTGGCTGGGGGAAAGTCGGGACTGCCTGCCATCACTCCGGGAGCACCGGACCAGAGTGAACTGATCGCTCGCATCTTCAGCACCGATCCCGAGGAAGTGATGCCGTCGCCGGAGTCGCACCGGACCCTGTCCGAAGAGCAGAAGCAGGTGGTGAAACGATGGATTGAGGAAGGAGCCCTGTGGAAAGATCACTGGGCCTTCATCGCACCCAGCCGGCCCTCCATCCCCGCCCCACCTGCCTCCGGCAACTCGCCGATCGACGCCTTCATCGAGGCGCGCCTCGCCCAATCCGCCATCCAGCCCTCCCCGGAGGCGGATCGGCGCACCCTCCTGCGTCGCGTGACTCTCGACCTGACGGGACTTCCTCCGACACCGGAAGCGATCGACGCGTTTCTGGCGGACCGACGACCCGATGCCTACGAACGCGTGGTCGACGCTCTCCTTGCCTCGCCACAGCACGGCGAGCGCTGGGCCCGGCCGTGGCTCGACGTCGCGCGCTACGCCGATTCCAACGGGTACTCCGTCGACGCCCCGCGCCAGATCTGGAAGTACCGCGATTGGGTGGTGTCAGCGCTCAACCGCGATCTCCCCTACGATCAATTTGTCATCGAGCAACTGGCCGGCGACCTCCTGCCGAATGCCACCCGCGACCAGCGCGTGGCCACCGGCTTCAATCGCAACACGCAGATCAACCAGGAGGGAGGCATCGATCCCGAGCAGTTCCGCGTCGAATCCGTGAACGACCGCGTCGGCACCTTCGGCAGCGCGTTCCTCGGGCTGACCTTGGCCTGCGCCCAGTGTCACGACCATAAGTTCGATCCCATCTCGCAGCGCGAATACTACCAGCTCTACGCCTTCTTCAATCAGACCGTGGATGACGGGCACGGGAGCAGCAAGCCGGGCGGCGTGCTGGAGTTTCCGGATGAGACGCGCTCCGACACCAGCGCGAGCCCCGAGGTGGAGACGGCGCGCTTCGAACTTTACTCGTACCTGGAAAGTCGGGATCCGGCGCATGTCTCTTGGCGGCCGGAGATCACCCCAGCCGTGCTCGCCCAACTCAAGCCGGAGATGCAGCACAACGTCATGCAGCCGTGGGCGCAGCTCACGGCTGGGCAGCGACGCCAGCTCTACGGTTACTTCGTCCGCGACGACGCCGAATACAACCGACGACTCGAGAAGCTCACTGCCCTGGAGCGCAGCCAAAACCGTGTGGTGACGACGCTCATCATGTCGGAGCTGTCCGAACCCCGCACGACGCATCTGTTCATCAAGGGAGACTTCACCCGTCCAGGCGAGGTGGTGAGTCCCGGCACCCCCGCGATCCTGCCTCCGCTCCGCGCGGCGGGGCCGCGTGCCACGCGACTCGACCTCGCTCGCTGGCTTTTTGATCCCGCTCAACCACTTCCCGCCCGCGTGTTCGTCAATCGCGTCTGGCAGGTCTACTTCGGCCGCGGACTGGTCGAGACGGAGAACGACTTCGGACTGCAGGGCTCGCGGCCGAGCCACCCGGAGCTGCTCGACTGGCTCGCGACCGACTTCGCCGAGAGCGGCTGGAGCATGAAGGCACTGCATCGCAAAATCGTGACCTCGTCGACGTACCGTCGCTCCTCCACCGCACGACCCGACCTGTCGGAGAAGGACCCGCTCAATCTTCTCCTCTCGCACCAGATCCGGCTGCGGCTTGATGCCGAATGGATCCGCGACGTGGGCCTCGCCGCCAGCGGACTCCTCGTGCAACGTCTCGGAGGGCCGCCGGTCTTTCCGCCGCAACCCGACAACGTGATGGGCCTCGGTCAGGTCAACCGCGCCTGGCTCACGAGCGAAGGCGACGATCGACACCGTCGAGCGCTCTACACCCACCACTGGCGGGCGACGCCTCACCCGGCCGCCGCGGTGTTCGATGCGCCAGACAGCTTCAGCGCCTGCACGCGGCGCGTTCGCTCCAACACTCCGCTCCAGGCGTTGACCCTGCTCAACGACCGCCAGTTCTTCGAGTTCGCGCAGGCCCTGGGCGCACGGCTCCAGCACGCGGCTGCGACGGACGATGAACGGCTCCAGACCGGCTTCCGCCTCTGTGTGTCGCGAGCCCCCACCGCGCCGGAACTCGAGCGTCTCCGACGCCTTCTGGCCGAACTGCGTCTCCCCGCTGAATCAGGTCAGGCGGCCTCGGAATCCGAAGTCTGGACCACGGTCGGACGCGTCCTGCTGAACCTCGACGAAACTCTCAATCGCTCATGAGCCAGCTCGATTCCCTCCCGGCCGACGCTGCCGCACACCTTCATGCGCTGACCCGCCGCCACTTTCTCAGTCGCTGCGCGATCGGGCTCGGTAATGTCGCGCTCGCCGCCCTGCTCGACCAATCTGCCCGAGCCGCTGGACCCGCTCAGCCCGCGGATCCGACCACGCCTAGGGCCCCGCACTTTCCCGCTCGGGCGAAGTCGGTGATCTATCTCTTCATGGCAGGAGGCCCCAGCCAGCTGGACCTCTTCGACTACAAGCCGCGCCTCAACGAACTGAACGGTCAGCCCGTGCCTGACTCGCTCGTCGCCGGGAAACGCTTTGCGTTCATGACGACCAGCCACGGCTCCCAGTTGCTCGGCTCGCGACGGACCTTCGCTCGCCACGGGCAAAGCGGCGCCTGGGTTTCCGACCTGATGCCGCACACGGCCCGGGTCGTCGACGACCTGACCATCGTCAAGTCCTGCGCCGCCGATCTCTTCAATCATGCGCCGGCCAAATTGTTCATGAACACGGGCTCCGGTCAGTTCGGTCGCCCGAGCATGGGATCGTGGGTGACCTACGGACTGGGGACGGAATCGCGCAACCTGCCAGGCTTTGTGGTGCTGCAGTCCGGACCACGCGGGCCTCGCGGTGGATCGGTCAACTGGGGAACTGGATTTCTTCCGACGACGTTTCAAGGTGTGCCCTTCCGCGGCCAGGGCGATCCCATCCTCAACCTCACCAACCCCGCTGGCGTATCGGCGACCCGCCAGCGCCAGACCCTCGACGCGCTCCGCGACCTGAATCTCCAACAGGCGGTGGCGACGGGCGACGCGGAAATTCACACCCGGATCGCGGCCTACGAGATGGCCAGTCGCATGCAGAGCAGCGCCCCCGAGCTCGTGGACCTGCGCGGAGAAAGCGCAGCAACGCGAGCGCTGTACGGCATCCACGACGATGCGCCTTCGTTCGCCCGGAACTGCCTGCTCGCTCGCCGACTCGTCGAGCGCGGGTCGCGCTTCGTCCAGCTGTACCACACCAACTGGGACAGCCATGGCGGCCCCGGCGAGAATCTCCAGAGCGACTTCGAGGCCCGTTGCCGCGAGGTCGATCAGGCGCAGGCCGCACTCGTCACCGACCTCAAACAGCGCGGACTCCTCAAGGACACCTTGGTGATCTGGGGCGGCGAATTCGGCCGTACGCCGATGGGCGAAAACCGCGACACCACCGGACGGAATCATCACATCGACGCATTCACGATGTGGTTCGCAGGCGGCGGCACGCCGGCCGGTCGCATCATCGGGGAGACCGACGAACTGGGCTTCAACGCCGTCCAGAACCGCGCCCACGTGCACGATCTGCATGCGACGATCCTGCACCTGCTTGGCCTCGATCACCGCCGCCTGACCTTCCGTTTTCAGGGCCGCGACTTCCGACTCACGGACGTGCACGGAAACCTGATCGAGTCGCTCATCGCCTGAGCAGAGGCGCCCTGATCCGCCCCGCGCCACCAGACGCGGGTGCACGCTGCGCCGGCTCACGCCGGCACCGCACGCTCAGCCCGGGCTCCCCGACCGATTAGGCGAGGATATCCCGCACGACGTGACCATGCACGTCGGTGAGTCGGAAGTTTCGTCCCTGGAACTTGTAAGTCAGACGCTCGTGGTTGATTCCGAGCAGGTGCATCACCGTCGCCTGGAAGTCGTGTACGTGCACGCGGCGATCAACGGCGTTGAAGCCGAACTCGTCCGTCGCGCCGTAGCTCATTCCCGGCTTTACGCCCCCACCCGCCATCCAGAGGGAAAAGGCATACGGATGGTGGTCGCGACCCCAGTTCTTCACGTCGTCGATCTTTCCCTGCAAGAAGGGAGTACGGCCAAACTCGCCGCCCCAAATCACCAGCGTATCCTCTAGCAAGCCCCGTTGCTTGAGATCACGGATGAGCGCAGCGGAGGGAGCGTCGGTGTCGTCGCATTGGATCTTCAACTGCGAGTTGAGGTTCCGGTGCTGATCCCAGCCCGCGTGCATCACCTGGATGAAACGTACGCCGCGCTCAGCGAGCCGCCGCGCCATGAGGCAGTTGTAGGCAAAGCTCCCCTGGCGGCGCACGTCGGGTCCGTACATCTCCAGGACCGAGGCCGGCTCGCGCGAGAAATCCGTCAGCTCCGGCACGCTGGTCTGCATGCGGTACGCCATTTCGTACGCGGCGATCCGGGTGGTGATCTCCGGGTCGCCGAAGTCCTCACGTTTGATCTCGTTGAGATGAGCGAGGTCATCGAGCAACCCGCGCCGCACCTCCGAGCTCATGCCCGGCGGATTCGACAAATAAAGCACCGGATCACCGCTGCCGCGGAAAGCCGCTCCCTGGTACTTGCTCGGGAGAAAGCCGCTTCCCCAGTAGAAGTCGTAGAAGATCTGACCGCAGCTCGCTTCCTTGTCGCGCGAAGTCATCACGACAAATGAAGGTAGGTCCTCGTTCTCGCTTCCGAGACCGTAGCTCAGCCACGCGCCCATCGAAGGCCGTCCCGCCATCTCGGAGCCGGTCAGGAAGTACGTGATGCCCGGGGCGTGATTCACCGACTCGGTGTGCATCGACTTGACGAAGCACAGCTCATCCGCGATCTCCGCCGTCCGCGGCAGGAAACTCGAGACCCAGGCGCCAGACTGTCCGTGCTGCGCGAACTGCGTGATCTCGCCCAGAACCGGTCGCTCGGTCTGGTCACCGGTCATCGTCGAGAATCGCTTGCCGCCGACCACCGCGTCCGGGATCTGCCGACCATGCCATTGCTTGAGCGCCGGCTTGTAGTCGAACAAGTCGACGTGAGACGGGGCGCCATTCTGAAACAGGTAGATGACCCGCTTGGCCTTGGGGGCAAAGTGAGGCAACTCCGGCAGCCCCGGCACGCCGCGCCGCGACGGAGGCGCGGCGAACAAGCCGTCCCGGCTCAAAAGCGAGGATAAGGCGGCGGTGCCCAAACCCAAAGCCGAGCGGCCGAAGAACTGGCGACGGGTGAAGAGGGCGTGTCCCTCGGTCAGTGGATCCATGGGATTATTCCTTACAAAGGGTTTCGTCGAGATTGAGGACGAGTGAACAAAGCGCGGTCCAGGCCGCATGTTCGATCGGATCGAGCTCGGCGGGCCGAGGAGCCTCGCCGCTGCTCGCAAGCAGGCGCGCGGCCGCAGGATCCGCCCCGAACTGCGACCGCAGGGTCGCCATCCGGGAACCCAGGATGCGTAATTCGTCCGCCCGCGCGGGCCGTGCCAACGCGAGTCGATAGATGCGGTCGATGCGCGACGCGTCATCACGCGCGGTTCCTTCAAGTACGCGCTGCGCGAGGACGCGCGCGGCCTCGACGAACGCCGGATCGTTCAACGTGACCAGCGCGTGCATCGGCGTGTTGGTCCGGGCCACCTTGACCGTGCAGACCTGCCGCGCACCGGAGTCAAAGAACGACGTCGGGCCCACGATGCGCCGCCAGAACACGTAGAGACTGCGCCGGTAGAGGTCCTCGCCCTTGCCTTGCACGTACTTCTTCACGCCAAACGTCGCCTCCTCCCAGATTCCGGCCGGCTGATACGGCAACACGCCGGGGCCACCCGAACGGTCAACAAGCAGGCCGGCGGCCGCGAGGGCTTGATCGCGCAGCATCCACGACGGCAGCCGATGGCGTGAGCCTCGCGCGAGAAGCCGGTTCTCGGGGTCCTTCTCCAACAGAGCCGGAGCGACGCGGGAAGACTGGCGATACGCCGAACTGGTGACGATCAGACGGTGCAGCGCCTTGGTGTCCCAGCCCGAGCGCACGTACTCTGTGGACAACCAGTCGAGCAACTCGGGATGAGAAGGCGCTTCGCTCTGCACGCCGAAATCCTCGGCCGTCTTGACGAATCCCACACCAAAGAACGCCTGCCAGGCGCGATTCACCGCCGTCCGCGCGCCGAGCGGATTTTCGGCCGAGACCAGCCAGCGCGCGAGATCGAGTCGATTCACCCGAGCCGCAGGGGTGGACGCGGATCGAAACACCTCCGGAATCGCGCCCTCGACTCGCGTCGTGGTCCGCGCCTCGTAGTTCCCTCGGGCCAGCACCACGGTCTCGCGGCGATTTTCGATCTCGTCCATGATCATCACCCGCGTGACCTGCCTCACGGCATCATCCCGCTCACGTGCCGCCTTCACCAGACGCTCCAGTGCGCCCACATACTCCGGCTGGCCGGCACCCTTGAAGTGCGCGATCGCCTCGTTGAGCGCCCCGACCGAGCGCTCCGCCGGCGCCACCGCGGCAAAGTTCTGGGGGAGTTTCCCGGGGAGCGCCTGCGCGGACGGGGACGCCGACAAGGGAGCGTCCGCCGCGCGCGGAAACAGCGCGCGCTCGCGCTCCTCCACGTCCTTGCCGATCACGGCGATGCGCTCTCGCGCGCCCTGCAAGGCGAGAGCCTCGGCCGGCGTGGGCAACTCCAACAATGGCGGCACCTGCCCCGGCCGGCCGTTCGGCGGTGCACCGGTCTCCGACATCTGGTTAAAGATGTCGTACATCGAAAAGTAGTCCGTGTGCTTGATGGGATCGAACTTGTGATCGTGACAGCGGGCGCACGAAAAAGTGAGGCCCATCCACACGGTCCCGGTCGTTTCCACGCGGTCGAAAACGTTCTCGACCCGAGTCTCCTCCGGGATGCGGCCACCCTCTCCGTTGAACATGGTATTGCGGTTGAATCCGCTGGCGATCCGCTGCCCGACCGTGGCATCGGGCAGGAGGTCGCCCGCCAGTTGCTCAATGCTGAACTGGTCGTACGGCATGTTGGCGTTCAAGGCGTCCACCACCCAATCGCGCCACGGCCACATGGTGCGCTCGGGATCCCCTTGGAACCCGTTCGTGTCCGCGTACCGCGCGAGGTCGAGCCAGTCCCACGCCCAACGCTGCCCGTAGCGCGGCGATGCCAGCAGGCGATCCACCCGGCGCTCGTAGGCGTCCGGCGCGGGATCCGCGAGAAAGGCGTCCACTTCCTCCGGGGTCGGAGGCACTCCCGTCAAATCTAACGCCACCCGCCGCAACAGTTCCGCGCGGCCCGCCTCGGGAGACGGCGAGACACCTTGTTCGGCGAGATGGGCAAACACGAACGCATCGATGGGCGTACGCTCACGGGCCTTCAGCGCGGGGACCGAAAGCACGGGCACGGCCGGGCGAACCGGCGGGCTGAACGCCCAGTGCGAAGACCACGGGGCCCCCTGCTCGATCCATTTCTTGAGGATCGCGATCTCGTCGGGCTTGAGTTGCCGCACCGACTCCGGCGGCGGCATGACCTCATCCTCATGCGGACTGATCAGCCGCTGGTAAAGATCACTCTCCTCCAGAGAGCTGGGAACAACGACCGAGACGCCATCCTTGTTCCGAAAAAGCCCATCGCGCTCATCCAGCCGCAAGTCCGCCTTGCGCGTCGCGGAGTCCGGCCCGTGGCAGTGAAAGCACGCGTCCGAAAGGATGGGCAGCACCTGCCGGTTGAAGTGAACCGGCGCCTCCACGCTCCGCGCCTCAGGCAGGCTCGCGAGGAGCGCAACCAGCAAGTGAAATCCAGAAATGAAGCGAAGCCCGCCGAGCCGTCCAACCATGGAGCGGAACGTAGCGCGCGACGAACCGCGCGCAACGTTTCGCGCATTAAATTTCCCGACTCCGATTCGAACAACTCAAAGCCAACCGGGACGATATTCCTTCGTCACGAATCGGTTCGCATCCGGAAGATTCGTCACTCGCAACGACGCCGAATCCCACTCGAGCCGGCGCCGCGAGCGAATCGCGACGTTGGCCAGCAACACCGACTCGGTGAACGGCCCTGAATATTCAAAGTTGGACCCCGGGAGCGGCCCGCCCTTGCAGCCGAGCAACCACTCCGCGAAGGGACCGTCCTTGACGCGAGGGATCGTGCGTGGGGGAAGACTGGAGGCACGCTCGCGCATCTTTACCTCCGGGATGATGCGCACGGAGTCGTAGTAAAAGCTGCAGAGCACGGTGGCTTTCGAGCCGAAGAGCAGCGTGCCGGCCTCGGGATTCAAATCGCGCCCCATCTCCAAGTCCGGCGGAAGCACCGGCAGCAAGCCACCGTCGGACCACGTGTACTTGACCGGCGGCATCTTGCCGCGGGCCGGGAAATAGTTCGTCACCACGGACGCCAGTGGCGAAGCCACATCCGATGCGCCAGTCGAAATCGCCTCGACCGCAGTGGGGGCACCCAAGCCGAGAGCCCAATACGCACCGTCCATGATGTGGCAAGCCACGTCACCGAATGCGCCGGTCCCAAAATCCCACCAACCGCGCCACTTGAACGGGAGGTAAGCCGGATCATAGTTGCGCGGCGAAGCGACGCCAAGCCAGGCATCCCAGTTGAGCGTAGACGGGACGACGGGCAGGAACTTCGAGTGGTCGGGAGGCGCGAACGTTCCCACTGGGGCGCGCCACGGCGGGTAGAACGGACGATCGGTCCAGCTCACCACCTCGTGCACGTCACCAAGAACGCCCGCGTCGACCCACTCCTTGAGCAGACGGCAGCCGTCGCCAGCGTGCCCCTGATTGCCCATCTGGGTGACGACCTTCTTCTCGCGCGCGACACGCGCCAACTCGCGCGCCTCCCAGATCGTGTGGGTGAGCGGCTTCTCGACGTAGACGTGCTTGCCCAGACGCAGCGCCGCGAGCGCCGCCGGGAAGTGCATATGATCCGGGGTGGAGATCGTGACCGCGTCGATTCGGTTGCCGAGCTTGTCGAACATCTTCCGGAAATCGTCGAAACGCTCCGCGCCCGCCGCCCGCCCCGCCGCCTCCGCATGGCGCTCCTGAAACTTCTTCAACGCGCCATCCGCGCGCTCGGAATCGACATCGCACAGAGCAACGATGTTCTCGTTGCGCACTCCCTCGACCGCCGCGCCGCCGCGGCCGCCGACCCCGATGACTGCGACGTTGAGACGGTTCAGCGGCGAAGGGGTGCCTGGGGGCTGGGAACGAAGCACGGCCGGAAACGCCAGAGCGCTCGCGGCCACGGAGCTGGTCTTCAGGAAAGAACGACGACTCAACGAAGGCATGGAGGGGAATGATGAGGGTTGACCGGGGTAGACTCCGAGCCGAGGCCGGCGCCAACGGCTCTCTGTCCAACCTGCGGGAATCAGCGGCCCGCGCAAGCCCGCGCTCGGGCGGCGCGGATGGTTTGGGATTGCCCGAAGCCTCCCGGCCACAAAGCCTGTGCCCGCGATGGAGCTGCATGTCCTGCCCTCGGGCCCGATCCAGACCAATGCGTACCTGCTCGTCGCGCCCACACTGCGCGAGGCCGTCTTGATCGACGCTCCCGAGGGCATCTGGGCGAAGATCGAGCCGCTGCTCCGCGCCAGCCAAGCGACACTCCGGGAGGTCTGGATCACGCACGGGCACTGGGACCACACGCAGGGCGGCGCCGAGGTCGTCCAGCAATCCGGCGCGCGCGTCCGCGCCCACCGCGCCGATCAACCGCTCATTGAGACGCCCGAAGTGATGACCGTATTCCTGCGGGGAGGCATCCGCGTGGATCCGATCCACGTCGATCACTGGCTCACCCCCGGCGAACGCTGGGAAGCGCTCGGTGCGCCCGTCGAATGCCGCCACGTGCCTGGCCACTGCCCGGGCAATGTCCTCTTCTACTTTTCGTCTTTGGGCGCGGCCTTCGTCGGCGACGCCCTCTTCGCGGGCAGCGTCGGCCGCACCGATCTTCCTGGCGGCAGCGCCGCCACCTTGGCCGAGAGCATCCGCTCGCAGATCTACACGCTGCCGGACGCCACGGTTGTTTATCCCGGCCACGGTCCGTCCACGCGGGTCGCGGACGAGAAAGCCACCAACCCCTTCGTGCGTGCATGAACCACGCCCCCGATGCCGCCCACGAGGGATTCATGCGCCGGGCGCTTGAGCTCGCTCGGCGCGGCTGGGGCCACACCGCCCCGAATCCCATGGTGGGGGCGGTCATCGTGGAAGATGGACGCATCGTGGCGGAGGGCCACCACGCCCAAGACGGCGGCCCCCACGCCGAGCGAGTCGCGCTCGAGGCGCTCGGTCGGCCACCGCGCCCCGATGCCACCCTCTACGTCACGCTTGAACCGTGTTCAACCGTCGGTCGCACCGGGGCCTGCTGCGACCGGATCCGGGCCGCGGGACTGCGCCGGGTGGTCGTCGGCGCGACCGATCCCCTACCCAGCCACGCTGGGCGCGCCTTCACCGTCCTGCGCGACGCTGGCATCGAGGTGATCTCGGGCGTGTTGGAACGGGAGTGCTCGGATCTCAACCTCATCTTCAATCACTGGGCAGCGCGCGGCACGCCCTTGCTGGCGGCGAAGGTTGCCACGACCCTGGACGGAAAGATCGCCACGCGGATGGCGGATTCCAAGTGGATCACCGGCGAGGAGGCTCGCGCGGATGTCCACCGCTGGCGCCGCCTCTTCCCGGCCATCGCCGTCGGCGCGGGCACCGTCGCGACGGACAATCCAAAACTCACCGCACGCTCCGCCGACGAGGAGTGGTGTCCGTGGCGCTTCGTCTTTGACGGTCGGCTCCGGTTGTGGAACGAGCGCAATCTACCCGGGCTCTTCACCGATCAATACCGTCATCGCACGATCGTTGTGACCACGCAGCACGGCGGCCTCGGCTACGTGCGCAAGCTTCGCGATCTCGGCGTGCAGGTCTGGATCGTACCCTCGCCCACGCAGCGGGTGAACCTCGCGGAGTTCCGGCGCCGCTGCGCCGAGGAAAAGATCAGCGGCATCTTCATCGAGGGCGGATCCCAGCTCATCAGCGAGCTGATCCAGCTTCGCGAGCTCGATTACCTGATGGTCTACCGCTCCCCGATGCTCTTCGCGGACGACCGGGCCAAGAGCGCTTTCAGCGGCCTGCGCACCGAGCGCCTCGGAAACGCCGTCCGCCTGCGCGACGTCCGACATGAGACGTTCGGCGACGACTTCCTGACCCGGGGCCACACTGTGTATCCGGAAAAAATGTACGTTGATGAGACTGTATTTAGCCTCGGGTAACGCGCACAAGGTCGCCGAGTTCCAAGAACTAGCCCGGTCTTCCGGGCTGCCGATCGAGATCGTGTCCGCCCGCGCCGCGGGAGGCATGCCGGCGGTCAACGAAGACACGGGGACCTTCGTGGGGAACGCCACGAAGAAGGCGCTCGCTCTGCTACAAAACCTGCCGGCGCCGAGCTGGGTACTTTCCGACGACAGCGGGCTCTGCGTGGACGCCCTCCACGGCGAGCCCGGCGTGGAGTCGGCCTACTACGCCGGCCCCCAGGGCGACCCCGCCGCGAATCTCCGCAAGCTGGTGGAACAATTGCGCGACGTTCCGAAGGAACGCCGCCGGGCGGCCTTCCACTGCGTGCTCGTGCTGGTGGGTACATCCCAGCCGGTTCGCAGCTTCGCGGGGATTTGCCCGGGCACCCTGCGCGAGACCCCGGCGGGTGGCGCCGGCTTCGGGTACGACCCGCTATTCGTGCCCGAGGGCGAAACGCGCACGTTTGCCGAAATGCCCGAGGGCGAGAAAAACCAGCTCAGCCACCGCGCCCGTGCATGGACTGAACTTGCCGCCTATCTGCGCACGCTGGTGTCCCAAGACGACCACCGGCTCCGGCCATGATCGTCGCCCTCTCCTTCTTCACCTTGGGCGGCCTCTGGTCGCTACTGTTTGTTCGGCGCGTCGTCCCCCGACTCAATCTAGCCGCCTCACTCGGAGCCGCCGGCGCGCTGCTGCTCGTCGTCTCCTGCTGGCTCCCTTTCGCGCTCGCACGCACCGTGGGCCTCGCGCCGTCCATCCCGGCGACCTTTCTCGCACTTGCGGTCCTGCTGGTCGTTGAGGCGCGTGCGCTCCGCCGCTCGCCGCAGCGGTGGCAGCGCGATCGTGCCGTCTGGCACGGGGCGATGCGGCGCGCGAGGTCCCTACCGACGCTCGGATTGCTCGCGCTGTGGGGGTTTCACATCTGGGGACATTGGCTGCATTGCCTGCACCCACGCGACGGGGCGCTGTGGAGCGCCGGAGCCGGCTGGGAGGATCAGTCGTTCCACGCCGCGCTCGCGACCTCCTTTGCGCATGGCGACAACCTCACCCGGCTGAGCTACCCGCATCTGCCGGACTGGCCGCTGGGTTACCCATTTCTTCCCGATTTCCAAGCGGGCTGGCTCCATGCCGCGGGCGTGTCGCTCTCCGATGCGTTCTGGATCGGCAACGTCGTTGCCTCAGCCGTGTTCCTCGTCTCCGGCGCGGCCCTGCTTCGGTCGTGGCTGCGCTCCCGTGCCGCGAGCCTCCTCGCGTTGCTGATCTGGCATCTCGCCGGCGGATTTGGGATCGCCGCTCTCGCGGTGCTGGGTTCCGACGCACCGTCATGGTCCTCCGCGTTACTGGCTCGCGACTATGCGAACGACTGGGAGTTGGGGCTCCACTTTCACAATCTCACCACCGCCATCGTCTGGCCGATGCGCGTCGCGTTCTTCGGGCTGGCGACCGCCGCCGGCATCGCGCTGCTTATCCAGCACCTCGTCGTCGGCACCCAGACGAGGCGCGCCGGCTTCGTCCTCGCCGGCGCCACCGCCGGCGGACTCCCGCTGGTCAGCGCCCACGCACTGGTCATCCTCGCCTGCGTCGTCACGCCGCTGTTCGTGCGCCACTCTCCCTGGCAACGGCGAGTCGGATGGACGCTCGCGACCCTGGTGGGAGCATTGTTGGCGTTGCCGCAGGTGTTCTGGACCCGCGTGCAACTGGCGCAGTCCGAGCCGCCCTTCCTGCGTTGGTCTCCGGGCTGGATGACGGGCACCGGTGGCGAACATCCCTGGACCGCCATGGCCCAACACTGGGCGTGGAACACCGGCGTGTGGATGACGCTGGGGGCTGCCGCCTGGCTGTTTGCGGGTAGGCACTTTCGCCGGGAGACCTGGGGCTGGTGGCTGCTTCTCCCCCTTGGTTACCTCTGGGCGTTCCAGCCCTTTGTCTTCGATAACCTCAAGCTCTTCGCCGCGACGGCACTCGCGGCGGCCGCGGGTTGCGCGTGGTGGCTGCGTCGGGCGTGGCAGGCCGGCCTCGCTGGCGGCGCGGCAGCCCTGATTCTCGCCGCGCTCATGAGCGCGTCCGGCATCCAGTCGATCATCTCCGAGTGGCGCCGCCCGGCCGTGATCTCGAACGCCGACGAGCAGCGGTTCGCGCAACTGGTGCGTGAGCACACACCGCCAGATGCCCTGCTCCTCACCGGACCACAACTGAATCACCCGGCGCTGATCCTCGCGGGTCGACGCGTGGTCGCCGCCAACCCATCGGGGATGACGCTCCATGGGGTACCGCAGATGAATGCCCGCACCGAAGCGGTCGCGGCGATCTACCGCGGAGCGCCCACCGCCCGCGAAAATCTTCTGGCCAGCGGCGCCCAGTGGATCGTGCTGGGGCCGATGGAACGGGCGGCGTTTCCCGAAATCGATTCACGCTTCATCGCTGAGCTCTCCACTCTGGTGGCAGCCACGGCAGACTGGGAACTACGCCGAGTCCACGCCCCAACTGCCTCACCTTCAGGCTGAAAAACGGCGAGCAAAGGATTCCCGCTTTTCCTCTTGCTGCCGCCGCCGCCGCCCCCTTTGCTCTTCTTTCCCATCGCAAGATGGGTGTCAGAGATGAGATCGGGGCGTAGCTTAGCCTGGTAGAGCGCTACGTTCGGGACGTAGAGGTCGTGAGTTCGAATCTCACCGCCCCGACCATCTTCCGCGAAGACAAAGCGCCGCGCTCCCGCCAACGCTTCCTTCCGCAATTCCCAGCCACTGCAGCGGGTTAACCTCGGTATCGCGCGCCCTAGCGGGCGGTCGACCACGTCCGCCACACGGCCATTGAGCGCCGCAACAGCGTCTCCGGATCGCCCTTGATGGCGTAGCATTGCAGGCCCACCGGCCCCGCGTACCCCCGCTGAGCCAGGCGCTGAACAAGCCCGCGAACATCAACCGTGCCTTCATCCAGCGGTCGAATCACCCGCTCCCACCCTCCTTCGGGATCGGCACCGTTGATGGACACCAGAAACAGATGTTCGCCACAGGTCTCGATGACTGCGTCCAAGCGCGCCGCGTTGCCTGCCGCGATCTCGTGAGCAAGGTTGAACGTCACCCCCACGTTCGGTCGCCCCACCTGTCGCACGATCCGCAGCCCCTCCTCAGCCGTGGCGACGAGAAAACCCTTGTGAGGGTAAAGCACGATGCGCACGCCGTGCTTCGCGGCGTCGTCCGCCAGGTCACGCACGGCACGAGCAGCCGCCGCGTCGTCCACCCCGCGCCCGCGCAAGGTCAACCAGACATCACTCTTAGCCGCACCCAAGAGCGGCAATGCCGCGCGGATCGCCGCGCCGTCATCAGGACTACCGTCCAACTGCAGCCCGACATAGACGCTGTAGATGCGCAGACCCGCCGCCGCGAACGCCGCCGCGCGCTCCTCAAAATCATCGACGCCCGAGTAGCCGATACCCGAGTAACCCAGCTCACGTAGCACCATCGCCTGACGAGCCGGAGACCAGCGCTGCTCCCGCCCAACCCCGTTGTCGAACGCGAAGAACGCGGCCTCCGCGGCGAGCGGTCGCGCACCCAGGAGCACCACCCCGATCACGCCAAGGAACCGCAACCAAGGACGGTGAAACACCAACGCGCAACGGAGCATCATGGACACACCGTCACCGCCCCACGTCAGAGGGTCAATCCGGAGCAGTTCGGAAGGAAAGAGTCCCCGAGAGGGATCGCCGAACCCACGTTCGCATCATCCACGTCACCACGATTCGGCGGGATTTTCACTTTAGAGTCTGATGAACAGGTGTTTGCGAGTATTTATGAGTAAGTTGATCAAGATGGTACTTTGATCCTTGCTATTTCCTATCATTTCAATCTACATTTGATCAATCAGCAATGAATGCGACTCCGTCCAGTGACGCGCCGACTCCCGCAGTCGGGGACAAAAAGCCCACGCCCCCGTGGTTGCAGTGGCTTGAGCCCCGCTTGCAGGCGCTCCGCTTCGGCACGGTGCAGCTCACGGTGCACGACGGGCGAATCACGCAGATCGACCTGACCGAGCGCACGCGGCTGACCTAGCCGAGTCTCGACCCCATTTCCCTACCGCACGCGCGGCGGACTCCTTCCTCTCTTTCTCCCCCTGAGCCGACTTCGGCAAGCGCGGACGCCTCCACACCTCCCATGCATCCGTCCACGCACCGCTCCGCGCCTGTCGCGCTGCTGGCGCTTCTCCTGCTCGGCACGATCTCACTCGGCCGCGCCAACGCCTCCACCGACACGATCGCCCAGTTGCGCGACCAACTCCGCGCGCTGGAGCAGAAGATCCTCATCCTCGAAAGGCAGCAGGAGCTTCGTGATGAAGCCGCCGCCACCGTCGCCAAGAGCACGCCGACCCTCGCCGCCGGGCCCGGCGGCTTCTCGATCACCAGCGCCGACCGCGGCTTCCAACTTCGCATCCGAGCCAACCTCCAGGTCGACGGACGCTTCTTCCTCGGCGACTCGATCGAGGGCAACGACACGTTCCTGATCCGCCGACTGCGGCCGAGTTTCGAGGGCACCTTGGGAACGAAGTACGCTTTCCGGCTCATGCCCGACTTCGCGCCGTCGACCTTCAACCTGCTCGACGCGTACGCGACGTACACGCACAGCCCCGCGTTCAACCTGCTGGTCGGGAAGACCAAGACGCCCTTCGATCTTGAGCGGCTCGTCTCGCAGACGGACCTGCTCTTCATCGAGCGCGCCTACCCGACCTCCCTCGGTCCAAACCGGGATCTTGGCGTGCAGGTCTTCGGCGACCTGAGCGAGGGTCGCCTCAGCTACCAGCTCGCCCTGCAGAACGGCGTTCCAGATGGTGGCACCTCAATCGTCGATACCGACGACGCCAAAGAGATCGCCGCCCGCATCTTCACCCAACCCTTCAAGGGCGACGGCAGCGCACTCGAGGGTCTCGGTCTGGGCGTTGCCGTGACCACGGGCGAACAGAACGTAGGCACGCCCGCGGTCCTGCGGACCAACGCGCAGCAGGCGTTTTTTGCGTGGGCCCCGGGCGTGCTCAACGCCGGCCGGCATGAGCGGGTGTCACCCCAGTTTCACTACTACCATGGCCCCCTCGGGTTCATCGGCTCGCACGTTTCCTCTCGGCAGACCCTCGCCCGTACGGGTGCGCCGCGCGATGTCACTGCCCGCGCATGGTTCGTCGGAGCGCACTGGGTGCTCACGGGCGAAGACGCGGGCCCGCGCGGGGTCACGCCGCGGACCGCGTTCTCGTGGTCGGACGGCACGTGGGGAGCATGGGAAGCGGCGATCCGCCATGGTCGACTTCGAGTCGGCGACGAAGCCTTCACCGGCACCTCGACCAGCTGGTTCGCCAACCCTGCAACCTCGGCATCCGAAGCACGCGGAACCACGCTTGGCCTCAACTGGTACCTGAATCGCAACGTCAAAGCCTCGCTCAACCTCGAGCACACCGACTTCGCCGGAGGGGCTTCCGGCACGGTTACCCGCGAAGCAGAGAAGGCCCTGCTCACCCGCGTCCAACTCCGTTACTGATTCTACTCTCCTCTTTCTCTGCTCTTCTCTCACACTTAATTCTCCCTGTCATGTTTCCGCGACTCTCCCTCCTTATCCTGACTCTCGGGCTCGCGCTTCAGCCCTCCGGCACCTCGGCACTCGCGAAGGACATCGAGCTTCTCAACGTCTCCTACGATCCCACCCGCGAAGTCTACGTGGAGTTCAACCGCGCCTTCGCCGCACACTGGCAGGCCACGACCGGCAAGACGGTGTCGATCCGCCAGTCCCACGGCGGTTCCTCCAAGCAAGCCCGTTCCGTGATCGATGGCCTCCAGGCCGACGTCGTGACGCTCGCACTTGCTTACGACATCGACGCCCTGCACCAGAACGCACGCCTCGTTCCCGCCGACTGGCAGAAACGCCTGCCGAACAACTCCGCGCCCTACTATTCGACGCTCGCGTTTCTCGTCCGCAAGGGAAACCCAAAGGGCATTCGCGACTGGTCCGACTTGGTCCGCTCCGGAGTCGCCGTGATCACCCCGAATCCCAAGACCTCGGGCGTCGCGCGCTGGAACTACCTCGCCGCCTACGGCTACGCCCTGCGCACGAACGGAGGAGATGCGCAGAAGGCGCGGGACTTCATCACCACCCTCTACCGCAACGTCCCGGTGCTGGACTCCGGCGCACGCGGCGCCTCCACCACATTCGTGGAGCGCCGCATCGGTGACGTGCTCATCAACTGGGAGAACGAACTGCTGCTCACCCGCAAGCTGCGTCCCGACGACTTCGAAATCGTCGTGCCCTCGGTCAGCATCCTGGCCGAGCCCACCGTGGCTTGGGTTGACCGGGTCGTGAAACGACGGGGCACCGAAGCCGTTGCCCGCGCCTACCTTGAGTTCCTCTACTCCCCTGAGGGACAGGAGATTTTCGCCCGCCACTTCTACCGGCCGCGCCTACCCGAGGTCCTGAACCGACATGCGGCTCAGTTCCCGGAGATCAATCTCTTCACGATCGACGAGGTATTCGGAGGGTGGCAGCGTGCCCATCGCGAGCACTTTGCCGACGGCGCCGCGTTCGACCAAATCTACCTTCGGTAGTCCCCTCACTCGCAGCCCCACGATCAGACTCCGGCATGCGCACCCCACACCCCGAGCTCTCCCCGACTCTCCGGACGCGGCGCCGCCGCGTCCTGCCGGGGTTTGGGCTGACGCTGGGGACGACGCTGCTCTTCCTGAGCCTGATCGTGCTGCTGCCGCTGTCGGCGGCCTTCATCCGCACCGCGGGTTTGTCCTGGGAGGAATTCTGGGGCCACGTCAGCTCCCCGCGCGTCCTCGCCTCCTACCGTCTCACCTTCGGCGCCGCCCTGGCCGCCGCGGCCGCCAACGCGATCTTCGGCGTCATCGTCGCCTGGGTGCTTGTCCGGTATGAATTCCCCGGACGGAAGATCATGGACGCCCTCGTTGACCTGCCGTTCGCGCTGCCCACCGCGGTCGCGGGCATCGCGCTCACCGCGCTTTACGCACCAACGGGATGGATTGGTGGGCTGCTGGAGCCCGTGGGCATCAAGGTGGCCTACACGCCGCTGGGAATCTGGGTGGCGCTGACGTTCATTGGTCTGCCGTTCGTGGTGCGCACGGTGCAACCGGTGCTTGAGGAGTTGGAGCCCGAGTTGGAGGAAGCGGCGGCCACGCTCGGCGCCACGCGCACGCAAACGCTGCGCCGGGTGGTTCTCCCGGCCCTGCTGCCCGCGACGTGCACCGGGTTCACGTTGGCCCTCGCCCGCGGGATCGGTGAGTACGGCTCGGTGGTGTTCATCTCGGGCAATATGCCGCTGCGCACCGAGATCACCCCCCTCCTCATCGTCACGAAGCTCGAGCAGTACGACTATGCGGGCGCGACCGCGCTCGCGGTGGTGATGCTCGTGGTTTCCTTTGCGCTCCTGTTCGGGGTGCAGCTTCTCCAACGCTGGTTTTTCTCCCCCGAGCGCCACGGCCGCTGATCCGGTACCCTCGCGCTCCTTCGACCATGTCCGGCACCGCCTCCACCCTCGTCCCCGTCGCGCAACCCCACCGCCGACGCACCCTCGCGGACCCGCCCTGGCTGAAGCGG
>JACCDT010404996.1_pt1 | contig 25902 bp, 22 predicted proteins | sample 7446291 | NCBI WGS metagenome assembly JACCDT01 (sample SAMN15323446, study PRJNA562643) | freshwater metagenome | isolation source: river surface water | place: USA:Blue River Watershed | collected 2017-08-17 | reverse complement strand
TCAAAAAATAGTTTTACAAAAAGCAATAAAAAGTAAAATAAAAGCATTACTTTTATCACAAAATAGTAAAACTATTATTTGACATGAAGGCAAAAAAATTATACATCTCGCAATTGGACAGGAAGCTAGCCACCTATGGGAAGGCGAGCGAATTGGACCGACCTACCATTGGATGGGTAAGAACGCTTCGGCAGTCATTGGGAATGACACTGGAGCAGCTGGGTAAGAAATTGGGGGTTACCAAGCAGAGTGTCCGGCATTTAGAGACCCGGGAAGCAAGTGGAGCCATTACTATCAAGGCTTTGGAGGAAGTGGCCAAGGCCATGGATATGAAATTGGTTTATTGTTTTGTGCCGCAAGAGGGTGATTTAATGCAATGGATAGAGAAGCGCGCCCGTGCTATGGCCACTGATATTGTGATGAGAACCGCGCGCAACATGCAGTTGGAGGAGCAGCAGGTTTCCTATGAAAGACTTCACAAGGACATTGAGGAGCAAACCCAAGAAATCATGCATTCATTGCCTAAATCACTATGGGACTGAGGTTTGAAAATGGGGTAGGTCAGACTCCCATCATCGAGGAAGAGTTGGAAGGACTTAAAATTAGAACGATCACCCATCAGGGAGAATTGAATGAGTTTGAGCAGTACAACATTGAAAAGGCTTTGTTATGGCTTAGGGGACAGCGATTGACAATGGATCAAGTGATATCTGAGACATTTGTTTTGAAGCTTCATGACAGAATGTTTGGTGAGGTATGGCGATGGGCCGGAAAATTCCGAAATACAGAAAAGAATTCAGGAGTGAAGTCAGTGATGATCCGGATAGCACTGCGTGAGTTAATCAATGATGCTAGATTTTGGATGATAAACGAGATTTATTCACCTGAGGAATTGGCCATTCGTTTCAAACACCGTTTGGTGAGTATACATTGTTTTTCCAATGGCAATGGACGGCACAGCAGGGTTATCGCAGATGTTATCATGGAGAAATTGTACAATAGGCCACCCTTTCAATGGGGAAAGTCAGATGCCATTGGGGGGAATAGCATTAGAGTGGAATATCTGAAAAGTCTCAAGCTTGCGGACCAACATCAATATCAACCATTGATAGCATTTGCTTTAGGACGCTAGCCAGCATGGAAATGGAATTCCTACAAATAAGTGAATGAGGAAAGAATGGTCTTTGGGGAGCACAGAATAAGAACATCTAAATTCATCAACTTTTTTGTTCAGGAAGCTGACATGCTTATATTTGCGCACGCAAAGGGGGTATAGCTCAGCTGGCTAGAGCGCTTGCATGGCATGCAAGAGGTCATCGGTTCGACTCCGATTATCTCCACGATAAAATTCCGCAATCACTTGATTTACAAGGGGTTGCGGAATTTTCGCTTATAATTTAGCCCACATTTAGCCCACCGATTTGTGGAGAAAAATCACGTTTTTGAACGGTAGGAAAAAGAGTGAAAAAGAAGGGAATTTTGAAGGATTCGATTGAGGGGGAAATCAATCTTTTTTTGTTTAAACCGGAATGATATTTTTTTGCTGATAATGTCCTGGTCGACGGTCAAAGTTGTGTGGGATATCAATAAAGTTAAATTGGTATCGAGATCGCTTAAGTATGCAGAGTTTTGTCTCTGTAATAAGCTAAACTCTGATGTTCTTCTGATTACTGGGTGATTAAACGCAATGCGCTATTTAAATAGCGCAATTAGAATTCTTTGATATTCATGGATTTTGGATTATAATTGTATTATACAGGTTGCGTATATTACAATGTTATATGCAAACTGTAAAGACACGACAACAATGACAATGACTAAAAAAATAATTACAGGAATAAGCAGACATCCAAAAAGATTTTTATTAGCTATAGTATTTGGTTACACAGCCCTGTGGACTTTTTTAGAACCTCTTTTTGCGATTCTTGACATAAAACCGACTGGTTATAATTGTTGGTTTTTAATTGCGTACATTCTTACAAGTTTCATCATTGCATTTATTGTAGTTTACCCAAAAAGAAAAGTGAAATTCAGTTTGACAAATACAAACACCAAAGTTGAAATTGAATTTGGTGACTTGTTTAAATCTGTAGGTCATAAAGTGATTTCCGCAAGTGAATATTTTGATAGTAAAATCGGCAAACCTGTTTCACCAAAGAGTTTACAAGGCATCTTTATAGAAAAAATACTTGGTGGACACACTAACATTTTTGATGATGTAGTGAATACACAACTGGCGGGACAAGAAATTGGCATTGTACAAAGGAATGACGGCAAAACGCTTAAATACGAACTTGGAACTACAATTACTATTAAACATAACGAATCGCTATATTTTATTTTTGCTTTATCAAATGCAGACAATGACTGTAATGCAAGTAGTACACCATCATTAATGTTGAAGGCACTTGAAGGGCTTTGGAATAAGGTGAGGGTAGAAGGAAACGGAATTGACATTAATGTGCCTTTGATTGGAAACGGACTTTCAAGAGTTGGATTACCACCTAGTCAGTTACTTCAGTTGACTTTGATATCACTCCTTAAATCAGCAAAAGAAAGAGACTTGAGTTCAACAATTAGGATTGTCTTGACTGAGGATATTTTTGAAAAAATTGATTTAGAAATAATAAAAAATAACTGGGAATAATTATGGCAAACAGAACTGGAAACTACTGTGCGTTTTACGTAAAAACGCCTTTCAAAGAATCAAATTTAGGTGCTCACGCAACTAAAGATTTCGTGTATTACAATATGCTAAGAGCATGGAAAGGAAAAGACTCATCATTTCCTTTTGTTGATTCACATGACAAAAATTACAATGTCCGTGACGATAGTGATTGGGAAACAACATTAAAACCAAGATTGCGAGACAGACTTAACAAATCGAAAAATATCATCTTATTTTTAAGTTCTGACACAGTAAGTTCAAGAGCTTTAAGAGAGGAAATTGATTTCGGAATAAACACAAATGGTTTACCCGTAATTGTAATCTATCCAGAGTATTCGGAAATGAGTGACATTATCAATTGTGAATCAAAAACGATTAAAAAGAAAATTAAGGACTTATGGGATAATCTTCCAATATTCAGAGACTCTTTGGATAATGTACCAACTATACATTTGCCTTTAAATAAAGCATTAATTGAAAAAGCTTTAAAAGACAAAGACCTAATGGTTGCGACAAAAGGTGAGGCGACAAGAAGTTTTTATACGTGCTAACTTGAGCAATGACAAGCAAACAATCTGAATATAACAGCACCTACCCTAAAGTGGCGATTCAGTGGTTTATTCAAGCTTAGTGCTTCTCAGTATTTCAATTAATAACTAAAACTAAGTTGCACCGTTTCTAGCACAGGTTTTGCGTCAGGCGAAAAATCAAGCAAACATTTGGGATTGCTTATTCAGTTCAAATGAAGGTTCAGTATTGTGCACTGAACTAGCACTAACTTACTCCTCATCACGAACTGGCAAAAAGCCTTTGTCGCCTAGTTGTTTAATAATGCTCCTAATTAAATAACTATTATCAAATCTTAAAACATACTTGCGTGTACCCTCTTTCTCTGGGATCAACATTTTACGATCAATTAATTTTCTGATTTGTCGAGATACTTCTGCATCTGCTTTTCCCGGGAAAATATCTTTTATATCTGATGCTGAAATTACCTGTTTATCTACGACTCTTTTTAAAATTTTAGTCTCTACATCTGTGATAAACTTTCGTTCTAAAGAATGATGGATGGATGGAAGTAAAATCTCTTTGCGTAAGAAATTATAATCAGACAACTTATCAATCTTTTCAATCTCATCCTTTAGACCTTTCAAAACATACTCAATCCATGATGTAAGACCTTCAACAGTGCCTTCATCGGCTTCAGATAAAAACTTGTAATAGTCATTCCTATTGCTGCAGAACACTGCCGTAGGATTAATAATCCTACCAACATTTACATTGAACCCAGCTTTTACCAGCATGGCATAAGTAAATAATCTTACTGTTCTACCATTTCCGTTTCCAAATGGGTGAATCCAAACAAAACGATGGTGTGCGATGGCTGTTTTAAGTAAATCATATTTGGGGCTGTCATCTTTGTTTACAAATTCAAGCAATTCATTCATATAATCTTCAACTGCTAACCACTCAGGTGGCTTGTGTGAAGATTTGTTAATTTTTAAGTTTACTTTTCGGTAAACCCCAGGAGTAGAATCACCTTCTCCATTAGGTGGTGGAAGTAAACCATCAACAATCTTTTTATGCATCTCACTAAGAAATGTCCTGTTAATTGGGTAGTCGTTAACATTCTCTTCTATAAAAGCCATCGCTTTTTCAATATTCTGAATTTCAAGAATACTTGGAGTAACGACTTTAACGTCTGATAATTTTGTCTCTATGTATTCAGCAATTGTTGTGTTATTCCCTTCAATTCTAGCTGATCCGATACTTTCTAAAGTGTGGAAGATGTGTTTCAGTTGAAAAAACACTTTAGGGTGCGTTGAGCCCCCTAGTTGTTTTTTACGCAAGTGATCCAATTCAATGATTAAATCTGTTAGCGTAGAGTCAAAAGTCGGCTCCACTAATTTCAAGTTATAATGTTTAAATACTGCTTCTGACATTTGAAATTTCTATTTTAATAAATTAACAGATGTAATTTGTTTGAATTAACATTAATAATTCTTTAATCCTTATTTTTCAATACTTTACAAGTATACATTATTTTTCAATAATTTACAATTACAAGATGGAACATTTGCATTTTGAATGTATAATAATTAAACATCAATGAATAATTATTTGACAAATTTCCATCAAAATTGAGCTTTTACCGCACCTTAAACTTTTTAAAATATCCCTCCTCAGTTTGGCCTTCGGTAAAAATCATAAAAGTTTTACGCAGATTGTGGGGCTGCATATCCTGATGAGTTTTCATCGGACTTTTATGGATCAATTTACGAGGCATGCATCAACGATTTAAGCGGTTGTCAAAATCGCCTAAGAAAGGCAGGGCGCCGTATTTACCCTTGAGGTAATTTTGTTCGATGTTTTCGTCATTTCTCGTGGACTTTCCATCTTTTTTGAAGTCAGCCAAGGAGTAGAGATTGGAGGCCCCGAAGGCGTCTTTTTCGACGAAAAATATTTGATCCCTTCTGAAAATTTTAGCATCCAGCAAGTTTGTATTGTGGGAGGTGAATATCAATTGGGCATGGTTCGGATTCATTTCTTTATTGTGAAATAACAGCACCAAACGCTCGGTCAGTTCTGGATGCAGCTTTGTGTCTAACTCATCAATGACCAACACACTGCCATTTTCCAATACATCTAAAATTGGCCCTGCAATATGTGCAAACTTTTGGGTGCCTTCTGATTCGAATAAACCAAAGTGAAATTCCTTTAACTCAGGGATGCCTTTTGAATTCATCACAAACCTTTTTGACATCAAGTCATCAACGGTACTGTGCTCAAGCTCCACTGAAGAACTGTCGCCAACTGTGAGTTTGATATTTTGACCTTGAAAAGAATTAATGGAGATATCCTCTATTCCAAAATCGGCAAATTTGATAAGCTCCACAACCTTCTTGCTAAATGCGCTACTTTCCTTCATTCGTTTAACCGTATATGCTTTATAAGAGCGGTCTTCGATACCGGAAATAATATTGAAATGATGAACCCACTCCAAAAATCCTGCACAGGTAGCATCATTAAACTGTGCGCCAATTGTCACGAGGAATGCTTTGGAATGAACCATCTTTTTAGATGTCAATTCATGTAGAATCTTATGCTTAGCAGGAATTGTAAACGATTGTTTCTTGCGGTAAAAAACTTCCGACTCACGCTTGTCTTTTACATACAACCATTCTTCTTCAATACCGGCACTCACGACACTAAATCCGTAACGATAGTTTTTACCTTTCCAAAAACAATCTATTTCAAATTGTGCCGGCATCTTAGCTTTCTCTGAATCAAGTTGAAAATTTGGCACAACAAACTCCATACTATCCAGGTTCTGATTCCCAGTAATAATGAAATTCCTAAAATGCAAAAAGGCTTTAATCAAATTACTTTTCCCACTTGCATTGGCACCATACAACACCGCAGATGTAAGTGTCTTCACATCCTTCGCATTTTCCACATAGTTCTGACTATCATCAAACAAGCGCTCCTTTTTGGCAGAAGCCTTCAACGAAAACGCTTGTGGCTCTTTAAAGGATAACATATTTTCAAACGAAAATCTATTTATCATAATACCTTGTTTTTGTGATTTATTCACAAATATATCGCATTTTTGTTGATAACACCAACTATTTAAGTATAAAAAGGGGTTAAAACATGCAAAAAAGGTTATTAAGAATAAATTAAATAAGTCTGAACGGAATAAAACAATATGATAGTAATCCTCAATTGTTTTAACTTATTAAAAGGCAGGTATATATACCCTTTTTTATAGGTATCAAATATTTCATTTTATCTAGTCTCGAGTGTAGTTTTGTTTTCAAATTAAAAAAATATATATGAAGAGCAGAGCTATATTATTACTAGTGTTTAACTTTTATATAAGTATCAATTGTTTTAGCCAATACCAACATTTTCTTCAATACATTACACCGTATCTTTCTTCCCCTGTTGTAAGTGGTTTTTATTACATCAATCCAAGTAATTCATTTCAGCCTGGTTACCTATACCAACAATATAGAGTGAATACACCAGATTTCGACAATCAAATGATACTAATTGATTATCATGTAGATAGTTTAGTGGGTTACTCACATTATAAATACCAACAACTATATAAAAACATTCCGGTTGAAGGTGCTGGATGTATTGAACATTTTAACGAGTCAAATAAATTGAAATACATCAATGCTAAACTTGTTGATTCAATTAAGCAAGATACCAAACCGAGATTTGGACCCGATGAGGCAATAAATTTACTCCTTGAAAAATTAAATTCTTCTGGTCGAACAAGTTTTGCATGGGATTCTCCTGAATACGAAGCCCAAATTCAGCAGGATATGAATGATTCAACTGCAACATGGTACCCTGATGCGGAATTACTCTTTGCAGTAGACACTTTCAAAAATATGACAATGGTAATAAGTGGTGATCGCTACAAATTGGCTTATGCCATACCAATTACATTCTTAAACCCATTTGAAACAATAATTTATCATGTTGATGCAAACAACGGTAGTATTATTAAAGTCATTCAAACAAGCAATAGTAATGGGCCTGCAACTATTTCCATCTATGGAATTAACACTATTGATACTGAATGGCAGGGAGGATTTAATCAGAATTTTTTATTAAGAGCAAATGATAATGGGAAGGCAATACATACAAGGATTGCAAATCTCGATCACGCATGGTGGACCCTAGGAAATGTAACCGATGATGACGACATTTGGGATCCGATTCAATACAAAGAAACTACTGCTCATTTTTTTACAACCATGGCTTGGGATTTCTACGAAGACAAATTTAGCAGACCAGGACAAGACTCAAACGGAATTATGGTTAGGGTTCTATCACAATACAATTCTGATAATTCATTTTTCACACCGGGTAATAGTCACTTTAATTATCTTAAATTCGGTACTTCTGATTTAAATGGATATCTGGGATCTGAACCTTCAATTGTTGCGCATGAATATACACATGGTGTCATACATCATACGTCCCAATTAGGAAATACTTATGAAAGTGGTGCTCTAAACGAGGCTTTCTGTGATATTTTTGGAGTGGTAATACAAAGTCTCATGTTAGACCAAGGATCTACTGATTGGGTTTTTGGAAACGAAATTGCAACTTCAAATTTTAATAAAAGATCTTTAAGTGCCCCTAAAACTTTAGGTACTCATTTAGATAATATTGGGTCAAATGTTTTAGGTCAACCCGATACATATTTTGGTGAATATTGGCAATATGACAATCAAGATTCTGGCGGAATACACATAAATTCAGGCGTAATAAATAAATGGTTTTATCTATTAACCGATGGAGACTCTGGGATAAATGATAACGGTGATTACTATAATATTTCAGGAATAGGGATGTTAAAATCTATAAATATTTTGTACCACGCCATGACTACAGGCTTAATCAGTTCAAGTCAATTTTCTGATGCTCGAGAAGCAACAATTGAATCATCAATTGAATTATATGGGGAATGCTCGATCGAACATCAACAAACCACTGACGCATGGTATGCTGTTGGAATTGGTGGGTTGAATAACTGTAACACCACCTACACGTCGGAAAATTTAAATTACGATGACTATAAGATTTATCCGAACCCAACATCCTCAGAAATAAATTTTGAACTTCCGTCATGTTCTAAATCAATAATAAAAATAACAAATCTATCTGGCGAGGTATTACAAAAAATAGAGACCTCAGACATTTACTTTTCAATACAATTAGAGTCATTACAAAGTGGTTTGTACATGGTCACTATTGATAATGGTCGTTTTATTGTTACAAAAAAAATAACACTGAGTAAATAATTAAATAATGAAAATACTACTTACTTCGGCATTTATGTTGCTTTCATTTTATTCAAGCTCGCAAAGCAAACACTCTTTTTCAATCCAATCTGGCCTGATTCACTCCTTTTTCGACAACACACCACTTGTGAATTTAAATTACACTTCCAAAGATCAGGGGATTTTTCATGGAGTGTTTTTAGGATCTAATGGTCTGAGTTATGCTTTTACTTTGAATAATAAGAGTAGTATTGCTTTCGAAGGTACCAGGCTCGCTCGTACTTATGAAAAGTATCGAAACGACTACCAAATGGGAGATCTTGAAAGAAGAGTATTAAGTACTTTTTGTATTAAATACAATAGAAATTTTCTTTTAACGGAAAAGACCAAATTTATTTATGGAGCAGGTGTTAGTTACAGAAAAGGATTCGAAGATATACACCTTGGACCTGCTCCATGGCCATTTAATTCCTCTGTTGTTCAATATAATATAGGATTAACTGCTGTAGCTGGTGTTCAATATCCGTTGAACAATAGTTTTAGTATTTATTCCTTAATTGATTTGAGAACAACACTTATAAACTTGGATAATAATTTCCAAAATCCAAGAATACATAACGGCTATCCCAACCGCTTTGATTTATCCTTGAAACTAGGTTTGAGTTTTCATTTTTAGCATAAAATGTATCGGAGTTTAGGTTGGAAAATAACCAAATAAAAATCAAAGGTACATATACCCTTTTCGTTTAGTATTTATACCATGAAATTTCAGAAATATTCTCAAATTTTAATCCATGTGATATTTTTGAAAACAAAAAAACTAATTACTAATTTTAAAACTAACATCATGGCATCTTCAAACCAAATGGGAAACTTTATTACACTTGACGAAGCATCAGAAATGACCGCTCATTACAGAGAAACCATTCAACCGGGCGAAACTATAGCTTATGCTATTTCTAAAGATTTTATAAGCCAAATATTAAATCAAACTGGTTGTGAAGGACTTCGATTTTACTATGGACTAAACAATGATGGTGAAAAAACTTTAGTGATTACTGGTATAGACAACGCTGGAAATGACATGTACAACGGCCTAATTGCAGATGGTGTTTGGAAATGTCCAAGCATATGTTCCGCGAGAAATTCATTGAATTCTTGAAAATCTTTGATACAATATATTACGCATATGTAATTTCTGGACTCATTCCAATTGTTTGTTTTTTTGTTGTAAAAAATAAAACAACGAGTGGTGCTTTACAAAAAGATAAGATTTTATATTTTATTTTCTTTCTCTCATTAGTAAGATTTATTACCGATATAACAGTAATAGTATTAGGGATTTTTTATCAAAATTCTTTGCCTGCTATCCACATATCAGTTTTACTATGTTATTTGATAATTCTGTTTATCATTGATGAAATCAAACAAATCAATAAATTGAATTACTTTATCGTTACAGGATTCTTACTTTTTATTTCCGATTTAATTTTTACCTCAAGTTTCTTTTACACGTGCCTTTTAAGTTCGTTAGCAACTTTTGCAATTGTTATCGGGCTTTGTATTTGGCTGTTACAAACAGAAAATATTACCAAAACAAATGAAAGACTTATCGGCTCATTGTTATTATTTTATCTAACCGCTGGAGGTTATTATCTTTATCAAGACTTAATGTCAAACAACAATAAAATCATGAGTTTAGCACTTCATTTTTTCATTACTATACAACTACTGTTTAATGCTTCTTTATCGCTAATAATATGGTCAAAGAGGAAGACCTAAGTTTGATCATTGCATTGGGAATGATATTTCTGATGGCCCTCGGTTTAAGTATCATCAATCTGACTAGAAAAAATCGCAGCATCAAAATACTTGGTGCTGCTTTGTTAAAAGAAGAACTTGAGAGAAAGGAACTTGAAAAAGTGGGTGTCGCTATAGCCACTCAAGAGGCTGAAAGAAATGAAATAGCAAGAAAACTTCACGACGAAGTGAGTGCTGTTTTTTCTCTTGCACAACTCAATCTGTCGGTTGTTAAGCAATCTGCAGATAATGGGAAGGTAGATATAAAATCTATTGAAAAAACATTCAAATTACTTGACTTAGGAATAGATCAATTACGAACTATAACCAAAGGATTGGTTCCACACTATTTGGTAAAATTTGGCTTGGCGAAGGCATTAGAAAAAACCATTATTCAAAAAATGGAACAGCTAACATCCAGTTACACCTTTCATTCTACGCTTCCAAAGCACTTTAAAATTGAAGAGCAAATTATGATTCAATTTTATTACATCGCACATGAGCTGATTACCAATTTACTCAAACATAGTAAACCAGCTCATGTCAATTTGGAACTTGCTGAGCATCAAAACATTCTTCTATTGGAAATTACACATGATGGGTTGGCCCTTGCTCAAAAAGACTTTGAGAAATTTGCACAAGATTCGGATAGTTTAGGACTTATGAATATCAAATATAGACTAAGTCTAATTAAAGGTGAGTTAGTTTTTAAACGAACCAAAAACGAAGGTGTCATCCTACTAAGTACAAACCTTTCTCAATAAAGACTGCTATGAATATTAAATTTGCATTAGTTGAAGATCAACATATTGTCAGAGAAGGCCTTGTTGGGATTATCAGCCAAATTCCAAGAGTTGAATTTACTTTTAGTGCTGAAAATGGGCAAGATTTCTTTAATCAGTTACGTAATCACACTATTGATTTAGTATTGTTAGATCTTGATATGCCTGTGATGGACGGCATTGAAACATTTAGACTTTTAAAAGAGAAGCATCCTGATATTAAAGTCATTATGTTAACTACGCATAATGATGAAGATGTTGCATTGGAATTAATCAAAGAAGGTACCTCAGCTTATCTGCTTAAAACAAGTACAATTCAAGAGATAACCACTGCGATTTACCAGGTCTATGAGAAAGGGCGTTACATTTCTGAATTTGCGGAGCAACTTCTTTATAATCAACTAAACCAAAAAGCTTTGCCATCAGAAAATCCTAAAGGGTTCACTGACCGTGAATTAACAATCATTAGATTTATTTGTGACGGCTTAACTTCCAAGGAAATTGGGTCAAGGATGAGTCTTGCGAAGAAAACAATTGATAACGCACGAATCAATATTCTAAAAGCTTACGAAGTAAGTTCAGCAAATGAGCTGATTAGACTTTGTATCATTGATGGTATTTACAAACCACGTACCAACCAAGAAATCTTAGATGAACTAGAAGCCCATGAAAAAGCTGTCTATCTCAGAAGAATTTCAAGATTAGTTTAAACTTTCTGATAGGTATTTATGCCTTATTTTTAAGGTATTACATTTTTTTTCTTTCCACAGTAGAACGATAGATTTGGTTCATTATGAACTAAATCAATCGCCATGAGAAAAAACCGGATTCATTTCAATGTGCTAAAAACGAAAATAGCACTCGCAATCTTGTGTATAATTACAATCCAAAAGATTAATGCTCAAAACAACATATGGAGTTTGCCCTCAAGCTATTACAACAACGTATTTGTTCAAGGGCTGCCAATTGGCAGTGCTCCGGGATTAGATTATCAAGGAGAACAAGCTCAATATGTGCATAATGCAATGCAGGATGCGAATGGAAATCTGTTGTTTTTTGTTATTGATGGTAAAGTCTACGATAAAGATGGCTTTTTCATCGATGAAATGTATCATACTAGTTTTGGTTATATCCCAGGTGGTCAAGAGATTGTAATTGTACCTGATCCAGGAAATTGCCAGAGGTATTATATTTTTTCATCAACACAGGGTGACTTTCCTCGTCCGTTTTATGCTATTATTAATTTGAGCATGCCGAATCAATGGACCGTTGGCAGAAATGGCGCACTAGAAGATTTTAGTAATGGTACAGCTCAACCCTTGAGTTTGCCGAGTAATAACTGGTTTAGAGGAAGAATTGGATTTGCAGCTTCAAAATTACGCTCTGACAATAGTAGGTTTCTTTTTGTACATGACGGGATTTCTATGATTTATAGAATGCGAATAACGTCTTCAGGACCAATTTATGACAATTATACTATCAATCACGGTGTTCACATTTCATCTGAACAACGATCAGAATTAGAACTTGTTGAACTACCTAATGGAGATTACAAACTAGCATCCTGTTCAACCCCAATGGGTGGCAATAATATTTCAAATCAAGTTTATTATACAACATTAAATGCAAACGGAAACATTGTTCCAGGAACAGAGCAAATATATAATTTTTATAACAATACAGGAAACTCTCTAAATGATACCAAACCATTTGGCTTAGAGTTTTCACCAAACGGGAATTATTTATATGTAGTACATAACATTACTCCTAATCATCCAAATCCAATAGAATATATTGATGTTTTAACAAATATAGCATATCCAATTATCGTTACGGGACAAGCTGATTTTCAAAGGACTCAAATCGAAATTGGAAAAGACAATAAACTATACTTTGCAGCAAGCGATCGACTTGCGACACTTAGTAATCCGAACACCCCAGCTGCGATAAATTGGAATAATTCTGCACATCTAATTACATACAATCAAACATTAGATTATGCTGGGCCACAATATGTATCTTCTTTTACACTACCAGATCAAATCGATGGGATGGATTATTCAACGCATTTCTTTGTTAATATTCAGTGTTGTATTGCAAGCACTTATTTTGATGCAAATGTTTTCACAGCGCCAACGACTGCAACATGGTCACCAGGATTGAGTACAAATCCTTTTGCGTCGGTTACAGGAACGGTATTTATTGAAAAAGAATTAATTATTCCTGCAGGTAAGACTATTATAATTGAAAATATGACTTTCAAGTTTGCTCCTGGCGCAAAAGTTGTAGTTGAAAGAGGTAATGGACTGACAGGTGGGAAATTGATTCTTAACGGAACGACTTTTACAGCCGATACAAGATGTGACTCACATGCAATGTGGCTCGGGGTACAAGTATATGGATATAATAATCAAAATCAATTACCCTATTCTACAAGTCAGCAAGGCTGGCTTATTATTAAAAATGGATCAGTTATTGAGCATTCTATTAAAGGCGCAGTCGCTGTAAAAATTAATTCAAGTTCAACTTATCCGTATAACTTTACATCATATGATTTCAATTATACAGGCGGTGTAATTCAAGCAAGTAACTCAACTTTCAAAAATAACCGCCAAGATATCGAGTTCAGAAAGTATATTAGTCCAAACGGAAGTAATAACCAAAGTAGATTTACTAAATGTGAGTTTAAAACAGATGGACTTTTAAATAATCAAAGTTTTTATCCCTCTTATCATGTATTAATGCATGACGTAGTTGGAATTACATATTATGGGAATAAATTCAAAAATTATACCCCAAGTCTTTATGCTCACTGGCAACAAGGATGGGGGATCTACAGTGTTGATGCCCAGTATTTTGTTTATGCTGTATGCAATAATCTTACAAATCCTTGCACAAGTTTTGAACCAAATGAATTTAGCTCACTTTATTTTGGAATTAGAGCTTTATCCGGAAATGGATTAAGAACCATTAAGGTCGATAGAAATGACTTTATTAATAACTATTTCGGTATTTATCTTGGAGGGCCAGATTTCGCAAGCATAACCAGAAATCAATTTGAAGTTTACAGGTCGGCAGCACCTAATCAGACTTTTAATACTTATGGCTTGTATCTCAATGGATGTACGGGGTATTCTATTGAAGAAAATACCTTTACTGAGTTCAACGATCCGTTCGTGACATCTAATGGCAATTCCTATGGGGTCATAGTAAATAATTCAGGATCAAATGATAACGTTATTTATCGTAATGATTTCTTAAATATTAAAATTGGAGGGCAATCTCAAAATATTAACAGTGTAGCGTATAATCCCGGAGATTCAAATCCTAATAACGTAGGTTTACGCTGGAAATGCAATGATTTCACTGAGAACATTTTTCAAGCCGATCTTGCAGTAACGTCAGGAAGAATCGCATATCAACAGGGATATTGTTTAAGTCCGTTTTCACAACCTTTAAATGCAACAAAATCTCCAGCAGGTAATCGATTTAGTCATTCGACGTTTGATCCACAGAACGATATTGCTGTAAATAACAATTCGTTGGAATTTGAATACTCCCATCATGCGGATTTGATAACCTCACCATTGTATTTTAATACTGCAATGGTTTCGCCGCAACAATGCTTCAATTCAATTTATCAAGTTTACTATGATGAAACAAAATCATGCCCTTCTAATATCAAGGATGGAATAATCGATTATTCTTCTCTAAAAGAAAAAACTGATTCAATAAAACAAATTGTATATAATTTGGAGAATCAGGTTGATGGAGGTAATACCAATAATCTTCAAAGCCTGGTTAATACTTTAAGTGCTGCTGATGCCAAAAACGCTTTGTTAGCCGCATCGCCTTATTTATCCGACGATGTATTAATGACCTATTTGTTAACAAATCCTCCAGCAAATCATATTGAACAAGTCATTTTAGCAAACTCACCGGTATCCGAATTAATTATATCCGAGCTAAACAACCATGCTTTAACAATAGAAATAAATACTAATATTAATAGCGCTCAGCAAGGAGTATCAGCAATGACCTATTTAATAAATGAAATAGGTTATTTTAAAAGTGAAAGAAATGGATTAATTGATGAAAGAATCCGACTTTTCCTCAATGATACGTTGATCTCAAACCCATTAGACAGTATTGCGCTAGTACTAAAGGAAGAAAATATAGAATTCCGAAAAAAACAATTATGCGATACATACATTGCTAAAGGTGATTCGTTAAAAACTGCCGAAATCAGGGATAGCCTTGTTGCTGAATTTGGCTATGATAATTATGTAAAAATGGCTGACCTTTATCAGTTATTAAGAGAAGAGCCATCATCATGCTATGCGATTAATACTGACATAAACATTAAGCAAGAAGTTGAATATGTGGCATATGATCAGGATGATCGAATTAATTCGGTCAGAGGCGAGGCCTTAATCTCCGTTGCATTTGACAGTTTGTTCATGGCCGTAATTGAACCATTAGCGAGTATTGGAAGTGGTTTACGAAAAGGAGAAAGTTATAATGAACTTCAATTGGAAAAACTAAATGTGCTATCAATTTATCCTAATCCGTCAAATGGAGAAAGTCAGGTAATACTTGAACTAAACGAAAAAAATGGAGTGAAAATGGAAAATACCTCCATTGAAGTGTTATCTATTTCTGGTCAAATTATCGCCACTTATAAGTTTAACTATATGGGCAATCAAATAATTATTCATCCAGATAAAATTAAGCCTGGTATTTATTTAGTGAGATTGTGTGACAACGGTCAAGTAATTGAAGCTCAAAAACTTCTGATTAATTATTAATTTCAACTAACATCAAGGGACGTAATGTCCCTTGATGTTTTTGCATATGAAAAGGAACAAAATTTACATAATTCTGAGCATGTGTTTATTGCTCTATAATGTTCAAAAAGTTCGAGCACAATCCTTATTTCATCAAGATGTATTCTATGGTGGCGTTACCTCAGGTGGCTTTTCCTCAGGGATGGGTACTGGTTCAGGCACTATTGATCTTTATATTGAACCAGGTAGCACAATTAGGAAAGCATATTTATTTTCGTACCGAGTTGGTTTTCCCCCTACTGTTCCAATTACGGTCAATAATCATCTTTATTTATTCGACACTCTGAAATGCATTATGTCCGTTCAACATACAAGTCCTTGGGCAAATCCGATTAAACTATACTATCTTGACATAACGGAAGATTTGCTGCCTTCCCCTGCTTCTACATTTCATATAGATATTCCGTTTCAGCCAGGGCTTCCAATTAATTGGAGCTGGTGTACGGCGTTATTGTATATCGAATATGATAATCCTAACTTATCTAAAATTGCAACATCAATTTGGATAAATAACCAGGACTATGTTGGATATGAAAATTATTCCATGTTGGGTATGAATCCAATAAACACCAGTAATCCGGTGGGCTTGTCACTAATGTTAGATAGAGCTTGTAATGATACTTATGAAGGTACAATTGTAAATGTAAATGGGAATACTCTTGGTACAATTGGTGATCCAGATGCCGTTAATTCTATATTTAATTGCGCAGGATCGAAAGGTCATTTCTATTATCAAAATGAGTTTTTATTCGGCATAGACGATGATACATCTGATTTGATGATGGGCGGTGCTGATGCATTAGCAGATATTTCCTCAATTATTTCAAATGGATCAACTGAATATGCACTCAATCTGTCGCATACTAGTCCCCATCCAGCGTCTAATCAACCACATGTGAACCTTCTTTTTATCAATGCCTATTCAACTCCTTGCGATACCTTTTCAACGAGTATAATCGCCGATACGGTCATTTGCAAAGGAGAGAGTATACAACTTTCTGCGAGTGGAGGGATACATTACAACTGGCAGAATCATACATCTTTAAATAATCCGAACATTGACAACCCCATTGCGTCACCCGATAGTTCAATGCTTTATGTAGTTCGTATAGAAAATGCACTTGGGTGTAGTCGTACTGAAAAAGTTTTTATAAAAGTTAATGATAATCCCAAAATAACAGACATTTCGATTGTTGCATCCGTTTGTGGGAATGATGATGGACAGGTTACTATTACAGGAAGTGGTGTAAATCCATTAAAATATTCAATCGGAAGTGGTTTTCAGAATATGAATAATTTTTCAAACCTTTCTACTGGAAATTATTCCCTTTTTCTTAAAGACAACAACGGGTGTACTTCTGATACAAACATCCTTGTCCCTGAAACTATTCAGGTGAATGCAAACTTCTCAGCTAACCCTCAGTCAGGTATGAAGCCATTACTCGTTGAATTCTCTAATCTTTCAATAGGTGCTAATAATTACCAATGGTTTAGAGATAGTAATTACCTTTCAAATGAAATAAATGAAAGCCAATATTTTACTAATTCTGGGACTTACTCAGTTATACTTATTGCTTACAATAACATCCCTCAATGTGCTGACACTATTTCGCTACATATAACTGTATTTGATTCATTAATGATTCAAATTCCAAATGTGATTACCCCAAATGATGATGGCACTAATGATGTATTTGCAGTAACTATCAATGGCGCAAAAGAGGTCATGTGTGTTATTGTAAACCGCTGGGGCAATTCAGTATTTGAATATGCTGAGCAAATTTCGACAAATCCGATAACGCTTAAATTATGGGATGCAAATTTAAATGATGGCGAAGGGGTTACCGAGGGTGTTTATTTCTACAGGATGGAAGTAAAAGACATGTACGATAAAACACATGAGTTAAAAGGGTTCTTTCATGTTTTTAAGTAAGATGAAATTGGAAAGCCGGTCAAACATTACACTTACCTTGAGTAATATTAATTCTAATCCGAAAAATCTCGTTTTGCCATTGTATCGGAATAGCTATAAACTCACAAAATGAGAATTTAGAGTTAAACCTCATTGAACATCAGTAATCCATGTTGATATTACGGTAAAAACAACGGAAATACTCGGAATTTTCAACAAAAACTGTAATCTTGATGTAATTCCATGGGAATTTCCAGTGAATTCTTAGGAATAACTCTGAAAATGTTCTCAAATACAAAGCAAACGTACTTGGTCCGCTAGAAAAACAGGGGTTGAACCACCAAATCTATAATGTTCTTCCCAAAATTCACGATCAACCTCTACCCTGTTATCTCACTCATACTTTCATTAGCGTGCTAATTCTTGGTTCCCCGAAGTTCTAATACGAATAAACCTTTCAAAGAATGCGCCTGTAAGTTATTTTGGTATAAATACTAATTGATTCGGGTATGAATACCGTTGGAATAGTGGTGGGAAGTGGGTAAATCGGTTGGTTAATCAACCGGTTTTGATTTGAAAAAACGGTAAGTATGAACACGAAAATAATACTTTAATCAAGTTGACTATGAAATCAATAGAAGGACTACCATTTGTGAAATTTATGATGCTAATAAGTAGTATGGCTCCTTTATTCCTTCTTGTTGGAATTCGCGGAATCAACAAAAATGTTATTGAAGATAATCACTTGCAGATTGCAGTCACGTTGCTTTTGTTCATTCCTTTTATTGTAATCAAATTAAGAATATATTTTGCACGTAAAAGCAATGATGTATTCGTTTTGGATGTATCTGCAACAATGAACAATAAGGAATATTTGTTCACTTACTTTTTTACAGTTTTGTTGCCCCTTTATAGCGTTTCAATCAATGATAATCGCGAATTTGGAGCCATGTTATTCGCGATTTGTTTGGTTCTTTTTGTGCTATGGAATATGAATTTGCATTTTGTAAATATTCTATTTGCCATTCAAGGATACAGAGTTTACACGATTGAGAGTTATGAATCAGCAATTCTCTTAACAACTCGTTCAACTATACCCAAAAATCTACACGAAATTAAAGTTCATAGACTAAGTAGCTCAGTATTCATTGAATTAAAAAAGTATAACTATGCCAATTGAAGATTACAGAAATATTGAATTTGGAATTTGCGCCATCATTGAAGGCGAACAATCAATAGTTCGAATTCCCATAGATGATTCTGTTAGACAGTTTCTTTATGATATGCATGAAGAATTTTATAATACTTATTTTGCTATTGATGGAGAACCAGAACTATATGAAGCAAGTGAGAAGTATGCAACTTCTGAAAAACTAATTATTCCTCTAAATAACGAACATTTACAATCGCTTCGCGATCTTTATAATCAAATTAATATTCCGATTGAAAATGTCGAAATTGGTCAAATTACCAAAAGTATAACATATTACTTTGCTATTTTCCGACACAATGATGGATCGAAAAAAATAGCCGTTAAAAGACCGACAATATTTAAAGGGCTTCTTAGAAAGAAACTCATTCGTTTCATTGATGATACATTGCAAGGTATAGGCGATGATGTATTTAAACTCGACAATGATTTTGATTTTATTATTCACCAAGACAATATTGACATTTTACATCCCATAGGATTTAACTTTATTGCTAATATGGAGGATGAAATTTTAGGTTCTGCGGCTGATGCTACGAGGCAGTTGTCAGCGAGAATTGAATTTGTAAATTTCAATTTCATAGCAGAATTTGTCGGGCATTCAAAAACTGCGGCAAAGTTGATTACTTCCATCAAATCCCGAGATGATTTAGAAAGAACATCAATGTTAAAACTTCTTGAAAAATGTAATCGGATTGGAGTTACAGTAAGAGAAGAAAATGGCCAAATACTGCCTGATGAGGCACACATTGTTCGGTTTTTAGAAATACTTGATAGACGCGGCTATGATTTTGACATCTTAGATGATGATACACTTGAGATCTATGTTGCGGCGAGTAGAAGAAAAGTTAATCAATAATTTATAAAGTTAGTTAACAAGAGATGTTCAAATGTTACTTTTAGATTGAAGAGGTGGGAATTTTAATTTAACATTGAAGTAGATAATGACACAAACAAAAAAACACTGGATACATTCAGGATGGGCAATTGGCATCGGGACCACGATTATATCATTACTCCTGTCCATGGCTTACGACTACTTGAAAAAAGAACCTATTTTGACTACTATTTGGAGTATACTTAAAGGAATACGTCATTTTATTTTGACCTTTCTAAATTTTAATATCAAAGTATGGTGGGTACTTATTACTATATTCATTCTGAGCATTCTCTTGCTCATCATAAAGAAATTCAAAAGTGAGAGAATACTTCAACCTGATTTTTATTATTATACAGAAGACCATTTCAAAAGCTGGAGATGGACTTGGAGCTGGCTTTGGGATAAAAGCAAAAAAGCTTGGGGAATTAATAATTTGAGAGCACATTGTCCGAATTGTGACACGCCAATGGTTGAACATCCCAGCATTTACGGTTCTGCATTTGATTGCCCCAGATGTGATTACTTATCAAATGATGGACTGAGTGATCAACCCTACAAAATAGAACAAATTATACATGATAACATTGAAAGAAGGAGAGCGGAAAAGAAATGAATTGGCACGTTGAATGAAAAATTACTAGCTATAACTTGAAAGGGTAAGAATTCTATTTATCTAGAACTTATTACATTTACTTACACTGGTTAAACTATTCAAACTTTTTATAATAAACGCTCTAAGTTTTCACCATTAACTGGAATTCTAATTTATTTCATTCGTTTCTTATATTTGAATAAAAATAGCAAAGTCAGAAGTAAACATGGACAATCTGTTTGGAAAAAAGATTCGCTCTTTGCTTAAGCTCAAGGATTGAAGCAACGTCATGTGGCTTACCACTTATACATTGACTCTCCAATGTTGAGTAATGTTTAACTTGTTTAACGTTCAGCACGTAATGGATTTCTAAACTGGCTCAGTAACTAAAAAGCAGGGCAAGACGAACTGCTGATGCCAGGTTGGCTGACTGCATCCAAGTGTTGTTGCAGGATGAAAAAGTGGCTATAGAAACCATTAAAACGGTTTAAATTGAAATTGAAATGAAAGTTAAATAATACAAACTGTTCTCAATATGAACAACATGATAATTTGAGATAAATACAATGGAAAAATCAACCATCACAAAACTTAATAAATCCTTCGAGGATTCCGCATATGAACAAGACGGGGTTGACTACTGGTTAGCCAGAGAACTTCAAGTTTTGCTTGGATATTCTGATTGGAGGAATTTTTTAAATGCCGTTGAGAAAGCAAAAGAAAGCTGCAATACTACAGGAGAGGCGGTTTTGGATCATTTCGTTGACGTCAACAAAATGATAGAAATTGGAAAAGGCGGCAAGCGTGAAGTTGAAGATATAATGCTAACACGTTATGCCTGTTATCTAATTGCTCAAAATGGTGATCCTAAGAAAGAACAAATCGCCTTTGCACAAAGTTACTTTGCAATTCAAACTAGAAAACAAGAGTTACTCGAAGAACGAATTCAACTTAATGAACGATTACAGGCAAGAGAAAAACTGGCAGCAACCAAATCCGAACTTTCTAAAAATATCTATGAAAGAGGAGTTGATAATAAAGGTTTTGCAAATATTCGAAGCAAAGGCGACTGGGCATTATTTGGTGGTAATAATACTAGTAATATGAAAAAGAAGCTAGGCATTCCAGATAATAGACCCTTGGCCGATTTTCTTCCAACAATTACAATTACTGCTAAACAGCTAGCTACTGAAATAACGAACTTCAATGTTAAGCAACATGATTTGAAAGGCGAACCAAGAATTACAAATGAGCATGTTAAAAACAATACGGATGTCAGAAGTCTGTTAGGGAAGAGTGGCATAAAGCCAGAACAACTACCTGCAGAAGAAGATATTAAAAAATTGGAAAGAAGAGTAAAATCTGCTGATAAAGGCATTGAAAAGAAAAAACTAAAAGGGAAAAAATAAAAGTTTTGGTTGCTGCGGACAAACTCCGCAGCAACATAGATGCAGCATAATATAAACAACTTATTGGAGGAATGATTTTCCATAATTAATTCCCAATGTTCATTTATTCATTTGTTCAATGTTCACCGCTTACTGGTTTGAACACTTTGCGGTAATTTGCTTTGGTAATGCGTTCAAATTGGCCACCCAATAAATAGCGCCGGACAGATGACGGTGACATACCAAATTGCTTTCCTACCTCTAGTGCTTGGGCCCAACCGAATTCATTGGGGAGTTCGGCGAAGAAGCGTTGTTGCTTGGCTTGTGTTTGAATGATTTTACTTCCGTCCTTCATGTCGGCGATGAGCATATTGGCGTGGTAGAGTAGCGTTAGGCTGACCTTTTTGGCAATTACTAAATCTGCTTGTTGTATTTTGACTGTATGCTGGTTTTTTCGTTTTTTAAAATGGAAATAGCGCACCATACTCATGACCATCGCAATGCGAAAACTAATGAGTCCGAGACGATGAATGGTGGCTAAAATAGGAACGCCTGAACCTCGATGAGCAACATCTGTTACTTCACGAAAAAAGGCAATAAAATCGGCTTGTTGTTCGGGTTGGAAATACAGTTGTATGGGTTCGGGTTGTGCTTTGAGAAATTGGTACAGCTGCTGAACTAGCTGTCCCATTTCACGAAATGCGAGTCCCGGATCTGTCCCATTGTGGGCAAATACGTCCCGAAAACTTGGGACAGCCGGAAACGAATAGAACATGAAACGGCTAAACAGTCCGTTTTCGGTGTTTGGTATCAAGCGAAAAACCTGTCCGCGAGTCCCGGTAAGTAATACAGATAGTCGTGGATGTTCCACCGCAAAGTGTTCGCGGTTCTGCCGGCGTTGCATCTCTACTGGTTCATGATGAAATGCACCACGCAGGACATCGCTGAAATTTCCCCAGTCTTGTGCTAAGGCGTTGGCAAGTGTGTCGGCTTCTGTGGAGAAGAGAATTCCTGCGCCGTCGTTTTCACTGAGGGTTTGCACCACCGAGCTTGCACTATTGTTGGCAGGAATAAAAAGTAGTTTATATGGTGGTTCTTTCAGTTGAGCAAGATCTTGGTCTTTGTTCTTGATCTTCTCTTTTTTGAGTTCTTCGAAAGCTTGCTTGGCCAAGCGTGTCTCTTCCAATAGCATTTTATGAATTTCCATGCCGATGAGGCGTGTCCAACTCAGCACGCCTTTTCCGGAGCCTGCTGGGGCTTCAATAAACGTGTAGAGATTTGGAGAAACCCATTTGCGGTCATAGAAGCCAATCACATTTGGCATGCAACCCGATAAAACTGTAATGGAGCCAAGTAATAAGATGTCTCGTTCATACGGATTAGTGATGTTTTCAAACAAACACTTGAGTGGCTCGGGCAAATGCTTATATATGTCCTCTGGTAATGTAGCGCACAGCTCATCTTGGTATTGCGGCAATAAGAACAAATCTTCTTCTTGCTCGATAGTGTATGGTTTGGTGTGCATGATTAACGTCTTAAAGGTTTATCCTGCACATATCGCAATGCCTGGCGATGAATATTTTTCTCTTGCTCGTGCTTTCCAGCATTGAGCCATTCTTCTAAATCCCCTCTTCGAAAGAGAATCTTCTTTCCATTCTTGTAGAACGGGATTTTTCTTCTACTCGTCATGGAGTATAAAGTCTGTTTGGCAATGTGCAGAAACTCCGCTGCCTGGGTGGCATTGAGTACTTCTGCTTTTTGATTGTTTTCTGCCAGTTCTGTAACTGACGTTTCTTGATGCTGTTCTAATGCTGTTTGAACAGCTTCATTCACCAACTCTGTGATGAATGCTTGTAAATGAGTAATACTTTCTTTCATATAGATTTGTTTACTCACCCTGCATCAAAAAAAAGACCGTGCCAATACTTTTTGTTTCTGTGTTTTATTTATCGATTCTTTGAGGGTTCATAGTGCTAAAATCTCCGCATGCTTTCAGTGACAGAATGTGCCAAAGTGTGTAAAATTGCGCAGTAAATCATGGAACTGCGCAAAATCGAGAAACTTAGGTTCGAGTTCGTATTGTGCTGATTATCTGACACTTTGTCACTGCCAATTATTCGTTTTCTTGTTTTTTGTTGTCAGTTGTGATTCCTAATTGAATGCTTTTCATGGCTTTTGTTTTCGTTGTATCCATCACCTTACCATAAATTTGAGTGGTATGAATATGCTTGTGGCCAAGCAGTTTTGAAACGGTATAGATATCGGTTCCTTCCGCTAGCTGCAAGGTCGCAAACGTGTGGCGGAAATTATGAAAGGTGATCTTTTTACGGATGCCTGCTCTGAGTAACCAACTATTCAAATTCGCATAGTCTCGCTGGAATTGATACTCCCCAAAAATGGGAGTCTGGTTTTCTTCAAAATCACCGAGTAAACTCAACGCTTCATCAGAAATAGGCAAAGTCTCCATCCCTTTGGTTTTACTCTGCGTAAAGCGAATGAAATAGCCCATTCCTTCTGAATGTTGAATTTGATCACCTCTCAGTTTAATGACATCACCCAAACGCAAGCCTGTTAAAGCAGAGAACATACATGTGCGCTTCAGTAAGTCAGACTCAGCATCCGTATGATAGAGCTTGATCAATTCTTCCTTGGTTAAAAACTCTCGGTAGGTTTCTGGTTGTTGAATCCCCTTCACCGCATCAAACGGATTACTGATCATATGTCCAAATACCATGGCTTCACGCACTGTTGCCCGCAACTTATTATAGTAGGTATAACATGAATTCGCCGAAATGCGCATTTTAGGCGAGTTGATTCGCGTAGCTTTCTTCTGAAGGAATTCTTTATACTCATTGATGAACTGTGGTGTGATATCACCAAAATTGCATTGTCCATTACAAAACTGAATAAAGGTTTTATACGAAGCAACCCAACCTCCATGTGTATTGGGATTACCTACCCATTTGTTTACCTGCTTTTCATAGAATGGTAAGAAGTCATCAAATTGTGAGCTGCGCTTGATGCCAAACTTTCCTGCTAATCTATCAAGTTGCCTTGTGGAGGCTATGGAGCGTGCTAAGGTTTCTACGTCACGGTTGTGACGTCTCTCCATTTCATCGCGAGGAGGGTTAAACAAAAACATATCCAGGTATTCCCAACGTGTAATTTTGCCACTTTCAGGATGCACAATTGGTGGGTAGTGATCTAAATAAAGGCTGATTCGACCCGTCTTTAACGGACGCATTCTAAGTGTAACTCTCATAACTATTTGGATTTAAAAAGATGATCTAATTCTTCACGGAGGATCAAGCGCCTTGCCCCGATGGTAAAACTTTGGATTTTATTGGCTTTAAGCATGCGTTGAACAGTCCAACGACTCACGCCGAGCAACAAACTCACCTCATTCACGCTCAAAACCTCCCTTGCTTGAATTTGAATTACGGGTGCAATCAATTTGCTTTTAATCTGTTCTTTGTTTTCCAGGACTTTCGCCTGTCTTTTGTTCTCTTTATAAGCCCTGGAGGCACAAGCGGTTGAGCAATAAAGTGTAGTGCTTTTTCTTGCCACAAATACTTCTTGGCAAAAAACACAGATTTTGGGAAAAGGGTGTTTACTAGCAGTCATTTCAATTTTTTCATTTTGGTGCAGCGTGGTGCAGCGTGGTGCAACATGGTGCAGGTTGGTGCAAATACTTTAAATTACGTTCTGAATTTGTTGCTGAGCTGTTGCTCAAAAAATCCGAGCAACAAATGAGCAACAAAACTGATGCAAAACACCAAAAAAGTCGAAAAATGACAGTTGAGTTAAAAACGCAAAAAACCCTTGACTGGCAAGGGTTTCAGTTATCTTTTGTTATGGATTGTTATCGTTGTTTATCGGCGTTTATTTACCGATACAAAACTTACTAAAAATAGTACCCAAAATATCCGTATCCACATCAATCTGACCAGTAATTTGGCCGAGTTGGCGCATGGCTTCGCGGATGTCCATCGCGATGAAGTCGGCGGTGGTTTGGC
>JACCDT011638250.1_pt1 | contig 25966 bp, 37 predicted proteins | sample 7446291 | NCBI WGS metagenome assembly JACCDT01 (sample SAMN15323446, study PRJNA562643) | freshwater metagenome | isolation source: river surface water | place: USA:Blue River Watershed | collected 2017-08-17 | reverse complement strand
GCCAGATCAAGCGGTTAAACCAGGCGGTAATAATCCAGACGAACCAGATCTTACAAATCCAACTAGCCCAGAAGCCCCAGCACAACCAAGCCAAGCCCCAACAATTAGCAACCAAAATAACATAGAGTTTAGACCGCAGTTTACGATCAATCTTCCAGCTAATAGAACAGCTAATAGCGGCAGTAACACAGATATTAATCAAGTAATGTCTGGTATAGCTCGCGCTGTCTCTGATGTGGCTAATGTACAAGGCAGGGAGTTTATGCAGGCTATTAATCAGGAAGTACAAAACTATTTAGACAAAATGTTTAGCTAATCCAGTTAACTATTTTTTTAGGTGCTAGATGAAAATCCAAATAGGTAGCAGTGAGTACAATTGCAGTCAGATTAAATCAATATCTCGTAGCTCTGGGCAAACTCCTGGACTAAACGAACTAGCAGTAACTATTGAATTAGACTACGGACAGGATTTACCTTTACCTCCTAAACTCCTTTCTTGTGTGCTATCAGAAGGTACGGGAACACCTCTAAAATTCTTCCCAGGTTGGTATCTAGGCAAGCCTGCTAAGCCAACACAACATGGAGAAAAAATATTATTTACACTTAGAACAGCAGGCGTACTCTACTACTTGGATAAGGGCAAGCCTATTGCAAATTTCTCCACAAATGGAACTCTTGAGCAGGTAGTAATAAATACTGCGTTGGAAGCAGAATTAACAAAGGAATCCGGACTAAAGTATTTATTGATTTCAGCCGGTGGAGACAATCCAGAAACAACTTACTCGATAAATAATGCGGTAGAAAACTTTTCTAAATTCTTAACTGATATTACTTCTGCTTACGGCTACGAGGCACACGTACAAGAATTAGGCTGGCTAGACGTGCCTACTTTACTGGAAAGCAGTGGAGCTATAACAGGACTAAAGCTATTACCCATCGGTAGTACCGATCTTCCGTCACCTATTACAGAAGCAACATACGATCCCACTGATCCAGACAATTGCGCAACTTTTCCTTTTACTGATTTTGAATTTGACAGAGGCACTAAGAGTTATACAACGGTTGAGGTTGTAGGCAAATTAGGTGAATTAGCCAAAGAGCTAGACGAAGGGCCACAAACCAGCTATTCAAAATATTTAACCTTCGCCTTACCAAAGGCCGTTGATAATCCCGGTGTAACCGACGCTGAGTTTTCCATTGAGTTACCAAAAACTATCAATAAATTGAATCAGGTTTTAATCTTGCCTGAGCTTGGGCAATTGGAGTTAGTAGAACCATATGACCCAGAAACACCACTAACAGGAAACACTTTCTATTTTGATCCGCAAGTGCCAAGAATAATTTTATCCAATGCCTTGATCGCAAGCTTGACCGATCCTGATAATGTCGGACTTGGGCTAGTAAATTACGTATTTATTAGGGTTAGGCATACCGATTCAGGGGCAAGCTCCAATCTATCCGCCGCAACAGGCGGAGCATTAGAAAAAGCTTACATCGTGCTAAACGACCAAAATATAAATGATTTTGGCGTTGCCACAGAGACAGCTATAAATCTATTAAGCAGCTATCTTAATGGCGGTTTTACCTGCCAAGGAAAACGCCGTACTACAACAGAGAACTGGGTAAACGGTCAGTCTATGACTATCAATATTCCTGCGTACTCAGTAAGTAAAGTTGTTAAGGTTGTCGGCTCATCGGCTAGTTACAAAGGCAAAATTGAAGTTTCCGGAGTTGAACGAGATGAAGTAATTTTCGATTTGAGATTTGCAGAAGTGGTCAATCCAAAAGGATCCGGCTTTGCTGGGGCTACTAGAAACGGGCTAAGCGGTGCTTCTGGTGGTTCAAGCAACAAGCCCAATCTACCAACTTATGAGCATATCCCGTTCGTTACTGGTGATATGTGCTTAGTTCTGACATGGACAGGCGGCGGCGTTATCGCCTCTACTGGAACCGTTGGAACCGGATCAGGCTTTGAAATACTAGCAGAGGATTTTATTAATACTAGTACTGGAACTTTCACTACCACAGTAGAGCTAGATGAGCCGGGCGACTACGTACTAAGATTTATTATAAGAAGCGATCTTATTACTGGTGAAGGGACAACAGATTTAGGCCAATTACAAATAAAACTTAATGGTGTAGTGCAAGATTTTGATTATTTTCAAGGCTTCCCTACTGCGGTTTTTGACGGCGGCTACCCTATTAGAGCCAATTCGGGCGACGAAGGGGATCTATATAATGTGGCAACGCTAACTTGCTCCTTGACTGAAGCCATTGCAGGGGAAAATACTTTGGTTATCGAGTACAACCAGGAAGACAACTGGCTCGAAGACGCAACGGTAGAGTCTGGCACTTTTGAAGTATCGGCGATCAGGATTTGCAAAGTTTCTTTTGGTCCTACTCCTGCCGCAGAAGGTGTAAACGGCCAACATATCATTCTGACTACTCAAAACGGAACGGTAGAAGATACCGTAAACGTGACCTTAGTTGACCTAAATAGTGACCTGCCTGATTTTTACGGCGGGTTTATCTATGTGCAACTTTTAGGATCTCCTGAAACTTTTAGTTATACGGTCAACTTATATATAAATGATGAACTTCAGGCAACTTTGTTGCATACATCATCAGATAAACTACTTTATGAATTTGACCTTATATTAGCTGGAGAAAATGTTGATATAAAAATGGAACTGATAGCTAGCCAGACAGGCGAATTTATAGACGATATACAAGCAGAATTATACTTAATAGCAGTTTAACCTTTCTTAGAAAAGGAGCCAGCTTGAAACAACAACAAGAAGTGATCCAGGATGAGCTTGACGAACTTAAAAACGACTTCAATCGCTTCAAAAGTGAAGTCGAAGCTCGTGCAAGATATGAAGAAAAGGCGAAGGAAGAAGCGGAAAAAAGATTCAACAGGAACATAGCTATAGTTACTATATTAGTAACTATATTTGGTGTAGTATTACCGATATTAATCAATTTACTGATATTTATGAAGTATGGGCAAACCGAATAAGCTTATTAAATATAATAATTAAGTGTAAACGAGGGGAAACAAAATGAGATACTTTTTTAGTGAAAAATACTTACTGTTTTTTGTGATTATCGGGCTTAGCTTAAACTTACTTGGGGGCTTAGTTAATCTCAATATAAAATTACTGGCGAAATCAGAAAAGGTTACTGCTATTAGTAACTCCAATTACGAAAAGTTTGAGCAAGCTGTAGAAAAATACCTATCAGAAAAATCAAATAAGAATTTAATCTCCTGTAGGAACACAGCCCAAGCTATTCTACTTTCTACTGGCGATAAGTACCCTACCGAGCAAATCGAATATTATAGTCACCTTTCAAATAGTAATTTCAATAAAATAGCAATACTAAAAGCAGAGGCTAAAGAATTTGAACTAAAAATTAATACTATTAGCGCAGATGAAAAAAAGAATAAATCGAGGTATCTCATTGAGGAGTTTACTAAATTAAAATCACCTGTGGATCTTTTTAATGCCCGTCTATTACTGGCTAGATCGTATCCCTATGATCAAGATCTTAATCCTGCTAGCTTGATACTTAAGCAAAACTTAATCGAACTAGAAAAGAATAACTACCTTGCAATCAAAGCGAGGTTTTTATTTTACTTGGCTTCAACAGAATATAATTCTGAGAACGCCGCGATTAACTTCAAGGCTTTGATCTCACTGTGTGAACAACTTAAGCTGGATAAACTAAAAAATCAGGCCGAACTTGGACTAGTTAAGTTTTACGAGTTAAACAATAACGATAGTGAGTCAAATAGAATAAGTAAGAAATTACTAAATAGGCAGCTAAGCAATGTCGGCGAGATTGTAAATCTGCAAATGCTGGCAATGACTAGCACTAAACTAAACAATTTCGACGAAGCTAAAGAGTTTACTCAGCTTGCATTAGATAAGTCTATCAAGGCTGGCGATTCGTACAATATTAGCTTAACTCATTTAATTGCAGCAATTATGTGGCAAAAGTTTAATCATAAAGCAGAGGCCAGCGTATCAATAGTACGGGCTGAAAACAACTTAAATTATAATAAGTTGTCAGATCCTGAAATAGAACTACTTACTTTAATCTACTGCCAGAAAGCGAAAATAGAAGCAGAAAAAGGAAACTCGCAGGCTGCAAATCTTCAATATATAAAAGCCTTAAACGACTATACCAGACAAAACAAAAGCAATTTATTATTATCCTCTATCTATCTATCTATTGCGAAAACTACTAACAATCAAAGCCTACAAAAGAAATACAGAGAGATGGCTACTAGCTATCGTACCTATGCTGAAACTGCCAAAGAAACAAAATACAGTGATTTCTTTAGCTTCGTCCCAGATCTTGATTGATAGAAAAGATAAAAAGGAAGGCGAAAATGCAAATAAGCTTATATCAACTCACTCAGATAATGCCGAAATTACCAGCTAGTAAAGCTCAACAATATTTAGATCATCTAAATAGCGCGATGAACGAAGGCGAGATAAACACACCTCTTAGGATTGCCGCTTTTCTTGCCCAACTAGGCCATGAAAGCTTAGATCTAAAATATTTTGGCGAAATATGGGGGCCGACATCAGCACAAAAAGACTATGAGCCTCCTGGCAGCAGAGCTAAACGGCTAGGTAATACCCAACCAGGCGACGGTTACAAATTTAGGGGACGCGGGCCAATTCAATTAACGGGCCGATCTAACTATCGTGCTGCTAGCAAAGCCCTGAATCTAGACTTAGAAAATAATCCTGACTTAGCCAGTGATCCTGATGTGGCTTTTCGTGTTGCTGTTTGGTTTTGGAATAGCCGCAACTTAAATAAATATGCAGACTTGCGAAACTTTGACGCTATCACTTATAGAATCAATGGAGGTGATAACGGCAAAGAAGATCGTGATCGTCGCTATAAAAAAGCAAAAGAGGTGCTAGGAATATGAAAAACATGGACAAGGATTTACTACTTTGTGTTTTTGTCTTCTTTGTAATTCTGGCTGTCTGGATTTGGATAAGAGAAGACTTTCTCAAGGATCTTACGATTGGCTTTGGTGGGGCTGTGATGATGGGCTTAAAGGTTGGTATGCGCTCATCTGATACAAAAGATCCTCAATAAAATTCCTGTCTACTAATAAATAATATGGAAAAATTAAAGCTTGTTCTCGGCTTCCTGCTAGGGATCTTGCTGATTATATTGTGCTGGGTTACTGTCGAGGCAGTTTTTCTTGTTCGCGACACTCGCCAGCTAATCAAAAGTAATCAAAGCCAGATCGCTAGCACACTAAATAATATCAATTCAGCTAGTGCAGCAATTAGTAAATCGGCTATCGCAGTGCAACAATCGAGCGAAGCCCAACGAGATCTATTAACCAATAAAAAGACTTTAGAAGGCATCGGGCTACTACTTAGGCAGGGTAATGATCTAGCTCGTACTGTTGATAAGGTGAACATCGGACTAGATAAAGTTAATAACCTTGTTATACCTCAAGCGGTCTACACCTTCGCCTCTGCTCAACAGACGTTCGAGGAAACGCGAGAAAAAATAGACCTATTAGGTAACAAAGCAGCAACAGTTTTAGACACGACAGACGAGAACTTGCAGCGGCTTCACGAGCTACTTGCAGATCCAAACGTGAAAAAAGCTTTGCAAGGGATAGCCGAAACATCGAACAACGCCAGTCTTGCGGCCTTTCATGTCCAAGTTACAGCCCAAGAAGTTCAAAGTGCTATACCTGAACTGATTAAATCTTTTCAGGCTGTAGCGAACAATGCCGATCAGTCCAGCGAGGAGGTAAAAATATTCCTAACTGGATTAAACAAGCCACTAACTAAAAAGCAAAAAATATTTAGATTTTTGACTGAGGCTGTGATTAAAAGCAGCCCAGCACTACTAAGGAGATAGTATGTTTTTGATCAATTTTTTCAAATCAATAGCAAACGTAATAGCGAAACTATTTAAAAATATAGATAAAGAGAGAGCTAAAAAAATACTCAGCCAAATTCATAATCTATACAAGGAAGCTATCCCTATTGTGCAACTAGTAGCTAGCTTAACCCCTAGCCCCACCGATGATGTCATTGTGGCTAGCTTAATTAATCTAGGTTGGACGGCTGAATCAATTATTAACCAAGTTGATGAAACAAAAAAAGACGGGCAACGATTAGCACTTGCCACAGAAGCCTTGAAAGAACATTTACTAAAAATTATTAAATCTGGCGGAAAAGTGGATATCGGCGATGAGGTTCTTTCTACGGCTGAGGACGTGCTAGCACTAGATAAAAATATACTGAGAAGCGCGATTCAATCGGGTTATACAATTTGGAAACTAGCCGCAAAAAACCAAGCAAAATAAAAGCCCCGCCTAAGCAGGGCTAGTCCTATTTCTCTTGCTTTCTCTGTCCGCCCGGCTGTTTTGGTTGCCAGTCTGTATCGGCTGGTACAAGCCAAAGCCGCCCACTTGGGTTTATCGCCCCTGCAATGTCGCCTCGGATGCAAGCATTGCGCACTGTGCCAGACTTACAACCTCGGAGGCGGGCTAGCTCGTCGCCTCGTATCATTTGCTTGCTGCCTTCAATTTTAGCTAGCTGTAGGTGTAGCTCGTGTAGGTTAAATATGTATTCAAGAGCTTTATTATCGCTGATAAAACCAATTCCAATAGCCGCTTTTGCTAATAGGATGTATAAAGGGTCTTTGCTATTAGAAATTAGTGCGCTTTTTTCTAGGCACCAGTTTTTTAGTTGTTCTTTGTTCATTTTCAACCTCGTAGCACCCCCTCACCAAGCGCGGGGTTGGTATCTTTTAGCTCGCTCGCCCTTTGTGCTACTATTTAGTTGTTAATTAATAGGTTTTTATGGATGGGGCTAGCTCGACACTAGCCCTGTTTTAGTTTTATAAATAAGCTTCTATTTCTTCTTGGCTTGCAATTTTTAGCCAATCGTAGCAGCCATATTCACAGCATTTAATTTTCTTCTCGTAGGTGTAGCCGTCGCGTTTTTCTTCTCTTACTACTACCTCAAAAGCTGCTTGTAAAACGTTGTCTGATTGACACTCGCCATTTTCGTAGGCTTCCCAACAGATATCACAATTCGCTGTAGAGTTTTCATTTAGTTTGTTGAATTTTAGGTTTTCCATTTTCGTATCTCCTACTTTAATTTCGTGGGTTTGTCCTGTTGTCCTTCAGTGTTTATATATTACTAAATGCCGTGCGCTACGTCAAGCTATTTTTAGATAAAATAATATTATTTTTCCATGTTTCTACGAAAATAATTAGCTAAATTTTATCGATTTTTATTCACTTTGGGCTTGAAATTGGGCTTGATTATTTTCGAGGTATGTTTTTTGGCTGTAAATTGTTGATTCTAAAAGCACACCCGAAGGGACTCGAACCCCTAACCCCTAGATCCGAAGTCTAGTTGTTTAATTAAAACACTGGAAAATATTTGGAAATGACTGGAAATGACTGGAAATAACTATTTTATTTTCCTATACTTAGTTTTCTTTGCTTGAAATACTGGAAAATATTTGGAAATATTTGGCATATTATTTTTGGGCTTGAAATTGGGCTTAGTATGACTAAAAAAAATAGTAAGGATAAATACATTAAGATTATTGACGGCACTTACTGGGCAAGGGTGACTTATATTGATCAGAACGGTAAACGTAGAGAGCTAAAACGACGTGCGGATAACAAAACACATGCAAAAGATCTAGCAAGGCAATTACTATTAGAACTAGAGCAACACGGCCCTGCTTCACTGGGTAGCGCACAGATGACTTTTACCCAGCTTGCGGACTACTATCAGGATAAATATTTAATCGAGCCAGTTTACATTGATAATAGAAAAATCGCTGGGCTTCGCGGATCTTACGAATGTAAACTATTATTAAAACCTCTTAGAGAGCATTTTGGGAGCAAAAAGATCAGGTCGATCACTCATGGTGATATCGAATCTTTCAGACTAAAAAGGCTTTCTATTCCAACCAAACAAGGCAAGCAGCGAACATTAGCGGCTATCAACAGAGAGTTAGCTTTATTGCGTAGAATTTTTAATATCGCACACAGGGAGGGCTGGCTAACAAAAACGCCGTTTTTTGCTAGTGACAAATTAATCTCTATCGCTGATGAAAAAAAGCGAGAAAGAATTTTAAGTAAAGCAGAGGAAAATCTTTTACTTGAAAACTGCATGGGCCCGCGCGAACACCTCAAAGCAATTATTATTTGCGCTCTCGACACCGGAATGCGAGCAGGAGAAATTTATAGCCTAAAGTGGTCAGACGTTGATTTTAACGAGGAGCTAATAACGATTGCGGCGCTAAATACAAAAACCTTGCAATCAAGGCAAATCGCCCTAACTGCAAGGCTGAAAATCGAACTATTGAAATTATACGAATATGCTAAATCTAACGAGGATCTAATTTTTGGAGTAATCACAGCTAGGAAGGCCTTTGATACTCTAAAAAAGAAGTGCAATTTACTTGATATTAGATTTCATGATCTCAGGCACACAGCCGCAACTAGGCTAATACAAGCAGGTATCCCACTCCAAGAGGTTAGTAGAATACTTGGACACACCCAAGCTAACACTACCTACCGATATATTAATTTAACTGTGGACACTGCGAGACGGGCAGCTTCTGCGCTAGATAGTTTTAACCAAGAGGATAAAGAAAGCAATAACGAAGAGGACAACTATATTAGCTAGCCTTTTTAATTAACTTCTTACCTGGGCCAACTTCGCTACTAGCTAGAAAATCTTTTAATTGACTCATTGTATAAAGCACTTTCCCGCCTATTCTAATATAGGCAAGTTTGCCCTCTTGCCGGGCTTTCCTTATAGTAGGACGCGATAAGCCAACTATTTTAATGGCCTCTTTTTCGGTGTACGTCAATTTTTCATTGGAAATTAACTCTTTACTCATCTAATCACCTACCTTCTCGGTTCTGTTCGTCCAAATCCTGATTACTTTGACTAAAGCCAAAAATTAAGTAAGGAAAGCCATTCGACACATTCACGCCTTTTAGTATGTGACGAATGGTGACTTTTTGGCCTTGATAATGCGACAACACGCACTCATAGTAAGCGCAACTAAATTTGGTTAGTTCGGTGTTTGCGTCGGCAAGGTTAAACGCTGCGTTATATTTATTAAAGTCCCATTCCAATAACCTGTCCGAGTAAACGTAAAACACTCCCTTATGCTTCTTGGCTTCCTCCATACTGCCAAATATTGTTGCTGTTTGCCCGTCCGCAAATGATGGGTTACTGTAATGGGCAAAAGTGTCTAATTTACATGTCTTATCCCTTAATACTGACATTACTTTCCTTCCTCCTTTTCTCGCCGATAGCCTCGACCAAAAACGCGCCCAATGTATTCCAAGTCATAACTTCTTTAAGCTCTAATATCTTACTGTGAGTCATTGTTTTATTTTTACTTGCTATAACCCTTCTCCATTGAGCCGCCCACATTTTGTATAACTCATCCGCCTCTTCTACTGTCATTTTATCTATATCTGTTAGCACTTGAGCGATGGGAGTCGGCATGTCTTTTATTGGTAGCCTACTGAATAGCGTTTCTTTCCTGAACCACTCACCAACAGGCGCGACTTTGCCACCGCCAACCATTACAAGCTTGTGCGCTACAAACAGGCTATCCTCGCTTTCCTGAGTAACTTGGCCTATAGCCGTCACCAACATTTCGCCGTATTTGAATTTAAGTATCTCTATTTGCATAGATATTTCTCCTAAAACGGTATCTCTATATCATTAAGCTCAACCCTCAATTGCCTAAGCGTGTCCATTGTTTTCTGTCTGCGCTGCGGGTCTTTGTCCTCTCTGCCTAACTCCTCGCCCGTCGCTATTGCTCTATAAGCCACGTCGATCAGCAGCTTACGCTCCTTTTCAAGTGCAACAACTTGGTTTTGCTTACTGATATTTACCCTTCTACTATCCTCTAAAAAACTCTCGGTGCGTCGCAGAGAGCGTTTTAGGAAAGCGTGTTCGTTCTGCAAGCGTTGGTAGTCAGCCAGCACTTGTCTAGCTAGTTCTAATGTGAGTTGGTCTTTATCTGGTAGCATTGAGTATCCTTTCCACGAGGTCGACGACATCGCCAATTGTCTCGCACTTTGTCGCTTCCTCGTCGTTTATCGTGATACAAAATTCTTCTTCTAGTGAGACTATAAACTCTAGTTCGTCCAGTGAGTCTAAGCCGAGCGTCATGCGGGTGTCGGTTAGCTCTATCTCATCGTGAGTTTTTGACGAACCAACTTCGTAGTCTAGGATATAGAGTATTTCTTCCAGTATGTCTTTGCGTGTTCTCGTTGGCATTATCCCTCCTTATCGCCTTCAAAAAATTGTGCATAAAACATCATCGCGGCCTTGCAAATAGCGAGCGCGGGTGAACTAGCTTTGTAGTTTATTGCACCTGCAACACTACAGAAGGTAGCCAAAAACGACTCGCCGTCGCTCATTAAAGTGAAGGTGATACGCAGACTTAGGCTTGCCTGTATTAGTTTGCAAACCACAACAAACGCCGCGTTTAGGTCAGTGCTGTAGTCGGGACAATGCCAGTCGTCGGAGTCTACATATTTAACAGTGTCATCGTCGTAGTCGCCAACATAGTCGAAAATGTCGTCACCGCACTCCTTGCAAATTTCCTCGTTTGCATAGTCCTGTATGGTTTCTAGGTGGGGACACTCGCCGAATATCCTGCGACTAACCAGCGCGTCTAGTTCGCGTCCTGCTTTAAGTGCTTCTAAGTTCTTTTCGATCATCGTTTACTTGCCCTTTCAACTAAATATTTCACTAGCCAACGGTCACTTGGGTTAGCATACCAACGCTGTTGACGTGCGAGCCAACCAAACACGATACAACCGCCGTTTGCTTGTTCGTTGGCTTGCACAATGTAGCTCTCTGGTATGTCTTGCATGTTTCTCTCGCGCTCGGATAGGCCTGTCACATGAACTGAGTAAATAATTTTGTCTTGTTGAATACCAGCTAGTTCTAGTTGTTCTAATTGCTGGACGGTGAGCGCGTTTAGGGGGTTGGTTTGAGCAGTAAGTTGACTCTCTTTTGGTTTTAACTTTACCAATAGGTCGCAGCCAAGAGTATCTGCAATTTTTACAAGGGACTCGAGGGTAAAATTGGTATTACCTTGCAAAATGGATGTAATCAAAGCCCGACTTTTTCCTAAGCGTCTAGCTAATTCTGCTTTTGATATATTAGCTCGGGCCATTGCTTTTGCTATTCGTCGCGCGGTTTTCGTCTTTATATTGCCTTTATTCATACCCTGTAATACTCCAGTCTGTATCTGTCAGTCCCACTCTAAGCCACGTGTAGCCATGTTTATTTGCTAACTCGAAGTCGATCACGTCATATTGCACAGAAATAATTACTCGCTTGACTTGGACGCTTTCGACTTGGTTGCGCTCAAAAGCGTGGCTAACAAAAATAGCCTGCTTACGACGTAAAGCTTTTTGCGCTGCTTTGGCTACGGCGATGTTTTTCAGCTTGGTTTTAAGTTGCTCGCTCATCTCGTTTCCTCCAACGCTGCTTGCTGTGCGGCTTCTAACGCTCGCAACGCCGCGAGCCCGTCTTGGTTGTTAGTCGCCTTTTTGTATCTATCCCAAGCCAGCAATATCGCGCGTTTATGTTTATCGCCAACCTTTCGCCAATGGTACGGGCAAGCGAAATACTCGCTCGATATAGCTTTGCCGCATTGGTGAAGTGGGCATTTTCGCGTTAGTCGTGCTTGACTGTGTTGCATGGTGTTTCTCCTTATGGGTTTGCTTCAAAAAAAGCTTTAGCAAAACCTCTTGGCGTTTCACTTCTAGCAGCGCGTCTGTTTTCACCGCCGCCTTTAATGTGGACTGTTTTGCCTTTAGGCCCGTAGTATTCAGGCTCAACAATATCAGTAGGCTCCGGCATTTTGAAATTGCCCCATAAACAAGTTTTCTTTGTCCATGGATCCCCATATTGATAAGGCTGAAACCTGTTTGCAGGCTCACCTAGCCAGTTTTTCAGTCTACCAACAGGGTTTTCGAGTACCCACCAAACAGGCTTGCAGATAACCACAAAACGCAGGCAGGCATCAACCAACGCTAAACCTTCGGCTAACTGCGCCTCCGTTTTATGTTGCCAGTGCCTTGCCCCTAAAATTGCAAAATGGGTGCATGGTGGGCTAGCCAAAATGCCATGAACTTTACCTTGGTAGCGTAGGAAGCGTAGGTCTTGGCCGTGTTTAATATCGACTCGTAAAACATTGTATCCGGCTTCCTTGTAAGGCTCGCTCCAGATACCAGAATAGTCGCAAAGGCTTAGTATAGTTCTATTTATAGGGCGAAACTCGATACTCATGCGCCCTCCACGCTTGTTTGTTCAAGCAAATGTACGTCCGTTAAAATTGTGGCGTACCTGTCTCTGTAAACCTCTAATATATTAAAAGCTTCTATTTTAGGTTGGCTTCTCATGTTGATAGCCATTGGAATTAGCCATTGCAGGTTCGGCACTGTTCTCTCGGATGAAAGTTTTTCCAGATCAACTAAGACCAGTTTTTCATCGGTCGTAGACACCGCTTCAGATATAGCTCTAGTATTCAAAGCAAAATAGAAATAAACCCTAAAGCGCAAGCTCTCAGCGTCTCCCAGGCTTGCGAAGTGTTGCCAATTGGCTTGTTCAACCCCTGTTTCTTCTTCAAACTCTCTAGTCATCGCCATTCGAGGACTTTCTTCGCCTTCTATTTTACCGCCAACGCCGTTCAATTTTCCCTTTTGCCATTCGGGGCGTTGCTTTTCTATCAATAAAACTGTTTTTGCGTGATCATCAAATAAAAAGCCGACAACATATTGCTGCATATTATCTCGCCTCCACGATTGGAAATTCTGCCCAACTTCGACCATTTAACACGGGCAAGCTAACCTTCTTGCCCTTTTCATCAAGGCGTTGCTTGTAGAAGAATTTCACAAATGCTTGCTCACACTGCTGTTGAAGCGACTCGACCCAGGCTTCGTCCATTGGACGCGCTCCATGTCCGCTTTCAGCCCCAGCTATTACCCAGTCAAGTTTATTAATATAAGCACTTAGGTCTATCTGTTCTAAAAGAGGCTCGGCACTAACAAACCTGATAGCAGCAGGGACTTTTAATAATAAGGGTATTCGCTCGTCTACAGCGCGTTGATCCTCGCAGCTAACACCTAGCCACACATTTTTTAGTGGCGTTACTGCGTAATGGTAGTTTCTTTGCAGATGAAAATTAATTTTGCTAACAATTTCCGCTACTCGCGCCGGACGCTTAGTTAGTATTTGATAGGTATGTTGCGGCGCTAGGTGCATCATCTCGAAAACCTTATAAATAAACGTGAGGGGTACATCCTTATGGAAAAGGTCACTCATGCTATTTACAAATATTCTCTTAGGTGTTTTCCAATCAAGCGGCTTTTTGAGCAATTCCGGTACTATTTGAATTTTGCCTGTCCATCTAACGCCGGCCCTGGTTAGCTTAGTCAATCCCTCGTATGGCTGCCCTTCGCCGCTAAACCTGTGTGCCATACGTTCGGCGTAGCAGTTAATGCAACCAGCAGAAACGCGCTCACACCCGCGAACGACATTCCATGTTTTGTCAGCCCATTCTATTTTCGTGTCCGTCGCCATTTATTTTTCCTCCTATTCGCATATCAGCAGGTTGTTTCTATAAAAAACAACCGATGTTGCTAAAATTAAATTCCATCTGTTTAGGCCGGTTACAATTAACTGTCAAGGTATTGATAATGCGCGCTCGCCATTCGCTGGCGTAGAGCAGGCAATTTGCGCAGGTTTTATGCGTGTGTCCCGCCATAGCGGGAACTTTCCTTGCTCCGAAACTCCAGGCCATACTGTCAGCACTTGTTAGTAAATGCGCAACGTTCCTCAGTCCGCCTATCTTAAAACCAAAGCCGTGTAATTTCAGCTTATACTCAGAAACTAATACCCTAATAATTTCCTCTGCTTCCTTTGTGGCTTCCCGTCTGCACACAGAACCAATGCCAACTAAAATATGTTTTGTTAAGTCCACGCCTCTTAAAGCGTACATCTCCAAATGTCTTAGATAGTCCCTCAACTTATAGCCCTGCAAAACAGGCAACCAATTAAGAGGGGCCAAACTATTCAGTTCTAAATAACTATTTATTGTTAGTTCTTGATGCTTGGCGATAGATAGGCCGGTTTTTTTCACAACCCAAGGCTCGCACATCCAATCTTGGATGCTAGCAAAGTCCAGTTTTCCTATCCCTTCAGTGTATCGCTTTACTTCGGCAACGTACTGCATGGCCGTTGTCTGCCAACGGCCATGCAATGATATTTCTGTAAAACCGCCCGAATCTAAAGCCCATCCGGTGTTAGCGACAGGAAGCTTTTTAATACTCCTAAGTGTCCTTGTCGATACAAACAAAGGATAATCAACCAATCTTAACCAGTGCGCTTTGTGCGTACCAAGGTAAAAAGTTGATCCCATTTTCCTCCTCCTTGCCCACGATGATCAGACGCACTAGGAGCCGTAGCCCCTAGCTTGTCCGACCGTTTACCCGAACCTCCTCGCCGCAAGACGGACAAGGGATAAAAGCCAGTATCTGTTTTCCGTTTTTATCTTTGTAGATAAGTATCTCGCCTTCTTTGTACCTAAGCAGAGAAGAGCATTTACGGCAATAAACAAGCTCTTGCGTCGGTAACTTAATAACCTCCACCATGCGTCCTCCTTAGTAATTCACCACTACCAATAATTCGGGTAGTTTCTCGGCCACAAGTGACTTGAAGTCGGCAATTTCGTCACTCACAGCTTGCGCGATGACGTTGTCTTTTTCAGGCCACAAGATAGAAAATTCTAATTTTGGCTTGTCCTTGGTTTCAGTGTTGAGTGTGCTATCTATCTCTAATTCCACGTCATAAAAGCGTTTGGAGTCACGAGCATATTGGAGTTTTAGTGCAAGCGTATTTGGTAGCTCGGTTTGACCCGTTCCGCCATTACGCCCAAATTCAACAACAATACTACTGCCACCGCGTCCTTGTTCTACTTGAGGCTGTGAGCTAACGGTTACTTTTTCGTCAAAACTGACTTTTCTGTATTGCCGCATGAAGTCATTGTAAGCTTCCGATGAAGGGAAAGAAGGTCTTAAGCTTTGCAGTATTCGTAATAATTCGCTGTGCGATAAGCGTCTATTAGTTTTCTCGCTTAATAGTTGCCATTGAGGAGATAAGCAACGCTCATAAAGTATTTTATTTTCATCGTCGGGCTTGTCGTTTAGCATTGCAATAGCTTTGTTAAGGCCAAAAATGGCAGTTATATTATCGCCCTTAACGCCGTCGTAGTACCTCTTATCATACTTAAGTATGTAAGCCGCGAAGCTCTCTATGTTGGAAACTTCTCTATGAAAACTAGGTAAAGATATTTTCGAATAATGCTTATATTGGTCACTGTAAATATAAGTATTTCCGTCAATTTCTAGTGTCTCTGGTCTTTTCATTAAAACTAACTTGTCTACTAATTTTTCGTCCATTTTATTTTCTCCAAAATGTTAGTTAAATATCTATAAGCTGTTTAGTTTCTAGTGTTTTCGTGGTCTTCAAAACCCAGTCTTGGTTGGACAGGGTTTTCAAAGGAAAGCTCTTTGCTGCGGGTGAGAAAAAGTTTAATAGGTAGCGTTTCGCCTTTTGCTACTTTTTTACCTAGCTTCGCACTAATATTAACTTCTCCTCTTTGCGCTGGTTCAACCGTAAGGGTTAAAGTAAGAGTGCTACTTTTACTGTACTTGTCTGTTAATGTTGCTGCTTCCGAAAGTGCTTTATTAATTGCGTCGTTTAGCGATTCGTAGTAACCGCCCTCGTTTACCTGTATTGTTTTCAATATTTCATCTACTGTTGCTATATCGATATCTTGCATTATATTATTCCTTCCTTTACACAGTGTTTGATACTCATAATTATTTCTGCTAATTGTTCGTGATACTTTTCCATGTCTTTTTGGTTTTTTACTTTACTTATTTGTTCTAAATTGCCTAGTATCCCCTGCTTTGGCTTAAATGTGGTCACTTCTATGCCCGTACTATCTTCAATCTCGTACTCTACTTGTGCAGGCAATGAATCAAGAAAACCGGACTTTGCCCATTGTTGGGCTTGCTGGAACGGTGTTATTTCACTACCTCCCAGTGTTTTTCTTTTCTAGCTAGTAGCGTTTCAAGATCGCCAATTGTGAGTTGGTCTAAGTCCGGTAAAGGCTCTATTTTCTTGTCTTTAGCTTTTATGGCCTCTTGTAAGTCGATAATTTTGCCGGCTAGTGCTGCGTGTTCGTCTTCTACTGGGGCGTAGTGAGCTTCTATGGCTTCTTGCGCAACCGGAGCAATGCTTAATTGTTTGGGTTGTTGCTGGTCGAAATCTTCCCATGTTCGTTGCTCTATTTGTTCGGCTAACTCGACACGCTGTAATACTTTAGGCGCAGTGTAAGGTAAAAGTTTGCACAGCCGTTTTATTACAGTTTTCTTTGCCATTTCATCATAATCAGTTACCCAAGGGCCGTTGCTGGAAGATCTCGATTTAGAGCGAATATGATCGATTTGTTCTTTACTCATCACTACTTGTTTACTTATTCCATTAACAAGTTTTGCTATAGCGTAAGCACCTATAAGTAAGCCTTTTTTCTTGCCAAGTTGCGCTGGTTCGTGTTCAATGCTTGGGCGAGAGCCAAGGGTATAGTGAAACCGATCGTTCTCGTAAACACATTCTGCGGTTACTTCTAAAACAAAACCAGTTTCCATAACTAGTTGAATATAGCCACGATAACCTATTTGGAATTTAGCCTCATTGCCAAAAGGTACTAACCATGCAAGCCCTAATTTATTAACTGGTAGCCCTAGGGTTGCAGCATCATAGGCGGCCAAAGCGATTGATTCAGGGGAGCATTTTTGTAAAGCTGGACTGCCTGCCACAGTAGCTATCACGCTACTAATTTCTTGTTTAACGTCTCTATCTTTAGGTAAAGCTTCTAATAAGCGACTTTCCATTTTCCAAAGGGTATTTTTTACCCTATCCATTTGCGTTTGTTGCTGTTGCAGTGCTGTAGACATTTTGTTTTTCCTCCATTGTTTCTATATTTATTTGTGATATTTCAATTTCTTTCCAACTGGGTATTGCACTAGGTGTTACTTCACCTTGTACCCATAAAGGTAAAGTTAATATATAATTACCGTTTTTCCCGTTGGCCTTTAGCCAAATAGGGATACCAAGATCTTTTTCTAAATAGTCCGCTAATTGTTTGATTCCGTCCGCTTCCCAACCGGTGAAAATCCAACTAGATCTATTAGGCTGATCAATGTTTCTACATTTACATCCTGCTAGTGTTGGCGGCTCGCTCCATTGCTGCTGTTTATCCTTCTGCTGTCGCGGTTTATCGAGTAGTTCGCCAGTTACTAAGTGCAGCCATTCGTCGCGCCACATATCAGGGGTAAGGGGCTTGCCAGTCAATACTATATGGCCGTCTATCTCGGCTACATACCCAGCTTCTAGAGCTACTTCTAGATCCTCATCACTGCACAATCCTAAGTCGCTTATCCAGCGACGTGTATTAAATGGCGGGTCTGTGGCCTGTGCGACTCGCCAGAAACCTTTTTTGCGCTGGTGGCTGTTGTATTGCTTTTCTAAAAGCAATAGTCGTTTGTAGTCAGGGGCAAATTTGTCCGCTTTTTTGCTCATCGTCTTACCCTTGATTTACTGTTACGCCTGTTACGCCAACAGCACGAAATCTGCGTGTAATTTCTCGTTGGCTAGGCTCGTTATTTCTTTTATCTATTAACCCTTGGGTCAAATGTGGATGATAGGGTTCTTTTAATTGAATAGCTTTTCTTGCAAATTCCCTAGCATTAATAATTCCATTTTTAGCTTGGTTTTTGATTTTTTCCATTAAATTTCTTTTCATATTTTCCCCTAACTTATTAAGTTATATATTTTAGATACTTCGTTCAGGTCTTGTTCGTCGATAAAAAGCTTTTCCTTTGATCCTTGATATATTTGTTTGCCTAGTACCATTACCTCGAATAAATTAGTTAGTTTATCCGCTTTAATCAGGAATCTCTCCGCCGTCTCCTGCTGATTATTTTTCAGCGAGAGCCGAGCTATTTCCCTATTATTTTGTTCAAGTTCTTTTATACATTGCTGGAACGCTTCTAAGCTTCTGCTAGTGCCATATCTAAGGCAAAAAGCCTTAAATATTTTAACTAAATCAAATTCGATATTAGCTTGTATAATTTCATCTTCATTCGCCGGTCTGTTCGGCGTTGCAGCGTGATAGCTAGTAGCGTTCTCTAGCGCAGCAATAAGATTATTTAAGTCAGTAACCATAATTCCTAAGTGGCTTACTCTATTATCTTCTCTGTTGATTTTTGCCATAACTCTAGCCGCTTCGTAATCTTTTGAGGTTTTAGCTACCGCATCGTAAAGACTATTTGCTACCGCTTGAAATCCTGAATCTAGCCCTAGCTGTTCTAAGATTTCAGTTAAAGTATTTTCCTTAAGCAGGGAAAATAAAATATATCTATCTTTTTGCTTCATAAATTTTGCACTCCTAAATAATTAATTTACTTGCATTTATACCGAATCGGAGTTGATAGACGGGCTAGGAGTCGAACCTATCCAAAATAATCATTCCCAGTGAGCCGATCCTGAGAAGTGCCACCACTGGCAACCCGTCCAAAAGAAGGTAATAGATTGCTACTATTACCTAATAATTTATCTCGCTTAAAAAAAATAAAACTTAAATGTAAATAACTAATCAAAATCAAAGTTAGAAACGCATAAGTGATTCCTTTCATAGTAAGATAACCTAGGGTTGCTAGGTAAAAACTTAATAAAACGAGCGTGGCTAGCGCAGGTTAATTAGATAAATTCCTTGCTGGGATAGCTGCCACGCTATAAACTGTTGATTTTGATAAAGTTGGGCTAGCCCCCGAAACTAGCCCACAAGTTCGAGGAGGATTTTTTGCCATAACCGCCTCTTGCCTAATCAAAACTCTTTTTCTCAGACCGGTTTTGAAAAAGTGGCTAGGAGACATCCTTACACTCCGGTTGTACCCCTAGCCCAATAGCCCTATCCAAACGCAATCCAAACCTTGAAGAAGAAGCTAGGGCTAATTTGTAGGAGAAAAAAATAAAAACCAATCTGGATTTAAGAAAGTAAAAGTGCTTACCTCGACCAACCGAACGGCCTCAATGAAAAGAATATCTACAGAAAACTTACTACTTCCATAAAACAGACTTGCTAAATTATGAAAATATTTATTTTTCAAAACTAATTTGGTTGGTTGGTGAGGTAAGACAAAATTGTCAAATAACTACTTATTGCTTGATAGGCTAGCTAGGAGTCGAACCTAGCCGGGCGGTTACTATCGCCCCCTTTTAGCCCGTGAGCTAGGTTGTTAGCCTAGCTGAATGTCTTGTCTGGTGTTGTCCTGTCTCGTCTAGTCTTGCCGTATCACGTCCCGTCTTGCCAAGTTGGGTGTCGCCTTATTTTTCAGAAACCACTTTGCAATCAGTAACCTCAAAACGACCGTAAAACCCATTGTTGCGAGGTCTAAATCTGCCAATTCCTATAAACTTTCCTGCTTCCTGTAAGTGCTTTAGGAAAACATCTGAAGTGATAGTGTCGTCCAAAATGTATATTTCAATCTCGCCTTCCCATCCGGCGTTAATGCAAGGGAAGCATTTATTAACTCTAGTGCTTCCGCCTCTACGACCATCAGAAGGAACAAAAAACCATTCGCCTAGAACATTTTCTGGTTTAATTGGCTGACCTTTTTCAGTTAAAACCATAGGCTCCAACACCATAACCCCGCTTTCAAAGTGCTTTGTGTAGGTAGCCTTACCTTTGCCGGGTATTTGTATTGATAAAAATTTAGCTGCTTCTGATAGGCAATTTTTGATTGCCATCGGAGAAACTACGACACAGCCATAACTAGTTTTATCTGGTCGAGTGTCTATATTTAGGCGATTTCGCCATGTTCTTTCCTCGTAATCCTTTGGGATCTCCTTGTCCAATTTTGGTGTTTCGTGATGTTTGCTTTGTGAATAATTGCTGATTCCACGTAATTTTACTTTCGCTATACGCATAAAAAAAATAATCTCCTTGTGTGTTAAAAATGTCTTGCGATGCCTTGTTAAGCGCAGTCCCGTCCCGTCGCGTCTGGTCTGGTCGAGTCAAGCCGTGTCACGATGTGCGTTGTCCCGTCGCGTCCCGTCGTGTCGGGACAAGTGCTGTCAAGATCTAAATAATTCTAATGTTTGTCCTATTGCCAATGAGCCGCCTAGCTGCGGTTTGTTAGTTAAAGCGTTCTCTAGTTTCTGAACTGTTTTTTCTGTTGCTATTTGCTTAATAGCACCTAGAAAGCTCACTGTTGCGTTGTGTTGGATACGTTCCTCTCTGTTTAGCTTGTCGTAGTCTGTGGCTGTAACTTTCTTATAAGCCAAGCTGGTGACACGTTTTATTTTAGTTAATGCTCTAGTGCGAACATTTGAGACTATCTGATTGTTGGCGAGCCGTTTCATTCCTACTTTTGGCACGCAATCAAAAACCATTTGGTTATCTCTGCGAGCTAGATTCAATGCTGAGTAGAGCAAGCCCCGGTGTTTTGTAATGTCCCTGTAAATTAGCTCGCTTATTTCTCTGTAAGTAATAATCTCGTTTTCTTTAGCAGTTAGAAGCCTTTCGTAGATAATCTTTGTGTCTACAGATAATTCAGAAAAGGTTTTGTTTTTGGTAATTTGCATAATCCTCCTTTGTTAATACCTTGCGTTGCCAGGCCGCGTGTTGTCACGTCCCGTCCCGTCTTGTCTTGTCAAGTCTGGCTATATCAAGTTATGCCTTGTGAAGTCTTGCCGCGCTCCGCCATAACTCGTCATGTCGTAACTTGTCACGTCACGCGCTATCTAGCAGGTTAAAAAAAATAATAAAATTATTGAATAATGATTTTGGAAAACCTTGTCTTGTCGCGTCCAGCCGAGTCCCGTCTAGTGTGGTGCTGTCTTGTCACACCGGGCCGAACCTAGGAACTAAGTAAAAATCTTATTTTCTTCAACGATCAACAGCCAGCAACCTTTACTGCCATGTCGTCTCATACGAACATTTAGAGAGCCGCCGATTGATAAAACTTGAGCGTTGCGCTTGACGGCTGAATAATCACCAGTGAAAATTTGCTTAGTTAATGTTGCCTGCCTTAGCTTAAGTTGCGGATCAAGGATAATTGGCTCTATCAGATTGGTTAATTTCATTTCTTCCTCGGCCTCCTTAATTGTCGCGCTCCACCAATCTTGCCCAGTGCATTCAGCTAACATTGCGGCGTGTAAGCGATAGGCAACGTCATTTGATTGGCTGCAAGTTTCTATTTGCTTGGCTAGCTCGTCTTGTTGCTCAATGTCGCTAATTGCACATTGTTCTGTGGTTGGTTCGACATTTTCAATCACTGGAGCTACTGCTGGAGCTTCCACTGGAACTTCCACTGGAACTTCAGCGACTGGTATCACTTCTATCTTTGCTGCTGCTTGTTCTAGCTCAGTGAGGTCAATAACACGATCGTCTTTCTTGCCAGTGAAGTAAACGAACTTGATTAGTAGGTAATTTCTAGGCTCGCCCCAGTTCGCGCCTCGTGTAGATTTAGTTAGCCCTAATATAGTCACGTCATTTTTTAGCTCTGTGGGCATTAAGTTATTTAGTACTGCGATTTCTTTCTTGCCTAATTTTTCTAAACTGGGTACTTGAGCAGCGACGAACTCGATTAGCTTGTTGGTTATCGCGTAGCGTTCGCTAATGGATAGCCAGGTTGGTCTTGGTGCTACTTCTGTAATTGCTTCTGCTTCTACTTCTGCTTGTACTGCCGGAGCTTCTACAACTGGCACGCTCAACACGCCTTTTTCACAACAAACCAAACCTAAATCGAGAGCCTTTTGGATTGCCTCAGAACCAATAATCATTGCAACAAATCTGTAGCTTTGGCCTTGACGAGCAAAAGCGACTACATCGGCAATCTCTGATTGGCTGACTGGTATATCAGAAAGTACGGTTAAGACTGATACGGAAGCGGGTTGATTAGCGTGTGTGAGTGACATAATGTAACCTCATAAAACTAAGTTAAGTTATATTGTGATTACATTATAACCCGCGTTTAAGCGGGAAGTCAATAGTAAAAATAAATAATAAATGTCGGAAAGTACGAGATTTTTGTACTTGACAATCCTGCTTTCAAGCGGGTAAAGTTTTACTGATTTTCTTTATAGGTGATAGGAATTGAGACTTTGTATTCTTTTTCTATTTCTTCGCGTAGCACAAACAAGCGAGCAACGGCATTACCTTTTGGCTCTCTATCAGTAAATCGCCAACGTTCGTAAGTGCTTAAATCGACACCAAGTCTTTGTGCCATTTGCTTTTGGGTGTATCGAGTGATTTTTTCGATAACCTTACAAAGTGCCACAATATCAACTTGTGGTATGGGTACTATGGGCGTGTCAGTCATAGCGGAATTATAAGTCTGCAATTCCATAAATATCAACCTTTCTATGTGTGGCTGCGCGTCCAGGGTGTTTGACAACAAAATAGTTTCTAGTGCGGTCTAGGGCTAGTATGTTGTTTGTGCTAGCCCTACGAAAACAAATACTTAAGAGCAACAGCGAAAACCAAAGCAAACCAAAGTATTCCTATAACAAAACAGATTATAAAAAATACGCTCAATAGTTTGTCGCGCCGTTCGCCTTCTTCTTTCCAGTGTTGCCTTTTTCGCTCAATGCTGTCTCGTTTAGCTCGACGTTCAGCAGCTTCTGTAAGCAGCCGGTCTATATTCTCGCGTGCTGGTCGTTCTGCTTGTGCTACTCGCTTGGCTTCAGCCACAAGTTTTTCTAATTCTTCATGCTCGCTCAATTTGCCGACTCCTTATCTCGTTTATAATTTGATTGACCCTGTAGTTCTTGTAATAGCATGCCCTACAGCGAGTTTTAGCGAATAAAAATCTTGTTGGGTGGCAGCTTGCTTTTTCTGGTCTTTTCGCCAATCTAGTTGAAGCCGGACTAATCTTTTGCTTAGTTCGCTTCCTTGTTTCTAGTTTTAATCTGCAAGTGTTGCAAGAACGCCTATTTAACCCAAATTCCTTTAATTCCCTTTCTTGCAAGCACTTATCGCAAACCTTATAAAATTTTTTCATACATAAAACCTTATTATTAATATATTAAAATAAACTCATTAAATAATTTTGCTTGCTTTATTTATATCTATATAGAAAATAAAAAATATAAACTTAATATAGGCGAATAATTACAACCTAGGTAGATCTAAATAAGTTAGTCTGTATAGGTAGTAATTGTTTAACAGGTTTTTGAATAAAAACCGTCTATAGAGAGTGAGAGAATATTTAGTTATCAAATCCATCTGTAGCCACAAGTGCTATAAGTGGCAGTTAGCTTACTCGACTAACTGGCGATCGTTTTTCTTAAAACAGCTAAAGCTTATTGCTTTTGCTGGATTCAAATTTACAGATTAGTAAAACTGATGTCAAGCATTTTTTACGTGTCTGTAAAAATATTTCCGAAAAGCTCGAAAAAGCTTGATTTTAATAGTTTTTAATTTTACTTGGAAAAAAAACTTGATTTTGATTTTACAGACAGGTAAATTATGGACAGTTGAGCTTATGAAAGTCCAGAGAATAGGAACGGTTTTACTTGAATGTAAAAATCTAAATTGATACAGTAGGGGTTATTGATGAGCGTTTTGTTGATAAATGAATTAGTCAAAGAGATAAAAGAAATGAATTTAGCCTGTATATATCATTGCAATAGATGTCACGCTTCTTTGAAGAGTGATAATTTTCGCATTCCAAAAGGCAGGAAAGTAATCGAATATCTCGCCCCTGTTCGCTGTGCATACTGTAAAGATCCTGAGTGGTTCAAAGGTGCTGAAACTAAACAGGCTTTAGCTACGGAAGTAAATGGCTTATTAGTCCAGTGCCAACACGAAGACTGCGGTAAGCAAGCTTATATTAAAGCTAGTTTTTACATCAAACAGCAATCTATTCAGCATGAAGAGTTTAAGTCGTTAATGCCAGTTCTAATTGATCCTGATAAGGAGAAAGTCTCTCGTTTATTAGGTGAAAACGATCACCACGAAGAGGAAGAGTTAGTTCAAAAGTAACTTTTTTGTTTTTCCATTTCCGTTTTCCGTTTCGTATTTCCTTTCATAACTCACTTCCGGGCCGGCGGGTTATCCGGCCAAATCCTTATTTCAAATTAGCAGGTACAAGCCCTAGTGGGCTACGGAGTCTCATAAGCTCTGCATGGGGGGTGCAATTCCCCCACCTGCGATCTTAAAGTGACCACGCTAGAAACTTTAGCGAGGGACTAGCGCGGCCACACCACAAAAACAAATACGGCTAGAAACACGTGATAAACGCGCGAGACTAGCCCATTTTGGCGAAGGAATATTACCAAATGGAACTGGATTACGATACAGAAAAAACAAGCGAAAATGAATTAGCTGATACTAGTTGGTTTACTTCGCCTTGTGAGAGCGCAGATTCTACTGAATCTGATGAGTGGTATACGCCAAAAAAATATATTGATTTGGTTAAGCAAGTTTTCGGCGGAGAAATAGATTTAGATCCTTTTAGCTGTGAGTTTGCACAAAGAACAGTGCAAGCAAAACACTACTATACTAAAGAACGAAACGCGCTAGAAATTAGCTGGAAATGTCACAAATTAGTTGATAATAAATTGGTTAAATATCCAGCAAAAATCTTTTGTAACCCGCCCTATAGCTGTACTGGGGACGCGGCCAACAAGTTATTTGCAGAGTATGGCGCGGGTAATATTGGTAGTGCAATACTCCTAACAAATACAACAATAACAGATCGTGAATGGTTCCACAAATTAAGCAAATATAGGAATAATTTTGCAATCTGTTTAGTCAAGCAAAGAATTAAGTATTATCGCCAAGGCCAAGCAGCTAGTAATCCTAGGGATGCTAGTATGTTTACTTACCTAGGCGATAGCCATAGCAACCTACACGAGTACGAGCGATTCACTAAAGTATTTTCTAGTATCGGCTTGATCGTGAAATAGCCCAAAAAGATCGCAGAATACAAAACAATAATTGAATGGAAATATTTTTTGGTAGGTAAAACAATATGTCGATACAGTGCATGACAAGAGTTTGGGCGGAATCAAAACACAAAGGTAGTCAACTACTGTTATTACTCGCTATAGCTGACAATGCTAGCGACGATGGGTTCGCTTGGCCCAGTGTCCAAACATTGGCAAAGAAAACAAGAATGAGTGATCGTCATACAGTAAGAATGCTAGAAGATTTAGAAAAAAGCGGTGAATTAATTTTGTCCAAAGCCGAAGGTAAAAGGCACCAATATATAGTTACAGTAGGTTTAACTACTGAACAAATTAATAAAACTGCTAACAGTAGAATGCTAAAAATGTCACCCCTGACAAGTTGTCACCCCCGACAAGTTGTCACCCCTGACAAGTTGTCACCCCTGACAAGTTGTCATAAAACCCCTGACAAGTTGTCATATGAACCCCTGACAAGTTGTCATAAAACCCCTGACAAGTTGTCATCGACCACTTCTCAGAACTTGCAGAAAATAAAAGATTTAGAAGGCAAAAAAACAGCCGAACCATCATGTAACCATCATGAAGAGGAACCATTATATAAACAAGAGAAAGAATTAACGGAAATTTTCTCGCCTTCGCTCGAAAACCAAACTTCAATTTCAGTTTCTTCAGATTTTGATTTTAATCCCTTCGCAGAAAATGAAGCGGAATTAGAAAAACCAAAACGATTCCAAGTACCAAAACAAACAACAAAACCAAAACCCGCAGAAGAAACAAAATCTGTAACCAAAAAAGAAACCCAACCTAAAAGCAAAATGCCTTTATCTTTTTTCCCTGCCCCTTTCCTCGTCACG
>JACCDT010169757.1_pt1 | contig 25990 bp, 26 predicted proteins | sample 7446291 | NCBI WGS metagenome assembly JACCDT01 (sample SAMN15323446, study PRJNA562643) | freshwater metagenome | isolation source: river surface water | place: USA:Blue River Watershed | collected 2017-08-17 | reverse complement strand
TGCGGTGATACACGCAGAGGAAGCGCGCCGACATCTCTCTCAGCATCGGATGGGCGGGCACCCATCACAGTACCCGGAGACGCCGACCTTGGTTTTCGACGGTACGCCGGCCGCCAGCTTAGATAGGCGTGCGGAAATATGATGGGATTGGCGTTCATCACCCGGTGGCTTAGAAAACAGCAGCGCGCGATGGATATGCAGATGCTATGGCCTGAATGCCTCGAGATGGCGCCGGATCGCTCGTATGCGGTGATGGCGTTCGGAATGCATGTCCTTCGCGACCCCGCCTGGACAATCGACTACTGCGAAGAAGCGTTGGTGTGGATGCTCGATTGCTTGGAAAAGGAAGGCGCGCATGAAGAAAGTTGATCTGGACATTGAGCGCGAGACAAACCAATGGGCTCTCGAAACGAAAGCCCCGCGAATGGTCATTCGATCAATGCTCCCGTTCGCGCAATCTCGTCGAGGTTACTACGTACACCGGATACGTTCTGCGTGGGTCAATCAGGAGTCGGCTGTTCTCAGTCCGGGCAAGCCTATGTCTACCGTGCTTTCGTTCTGGTGCGGTCAGAGCAGTTTTCTTCCGAGAAAGGCAGTGCTGTTTGCGGAACCGCCATCGGGCAGCGAACTATGTGCGACCTGTGAAGGTCGCTGGATCGGCGCTGGTGGTGATAACAGGAAGATCAACGGTCGTGATGTGATTTACAAACCGAGGGAGAGAACATGAAGCTGTTTCTTGACTGCGAATGGAATGGCGAGGGTGGTGAGTTGATCTCGCTGGCGCTGGTGCCGATCAAGACGTATCGCCCGCCGTTCTACGGCGCCCTGCCTCTGCCGGTGCAGATCGACCCTTGGGTGAAGGACCATGTTGTGCCGTTCATCGGCGAACCGAAGGAGTACCGGACCACGTACAGTCTCGGCGAGGCCATGTGCGAATGGCTGCGCACCTTCCGGAGCGTTCACGTGATTGCCGACTGGCCCGAGGATATCGCCCGGTTCTGCCGTCTGTTACTCACCCGGCGTCCTGGCGTCCGATATTCCACACCGCGCCTTCGCATGTCGGTGATTCGCATTGATTCCACCAGCGCAACGCCACACAACGCGCTCGCTGACGCGAAGGCACTGAGGCAGGCATACATCGTTTCGCGCAAACAAATCACGGCAAAAGGGGCGTAGCGTGGAAAAAAGGCTGTGCACGGAATGCGATCATTGGGACGGCAGACCGGGCAGAGAAGCCAAATGCTCCGCTCCATCGCCGATAACTGGATTATTGGAAATTCGGAGCTGCAATACATGCAGGGCCTATCCGGATGAGTGTGGCCCTATGGGTAGGTGGTGGTCTGAGCGGAAGGAGCGCCCACGGCTATCGCCGGCAACAGTTGTGTTTCAGCACATAGCTAAAATGTTGGGGTTCTAGTGATGAACATTGTTGATGCGTCCAAAAAGATGCAGATGGGCCATGTGGTCTTCAGTCTGAAGGCGAATTGCTGTTTGCGCGCCCGCAATTGCGATCTGCGCCTGATGGAGATTGACCTTGGGCGCACGCTGGAATGGCGGTGGCAACCCTACCGATCATTTCGAGTCGATCATGTCCAGATCGAAGACTGGCACGCACTTCCGCTTGGCGTGGAGACACAACCCCTCCGTCGATTTAGTCCGCTGGAGTGAGGCGTGCCCAATCCGCTGACGTTCAACGAACGCGACATGGGCTGGGCGATCACCGGTCGGAAGACGCAGACCTGCCGTACAGTCTTCCCGCAGCCGACAGAGCATCACGGGCCGTGGCCCTACTGGCGCAACGGTGGTTACAGGCTTGCTGAGTGGCTGGGACCGGCGTGCCCGCAAACCTTCGTGTCTCGCCATCTTCCCTGCCACTACGGCAAGGTTGGCGATGCCCTGCCGATCCTTGAGCCGCACTGGCTATGGACTGATCGCGATGGCAACTACCAGATTATCTATGCGGCTGATGATTCCAGGCGGTCATTCGACAAGGAGAAAGCGGCGGCGTCAGGTTTTTTATGTGGCAAGGTCGATTACTCGCGCGCGAAGCGTCAGCCGATGTACCAGCCGCACTTCACGGCGCGGTACTTTGCTCGCATCGAGCATATCTATCCTTCGATGCTGGGCGCGCTGGACCGTGATGCGGTCTATCGAGAAGGGCTGGAGGTGCCTCGTCGCAGGAACCACACCCGCGTGCTGGAGGCATACTGGCGCGAGACGCTTTCCAGGACGAGATACGGCGACGAGTGCTGGGACACTGAACTGTGGGTGTGGGTCATTAGGTTCAAGATCGAGCCAGTAGATTTCCCATAGGTAAATCACGTTGTATCCTTGAGTGATCCACCAAGGCGACGGTTATGGATTGGGTTGCAGAAGCAAATGGCCTGGTACAGACCGGCGGCGTAGTTGGCGTCCTTCTAATGGCATGTTATGTGCTTTTCGCGCTTTACAAAGCGGAGCGCGACGAGCGGCGCGAGTGCCAGGCATTCATTCGGAGTATGCTCAAAGAGCATGCAACGCTTGTGGAGAGCGTGAAGGGTGAGTTCACAGCTTTACGACAGGCTCTACGCTGACATGCCGTTCGAGAGGCCGAAAGGCACCCCGTGGGAACGTTTTGTTGAGATGCTGAGAACAGTGTTCTTGTTGCAGCATCGCACCGCCGATTATGAATCGGTCCTTGTTCGTGCTCGCGATGCGACACGTCAGGTCAACGAAGAGGCGGAAGAGCTCCGGCGCACCCTGCAAAACACCAAGTTGCAATGTCATCCGGAGGGTGACTGATGTTCGAGGTTATTACTGCAAACGAGTTCGCCTCCTTGTTAGGACTCGGCGTTTCCAATTTCATCCTCATGGTCTTCATTTTCATTCGTCAGATGATGATTGGTATTCGGGTCGCCGCTCTGCTTGAAATTCTGCGTGAGCTTGCCGGGTCGCCGAGCGATGAGCAGTCATTGATGCCGGGCGCACCACCACAAAAAAAACCGGTCGCTGCGGCGTGGAGGCCGCGCAACCGTCGTAAGAAGGGCGCGCGATGACTGTCGCCACGAACTCTTGGCGGGACAAGGCGATGCAGTCGATCCGGAAGCACGAGGGTTACCGCGAGTATCCGTACAAGGACTCTAAAGGGCTCTGGACGGTCGGAATTGGGCACCTGATCCACTACGATCAATTGGACATCCCAGAAGGCTCGACCGTGAGCTTCGTTCTCGGGATGCTGTGCAACTTGTCGCAGCACCTCACCTGGTTCGAGAGCGATTTCCAGAAAGCGGTTGTCGGCGCACAAGCCTACGTCGGCGCCGGCTGGGAAGGGTTAACCCCGGCCCGCAAGGCGGTGCTGACAGAGATGGCGTTCCAGATGGGTGCTGCAGGGCTCGCAGGTTTCGTGAAGGCCCGCACCCACATCGTCGCCGGTCGGTGGGCGGAAGCCGCGAAGGAGATGCGTGACAGCCGGTGGGCGCGGATCGACACCCCTACCCGGGCTCTACGCCTGACAGAGCGGTTTGCAAGAAACACGTTCACCGAATAGATAAACTCAGCCGTCGCCGCGCCGGGGGACGCTTTCCTTCTCTCCAGGGCCAACCCGGTGCGGTGGCAACAATTGGAGAGATTCATGCGCAAGCCTGACTATACAGTCGGCAACTACCTTTCCCGATGGCACCTGATCCCGCGCAACGGGTTCGGGAACATCTACTTCCACAGGTTTGTCGAATCTGACGCCCCGGTGTGCCACGACCACCCGTGGTGGAACATCAGCATCCTCCTGCGCGGGCGATATCGGGAGCACTACCACGACGGCACGTACCGGGATTTCGGTGCTGGCTCGATCATTTTCCGGCAAGCGCATAAGCTGCACTGGTTGGAGGTACTGGACGGCCCGGTGTATACCCTGTTCCTGACCGGATCTCGCCGGCGCCGCTGGGGGTTCATGACATCGACAGGATGGGTGGACTATGAGAAGCACGATCCCCGGGCAACGGATTACTGAGCAGCGAGTCGGCAGATGATCTACCTGGTGGTGCACGGTATTCGATCTACTGGCGAGCAAAGCATTGATCGCCTCGGTAGCGCACTCATGCTCAGGCATGGCGCTCAGGTGGTTGATGTTGACCTCCCTGTGCGCAACACGTTCTCCGCTCGATGGACGCTTTCTGGCGATGCCAAACGGTTGGCAACGAGCGTCGTGCATGCCCGGTCTTCGGTCGGCGCCAAGCCGCATGCTCCGGTTACCCTGCTCTGTCACAGTCACGGTTGCGGCGTGGGCCTTGCCGCTGCGCGCATGACGCCTGTACATGCCATCTGGATGTTCAACCCTGCGGTATCTCACGGGTATGACGTTTCGAGGCTTCTGGTCCCTGCCGATCGGATCTGGTGTGTGTACAGCAAGCAGGACTGGATAGTCCGTCTCGGCGCGCTGATTCCGTTCGATCACCCGTTCGGCAATGCGGGCGCACGAGGGCTGTCGACAATTCCGCGGGAGAACAACCTCGAGGCTGATGGCGGGCACAGTGCGTGCTTCAAGTGGCCGCAGGTCGGTCAGTGGGCGGACGAGGTTCACAGGCGTACAGGAGGTGGTGGTGCGTAAATCCATGCTGGTTGTTCTGATCATGCTGGCAGGGTGCCAGGACATGCTGCCGATGGAGGCGCCACCCGGCACCAGCATCGTTCGGCTGTCCAAGGTCACGGCCAACATCTCCCCATCCCCGATGGGTGGTGGCCGGGCCGATGCCTGCCAGTTCGTCAAGATCAACGTTCCCGAGGGCGATCCCGCGTGCATCCACATGGAGCACGAAGGGTGCGTGTTCGACACCTGCAAGGAGCCGTCCGAGTGATCGCTGATTACACCGAGCGTTTGCCGGATGAGTCGCCGGCCGACCACTTGCGGCGGATCTGCATGGAATTTCTTTTCGCCAAGGGCGGCAACAGTCCGGAGGACGTGCGGCGCTGGCTGAGGGATAACCCCGCGTCGATGTTCCCGGAGGCTTTCTGGGCCTCCTGGGCCGCGATGGCGAACGATGAGCACGACTTCGTTGATCTTGATGAGGCGGACGAAGAGGCCGACATCGAGGTGTTCGAGGTGGTTGACGAGGATCCGAAAGAGGATGACATCACCGATCAGAAAGGCGTCCTGCGCTTGGTCAAGCGCGCTGCTCGCAAAGACACGCGACGCAACCAGCGCCGGGCCGCGAAGGCTGCCGGGAAGCGGCTGCTGAAGCGAGCGGACAAGCGTCCGCATGCAGAGAAGTACGCCTACACCCAGGCGGATGTCACCGCCGTTTTCGAGGAGATCAAAGCCCGTGGCGTTTAAATCACTCTGGACCGCGCTGCTCCTCACGCTCTGCCTCGGCGCCAACGCTGCCGAAGAATTCGATTATCGGCGCTGCCCGGACGGCTCTGCAGCGCCGCGCGGCCAGCTCGACACGTATTGCCCGAAGATCATTTCGTTGGCGGGTATCTCCAGCGTCACCAGCACAACGGCGACAGTCTCCGTCAACGTCACCGGCACCGACGGGTCGATCTACCTGTATCTGCTGACGACAGACACCGGACGCTCATGGCAGACAGTCAGGCGCGGCACCGGAGCCGCGAAGCACAGCGGCGCCATTGCCGTGTCGGCCGCGCAAACCTACTCGTATTCGTTCACGGGACTCACGGCGAACACGACATACCACGGCCAGGCTGTTTACGTGCCGACTGCAGGCAAGCCGACTCGCGTCTTGCGGTTCAGTTTCAAGTCATTGGTGGACGACACACCACCAGGAACCGCGCTGACCGGGCGATTCATCGACTGCAACGCCGCAGCGGGCGGCAACGGCACCACCTCTGCACTCTCCGGTGCAAACGGCGCTTGGGATTCCATCGAAGACTTGGAGACTAACCAAGGTTCGCTGGCTGCTGGCACGGATGTTTGGTTCCGCTCTGGCTGCGACTTCGGGTACGACAGCGACAGAAACGGCTGGTACATCACGCATGGCGGGGTGGATTCCACCAACCATGCGGTATTCGGTGCGTACTACCTCGATCCGGCCAACAGCAATGCGCCGACTGCAACCTGGGAGGGTTCGCTGGGCGGGCGTTTGCAGTGGAATCGCGACGCTCCGAATTACAAGAAGATCGGCCCGGAGGGTTCAGAGACACTGGAGCCGTTCTACGTCACGGGGACTCTTGATCTTGACGACTTGGAGGATGGGGTAGCGCGGTTCACGGGCGGGTTCCCTGCGGAATGCGCCACGCCGCAGGTCATGATGATCAATTTCGCAGGCTCCTACGTCACCACGCGCGGCCTGATAACGCGATACAGCCACTGTATCGGCGGCGGTTCTTGGAATCTGTCGCTGGGCGGTGCGCCGCAGGAAGACAAGGTCCGCGAAAACTGGTTGATGGATTCGGGTAGCCACGACAACGGGCACCAGAACTGGATTCACAACGTAGGGCACCGCCACCCATTCATGTCCTACATCATCAACGAGAACGCCTCGCACTGTAGCAACCAGCAACAGCGCGGCGGGCTTTCGATGGCTCAGTTCGAGGTGGGCTACACCTCCGGCGGGCCAACTCAGATTGAGGTGAATGACCGCATTCGTGGCGCAACAAGCGGCAAGACGCTGCGGGTTCAGGAGATCACGCTCACCAGCGGCTCGTGGGCTGCTGGCACTGCGGCAGGAGTGTTGTATGTGACGGAGACGGCTGGCAGTGGAGACATGGTGGCGAGCGAGTCGCTGAATCGCACATCGCCCTCAGCCGTCACCGATATTGCGAACATCGGCTCGACGGTAACCACGACGGGCGGTGTAAATCACGTCCTGCGTCCACGCTCGGCGGCGCTGGTGGTGAACTGCGGGAAGACCGGAGGGTCTACTGCTGGCCCTCTGGGTGTGGCGCGCGGTGGTGGTTGGTCGGGCTCTTTCCTGATCGCTCGTTCTGTCCGGGCCTATGGCGTCGTCGAGGCAATGGGCTCCTACGGTTCGGCCGGGGAGTGTTTCAACCCGCTGATGAGTACGCATGTCACTGTCCGTGGTCTGGTGGCGACCAACTGCTTGTCAGCGATCTACCAGGACGGCGCATCAGACATCCTCTGGGATGGGATCGTGTCGCACGACAACGGCAAGCTGCTCGGCGGCTTTCCCAACAACGCAGCCTTCGGAGCAGGGGTTCTGATCGGCTACGAAAACGCGGTGAACCATCCGCTGCTGCTGGACAATGACAACAACATCATTCGCAACAGCATCTTCACGAACAGCGATCCCACGGGCAACGTATTCACGGTGCAGTTTCAGAGCACGCACAAGCGCACGGGTAGCCGGCCCAAGAAGGTCGGTTATAACCTTGCCAACAATGCCTTCCTTGCAGTCAACAACCGGGCCATCACAGACGCCTTGGATGTGGATACCGCCGCTGGTGGTGCCACCATGTACAACAACCTGATCGACGAATCGTCGAGTCCACTGACCTCGATCTGTCGCCCTGATCTCGTCGCCAATTACAACGCTTTCACCAAAACGGCCAACAACAGCAATTTCAACGAGTGCAAAGGCGCTAACGACCTCAACGGCAGCGCCGCAATCGACCCGTTGTTGGCACGTAACCCGGTCAACAATCCGACCAACCGTGACCACTGGCGCACCCGTGGTGTGGCAAACGGACTGATTGACCCTGACGATGCGAAGCCGCTGGCCGGTAGCCCGCTGCTCAATGCTGGTACGACAACACCCTCCACGACAGTGGGTGTTGCGAACCACACGGCCTATGACCGCACCTGGTCTGTCTCGACCTACCCCTACGCATTGGATACAGCGCAGAAGAGAACAAACTTCGCCAAGATCAGGTACTACGACAGAGACGGCGTGGCCGCGACCGCCAATGTTGATATCGGCCCCTTCGAGGGCGTGGGCACTGAGCCTGAGCCCGAAACGCAGCCGGCGCTGTCTGTCAGCCCGAACGGCCGGTATCTGCGCTGGAACGGTTCGCCCTCGATCATGGTGGGCTGCACTGGATGGCGGATCAAAACCATAACCAGTGCCAAGGTCACTGAATGGCTGGAAGCGGAGGCCGCACGCGGGTGCCAGATTGCTCAGGCAGGAAGTCCTGCGCAGACGGATGATGTTTGGCCGCCTTACACCACGGACGACTTGTTCTGCAATGCCAGCGAAACGACAGGCTGTGACACGGGCACCAGCAACCCGCGCATGCGCTCTAGCTGGTTCAGTGGCGTGGGCAACCTCGATCACTTCGTGGCCGAGACAAAGCGGCTCGGCATGGTGGCAGCAATCCCGCTGGCCTTCGGCTCCTCAATCGACCGCTTGTTCTGTGTTGATGGTGCCGCCTCTGCTGCGCCGTCGTGCTCTGCGACCACCTGGGCCACCAACTATGCGTCTTGGATCGCGCAGCGGTACGCGGCGGAACAGCACGTCATGTGGATCGTTGCGGGTGAGTACAGCAAGATCGGCTGGCAAGTGGATCCGACCACACACGTGGTCACGCAGAACACGACGGCGCTGACAGCGAATCATCTGGGCGTACTGAATGCTGCTGCCAATGCGCTGCAGTCAAACGCACACGCCTCTACGCTGGTCACGATCCATCCCGACTCCGGGTATTACTACAACGCCCCGGGCGTCGGCTCCTCACGCGGGCACTTCAGCAACGAAAGCTGGCTGAACTTCTCGATGCTGCAGGCCGGCGACAACAACGTGAACAGGGTCAACACCGACCGCGACTACGCGCTGACGCCGGTCCTGCCTGTGTTGCAGGGTGAATTGAATTACGAATCGACGGACGTGAATGATCCAGAGGATTCGCCTTGGCATGTCCGCATGGGGGCCTGGACGCATGTGTTGTCCGGTGGTGCGGGGTACACCTACGGCCATACCGCCATCTGGGACTTCAATGCCGGCTGGGAGGAGTACCTGCCTGGCGGTGCGACGCCGGCTGTTGGCGCGGATGACATCTACACGCACTTCAAAACATTCTGGGCGACCTATCACGATGAAACTAACGCGCCGGCACGCAACCTGATTACTTCGGGCGCTGGCTCCAGCAATGTGGGAACCGACACGTATCTGAGCGTTCTGAAGAAAGGCGACAGCACCGTGCTGATCGCCTACGCGCCGAAAGGCTCGACGTTCGCGCTCAACACAAACGCACTGTCCGGTTCAATCCGTGCACGCTGGTTCAACCCGCGCACCGGGGCGTACACCTCGATTGCCGATCCGCTCACCAAGAGCGCATCGACCTTATTCGACCCCCCCCCGGGCTCGCCTGCGGTGGATAACGACTACGTGCTGGTGCTCGACTAATGGCAATCACCGACAATCTCAAATGGCAGATTGATGTCAATTCGCGCGACCGCGCTGATAACGAGTTCTACAACCATGTAGCCGGCGCGCTGATGACCAAGAACAGCTCGCCTGCGGTCAACACAGACCAGCTCTTCGGCGCCATGGATCTCGACGGGGTTGATGACTACTTCACGCAGTCCTTCCCCGCCGGGCTCTCAGCGACGTTCCTCGACAGCGATTTCACGATTGCCGTGCGCTTCCTTCTTGATACGCCGGATTCTCTGGTGATCAAAAAGATGCTGGGCATCGGTAACTCAGGCTCCACCGCCCGATGCGATATAGGGATCACGGATACCACAGACGACTACATTGCCGGCGGATTCGACACTCCGTCAGGCACCGATGAGTTCGAGACATCGACCGTCAATGCAGGGGATGGAAAGGCTCACGTCGCTGTCTGGCGTCGATCTGGTAACAATTTCACTCTGTGGATCGACGGGGTGAAAACGATTGACGTGACGACTGCGGTCGGCACCATGGGTTCGATGAACCAAATCAACGTGGGCCGTCGTGGCGGCACCGCCGCCAACCAGTGGTATTTCCCCGGAAAGATATATTGGGCTGCGATCTGGGATAACGACATCAGCGACGGCGATCTCGCCACACTGCACACCAGCATCAACCCGTTCCTGACTGAAGAGGACGGCGATTATTTCTTCGGCACGGCGGGCTCCTCGTTGCACTTCCCGCCGACCGGCGCGGGCTCCGGCGACCAGATCATCATGCAGCTGACGGCCGGTACTGCGCTGCTGGTGCCGACGCAGGCTGACATCGTCCCCGAGGTGATGCCCGCGACGTTCTCAGTCTGGGCCTGGGACGTGTCCACGCTGACGCTGCTCAGTAGACCAGATATCACGGTGTACATCGGCCAGAACAGGATCGTTGATACTTTCACGGACACAGACGGCACGGCACTGCCCGATCACACCCCAGACATTGACGAGTCTACTCTGGGGTGGGCTTACGCCGCAGAGAATGACACCGTCGCGGTGCCGTCGTCGGGCGTGACGATTGAAGGCAACAAGCTCCGCATTTCTGCCGGCGGTGCAGGTATCGTCATCGAGACGGAGAGTACGAACCAGCAAGTTCGCGTGGACATCGACGTTGATGCCACGACACAGATTCACACGATTCAGTTCAACTGGCAGGACAGTGCGAACCGGCTCTCTCTGAAGATCAACGCTGCCGATGGGACGTTCCAACTCAATCAGAGACACTTGGGTGTGGCGTACCCGGGGTTCGCCAGCGGCACATACGATCTGTCGGCGCTGGGTTTGTTCACGATTGATATCGCATCGGTGGACGGCGCAATCGACGTGTACTGCGAAGACACCCAAGTCATCACCGCTGCTGTTCCTCCGCGCGCACTTGCCACCACCGCAACGAAGGTCGGTCTGTTCTCTATCAACCAGTCGGGCACGTATCCGATTGAGTTTGAGAATTTCGCGGCCAATGCGGAAGTGCCGGCGGAAATCACGGTGCAGACCAGTCGTGAGTCGTACAGTCCGAAGCCGCCGGTATCGAGGAATCTGCGCCGCTGGTCGAACGGATTCGGTAGTGCTGTTTGGTCAAAAGGCGGCGGAACCAGCACCATCACTCCACGGTTCGAGCTTTTGTCTATAGCCAATGCTCCTGACTCGTTGAGCAGATGGACGGAGGGCGCAGGCACTGCTCATGCGCTTCACGGGGATTCGTTCCAACACACCATCGGGCAAGCATACGTCTCATCCATTTTCTGCAAGGAAAATGGAGCAAGCGCAAAACGGTACCTGGCTTTCCTGTTCTACGACACGTTTGCCGGCTCCTACAAGGGCGCAATTTTCAACGCTGCTACAGGGGCGTGGACCAGCGTCAGCTCCGGCGTCACCACAGGACAGGAAGAAGTTGCGACCGGTGTGTGGAGGCCGTGGGCCAGTGTGGTCGCCGGAGTCACTGGTTCCTCGATCATCACTCAGTTCCGTCTGACGAGTTCAGCGAGTGATGTATACGCAAACCAAACGGGCTCTGGTGGTTCAATCTTGATTGGCGGCGCACAGCTTGACCTTGGCACCACGCCTGCTCGGTACAGCGAAACTGAACACGTCCCGCTTCGCTCTGATCAAGTCATCGTGAGGGGGCTGGGCGCGCATAACCCGTGTCCGTACCCGAATGACTTGTCGAACGCAGCGTGGACGAAGACCAGAAGTGCTGCGCCGGGCACGTCGTTGACGCTATCGGGATCGGCCTCGCGAGGATGGGCCGGTGCCACGCTTTACAAGTTCCGCGAGGACGGGACAGCAAGCAACAACCACTACGCCCAGACTGCTGACAACAGCATTCTGCTGAATCCTGCTGGGCTCATATCGACGAGGTTCTTGGCGGCGAGTGATGGCGGGCAGGATCGACACGTTCAGTGTGTGGTGTATGGCGACTCGTTCTCTAGCTACTTCCAGTACAAGATCAACCTTGTTACCGGTGCGACCATCCTTTCTGCGGTAGCCGGAACCGGGGCGCTGCACTCAGTCGAGGTCGTTCAGGTTGATACGCTGACGATTGAAGGGACTGCAGGTTGTCCAGTGTGGGAGATCATTCCTCGCGGCTGGCCGTCCACCACGAGTGATACAGCACTGCAGAGCATCGTGTTCTATATCACCGATGCAAGCGGGAACCTTTCATACAATGGCGATGCGTCAAGCGGTATCTATCTCGGGAAAATTCAACCCGTCTCAGGGTACGAGGTGCCGGATTATCCTGGCGACGGCACGGCAGCCGATCCGGTGTTCGCGAGCCCGGTGAGCGCCGTGACAGTCAACGGGGTGAGTGCGCCGATTGCGCAAGATGCGCTCATCTTGCACACGGAGGACCAGTCGCAGACGACGCCGTGGTCGAGGACGAACATTCACGCGGTGACGGCAGAGGGCGTTAGTGCTGATGGGTATCCGGCGTATAAGGTGGACTGTAATACGACGGCGGGGACGCACTCTTTAGGCATCGCGACCACTCAGAAAACCCTTACAGACAACACCAATATCACGGTCTTTGTCGATGCCAAGGCGGACGAAAGGACATGGATTGCGATAGGCGGAAGAACAAAAGCCAACGTCTTCCCGAGCGCCTATTTCGATCTATCCGCAGGCACAGAGCACACAAATAACTCGATGGTTGAGGCGTCAATTGAAAGCCGTGGTACAGGCTGGTACAGGCTGCGCGGCGTATTCAGCGTAGCGTCGGGCGGGACTACTCCGGGCATGGCGCTATGGGTTGTCGAAGCGGACAACGACAACTTCTTTGCGGGCCTCGGCGCTAACGACGGCCTTCTGGTCTCCCGCTGCTTCGCAGTGGAGGGCAACGTTGCAATGGCCGATGCCGATGCTGCGTATGTCCGTGCTGGCTCAACGATGGAGTACGTCCGCGACCGCTCAAGCGCAATCGTCACGCTACCGCCCCTCACCGAATTCACCGACACCGGCGACCACGTCAACACTGGCTGGATGCGCAACCTGCCGCTGGTGGTTGAGGGCCTGGCAACGGGCGACATTCGCGTCGAGCCTGCCGATGTTGCAACCAACTTCGGCAACCTCGGACCGATTGATGAGGCGGTCTATCCGCCTGCAGGCTTGGTCGAGGGCGACGAAGTGTACGGTGTTGTTGATGAGGGCGAGGGCACCTTCGATCCGGTGACGTGCGATTTCGTGGTCACGTCAGGCCCGCTGTCCGGGACCATCTACGGTTACGCGGTAGAGGCTGGTAGTTGGGTCACGCCGCGCACGGTAAGTGGGCTTGAGGCGCCATCAGTTCCAGCTACAGTGCCAATCAGTATTGAATTGTTGGGTCGTGGTCGCGGCCGGTTCTACGGCAGATAACAGGAGCAAGCTATGGGTGCAGGTCAGGTTGAATCGTTGGTGCAGTTCGATATGAAGTCGATCACGGATGTGATCACACGCAAATCGGGCACCACCCCTTACACAGCGGGCGATGTTGTCAGCAATGATGGCGGTGGGCACTTGGTGTTCTCTCGTGCGGTGCGGGAGGGCGGAAGCTGGACCGGTCAGATTGTGGGCGCGATGTGTCGCAGCACGGCGAACGTGGCGACGAAGCCGGATCTTGAGCTCTGGCTGTTCCGCGATGACTTCACCGAAGTCGATGATGGCGGCGTGTTCGCGCCCTCTGATGCGGAGCTCTCAACACTGGTCGGCATCATCACGTTTCCGACTGCGAGCTGGTACGTCGGCAAGGCCGATGCTGGCGCTGACGGTAACGCGGTGTGCCCTCGCCCCGGGCTCTCGATTCCGTTCAAGGCTGCGGGCGCGGATGACAACCGCACCCTGTACGGGCAGTTGGTGGTGCGCAACGGCTACGTGCCGGTCACCCTGGAAGAGTTCCATGTCACGCTGATGATCGTCTGGGATTGATCCCGTGGCATCGCCTGGCATGGCGCCTGACCCGATGCGCGTTCGCGTCACGATAGCTGAGGACGTGTTCTGTCGGGCCTTCGTGTCGAACGGTGGTGACCGCGTCAAGGCGCTGCTGAAGGCGTACCCGCACACCGAGACATGGTCACAACCGAAACAGATTACGCGCGCCAATGCGATCATGCAGACGGCGCGCGTTGCCCTGCGGATTCAGGAGCTCATCAAACTCACTGAGCGTGAATTCGTTGTTGATCGCTCGCGGGTTCTGCAGGAGCAGGCATCGCTCGCCTTCTTCGATCCGCTGGAGCTCTTCGACGAACGCGGCAGTTTTCGCCCTCTGGCGGAGATGCCGCCCCGCGTGCGCGCAGCAATCAAGAGCATCGAGGTTGAGCATGTCATTCGCACTGTCGCGGACCCCGTGACGGGTGAAAAGGTGGACACGATTGTTTCTGTGCCGGTGAAGCTCGCGTTCCACTCGAAGACAGCGGCGCTCGATGCCTTGATGAAACACCTGGGCATGTACGAGATGGACAACGCGCAGCGCAATGCAATGCAGTGGCGGAATATGCCTCGTGATGCGCGGCAGAAGTTGTTGGGTGCGCTGAAGGAGAGGGTTGGCGGTGAACGATCTGGAGCTACAGACATGGGCGAAGAGTCTGCCTCCGGAAGAGGCGGGCGCGTTACTCATTGAGCTTGAGCGCGAGGAGTCGCGGGATGTCTGCGAGCGCAGCTTTGAAGAGTTCGTGCGGCAGGCGTGGCATGTGCTGGAACCGTCGACAAAGCTGCAATGGAACTGGCACCTCTCGACCATCTGCGGGTACTGCGAAGCCATCCTCGCCGGGAAGATAACCTTCGTCGTGTTCAACCTGCCACCAGGCACGATGAAGTCCCTCATCATCAGCGTGTTCTTTCCGGCATGGTGCTGGACCACCCAGCCCCACCTGCGCTACCTCTGCGGCAGCAACGACGGGCAACTCGCCACCCGTGATGCCGGACGCATGCGGGATCTGGTGCGTAGCGACTGGTATCAGGACCGTTGGGAGCTCCGATCGATCGATGGCGATGACCCTGACTCCCTGCAGCGGGCGTGGGTGAGGCTCAGTCACGATCAGGACGAAAAGACGCTGTTCTCCAATGTGAAGAGCGGAAGCCGGCAAAGCCTGTCGGTGATGGCGAAGGTCACCGGGAAGCGCGGGCACATGATCATCTGGGATGACCCGCACGATACCGAGCAGGTGGAGTCGCCAGCCAAGCGGCAGGCGGTGCTCGACAAGTACGACTCGTCCTGGAGTACCCGCGTCAACAACCTCGCCACGAGCCCGCGCATCATCATCATGCAGCGGCAGCATGTTAACGACATGACCGGGCATGTCACCAAGCCGGGCTCTCCGGAGAGGTGGATCAAGGTTGCCATCCCGATGCGGTACGACCCGTCCAACACGTTCGATGCGGGCCGGGATATCGGCCGGCCGGATCTGAACGACCCGCGCACGGTGGAGGGCGAGCTCCTGTTCCCGGAGCTGTTCCCGGAGGAGGCGGTCAAGACGCTCGAAGTCCGCCTCGGCCCCTACCGGGCTGCGGGACAGTTGCAGCAGCGGCCGTCGCCGAAGTCGGGTGGTGAGTTCAAGCGGGAGTGGATCATGCGTTACACGCAGAAGCCGAAGGGCGGCAACCGGTACATCCTCGTTGACCCGGCCGGCGAGAGGAAGAAGAACAACCTCGGTGAGAAGCGCGATAACACGGCGATGGGGGTGTTCGAGCTCTGCGCCGACCAGAATTACTACCTGATCGACGCCTACCGTGACCGCCTGAACCTGCAGGAGCGCACGGACATCCTGTTCGACTGGCACCGTAAGTACCGGCCGCTGGGCGTGGGCTATGAGAGCTACGGCAAGGACACCGATATCGTCTACCTGAATGACAAGATGGAGATGGAAAGCTATCGGTTCAGAATCCAGCCCATTGCGCACAGGCTGGCGAAGGAGGATCGCATCCGCCAGCTGATCGGGCTATTCAGTGCGGAACGGATGTGGCTTCCCCAGGAGCTTTACCGGACGCTGTTCGACGGCCGGACAGTAGATATCATTGAGCAGTTCATCGAAACCGAGTACCTGCCTTTCCCGGTGGCGGTCTTTGATGACATGTTCGATATGATGTCGATGATTCTGGACGATTCGATGAAAACGGTTTTCCCGAAGCTCTCCGCTCGACCGGCGCCGACAATGCGTCCGTTCCGTCCCTACGATCCGTCAACCGGTTACTGATTCCGCAAGGTGTAAGTCATGGCAAAAGCTGCGCGAGCGACGAAACGGGTCAAGCAGACAGAGGCGGAGAAGAAAGCCCTGCTCGAGCGGGCAAGAATCGCCGATTCGTTGTCTGTCAACTTTTCGGAAATGCGCCTGTCGGCCATCCGGGCACGTCAGGATATCGGCCTGGATCGAATGCTGATCGAGGACGAGCAGTTCTACGAGGGGTACGACAGCGCGAGTCGATCCCAGGAAGCCCTGTCCGGGTCGCCCTCCACCAGCAAGACGGCCATCGAGCAGGGCGGGCCTGCTGGCGACCGGGAAGGCCGCAGCACGCTCTTCCTGAACATCACCCGCCCGTTCACGGATTCGATTACCGCCCGCGTGGCGGACATGGTCATTCCGACCGGGGATGAACGTGCGTTCACCCTCGATGCCGCCCCGATTCCCGATAGTGATTCCATCCGCAAAAGGGAAATCCCGCATCACATCGACAAGGAGGTGAGGCGGCAATCGAACGGGAATGAGGACTGGTACAAGCAGAAGATCGAGGAAATCGTCGCGTCAGAGGATGCGGTGTATCAGGAGCATTCAGAGCGCGCCAAGCGAATCCTGATCCAGATTGATGATTGGCTGGTTGCCAGTGAGTACAACACGCATGTGCGCCGGTGCGTCGATGATGCAGGGCGCACCGGCACGGGGATCCTGAAAGGTCCGGTCCCAGCCATCCGCAAGAACCGCGCGTTCGTCGATGGCAGGATGATATCCAAGGAGGGCAGCTTCCCCGCGTTCTACCGGGTCAAGGCGCAGCACTGCTTCCCTGACATCGAGGGTGGTGGTGAAAACGTCCAGCTTGGTTCATTCCACTTCGAGCGCGACTACCTGCCTCACCATGCGCTGCGCGGTCTGGCCGGGAAGCCCGGCGTCTTGGATGACCAGCTCGCCGAAGTGCTCCGTGAAGGCCCGCACCAGTCGATTGTTCCGCAGAGCGCCGAAGGCGGCTTCGCTCAGGCTATCTCCTCTGGCGAGCTGTTCGGCCAACGCAAGGCGCAGTCCCGCTTTTCTCCCTATGAGCTCTGGTACGGCTACGCGCGCATCTCCCCGCAGGAGTGTGCCGATCTTGAGGCGATGTACGAGTTCGAGAAGGCTGGCTACCAACCTTCTGACGATCCCGAAGACCAGGACAACCCGCTGGCCGGTGAAGATATCGCTGTCACCTTCCTGCTGATCAACAACCGTCTGGTCAGGTTTGCGCGCAACCCGCTCACCAATGGCGCGTTCCCGTATTCGTACATGCCGTGGCAGCGGATCGACGGCACCCCGTTCGGTCGCGGAGTTCCGCGGCAAATGCGTCCGGCGCAGAAGCTGGTCATCTCCGCCGGCCGGGTGTTGTGTGACAACATGACCCTGAGCGCAGGCTTCCACGGCATCATCGATCTGGGCATGGTCTATCCGCTGGACGGCGAATACGTCATGAGCTCCGTCAAGATGTGGGCGGTCAGCGAGGATTCCGAAGTCGATGATGTGCGCAAGGCGCTGCACTTCTTCGAGATTCCATCCCGGCAGGCAGAGTTGCAGGCTATCGTCGAGTTCGGGCTGAAGATGGCCGAAATCACCACCTCTGCGCCGATGATCCTGCAAGGGCAGATGGGTGGTGCGCCTGACACCCTGGGCGGCATGCAGATGCTCAACAACAATGCAGCTGCACCGCTGCGCCGGTTCGCCACGCTGTTCGACGAGGATCTGACAGAACCCTCCATGCAGCGTGTGCTGGACTACTACCAGATTCACGTCGCGGACGAGAGTGAGAGCGGCAATTACGTGATCGATGCTCAGGGCAGTCGCAACAACGTCGAGCGCGAGTTCCTTGAATCCCGTATCTCAACGGTGCTCAAGCTGTCCGAGAACCCGGTGTACGGCCTTGATCCCAAGAAGGTCGCGAAGGAATTCATCGCGTCCCTGCGTTTCGACGCGCGCAAGTACAAGTTCGATGACGACCAGTGGAAGGAGATTGTGACGGCGCTGGCGGCTCAGGCGCAGCAAGGCCCGGGCAGTGGTCAGGCTGAGGTCTGGAAGATGCGCCTGCAGCATGAGGCGACGGAGAACCAGAAAGACCGCGATCTGAAGCAGGCGAGCCTTGCGATGGAGCTGCAGGCACAGCAGCACGAGGCGGAGATGCGGCAGGCGGCGATTGCGGTTGAGATGGACCTCAAGGCTGCGGAGGCACAATCGTTCGACCGTGACAGCCAGGCGAAGATCAAAGCGAGCTTCGCAGAGCTCATGATGAAACTGCAGACCATGATGCGAATGAAGGAAATGGCGGCGGGTTCAGGTGGATCCAATCAGACTGTAACTGCACCCGTTGAGCCTGAAGGGCGGGCTGCTGCGGGCGAGGCATTTCAGGCGTGATCGTAAACAGCGGGGTGATGTGATGAGAGCAGCTAATGTGATCAGTGTTGGCGCGAGCAGGAAGTCTTCAAAGATGAGCGCCGAAGAGAAGCGGTGGCAGACGGAGGACGATGCGCGCGCGCTTCTGCGGGCGGAAGAGGTCAAGTCGGACAAGTCGCGGTATGCGGCGGCGCGGGCCGCTCTTCGTGAGGCTGTGAGCCAAGCGCAGGCGGCGGCTGGAGGCGTGGGGAAGAAGTAATTCTTCCGGGTGTTGAACTGAGCAACAGGAGAGAACATGGGCAAGCAACAAGACGCAGCGAGCGGACGTGAAGACGGTGTTGTCGAGGGTGGTGGTGCAGGCCCCACCCTCGATGTCGATGTTGAAGCGGCGGCTCGCCTGCTGGACGGTGATGAGGAAGGCAGTTCTGCTGAGGCCGAAGCGGCGGCGCTTGCGGCTTTCGAGTCCGCGCAGAAGAAGAACATTGGTCCGAAACCTGGCGAAGTGATCAAGGGCGACCCCGATGACGATGACGGCGAGGAAGAGGACGATGACGATGACCTACCTCTGGCGGCGAAAGCCAAAGATGATGCGGAGGGCAAAGCATCAAGTCCCGCATCGCGCGGTAAGGCTGCGGCGGATGACAAAGCGTCTGCCGGTGAGCGCAGCGTTGGGTCACGTGAAACATCGCGTGACGCCCCTGACACTGGCGCTGAGGCCCGGCAAAGAAAGCTGGAGGGTCAGTTCGGGGCGCTGAAGGATCAGGTCACGCAGCTTTCCACACAGATTGCCCGACTGGTCAACCTGTCCACCGGATCTGCCGGGAAGGCGGGCACCGACCGGCCGACCGATCAGGAAGTGAAAGGCGCGCAGACCCTTGAGGCATGGGAAAAGCTCAAGGGTGACTATCCAGATTGGGCGGATGCGCTGGACCAGCGGATCTCCGCTGATGCTCAGGCGCACCACCGGCAATTGCTGCAACAAGCCGAGGCGATTGCACGCGCTCAGGAAGACATGCGGGTTACGGCGGCGCTGGGCGATTGGGATTGGGAAGCCACCCTCAAGGAACAGGCGTTTGTGTCCTGGGTGGACAGCGTGAAGGACGACGCGAACATGGCGAAGCTGCTGGCGGAGCCGGGCGCGCGCGCAGCAATCAAGGTGTTTCGCGCGTACAAGGCGTCCGATTTCGCCAAGAACGATCCGAATCTGTTCCCGGATGGCCCCGGCGGGGTTGAAGACGAGGAGCAATCGCGGAACAATGCAGCTGCACCCCGGCGCGTGCGCTCCGAGCGGTCACTTCAGGCAGCGGCCCCCGTATCCAGAGGAGGCGGGCGACGTGTAGCGAGAGAAGAGACGGCAGAAGAAGCAGCACAGCGCGCTTTCGCGGCGAACGCTCGCCGGTAGGGGTAGGCGGCACCGGCAGGCGTAGACACTCAGGCCGGTAGCGACTCGAACGACGCACAAGCGGCCTTCGATTGATGAAAAACAACCTCGCGGTGGTGCGAGGCAAAATCAATCGGAGGCTCGTTCATGAATTCTTACCAGACCCCGGAACAGCGCGTTGGAGAGATGGTTGGCACCATCCTGGCTCACGCGCAGCCCGTCATGGCCCTCAGCATCAGCGGCGCGCACGAAAAGATGCCGCGCAAGAAGGGCACAACCGTTTGGCACCGCCGGTTCCTGCCGCCGGGCGCAACCCTCGGTACCGCGTCCAGTATTCACCAGGCATCGGTAGACCCGAATGCGATGCTCCTGCAGGAAGGGCAAACCCCGCTGCCGGACACGCTCTTGACGCAGGACGTTCAGGTCACCCTGAACGAGTACGGCGTTCTGACCGGCTACACGAACCGCAACGAAGAAGTTGGCGAGGATGACATCCCCGCTGCTGAACTGATCTACGTCGGCGAGAAGATGGGCCTGCTCCGCGAGATGATCGCCTACGGCGTTCTGAAAGCGTGCACCAACCGCTTCTATGCTGGCGGTACGTCCCGTGCAACGGTTGATGAGCCCATCAACCTGTCGCTGCTCCGCAAGGTGACCCAGACCATCCTTGGCAACCGTGGCGGCATGGTGAACAAGATGGTTCGCCCCGGCATGGCGTTCGAGACGCAAGGTATCGAGCCTTCCTTCGTCGTGTTCGGCCATACCTCGTTCGAGAACGACATTCGCAACCTGCCCGGCTTCACCAGCAAGCGCGAATACGCGAGCGATGACGCGCTGCACCCGGCTGAAATTGGCGCGGTTGAGCGGATGCGCTTCGTGCTGTCTCCGGAACTGAACCCGTACCTCGCTGCAGGTGCCTCGGTGACTGGCACCGGTATGACCTCTGCAGGCGGCAGCAACGTCGATGTGTACCCGCTGATCGTGGTTGGCGCACAGGCGTGGGCTGACGTGGCGCTGCGCGGCATGGAATCGGTTGCGCCGCACCATGTCCCGTTGACTGCATCGAAGTCTGACCCGCTGGGTCAGCGCGGCTACATCTCTGCGCGCACCTGGGCATCTGCCTTCATCAAGGCTGATGGCTGGATGGCGACAGTCGAAGCCGGCGTGACCTCCCTGTAATCACTGGAACCGCAAACAAACTGACTTGGAGTAACGTATGACGCTCAACACCAATGTTGCGATCCAGTCTGCAGGCAAAACCGGCGTACTGAACAAAGCCGGCCTTGCCATCAGCGGCGGCAACACCACTTACGACACCGCGAACACCGTGCAGTACCAGATTGCCGGCCGTTCCTACGCCAAGACGGCCGTGACTGGCGGCACAACCCCGGTGGTCGATGTGCGAACGGGCCTTGCCTTCAACGCACTGACCGCCAACAAGGGCTGTGTGCTCTGGTTCGGCTTTGATGCCAGCGGCAACCCGAAGGTCGCACAGTCTGAGATCAAGGATCTGGACTCCAGCGGGAACTTCCTTGTGTACCCGCAGATTCCTCACGTCCTGAACTCGGCCATGGCGATCTTCGGTTACGCCATCGTGAAGGGTGGTTCGACGCTGGCCTCGGCGTGGCTCCCCGGCACGAACAACTGGAACACGACCGGCATCACGGTATCTGTCGTGGACATCATTGACGGACCGGCACAACCGGTTGGTTGATGAAGCGTGGCGCCCTTTGGGGCGCCGCACCCGGCTCTTCTGACAAATGATTGGGAGATAACAAGTGAAGGCATGGGATACGTTTCGGAACCTCATCGTTCAATCGCTGCTGAAACTGCAGTACGGCGCGCTGATCGAGTACGAAGATCTGCGCGGGACTCGTCGACAACTGAATACCCGCTTCCTGACTGATGTTCAGAATGCGCGTGCACCTGAGACGCTGACGGCTGCTCGCACGCTCACGTCGTCCGACAGCGGCAAAACCTTCTACCTCAGCCTGGCAGCAGGCTTCACTGTCACCTTGCCGACCATTGCGGAAGGCTTGCGCTTCAAGTTCTTCGTGAAGACTGCCCCTACGGGTGGTGCCTACGCGATCACCGGCGCTGCCACGTCCACTGTGCTGGGTGTGAATGAGCTTGAAGTGGACACCGGCGACGATGGCCCGTCCAGCAGCGGCACGACAACCGTGAGCTTTGCGGCCAACGTGGCACTTCCGGGTGACTACCTCGAATACGAGTGTGATGGCACCAAGTGGTATGCAATCGGCCAGACCCGTGCTGACGGCGGCATCACCATCGCATAACCAAACCCCTTCTGATTGGAGAGATGAATGAAGGAACCCACGCCTGTCCGTAAGCCTTCGCTCAAGGACGCTGCTGCTGCGGCGTCTGCGGGCGCTCAGGATGGCCCTGAACTGTCGGCTTCCCCTGCACTCGAAGAGGGTGACATGCCTGTTGAGTCGGCCGAAGACCTCATTGCGCGAGGCACGGCCGATCTGCGCGCCACTGTCACCACGCTCGATGCGCGGGTTGACGGCCTTGATGCCAAGCTCGATCACATCCTGAATGCCCTTTCCGGCATGAATGCCCGCGACCGGGGTGGTGTGCGTGTCGATCACGGTACCGATGTGCGCGAGCTCGAAGATGCGCAGCTGCGGCACGGCAACAACGCCGCAGAGATGGGCGCGTTCGATTCTGAAATCATTCGCCCCACCATTGCGGACGTGGATAACCCGGTGTTCAAGCGCAAGGCGGAACAGCTTCGGTTCAATGAGGACTGGCTCATCATCGAGCTGCAGCCCTCGTCAGACCGGGACCGTCCGAATCGTTTTGATATCCAGGTGAATGGTGATCCGGTGGTGTTCGAGTACAACGCCACGGCTGACAACCGATACCGTGTGCGCCGCAAGCATGTCGAGGTGATGATTCGAGCGCAGCCGATGGGCTTCTCCTCCGAAGAGCACACCCGGCCGAACGGTGAGCGGTACATGAAGTATCCGGCGCACCGTGGTTTCCGGTATCCCGTCTCGATCATCGAAGATCCGGCAGGGCAGGCAGGCCGGGAGTGGTTGCGCCGGGTCCGGGCCAGCGCATAACTATCGTGAGGGCGGATGAATTACCTACAGCTTGTCCAGGATCTCGCACAGGAATGCCTGATCGGTAGCACTCCGCCTACCACGCTCGTCGAGCAACCGACCGATATCACCAACTGCGCTCGCTGGATTGTCCAAGCCTACGAGGAAATCCAGCTTCGGCCTATCGAATGGCGCTGGCTCAGGCGCCGCTTCCGGATCACCACCACTGCCGGCGATGGCACGTATGCTTACGGCGACTGTCAGGACATCACTGACGCTGCAGCAACGATTGACCGGTTCAGCAATTGGATGATTCCGGCCTCGATTCACACAGCCGGCCGCACTGCTCCGACCATCTACCTGCAAAGCGCCGGCGCAGCCTCCCGGACGTACCTGGCTCCGCTGGACTGGAATCGATACCAGCAGATTGTTCCACCCGGGCAGGCGAACTCGCGGCCGGTGCACATCGTTGTGGACCCGCAGGACCGCATCATCCTGAGCCCGACACCGAACGACACGTACATCATCGAGGGCGAGTATTACCGTGGGCCGCAGACACTCTCTGACGAGGAGGATGTGCCCGAGATGCCGGCGCCGTTCCACCGGCTGATCGTGTACCGGGCACTGGAGAAGTACGGCTTCAATCAGGTGTCTCAGGAGTCTCTGGCGAGGGCTGCGAAGGATGGCAACCGGATGATGCGGCAGCTTGAGTCGCGGCAGCGTCCGACCCTCTACATGCCCTCTCCGTTTGCCGAATGAAAAACCTCATTGGTCGCAAGGCCGCATCACTGCAGGGCGTGAATGCGCTGCAGCACACCATCATCTGTCAGGGTGGGCTGGACACTGAGACACCAAGCTGGAGTGCGAAAAGCGGCTCGCTGGCACGTTCGCTGAATTACGAGATTGCCCTCGCCACCAAGCGCGCGCCGGGCGGCTACTGCGATATCAAGGGTTATGAGCGGTTCGACGGCCGCATCGCCCCGTCTGATGCAGCCTACTCGGTGGTGCCGATTACCACGGTAGACACGATTGCGGTGGGTGACACGATCACCCAGGACACGAGCGGCGCTACCGGGGTGGTGCTGGTGGTGGAAGATGACCGCCTCGTGCTCACCAAGCTGACCGGCACGTTCAACGATTCGGACGATTACCGGGTTGGCGGTAATGTCGTCGCCACGCCATCCGATACCCCGTCTGCCGGATCTGCAGAGACACCTGCGCTCAATGCGCTGTGGCGATGCATGGCAGCGGCGGAGTACCGGCCGGACATCACCCGGGTGCCTGGAGAGGATGCTGTTCTGGGCATCTTCATGCTTCAAGATGAGTGGTATGCCCTCCGGAATGCTGTCGGTGGTGCGTCTGCTGTGCTGCATCGGGCGACGGCTTCGGGGTGGAGCGCGGTATCCCTCGGTTTCCACCTGCCCTTCACCAGTGGTGGCACCTATGTTGTTGCGGAAGGCAACACCATCACGGGCGCTACCAGTTCGGCCACTGCAGTCATCACCCGCGTCGTGGTCACCTCGGGGTCATGGGCTGCTGGCACCGCTGCGGGCTACTTCGTGATGGCCTCGAAGACGGGCAACTTTGCGGCTGAGAACCTGAACGTCGGCGGCAACCTCAATGTCGCCACCATCGCCGCGAATGCCGTGGCCAACGTGTTTCAGCCGGGCGGATATCTGAAGACCGTGCGGACCACGTTTGGTGGTTCGTACCAGACCCCGCGCATCTACGGGGCTGATGGTGTGAGCTATGCCTTCGAGTTCGACGGTACGGTGTACGTCCCGATCTTCACAGGGATGAGCCCGGATACCCCGCATGACGTGTTCGAGCACAAGAATCACCTGTTTCTGGCATTCGGATCCGGTGTGCAGCATTCCGGTATCGGCGAGCCTTTCCTCTGGACGCTGCTGACCGGCGCTGATGCCCTTGCCCTCGATGGCCGGCAAACCGGGTTCACGTCGCTGCCTGGGTCGGAAGCTACCGCTGCTCTGGCGATCTACACGGAGACACGGCTGCATGTGCTGTACGGCACCGATTCAACGAACTGGAACCTCGTTCCATTCCGCGAAGCGATCGGAGCCTATGCCGGCAGCGTGCAGGAGCTTGCGCAACCGCTGTTCCTGTCCGGGCTGGGCCTGACCTCGCTGGCGGCTGCTCAGTCTTACGGCAACTTCGCCCACTCTGCGCTGTCTGACGCGATCCACGGCGAGCTCTCGTTCAAGCGTGGCGCCGTTGCGGCCTCGATGGTGGTGCGAGACAAGAGCCAGTACCGGCTGTTCTTCACGGACGGCAGCGGGTACTACGTGACCATGCGGGGCGATAAGGTTGACGGGTTCATGCCCGTCCTGTTCCCGGACGTTGTTCACCTGGCGTACCAGGCGATTGAGAGCGATGGCACTGAGCGCCTGTTCTTCGGTGACTCCGATGGCTGGGTGTATGAGCTCGACAAAGGCACGTCGTTCGACGGTGATGAGATTGAGGGCTATCTCGATCTGCACTTCGATGATCTGCGGCGGGGTGGGCTGCACAAGGGCTTCCTGAGCGCGCATGCCGAAGTGGCGGGCAACGGGTACGCGGAAGTGGGACTGCTGCACGCGATTGATTACGGCCGAACCAGCGTCACGCAGTCGGTTGGCGCGACCTATGCGGTTTCCCTGTCTGCTCCGCTGTACGACTCGGGCCTGACTTACGACTCCGGCCTGAACTATGACGGTGTGCCGTTGACCCCGATTCGTTTCTCCTTGGGTGGCGAGGGTGAGAACATCAGCATCCGCGTGAGGCGGCAGAGCGATTGCACGGAGCCGCTGTGCTTCAGCGGGTTTCGTATCCGGTACACGATCAGGAGGCAGGTGCGGTAATGGTCGACTTCTATGTGAGCTCTGGCGTTCCCGGACAAGGCGCGAGCGTGGCATCAGCCCCCCTGCGGGCGCAATTCGCTGCCCTGCAGGCGGCATTCGGCAAGCTCGTGGCGTACACCGGCAACGGTGGAAAGCTGGTGGTGGTGAACAGCGGCGGCACGGCCTATGAGGCTGTCTCTGAACTCCCTTCCGGCATGATCCCGGCTGCGGTGGTGCAGAACACCCGTCTCGTGTCTGCCGGCACCGGCCTGACCGGCGGTGGATCTCTTGCCGCAGATCGCACACTTGCCCTCGATGCGACCAGCCCGTTGAACGCGGATCAC
>JACCDT010282392.1_pt1 | contig 25999 bp, 26 predicted proteins | sample 7446291 | NCBI WGS metagenome assembly JACCDT01 (sample SAMN15323446, study PRJNA562643) | freshwater metagenome | isolation source: river surface water | place: USA:Blue River Watershed | collected 2017-08-17 | reverse complement strand
TGACGCAGCCGGAAAAGCTGCGCGTGGCGAAGGCGCTAGCCGACCTCGGCGTCGATGTCATCGAGGCCGGTTTCCCCGCGGCCTCGCCCGGCGACTGGGAGTCTGTTCACTCGGTCGCCCGCGAGGTCGAGGGGCCCATCATTTGCGGTCTCGCTCGCTGCACGCGGGACGACATCGAAAAAGCCGCGCGCGCCCTGCGCCCTGCTCCCAAGCACCGCATTCACGTCTTCCTCGCTACGAGCGCCATCCATCGGCAATACAAGCTCAACATGGCTAAAGAGGAAATCATCCGCAGTGCCGTCGAGGGCGTGAAAATCGCTCGCGAATACTGCGAGGATGTGGAGTTCTCTCCCGAGGACGCCTCGCGCACGGAGCTCGAGTTCCTCGCACAGGTCGTCGAAGCGGTCATCGATGCCGGCGCCACGACTGTCAACATTCCCGACACCGTCGGCTACACGGTGCCGCACGAGTTTGCCGAGCTCTTCCGTTACCTTCGCAAGAACGTCAGCAATATCGAGCGAGCGCGACTCTCAGTCCATTGCCACGATGATCTCGGCATGGCGGTGGCCAATAGCCTGATGGCCGTGGTCGCGGGCGCCCGACAGATCGAGGGCACCATCAACGGTATCGGCGAGCGCGCCGGTAATTGCTCGCTCGAAGAAGTCGTGATGGCGCTGCGCACGCGCGAAACCTTCTTCAACGCCCGTACCAACATCCAGTCGCAGAAGCTCTATCCGGCCTCGCGCCTGGTCTCGAGCATCACGGGTATGCCCATCCCGCGCAACAAGGCGAGCGTTGGCGAGAACGCCTTCGCGCACGAATCGGGCATCCACCAGCACGGCATGCTCAAGCACGCGAGTACGTACGAAATCATGCGTCCGCAGGACGTTGGGCTCAGCCGTTCGGCGTTGGTACTTGGCAAACACAGCGGTCGTCACGCCTTGCGCGAGCGCATCAAGGAACTCGGCTTCGACATCGACGAGGCTGAATTTGCACGCGTGTTCGAGGAGTTCAAGGCGCTGGCGGATAAGAAAAAAGAATTGTTCGACGGCGATATCGAAGCCTTGGTGTTGAAAGCCGAGGGCCAAGACCAAGGCCCCTGGTCGCTCGTGAGCTTGAGCACCGCCTCTGGATTGCAGAGCGCGACTGCCACGGTGAGCCTGCAGCATCAGGACGGTCGTCGTATCGAACGCAGTTCGAGCGGTGATGGTCCGGTCGATGCGGCCTTCAAGGCGATCGAGGACATCACCGGCATCAATCCGTCGTTGCAGAAGTTCGAGCTGCGCAGCCTCTCCGAAGGTGAGGATGCTCAGGGCGAGGCGATTGTATACGTCAACTTCCAAGATCGAAGCTATCGAGGCTCGAGCGCAACCACCGATATCGTTGAATCCGCAACACGTGCGTTCCTCGAAGTGATCAATCGCATCGAACTGTCGCAGAAAGCGCAGGCCGCCTAAGTCGCGCAGTCACCGCCCGAATACCCCACTCCTTCCACCTCATCGCAGAAGAAGTCCATGTCCGCTCCGAAAACCATGTTCGAAAAAGTCTGGGCCGCACACGAAGTCGTGCCTCAGACCGCTGATACACCGGCTGTCATCTTCATCGACTTGCACTTGACCCACGAGGTGACCTCGCCGCAGGCGTTTTCACTACTTAAGTCGCGCGGCCTCAAGGTTCGTCGCCCCGATCTCACGCTCGCGACGATGGATCACGCGACGCCGACTCGCACCGAGCAAGTCTTTGGTGGCGCGCCGATCTCGATCGAATCCGCGGCCAAGCAAATCCGACAACTCGAGGTGAACTGCGCCGAGTTCGGCGTGGAACTGCTCGGTCTGCAAGATTCGCGGCGCGGCATCGTGCACATCATCGGCCCCGAGCTTGGGGTGACACAGCCCGGCAAGACGATCGTCTGCGGGGATAGTCACACCTCCACGCATGGCGCCTTCGGCGCCCTCGCCTTCGGCATCGGTACGACCGAAGTCGGTCATGTCATGGCGACGCAGTGCCTGTTGCAGAAAAAGCCCAAGACGTTTGCCATCGAGGTGTCGGGACGATTACGCCCCGGCGTTACCCCCAAGGATTTGATCCTCGCCATCATTGGCAAGGTGGGTGTCTCTGGTGGCACCGGTTATGTTTTCGAGTATCGCGGTGAAGCGATTCGCGCGATGGACATGGAGCAGCGAATGACGATCTGCAACATGTCCATCGAAGCCGGTGCGCGCGCTGGCATGATCGCGCCGGACGAGGTCACTTTCGCCTATCTCAAAGACAAACCGCGCTCACCGAAAGGCGCTGCATGGGATGACGCCGTCGCCTATTGGCGGAGCCTGCCGACGGACGAAGGCGCGACCTTCGACAAGACCATCGAAATCGACGCATCCTCGCTCGAACCCATGATCACCTATGGCACCAATCCCGGCATGGTGGTCCCGATCTCGGGGAAGATTCCAGACCGTCGTGGCGATGTCGTTTTCGATGCGGCGATGAAGTACATGGGCCTGACTCCAGGCGCGCCGATCACCAACGCGCCGGTCAACGTCGTATTCATCGGCAGTTGTACCAATGGTCGGCTCGGTGATCTGCAAGCAGCGGCGAAGGTGTTGAAGGGTCAGCGCGTCGCACCCGGCGTACAGATGCTCGTCGTGCCGGGCTCGCAAGAGGTCAAGCGCGAAGCCGAACAACTTGGCTTGCATGAGATCTTCAAGCAAGCCGGCGCTGAATGGCGCGAGTCCGGTTGTTCGATGTGTCTCGGTATGAACGGCGACACCGTTGCCAAGGGTGAGTACGCCGTCAGCACCAGCAATCGCAATTTCGAAGGTCGTCAAGGTATCGGTGCTCGCACGCTGCTGGCGAGCCCGGAAACTGCAGCGGCATCGGCCATTCGTGGCCGTGTCACCGACCCGCGTGAGTTCATCATCTGAGGCCAGCCATGGATCCGATCACCGTTATTCGCTCACGCACGGTCGTGATGCCCTCCACCAATATCGACACCGACCAGATCGTGCCGGCTCGTTTTTTGACGACGACCACGAAGGAAGGTCTCGGTAAACAGCTCTTCGCTGACTGGCGCTACGATGCCGCCGGACAACCAAAGCCGGATTTCATCCTCAACCGTCCGGAAGCCGCTGGATGTCGCGTGCTCGTTGCGGGTCGTAACATCGGCTGCGGCTCCTCGCGTGAGCATGCACCCTGGGCCTTGGTCGATTTCGGCTTTCAAGCGGTGATCAGCACGGAGATCGCTGATATCTTCCGCAACAATTCTTTGAAGAACGGTCTGCTGCCGATCATCGTAGACGAAGCGACCCATGCCTGGCTGTTGGCGAATCCGGGTGTCGAGGTCGAAATCGATCTGACGAACTCCTCGCTCAAACTGCCCGACGGCCGTAGCGTGACGTTCCCGATCGACGGATTCGCGCGCTACTGCTTGACGAACGGCGTCGACGAACTCGGTTTCCTGCTCTCGAAGGATGCCGAGATCAAGGCCTACGAGGCGCGACGCCGCGCATGAAGGCTCGTATCGCCGTACTGGGGGGCGACGGTATAGGCCCTGAAGTCATCGCGGAGGCGTTGCGGGTGTTGCGCGCCGTAGCGTCACGATATCAGCACGAGTTGGCGCTGGACGAGTTGCCTTTCGGTGGTGTCGCGATCGATCAGTTCGGTGACGGTTTACCCGAACACACGCTCAAAGGCTGTCTCGCGGCTGACGGCGTCCTGCTTGGCGCCATCGGAGGCCCCAAGTGGGGACCGAATGCGCCGGTTCGTCCGGAGCCGGCGTTACTTCGCCTGCGTTCCGAACTCGGTGTCTACGCGAATCTGCGTCCGATCAAGGTCCATCCAACTTTGCGTGCCGCCTCGCCTCTCAAGCCCGAGATCATCGAGGGTGTGAACCTGCTATTCGTGCGGGAACTCACGGGTGGTATCTACTTCGGTAAGAAATGGCGTGACGGCGATCGTGCCGTGGACGAATGCGCTTACACCGTGGGCGAGATCGAACGCGTCACCCGAATGGCAGGCCGCCTTGCCGCGCGCAGACGTAGCAAGATCACGCAGATCGACAAGTCGAACGTGCTCGAGACTTCACGCCTGTGGCGTAATGTGAGCGAGCGTGTGATCCGCGAGGAGTTTCCCTCGGTCAGCATCGAGCACATGCTCGTCGACTCGGCGGCTATGCAACTGATCCGCAACCCTCGCGACTTCGACGTCATCCTCACGGAAAACTTATTTGGCGACGTCCTCACCGACGAAGGCGCGATGCTCGCCGGGTCATTGGGCGTGTTGCCATCTGCAGCCTTGGGTGATGGCAAGCGGGGCCTCTATGAGCCGATCCATGGCTCGGCGCCCGACATCGCGGGCAAAGGCATTGCCAATCCGATCGGTACGATCATGAGTGCCGCGATGTTGTTGCGGCATTCGCTCGGCTTAGACGCCGAAGCCGTGGCGATCGAGAAAGCGGTCGGCCGCGCGCTTGATAACGGCGCTCGCACGGCCGACATTGCAACGCCGGGCAGCAAACCCCTATCGACGAGCGAGATGGGCGATGCGGTGCTCGCAGCGCTCGCCTAACATCGACATCTAGAGCTTATTCAGCGCCTGTGCGAGGTCCTCGCGCAGGTCGTTGCACGCCTCGATACCGACCGACAGTCGCAGCAGCCCGTCCGTTAGACCGGCCGCAGCCCGCGCCGCTGGATCCATGGCAGCGTGGGTCATCGTGGCCGGATGTGCGACGAGGCTCTCCACGCCGCCGAGCGATTCAGCGAGCGAGAACAACTGCAGCTCGCCGACGAATTTCTCGACCGCGGGCAAACCGCCGGCGAGTTCGATCGTCACGATGGCGCCGAAGCCGTGCTGCTGCGAACGTGCGGTCGCATGTCCTGGATGGTCGATCAATCCCGGATAAAGCACACGGCCGACACCCCGCTGAGTCTTGAGCCAGCTCGCCAATTCATTCGCGTTTTTTTCGTGGATCGCCATGCGCGCATGCAGAGTTCGCAGGCCGCGCAGCACGAGGAAGCTGTCGAACGCCGTTCCGGTCATACCAAGCGCATTCGCCCACCAGGCCAGCTGTGTTGCGTCCTCAGCCGTCGCCGCAACGACCGCACCCGAAATCACATCGCTGTGCCCATTCAAATATTTCGTCATCGAGTGCACGACCAAGTCGGCGCCTAGCGATAACGGCTGCTGCAGCACTGGCGAGAGGAAGGTGTTGTCGACCGCCACTTTCGCACCGGCCGCATGCGCGACGCGCACGACTTCTCGAATATCGGTGATTCGGAGCAATGGGTTACTCGGCGATTCCACCCAAACTAAATCCGCCGGCGTGCTGAGGGCGGAGCGCCACGCGGCTTCGTTGCCGAAATCGACGAACTCAACACGAAAATCCCCGCGTCGCTGCCACGCAGAGAAAAGTCGGAACGTGCCGCCGTAGCAATCGTGCGGCACGACGATGCGGGCACCCTGCTTCAGGATTTGCCCAACCAAGGCGATCGCACCCATGCCAGAGCCTGTCACGACGGCACCCGCCCCACCCTCTAGATCAGCCACCGCTTCAGCGAGCAGATCGCGAGTTGGATTGCCCGAGCGCGAGTAGTCGTAGCGCCCCTTCACACCGAAGCTCGGAAACGCGAATGTGGAACTCAAATGGATCGGCGGAACGACAGCACCGGTGGTGGGGTCGGACTCGAGCCCGGCTCGCACAGCTCGGGTACGCGGATCATGGGCGGCTTGGGTCTTGCGATTCATGGTTAACCTAAACTTTGATCGAAAAACGGACGCAACTGCTGCGGCTCTTTCAGGAAGGCATCGTGCCCGAAAATCGAATGGATTTCCGTTAGTCGACACTTCGGCAACGACGCAGCGAGCTGTCGCATATCTTCGAGCGGCACGAGTTGATCGGAACTCACCGCCAACGCGGACACCGGCACGACGATTTGCGTCGGATCGATGCGATGTAGGTCGATGGACTCCGATAAAGCGACGAAGCTGCCAGCCGCATAGCGGGACGCATACTGCTCGCCGCGAGCCATCAGATATTCCTCAACCGGGAACACGGCGCCCTCGGCGGTATGACGGGCTTGCCCATCGAAACGCTGCAGAAACTCTTCCGGCGTCCGGTAGGTCGACATAGCCAGACCGCGCGCGAGCGCGAGCGCAGATCGCGTATCGCCGAGCCGAGCACCGAGCCGCACGATGCGACGTTGCACACTACGCCAAGCGGTCGCCATCGGATGCGCGCGATGCGCCGCGCTCAGCACGATGAGCCGTTGCAGCCGCTGCGGATAGCGCTCGGCGAACGCGAGGCCAACCATACCGCCGTATGACGCGCCAACGAAGGCGTGGATCGCCCCGATCTCGAGGTGACGCATCACGAGTTGTAGCAACTCGGCTTGATCGAAGGTCGACACACTCGGAAACGCCAAAGAGTCTTTGGGACCGGTCGTGAGGCCGCTGCCTCCGAGATAGTCGAATGAGAGAATCTGGTAACGATCTGACGGGATCGGTGCTCCCGGACCGACGACGGCGCGCCACCAGCCGCTGTCCGGGTCGGCGTGATCGCTTACGACTCGATGGGCAGAAATGCCGCCGAGCGCGACCACGATCGGATGTGTAGGGTCGCCCACGCAGCGCCAGCCGATCTCCAGCGTCTTAAGTTCCCCGCCATGATGCAAAGAGAACGGTTTGCCTAACGACAAAACGCCTTCACGGATCTGGGGGGCTGATTGGGACGGCATGTTCGAGTGGTGTTCCGGTTGCTATAGCTCACACCGATCAACCCGCTCGACGAGTGCCCGCGTGTCGCGGGGACCGACACCCATCTCCTCGCGGAGCCGTGTCGGCACTCATCTGACCGCAGTTATGTGCCGCGGCAGGAGTTGGCACCTTCACGGTGTGGTTGGCACCGTTGGTTGCCCCGGCTTCGTCGGGCCTGTCCCTCTGCCGGTCTCGATGAGGCGGCGGATGGTAAGTGGCCTGCCCGATGGGCGTCAAGTTAGTCCTTGAGGTGGCGGCCATTTTGTTCTATTGTACTAACACGTTAATACATTCAAACGGTTCCCATGAAGCCCCACCCCACGGTTTCGCCTCGACAAGAGGCCCGCGCCGAGAAGCACTTGTATCAGGCGATTCTGACGCTCAAGTCGGTCGAGGAATGCCGAGCCTTCTTTCGCGATCTGTGCACCCCCGCGGAGCTCGAAGCCATGTCGGATCGATGGGCTGTCGTGGAGTGGCTGGAGCGCGGAGTCCCGTACCGAGAGATTCATAAACACACGGGTGTGAGTGTCACCACCATCGCACGCGTCGCGCGGTACGTGGGTGACGGTAACGGCGGCTACGAGCTCGCCCGCCAACGCTTGCAGGAGAATCGATGATGTCCGCCGCTGATCCCAACCGTCTAAAGCTCGCTGTGCAGAAATCTGGTCGCCTGACCGATCACTCCACCGACCTATTGGTACGATGCGGGCTGAAATTTTCTCGGGGCAAGGATCAACTCGTCGGCTTTGGCGAGAACATGCCACTCGATCTGCTCTTCGTCCGCGACGACGATATTCCAGATCTGGTCGAAGAAGACGTGTGCGACCTCGGCTTGGTCGGGCTCAACGTTCTCGAGGAGAAGCGCCTCGAGTGGATAGCGCGTGGCCATGAACCGAAGTTCACCATCTTGCGTCCGCTCGACTTCGGGCGTTGTCGGCTCTCCATCGCCATTCCCGAAGAAATGGCGTGGACGGGGGTCGCATCGCTGCAGGGTAAACGCATCGCGACCACCTACCCTTATGTGCTTGGGCGATTCTTACGCGACAAAGGTATCGAGGCCGACATCGTCACGCTATCGGGTGCGGTCGAAATCGCACCGCGTCTGGGTCGCGCCGATGCGATCTGCGATCTCGTTTCCACGGGCTCGACATTGCTCGCCAACCGTCTGCGCGAGGTGGAAACCGTGCTCGAAAGTCAGGTCGTCTTGATTCGCACACCGGTTGCCATCGACCCGATCAAGACCGAATGGGTGGAACGTTTGCTGATGCGCATCGATGGCGTACAACAAGTTCGCGAGAGCAAATACATCATGCTGCATGCACCGCGCAGCGCGCTGCCGGCGATACGCCGACTGCTGCCGGGCAGCGAATCACCGACCATCATTCCGCTCGAAGGACATCCAGACCGCGTCGCCGTGCATGCGGTCTGTCGCGAAAATGTCTTCTGGGAGACGCTGGAAAGCCTAAAAGCGGCAGGCGCAAGTGCCTTGCTGGTATTACCGGTCGAGAAGATGCTCGCATGATGTTGCCGATACTCGATTACAGCGCGCTCGATGAAGACGCGCGGCGCCAAGCCCTGTCCCGTCCGGCGGTCGCCGAGCGGGAACAGCTGGTCGCTCTGGTCCGCGAGACGGTGGCGCGAGTACGAGCCGAAGGCGATCAGGCCGTGCTCGACTATGCGCGACGTTTCGATGGTGGCGAACCGGAATCACTGCGCGTCCCGCTCGAAGATCTCGATGCCGCGTTAGGGTCACTGGCGTCGATCGAGCGACAGGCACTGGAACGGGCGATCGGTAACGTACGACGTTTCCACGCAGCTCAATTGCCCGCGCCGCTATCGGTCGAAACATCACCGGGCGTGCGATGCGAGCGCATCACCCGCCCGATCGACTCCGTGGGCCTCTACGTGCCGGGTGGCTCAGCTCCTCTCCCCTCCGCCTTGATCATGTCGGCCGTACCGGCGGAGCTTGCCGGTTGTCCGCGCCGAGTACTGTGCACTCCGGCCGCTCGTGGTAAGCCGATACACCGTTCGATACTCGCGACCGCACGCCTACTCGGAATCACCGAGGTGTTCGCCGCAGGCGGTGCACAAGCCATCGCCGCGATGGCGTACGGCACCCAGACCATCCCTAAGGTCGACAAGATCGTGGGTCCAGGTTCGGCGTGGGTCACGGCGGCCAAGCAGATCGTCGCAGAAGATGCCGCTGGCGCAGCGCTCGATCTGCCCGCAGGTCCTTCCGAGGTGCTGGTCATCGCGGACGAGGCGGCAAATCCCGCGTTCGTCGCCGCAGATCTGCTCGCACAAGCAGAGCACGATCCGTTGTCGCAGGCGATTCTGCTGACCACATCCAAAGCATTAGCTGATGCGGTCCGTACGAACGCGCTGGCGCAGCTTCCGAAGCTCTCGCGTCGCGATATTCTCGAGCAGTCTCTGCAGCGTAGCCGCTTGATCGTGGTGAGCGACCTCGTGACAGCACTGCGCATCTCGAACGACTACGCGCCGGAGCACCTGATCCTGCAGCTACGCGACGCTCGTCAGTACTTGTCCGCCATCACTTCTGCAGGTTCGGTTTTCTTGGGTGCCTGGAGTCCGGAGCCGATGGGTGATTACTGCTCCGGTACCAATCACGTTCTGCCGACCTATGGTTATGCCCGCGCGTACAGCGGCCTGTCGGTTCACGATTTCCTCAAGCGCATCACCGTGCAGGAACTGACGCCCGAGGGACTGCGGGACCTCGGACCAACGGCCAGCGTTCTGGCTGGTATCGAGGGTCTCGATGCGCACGCGCTGGCGGTCGATCTGCGTTTGGCGGCGCTATGAATACGAACGAGATCGATGGCGTGCTCTCACTCGCGCGAGACGATATTCGCTCGCTCAAGGCGTACGAACACGCGCAGTGGCGACCGGAGCTCGAGCGTCTGCATGCCAACGAGTTGCCGTGGCCGCCGCTCTCGTCCAATGACGGCGTCGCGCGTCACCATTATCCGGAGCCTCAGCCAACCAATTTGGTCGCTGCGATGGCCGCCTACTATGGCGCCGCGCCGGACCAAGTTTTGGTTGGCCGCGGTAGCGATGAAGGCATCGACCTTTTGACCCGCGCTTTTTGTCGCGCGGGAGAAGATTCGGTCCTCGTCTGTCCGCCCACCTTCGGCATGTACGCCGTCGCTGCGTCCATTCAGGGCGCTCGCACCGTCTCGATTCCGTTGCGAGAGAATTTCCAACTCGACGTCCCGGCAATCCTGGCGGCTCTCCGATCGAGCAGTTCGAACCCGCCGAAGTTGATTTGGCTGTGCTCGCCGAACAACCCGACGGGTAATAGTCTCGAGCGGTCCGACATACAGCGGGTCATCGAGGCTGCGCGTGGGCGATCCGTCGTGATCGTCGATGAGGCGTACGCCGAGTTCACCGCACAACCTTCATGGATCGCGTCACTCGCGCAGTACCCGCACCTCGTGGTACTCAGAACGCTCTCCAAAGCACATGGACTCGCCGGCTTGCGGCTCGGCGCTGCGATCGCACATCGCGCCGTGATTCAACTTCTTCGCAAGATCATTCCGCCCTATGCGCTGCCCTGCGACAGTGCGCGCTTAGGCACGATCGCCATGCAAGAGCCGGCGCTCGCCGTCACTCGCGAACGGATTGATTTATTGCTGCGCGAGCGCCAGCGACTGCAAGCCGCTTTATCGGAAAGCCCGCTATTGACACGCATCTGGCCTAGCGAGGCGAACTTTCTTCTGGTCGAGGCTCGCGACGGTAAAGTCGTGCTCGATCGCTTGGCTGAAGTGGGGCTGATCGTTCGCGATTTTCGTGGCAAGAGCGGCCTTGGTGAGGCGATCCGAATCACTATCGGCACGCCAGAGCAAAACGATCGCATCATTCGGAGTCTGTCATGAAGGTCTTGTTCGTCGATAGAGACGGAACCTTGGTAGAAGAGCCACCCGATGAACAGGTGGACTCGCTCGAGAAGATCCGATTCCTACCCGGTGTATTCGCCGCACTCAATGAATTGCAGGCCAACGGGTTTCGGCTTGCCATGATCACCAACCAGGATGGCCTTGGTACGGAGTCCTTCCCGACAGAGCACTTCGAGCGCCCGCAACGATTCATCCTCGACGCCTTCGCGAGTCAAGGCATCACCTTCGAGGCGATCTTCGTGTGCCCACACAAACCGGCGGATGGCTGCGATTGTCGCAAGCCCTCGACCAGGCTCGTTGATCAATGGGTGCGCGACAACGCCGTTGATCTCGCGGATAGCGCCATGATCGGCGATCGACAAACTGATCTCGATTTTGCACAGAATCTGGGCATCAGAGGCTTGAAGGTACTCGCCAACGGCGAGGCTACCCATACGTGGCCGGCCATCGTCAAAGAGCTGACTGCGCGGCGCGCCACCATCCATCGCAAGACGCGCGAAACCGACATCCTTGTCAAGGTTGATCTAGACGCCGAGGGACCGATCAGCGCCAAGACGGGAATCGGATTCTTTGACCATATGCTGGAGCAGCTTGGTAAGCACGGCGGGTTTTCGATGAAACTCGAGTGCCTAGGCGATCTCCACATCGACGAACATCACACCATCGAGGATTGCGCGATCGCCCTCGGTGAAGCGCTGAAAACGGCGCTCGGCGATAAGCGGGGCCTACACCGTTATGGTTTCCTTCTGCCGATGGACGAAGCGCGGGCGCAGGTGGCGATCGATCTGTCAGGCCGTGCCTACTCGGTATTTGAGGGACGGTTCGGGCGCGAACAGGTCGGAACGATGCCGACAGAGCTCGTCCCGCACTTTTTCCGTTCGCTGGCCGACAGTGTCGGCGCCTCGATTCACGTCTCAGTGGTCGGTGACAACACGCATCACATGATCGAAGCGTGCTTCAAGGGAGTCGGTCGTGCGTTGCGCGAAGCGTTGCGCCGCGACGGCCACGATCTGCCCTCGACCAAGGGGACGCTCTGAGCGCCACCATGAGCACTGTCGTCATCGATTCCGGCGGAGCCAACCTCGCCTCTTTGCGATACGCACTGCAGCGCCTCGGCGCAGACGTGACCGTGAGTCTCGATCCCACGCTCATTCGACAGGCTGATCGCGTGTTGCTTCCAGGTGTCGGCGCCGCCGGCGCGGCGATGCAGAGACTGCGATCTGCGGGGCTCGTCCCTGTGCTGCGTGAGTTGGAGAAACCGCTACTGGGGATTTGCCTCGGCATGCAGTTGCTGTTCGAGCACTCCGCCGAAGACGACACGGATACACTCGGTCTGATGACGGGCCGGGTCGAACGTCTACCCGCCAGTCCCGAATTGCCTGCGCCACACATGGGTTGGAATACCTTGAATGCCCTGCGCGCCGATCCCCTACTCGCAGGGCTGCAACCGACGGATCGGTGTTATTTCGTACACGGCTACTTTGCGTCGGGCCATCTTCCCGATGTCGTCGCCACGAGCGAATACGGGCAATCGATCGCTGCGGTGGTTCGACGCGCCCACATCGCCGGTGTGCAGTTCCATCCCGAGCGCTCCGGAGCCGTCGGTGCCGCTATTTTGCGTAACTTTCTGAACTCATGAGACCGAGTGCGACATGTTGTTGATTCCTTCTATCGATGTTCGCGGCGGTCACTGTGTTCGTTTGTTCAAGGGCGATTTCGCGGCCGAGACGATTTACGCTAGCTCGCCGATCGAGGTAGCGCAGGATTATGCGAGTCGCGGCGCCCGTTGGCTGCATCTCGTGGATCTTGACGGCGCACGCGATGGCGAGCTCACCAATCGATCTGCGCTTACACAAATGACCGGTGTTACTGGTCTCTCCGTTCAAGTGGGCGGCGGTGTTCGGCAGCGTGCCACCGTCGATGAACTGCTCTCACTCGGGGTCGCGCGCGTCGTGGTGGGAAGTGCAGCAGTCGAGCAACCCGATGAAGTGGCCGCGTGGTTACGCGACTATGGTCCCGAGCGGGTGTGCCTCGCCTTCGACGTGCGGCTCGATCAGAGTGGCGTGCCGCAATTGCAGACGCGTGGCTGGCGCGAAGCGACCACCATTAGTCTCTTCGAGGCGGTGGAGCGCTTTGCAGCGCACGGGCTTCGACATGTCTTGTGCACTGATATCGACCGCGACGGCGCGCTCGCGGGGCCCAATGTCGAGCTCTACCGGCAATGCGCCAAGCGTTTTCCAATGATTGCTTGGCAGGCTTCGGGTGGCGTGCGCGACAACGCCGATCTGCATGCGCTCAACGACGTCGGTGCCGCCGCCGCGATCAGTGGCAAAGCGCTGCTAGAGGGCCGCATCGATGCGCAGCAAATGCGCCAATGGTTGAAGGGCTGAGCATGTTGGCCAAACGCATCATTCCGTGTTTGGACGTCCGTGACGGCCAAGTCGTGAAGGGAGTTCGGTTTCGAGACCATCGAATCGTCGGCGACATTCTCGAGCTCGCGATCCGATACCGCGACGCGGGTGCCGATGAACTCGTCTTCTACGACATCACGGCGAGCCCGGAAGGCCGATCGGTTGATCGAAGTTGGGTGGAACGTATTGCACGCGTGCTCGATATTCCGTTCTGCGTCGCTGGCGGCATTCGCAGCGTGGTGGACGCCGAGGCGATCCTCAACGCCGGCGCCGAGAAGGTTTCGATCAACTCACCCGCACTGGAAAATCCGGCACTCATCGACGCTTTGGCAAGACGGTTCGGTTCCCAATGTGTTGTCGTGGGGATCGATAGTGAAACGACCGCCGAGGGCTACCGTGTGCACCGCTATACCGGTGACCCGACGCGTGCCGGTGACGCAGGGCGCGACACGCTGAGTTGGTTGCGCGAGGCGCAAGATCGCGGCGCAGGCGAAATCGTGCTCAACTGCATGGCGAGCGATGGAGTACGCCGGGGTTACGATCTGACTCAGCTACGCACGGTACGCGCCGAGTGTCGCGTACCGCTGGTTGCGTCAGGCGGGGCTGGTAGCACGGCGCACTTCATCGAGGTTTTTCACGAAGCTCGCGTCGATGCCGCGCTCGCGGCCAGCGTGTTTCACAGTGGCGAACTCGCAATACCGGATTTGAAAAACGCCCTGCGACTCGCGCAGATAGAGGTGCGCTTATGAGCTTGCAAGAGAAGGATATCGACACCTTGAAGTTTGACGCCGCAGGGCTCATCACCACGGTCGTCCAGCACGCGCATAGCGGCGATGTATTGATGGTCGCCTGGATGAATCGCGAGGCGCTCAAACTAACCTTGCAACGCCAACGGCTCGTATTCTGGAGTCGTAGCCGACAGCAGTTGTGGGAGAAAGGCGAAACCTCCGGAAACGTCTTGAAACTCGTCTCGCTAACGGCCGATTGCGATCGTGACACCCTGCTCGCCCGTGCGGAGCCTGCTGGCCCGGTGTGTCACACCGGCAGCGCCAACTGCTTCGGCGACGAAAACACGGGAGTCGGATTTCTCGCGCGCCTGCAGCACATCATCGCGCAGCGGGCGAGCGAAGCACCCGATTCGAGCTACACCGCCAAGTTGTTGGCCGCGGGCACACAGCGCGTGGCGCAAAAGGTGGGTGAGGAAGGCGTGGAACTTGCGCTAGCGGCAACGACCGACGATCGGAACAAGATCATCGATGAGGCGGCCGATCTTCTCTATCACACGCTAGTTTTGTTGCGTGCCAAGGGTTTGGCCTTGGAGGACGTCACCGCCCGTCTCGCCGAACGCCATCAACGCAGCAACAACTCTTCAGCCGGCGAGCGCAAGTTGTAGTGAGACGCCATCGAGGCGCCGTAAGCGCCTGCCGTGGCGACCAACAGCACGTCACCCTCAACGGTTGACGTCGGCAAGGCGCGGTCATGGCCGAGTACGTCGCCGGTCTCGCAAATCGGCCCGACGACATCAAAGATTCCATCAGTCGCCTCGCCAAGTCGCGAGAGATTCACGATATCGTGATGTGCGCCGTAGAGTGCTGGGCGAATGAGCGAGTTCATACCGGTTGCAACGCCCACGTAGCCGGCCGCGCCCTTGGTTTTGGTTTGGGTCACTTTGGCGAGCAGCACGCCCGACTCGGCGACCACGTAACGCCCGGGCTCCATCCACAGCTCGACGCCTGCAGCCGAAAAATCGAGTGCAAGCAGCGCGGCATCGAGCCCCTGCATATCGAAGGCTGCGCCGCCTTGACGATCCGGCACACCGATCCCACCACCGATGTCGATCACGCGTACCTGCGGAAAAATCTCCCGCAGGCCCAGCAACACACGCGCGGTACGGGTCCAGTTGTCGATATCGTGAACCCCGCTTCCCGCGTGCGCGTGCAGACCGACAACCGTCGCACCGGCTGCTTGGGCAGCGGCGGCAAACCGCGCTGCATCCTCCTGCGCGACTCCGAATTTCGAGTGGATGCCGCCGGTTCGTACATGCTGGTGATGACCCCGGCCGCTACCCGGATCGATACGGACGAATATCGGGCGCCCTTTGAAAAGCTCGGGCCAATGCTCGAGCGGATGCAGGTTGTCCAGTGTGACGTGCACCCCTCGTGCAAGCGCAGCGGCGTATTCCTCTCGCGGCGCAAAGTTCGGCGTGAACAACACCTCCTCCGCTCGTAGCGCTGGAATCGCCTCGAACGCGCGTTCAATCTCGCCGATCGAGACGCACTCGATCTTAAGACCGCTGGCGTGGATTACCCGGAGTAGTTCAGGGCTCGAGTTGGCCTTCATCGCATACGACACACGCGCGAGCGCTTTCATCGCGCGCAAGCTGGCGCAGCGCTGCTCGACGGTTTTCACGTCATAAACGTACGCGCAGTCACGTGTCTGCATCAAATCGAGCAGAGCCGATCGACGCGATTTCCACCAGGGCTCGACGTTCGTCTCAGTGGATTGTTTGCCACTGCCAAAGAGACGCTCCCACGTCGGACCGATGACCGCGTCATCGCGTACCGGTCGAATCAAGAGCTCGTGCAAACCCTCGACAAGACGATCGCCCTGATTTTCATCGACGACGAACGTGAGGTTCAGATCGTTCGCCGCTTGGCTGACAAGATGAATTCTTTGCTCGGCGAAAAGTTCGAGCGCACCCCCCAACTGGTGCAGGATGCTACGAATATTGCGGCCGACCACGCTGACCGAGGCGCAAGGCCCGATCAGATCGGCCCGGCACAGGGGTCTCAGATCGGCCTGCAGCTGCTCGAGCACCGCATTATCGAGCGCGTTGGCCTGCGGATCGAGCGACACGGTCACGTTGGTTTCGGAGGTCGACACCAAATCGACTGATAGGCCGTGCTTCTTAAAGATCTGAAACACGTCGGCCAAAAAGCCAACCTGATGCCACATTCCGGGGCTCTCGAGCGAGACGAGCGTAATGCCCTTTTTGACGCAGATCGCCTTCACCTGTGCCGCATCGCTGCCTGGCACAGACGTGATACGAGTACCGCGCAACTGCGGCACCTGGGTGGCGTATACGAAGAGCGGTATGGCGTACTGCCTGACGGGCAACAAGCAACGCGGGTGCAGCACCTTCGCGCCTGCCGTGGCGATCTCCTGAGCTTCGTCGTACGTGAGCTCGAGCAGTTGACGAGCCGTCGGCATCGAGCGCGGATTCGCGCTGAACATACCGGGAACATCCGTCCAGATCTCGAGCTGCTGCGCCGAGAGCAAAGCTGCGAAATACGCGCCCGAGGTATCCGAGCCACCCCGCCCCAGCAAAACGGTATCGCCCGAGGCGTCGCTGGCGATGAAGCCCTGCGTGATCACCACATCACCAGCTGCGACAACCTTCGCGCCCACCTCGGCATTTGGCGCGAAATCGCAGGTCGCCGAGAGATAACTTGCCTTGATACTGGCCGCTTCGCGCTGCTCCGCTCGCAACACACTACGCGCATCGAGCCAAGCAGCCTCGACACCCTGACTACGCAGATAGCAGGCGCCGATTTCCGTCGCGAGTAGCTCGCCCATCGCCATGACGCGTGCGCGTGATTTCTCAGTCACTTCACGAATCAACGCGATGCTGTCGACGAGGTGCGTCAGCTCCCTGAACCAAGGATCAAGCGCTTTTTCAACCTGCGGCGCGATGCCGAGCGCCGTGGCGAGCTCAGTGTGTCGCGCGCGAAGCGCGCCAAGCGGCTCGAGGTGCTCACCCCGCAGGGCCGCCTCCAGCAACTTCTCGAGACGATCAGTAACACCGCTCAAAGCCGAGTGGACGATCAGAACTCGTGCGCCGGTTTGGCGGCGCTGCTGGACGATCTCGCAGATGTGCCGCCAATTGGGCTCGGAGGAGACGCTGGTGCCTCCGAACTTCAACACGATCCAAGGGAGCGAGGTACCCATGGTTGACCTCGCCATCAAAGTTCGTCGTCGTAGACTTCGCGTAGATCCTTGGCGAGTTTTTTGTCCGCCATGACTTCTTCGACCTTGCTCCAGGCCGCCTTGCCGCGCTTGCCGGCGACGGGTTTAGCACGACGCTCGACACGGTCTAAAAACCGGTCGTAGTCGTTGTTGTCTTCCTGGTTACTGACCTCGCCCAGCAGGTCTTCGTCGATTTCGAAGCTCTCGGTGTCGCGTTCGGACATCATCAATGCTCTCTTATCCTTAAGAATCAAGGAGTTAGAAACGACCTCCCCGGTCGGAGCCGAGCACTATAACGAAACCACGTCCCGGCGCAAGTTCAGCGTTTACCGACCGCGTCCCGCAACACGACCGGAGCGCCTCGGGACAGACCGAGTACATCGCATGCCCGGCCCTCCGCCACGGCGATTTCGACCACGCCGAAGGAGTTGATGAGGGCAATCGGTTGACCTGGCGCAACGTCACCGTAGGTACGACGTAGCGGGAGGATCGACTGACCGATATGGACTCGCGGCTCCACCCACCGCTCAAGGAGCGCGACACCGATATTGCTGAGCAGGTTGCCGAAGTGATCAATCGTGATCACCACGCCGGTAATGCTATCGAGACCCACCTCGGGCTCATCGACCCAGGCGGGAATCACCGACGGCACGCGCTCGCCGATGGTATCGGCCTGCCAGCGACCCGCGGCCAGCTCAGCCGCCACCGGTGCGAAAATATCGCGCCCATGGAAAGTCGAACTGGGCTTCTGAAGGCCGAGCCCCTGCAAACGATCGTTATTCAAACGCCAGATCCGGGCTGCGCCATCGTGCTCGACGATCGGTGCCAACAAGCCGTTGTCGGGTGCGAGAAACCAGTGCTGATTCGATTCGATCAGAACGATGTCTCGCGCTGTCCCGACGCCAGGGTCGACCACGGCCACGTGCACAGTGCCAGTGGGGAAATACGGGAACGATCGACGTAACCAAAACCCCGCCTCGGCCGGCCAGTGCGCGACGATTTCATGGGTCAGATCGACGATCTTGGCCATTGGAAAGTGACTGTATATGCGCCCCTTCATCACGCCGACGAACGGATCTTTCAGACCGAAATCGGAGGTGAGTGTGATGACTCCGCTCATGTGAGATTGCCTACCGGCACCGCGGCCTCTGCAGTTGAATTCATCGGCAGTACGTTATCATCGTTGCATGAACGACCCTATCAAAAGCTTTCGTCTCGACGGCAAGACCATCCTGATCACGGGTGCATCCAGCGGCATCGGTGCGATGCTGGCACGCCAGTTCGCCGCGGCGGGCGGACGTGTCGCTCTGGCGGCAAGACGGGTGGAACGCTTACAAGCGCTCGCTGACGAATTGAAAGCGACGGGTGCCGCCGTGACGACGGTCTCTCTCGACGTCACGCGGACCGACATGATCGCGAGCGCTCTTGCGCAGATCGAAGCAGAGCTTGGCGTGGTCGACGTACTCATCAACAACGCGGGCGTGGCGCAGCCCGCCTCCTTCCTGAAAACCTCGACCGAAGCTCTCGAGTCGACCATGGCGACGAACTTCACCGCCGCCTGGAACCTCACAGCGGAAGTCGCCAAGCGACTGGTCGCAGCCAAACGCGGCGGCAGCGTGATCAACATCGCCTCTGTGCTGGGGCTTGGTGTCGGCCCGGGCTACTCGGCCTACTCGGCGTCCAAGGCCGCACTGATTTCTTTGACCCGCAGCCTCGCGCTCGAGTTCGTTCGCTACGGCATTCGCGTCAACGCGCTCGCCCCAGGTTGGTTCGTCACCGAGATGAACGAGGACTATTTCGCTACGGACGCGGGTCGCGAATACCTGAAGCGCATTCCGCCGGGTCGCGCAGGCCAATTGGGTGAACTGGTCGGGCCCGCCCTGCTGCTCGCTTCGGATGCCGGCTCCTACGTTAACGGTGTCGTTTTACCCGTTGACGGTGGGCACCACGTCGCCTTGGTTTGATTCGGCTGGGTTTGATTCGGGTGAGGTTGACTCGCTCGGATCGGGCTCCTCGGGCAGCAGCTCGAGACCGATCATCACCGGGATGCCGCGCGCATCTCGCAGCGCTTCGAGAGCGATATCCCAGTTGATCACGACCTCCGACTCACCAAGCAGCGCATCGAGTCTCGCTTCGAACGCTTCGAGCGAAACCGCCGTCGCACGGCCCTGATCGTCGATGGGCGGGTGCACCTCGAGCCACACCTCGCCATCGATCTTGGTCATCTTGACCGGTTCGTCGATCAACGTGACCTTCGTTCCAACCGGCACTCGCTCGAACAGCGTCGAGATGTCCTCGGGATACATGCGCAAGCAACCGTGGGTCACCGCCATCCCGACGGCATCGGGATTGTTGGTGCCATGAATGAGATACGCGCCACCAGGAATCGCAAGGCGCATGGCATGCGCCCCTAATGGATTGTCACGCCCCGGCGGAACGACGGTCGGCAATGGCGGCTCACCCAAGCGTCTACGCTCTTCATGTACCGACTTGGGCGGTGTCCAACTCGGATTTTTCTGTTTGCTGACGATCTTGGTGGAGCCGATCGGCGTGCGCCAATCCATCTTGCCGACACTCACCGGGTAGGTCAGCACGGTCGCAGGCTCGTTCTTCTTGGGCTTCGGAAAATAGTAAAGACGATGCTCAGGCAGGTTGACCACGATCCCCTCGCGCTCACCCGGCGGCAACAAACGCTGCCCAGGAATGAGAACCTCGGTGCCCTCGCCCGGCAACCAAGGATCCACGCCTTGATTGACGCGCAGCAACTCCTCGTAGCCGAGACTGTAGCGGCGCGCGATCTGGATCAGTGTGTCCTCATAGCGCGTACGGATGCGCTCGACTTGACCGAAGATGTCCGCCCCATCCTCACGCAGAGGATACTCGTTGGCCTGAGCGATCCCGAGGCAACTCAAGGCACAGAGCAGAAAAGAGGCAAGTCGAAGCATGCCGCCATTTTAGCCAATGCTCTGGCCAAAGCACCTCTAAAGCAGCACGCGATCGAGCGAGCCTGCGTCCCCGGCAATCTGTTGCAACACATAGGTCAGATCCAAGCGCGATAGACCGAGTCTCTGGCAGGCGCGGGATACTGACAATTGTCGGGCCAAGTCGGCAGGCTCACTACGCAACTCTGCGAAAATCATCGCCGCGTGCAGCAGATCGGCAAGAGTTGCTTGATTACGCAATGACTCGTCTGCTGCATCATGTTCGCTCACCGCCTCCGCGACTTGCGAGCCGAGACCCCACTGCTCCAGCAGTTTTCTCGCGGCAGGTGCGTGCCACGCCCGCACGATGTCATCCAGTAAGGCGCCATCGTCGGCTAATTCCGGATAGAGCGCGGATTCGGCGAGGATGTAGATCTTGCCAACACCGTGCATCAAGCCACCGAGCATCGCAAGCTCTGGATCGAGTTGACGATGTTCAACACGCAGTTCACTGGCGAGCAGATGGGAGAACGTCGCAACGACCGTGCTTCGCTGCCAGACGTCACCAATTCGATACTGCACCGGCCGTAACTGCTGTGCGGCACGGATCTGCATCACCGCGAACGCAAAGATCACACCGCGCAACGCACGTAAACCGATACGGGTAATTGCACTGCGCACATCGGTGATCGTCCGACCGCCTGAGCGATAAGCCGCGGAGTTGGCCATGCCGATCACCCGAACAGCGAGTGCCGCCTCGTGAGTGACGATGCGGGCGATGTCGTTGACCGAGACGAACTCGCTATCGAGGTGGCGGATCAGCTCGTTGGCCACCTCTGGGAAACAGGCAATCTCGAGACCACCCTGATCCACCTGCCGCTTGATGCGATCGACAAACTCGTACCCGCGATGTGTCACGCCCCACCTCGTCCGTGCAATCGCCTCACGAGTTCAGCCTCGTCCTCCGTCATGCCGCAAGCACGCATCAGCTCGTCTGTGCTCGCGCCCGCAGCCGCTAGACGCGGCGCGAGCTCGGCGCCGAGGGGCGCGGCAACCGGTGGCGGTGCCACCTGACGGGTACGTTCAAGCACGGCACGCATCTCCACTTCGAGTCGATCGAGGCGCGCTCGCGACGCCAATACTTGCTCCGACTGTGTCTGCACGCGCTGCTGCAGTTCGCTCAGCACCCGGGCATTACCTCGCCAAAACAGAGCCAAACCGACGATTCCACCGCTCACCAAAGTGGTGAGCAGAACCAACCAGAGGGTCGTCATCATGGCGTTGCCGGACTGACGGAGTTGAGTTGCGCCTCCACCCGAGGCGATGTCGGGCGTGGCCCGCTCGACGGCGCAATGGAGTAGAGACCGCGACGTAATCTCTCGGGTTCGAGTATTGCGAGTATGACTCGGCGATTCGCAGCACGCCCCTCAACGGTGTCATTCGATTGCAGCGGTCGTTGCTCGCCGTAACCGAGCACCGTCATCTGCGTCGGCGCGACACCGTTCTCACTCAGTAACTTCAATACCGATGCGGCGCGCGCGGCAGACAACTCCCAATTACTGGGAAACTGCGCCGTGTTGATCGGCACGTTGTCGGTATGGCCTTCGATGAAGATGGGATTATTGATATCCGCGAGGGCTGTACCGACTGTCTTCATCAACGCGACTGCCTCCGGAGACAACATCGCCGAGCCGGAGGGAAAGAGCACATCGTTCTGAATTTCTACCTCCAGCCAATCTTTGTGCTGGCGGATGATGACTTTGTCCACCATCACCAATTTGGCCATCGCCTGCGCCATACGATTTGCCAAGGTCGACAGATCCGGTGTCTGCTGAGACGACATCCCGCGGGTGGTTCGCCCTGGCGACGGAGGTGCCCCCGCTTGCGACTCACTCTCGGGCATGGTGACGAGATCCGTCGTCGGTATACCTTCTCGGACCTCGACGGTGATCGGCATATCGCGTTGCGGTTCACCACGGAACGCCGCCATCAGCGCCTCGGACATCACGCGGTATTTGCCGGTATTGAGGCTCGATACCGAATACATCACGGTCTCGGCATTGGCCAGGTTGCGCGCGAGCACCTCACTGCGCTTCGCGCTGAGCTTGAGCGACTCGGTATGTAGTCGCAGATGAGCATCGAGATCGAACATCGCTGGAACCTCCGCCAAAAAAATGGCCTCGGTTTGGATTGAGCAATGGCTGTGCCACAGCGCGGTCGTTCAGTTCGAAATGGATGCACTTAAGTGACTGCAACAACACGACGCCCCTATAGATAAGCTCGCCGGTCCCGAGCAGTTTGAGCCTGCCGTGCCGCTTTATTGACGCACCCGCATGGCACGACGATTGCTCTGTCAATGCCATGAACCTGATCACGCGATTTACCAAGGTGCTCGCCGCTATCGGCACCGTGCTCACGACGCTACCGATTCACGCCGCTCCAGGTCTTCATGATCTGGGCGACATCATCGCAACGGCCAAAGCGACACTCACCGCGGCCGCACCTGCAGCGACGATCGAAATCGCGCCACTGGATCCACGAGTGCGATTACCCCGTTGTGGCAGCGCGCTGCGAGCCTCGGTGCCACCGTCTCAGTCAACCCAGACCAGTCGGACGACCACACGTGTGCAGTGCGATGGCCCCACACCCTGGAATGTCGCCGTGACGGCCGAAGTCAGCACCGAGATGCCCGTCGTGGTCGCCACGCGCGCGCTACGCACGGGTCAAACGGTATCGCCCGCGGATCTCGAAATCGTATCTCGTCGGGTTGCCGGCCTCGGTAACTGTTGCGCCACCGACCCCGGCGAGGTCATCGGCCAGACCGTACGCCGCCCCATCAGCAGTGGCGAGCCGATCCGCTTCGAATCGCTTGACACCCCACCCGCAATCCGTCGCGGAGAACTGGTCACGATCGTAGCCAGCAACCCCGGCATGGAGATTCGGGCGACCGGCGTCGCGCTCGCTGATGCACGATCTGGGGAACCAGTTCGCATTCGGCACTCGAGCTCCCTACGTATCGTGCAGGCTCGAGCCGATACCCCGGGTGTCGCGAGAGTGGATCGATAACGTTGACGGAATGGCCTAAAGATTTTCCGAAGCCGGCCGTTAACCGTTACGAGGGAATTGGGAGAACCGTGTCATGAATGTCAAAGTCACCGGGAATGAAGTCCGCCCGCCGCAAGGTGGAGGGCCCAACGGAGTCGCTCGACGTGAGTCGTCAGAGGGATTGGTTGCGGGCACGCCGGCCGCACCCATCGCCACCGAAGGCAGCACCGTGCAGATCGGCGCGACCACGCGTCATTTGCTCGATCTTGCCAAGAGCGGCAATGCCACCGATGTCGTCGATATGGCCAAAGTCGAGCGGCTGCGCGCAGCCATCGCCGATGGCAGCTATCGAGTCGATGGTCAGAAGGTCGCCGACCAGCTACTGCGCTTCGAGTTTTTGCTGGGGCGCGTCACGGGCGATATCCAAAAAGGCTCATGAACGACGCGCGCGTCGCCATAGGCAAACTGCTCGAGGATGAACTGCGACTATTACAGCGCCTCGAGCAGTTACTTTCGAACGAGAAATCGTTGTTACTCGAGGACGACTCACCCGAGCGTCTCGAGATTGCCTGTGCGTCACGCCAAGAGTGCATGGGTGCGTTACTGCGTTTGCAGGATGAGCGCTCGCAGCTCTTGCGGATAGCGGGTTATCCGACTGACAACGCCGGCATGTTGATGCTGATTCGCGATTGCGATCCGCAGCGCCAACTACCGCCACGGTGGGCCGAGTGCGCAGAACTCGCCAAACGCTGTCGAGCGTTGAACGATCACAACGGCGCTCTTGTGAGTTCCCGTATGCGTCGCATTCAGGGCGTTCTCGAAGTCCTCACGGGCAGCCGCGAGGGTCCGAACGTCTATGGCCGTCAGGCCGAGCAAACTTGGGTCTCGACTGGACGGATGCTCGCGACAGAAGTTTGACGCAAGCGTTTGACTCTCAGTCGAGCGCACCCGGATTCATCACGCCAACTGGGTCGACCGCCGCCTTCAACTTGTCGAATAGCGCTGCCGTTTCGGGTCTGAGCACAGATCGGTATGGATAGGTTTTACCCAGCTGGTTAGAGGCAGCGCCAAGCTCGGCAAATAGCGCGACCAACTCCGCACGCATCTCAGCCACGAGTGCACGAGCAGCAGGTTTCACCGGCGGCGTGCCCAACCTCTGCTTGATGCTCTCGCTCGCATAACGCTGGTGCACAGGCAACCACTCATCGTGCCAATGAAAGACGGGCTCGAAACTGAAGGCATGGTTGCTGATCGCAATCAGCAAATGACTCATCCAAACACCTTCCGCCTGCATCCGCTCTCGATAAGGCGCGAGCCTCTCGGCACTGGCGCGAATGATTTTCTCGGCATCCGAGTGGGCCACTTTGGCATTGAGCGCCGCCCAACGTTCGCCCTCACCACCCACCACCCCATCGAGCGGCGGAAAGAGATTCGCTCGGACAGCTTTCGGAATCGAATTCGGAATCACGGAGCCGCTCTGCTGCAAAGCCGCCTGACGACAAGTCTCGAGATCGGCCTCAAGCGCAGCCAGACTGCGCGCCGCGCAGGTGACGTGCAGGGAATAGGCTTGCTCGGGCAAGAAACGTCGTCCGGCCGTGACGAGACTCAAACCCTCTTTGAGTCCACGCCACCATGAAGTCTCGCTGCGAACCACGTTCAAGAGAACATTGGCATCCGACAGCAAGCCTTCCGAGCGCAGGTTCTTGCGCGTGGTCTCCGGGTCGAAAACGTAGGCCTCTTCCGCTGCACCGCTGCGACCGATGGCCGACAGCGCGCGCGCAGCGGCTTCGATACTGTCGAACACGAACGAGGCGTGACCGGTTTCTTTGGGTGCTTCGATCAGTCGTAGCGTTGCGCGAAGTTTGACGCCGAAAGAACCGGAGTCGTGCAGGAACAAGCCACTCAAATCGGGACCGCAGGTTCGGTAGAACGGCTTCGCAGCGGCTGCAAATCCACCCTGTCCGGTTCGTACGATCGATCCATCGGCGAGCGCGACCTCAAGCCCGAGGACTGCATCGGCACCCGTGCCATAACGTGCAGTGCCCAAGAACAACGCTCCGTTGGAGAGACCGCCACCGACCGTCGCCTGCGCTCCAGAGAAGGTGCCAAAGAACGGGAGGCGCAGACCCAGCGGTTGCAAGGCCTCGTAGATCCGCTTCCAGGTCACGCCGGCTTCGACGGTGATGTACATATCGGCCGCATTGATCTCGACGATCGCATCGAGAGCGGATGTATCGAGCATGACCGTACGCTCGCGCACAGGGACGTAGCCACCCGTGTAGGACATGCCACCGCCACGAACCACGATGTGGTAGCCCGCTGCGGTAAGTTCCGCGAGCGCTGCCGCACATCGAGCAGCATCACGGGGCCGAACCAGTGCGCAGGCTGTCACACCGCGCGAGTAAACATCGGCTGAGCAGGCCTCGAGAGTGCTTGGGTCCTGGAAAATTTCAGACGGATCCAGGCTGTTTAGCGTTAGAGTCATATACGCAATCCTACTGATGTGAAACTCGCTCGCAGTCGGAAAACTGGAAAGAACCATCTGGAGGTCGACCCATGCCGTCGTACAAGACGATACTCGTTGCGATCAAGGATCTCGACGCCCGCACGATGCCAGCCGTTCGCAAGGCAGCGCAACTCGCCAAGGCGCAGGGTGCGACGCTCGAACTCTTTCACTCCTTGTCCGATACCATTCTCGTCGATGCACTCGAAGCGAAGCGCATCAGCCTCAAAGACTTCGAAGCCGAACGACTCGCAACCACACTAGAGCGACTCGAAACGCTCGCTAAGCGCATCCGCAAACACGACATCGAAGTCACCTGCGCCGCCGAGTGGGATTATCCGCCTGCCGAGGCCATCGTCCGTCGCGCCATGCGCATCAAGGCAGATCTCATCGTCGCCGAGCGGCATGCCACGCGCCATGTAGCCGGATGGATGTTGGCCTACACCGACTGGGAATTGCTGCGGCATGCACCCTGCGCCGTGCTGCTCGTCA